>ERZ1048686.607-NODE-607-length-33695-cov-15.296017_pt1 | contig 33695 bp, 27 predicted proteins | sample MGYA00383099_ERZ1048686 | MGnify/ENA primary metagenome ERZ1048686 (study PRJEB29581, sample SAMEA5548369) | metagenome | biome: marine; feature: coastal; material: water | depth 25 m | study: Short-term variability in the microbial, nano- and picoplankton... | reverse complement strand
TAGGAGTATTTTAAATGATTGACTTAAATAAATATTTATTCAGTGCTTTTGCAATCATCTCTTTATCGGCGCCTTTAGCAATTGCTCAAGATTCTGATGATGATGTTGAAGAAGTCATTGTAACTGGATCAAGGATTATTGATCCTAACATTATTAGTTCTTCCCAAATCGCAGTTGTCGATGGGCAAGATATAATAGAATCTGGTATAACTAGAGTTGAGGATTATCTTAATGATATGCCTCAGATCTCTCCCGGCCAATCTATTACTAATTCTAATGGTTCTAATGGTACAGCTACTGTTAACCTAAGAAACCTCGGCTGTTCAAGAACATTGGTTCTAATGAATGGAAGAAGAATGGTTCCAGGAACAACAGGCGGCGGAAACTGTGCTGACCTTAATACAATTCCAACATTACTTTTAGATAAAGTTGAAGTTTTAACTGGTGGTGCATCCTCTGTATATGGTTCTGATGCGGTTGCTGGTGTTGTTAACTTTGTATTAGACGATGAGTTTGTAGGCTTCAAAGCTGCTTATTCTCATGGTTTCTATAATCATGAAAATGATAATAGTTCTTTAAGAGAGCTTGTAAAAAGCTATGGTTATGCTCAAGCACCAAGCGATGTGCAAACAGGAGATACTGGTAAGTTCTCTATTGCCTTCGGTGGTGAGATTGATGGTGGCAGAGGTCACGTTACTGCATTTATGGAGCACACTGATACAAAACCTATACTCCAGGGTGACTTTGATATTAGTGCTTGTGCCTTAAGTGGTGGGACAACTCGATGTGGTGGTTCATCAACAATTCCTCCAGGAAGATGGGCTGACTTTGGTCGATATGGTGGCGCTGGACTTGTTAATATAGATCCTTCAGTTACTCGTTTAGATCTTAAAGTTTCTGGAAATGATTTTGTTCCTAGAGCTGGCCAAACATATAACTATAATCCAACTAACTTCTTCCAAAGACCTGATGACAGACTTAATGTTGGATTTTTTGGTAAGTATGAATTAACTGACAAAGCAGAAGTTTATTTAGATTTCACTGCTATGAAATCAGAGTCAAATGCTCAGATTGCATATTCAGGAACCTTTGGAAATATTACAGACCTTCCATGTTACAACGCTTTGCTTTCTGCTCAGCAGTATAAAGTTGCTTGTAGTGACTGGACTGGAATGGGTGGTTCTCATGCCCCTGACTTTGCTTCAGGCTCAGCTGCTCTAGCTTATATTTCTGGGTTAGATATTGCGGTAGGCGATGGATCAATCTTAGCTTATAAAGCACCTTTATACTCATTGAAAAGAAATGTTGAGGGTAACCCAAGACAAGGAATTCAAATGTACAAAAGCTATAACACAACTCTTGGTTTAAGAGGTGATATTAACGATGACTGGTCTTATGACATTTATTATCAAAACTCAGCTGTTAACTATGCTAATGAATACCGAAATGACCTTTCTGTAACTGCTATTAATCGAGCTGTTGATGTTGTTTCTGTAAATGGAGTTCCAACTTGTGTTGCTAAACTTCAAGGAATTGATGCTAACTGTGTTCCATACAATCTTTTTCAAGGCGGTTTACCAGCTGATGCGGGTATTCAAGGTGTAATAGATGGTGGTCAAACTGCTCAGGATTACCTTGCTAAATCAACATTCATCAATGGTGATGGAAAGCAAAAAATTCTTTCAGGATACATTACTGGTGATACAGGATTCACTATTCCAGGTGCTCCTGGATCAGTCTCCTTAGTAGCTGGTTTTGAGACAAAAGAATTAGACACTGACTTTAGACCAGATACTCCTACACTTCAGGGTGATAGATCAGGCTCAGGTGGAGCCACATTACCTATTGGTGGTACGTATGACGTAGACGAGTTCTTTTTTGAGCTAGGTATTCCAGTAACAGCTGACTTAAGTGTTGACGCAGGATTTAGAACTGCTGAATACTCAACAGGCGCTGAAACTGACTCCAGTAAGATTGGAGCATATTGGACTGTTAATGATAATGTTTCATTGAGAGCTTCTTTCCAGACTGCTCAGAGACACGCTAATATTTCTGAACTTTATTCAGCTGTAAGCGATGGTCTTGTTGACTTAGACAATGACCCTTGTTCTATTCAGCAGAATGGTTCTGCTGCTACAGCTACTCAAGCTCAGTGTGCGTTAACTGGATTACCAGCTAGCCTCTATAACACAGACTTGAATTCACCAGCTGACCAGTACAACATTAAAGGTGGTGGTAATCCTAAAGTTGCTCCAGAAGAATCAGAGTCATTAACTGTTGGTGCAGTTATTACTCCTGAATCAGTGCCTGGCTTAACTTTGACAGTTGATTACTTTGATATCACAGTTGAAGATGGAATTGGTACCGTAAGTGCTAAAACTGCTCTTGATAAGTGTATTGCAACAGGTAGCGCTCAATACTGTGGCTTGATCAACAGACAAGCTGGTACTGGCTCATTATGGTTATCAGGTGGATATATTTCACAGCAGCTTACAAACATTGGTGAAGAAACAACCAGTGGTGTTGATGTTATATTTGATTATTCATTTGAAACTTCATACGGACCAGTTGAAGTTCAAGGTGTTACTACATTCTTAGATACATATGACATTACTGAGCTTCCAGGTGCATCACCTATTGCATGTTCTGGAAACTGGGGTGGCTCATGTGGAAAGAATCCTTTACCTGAAACTTCTGGTAAATATAAGGCAACATTATCAACTGAATGGGATACTGATGTATCACTTGGTTTAAGATACCTTGGCGAAACAACAGACCTTAATTCAAATAAAATTGATTTTGATGCTACAACATATATAGATGTAACTCTGCAGCACATGCCTACAGAGAATCTAGTTGTGACATTTGGTATCAATAATCTGTTTGATGAAGAGCCTGGCTACACATCTGATGCTGGTACAGCACCAGGTAATGGTAATACTTTCCCAGGTTATTTTGATGCCTTTGGTCAGTACATTTTCTTAAATTTGACACTTCAATACTAAGAAAAGGTAAAAAAATTAAAAAGGGGTGCTATTGCACCCCTTTTTTTTATGTAAATCTTTAGAATTCTAATTACCTTAAAGAGTTGACATATTGCGTCAAAATGGCAACAATTACAGGAACTAACAAACTTTTAGGGAGTTTATATGTCTAAATTAATCAAATTTTCTTTGGTTGCAGTCCTTTCTATAGGTCTAATACCAAATACTTCATTCGCTCAAGAAGCTAATGATGATGATGTTGAAGAGGTTATCGTTACTGGTTCTAAGATTAAGAAATCAGTTTTTGATAGTTCAAAACCTTTAGAAATCATCTCTGATGCTGCGATTGAGAGAACAGGTCTTAACAACATTGGTGATATCTTACAAAGCATCTCATCTAATGATGGTAATGGAATTCGACCAGTTACAACTGCTACAAACGGTGGCGATGGTTCTAACGAAATTTCATTAAGAAACCTTGGATCTGGAAGAACGTTGGTTCTTGTTGATGGAAGAAGGTGGGTAACAGATGCTTTTGGTTCTGTTGATATGGGCACAATTCCTGCTTCTATTATCCAAAGAGTAGAAATCCTTAAGGATGGAGCATCTTCAATTTATGGTTCGGATGCAGTTGCAGGTGTAATCAATATTATTACTAAGAAAGACTATGACGGTTTTGAAATGAGAGCTTTTAGTGGTGAATATGATGCTGGTTATGGAAAACAAGATTCCATCAGCATGCAATTTGGAAGCACATCAGAAAAGTCTTCTAGCATTCTTACTTTATCATTTGCCGCTCAAGAAGAAATTATGGCAGGTCAAATTCCAAGAGCAAATCAACCTTACTATGGTTGTTCTAATGTGCCAAATAGTGGTACCGGTCCTCAAAACTCCCCAACTAACTTAGGACCTAGCCCTGAACAAAACTCAGGATATGGTAACTTTGCTCCTGCAAGCGATAGCTTTATTTGTGGATCATCATTCCCTGCTTATGGTAGATACTTTACTTTAAATAAATATTTAGAGCCTGGTAAATCAGGTGCTTTACCTGAGCACTTTATTCCATGGTCAAATGCTGGACGTTATAACTATGCTCCAGTTAACCATGTACAAAATCCAATTGATCAATATTCTGTATATGGATATTCTGACTATGATATTTCTGATAACTTGACAGCATATGTTCAAATCAACTACACAAAATCAAGACGTGATAATCAGTTAGCGCAGGTTCCAATGACCGCATATGGCGGAGCAGGACCCCAGTGGCAGCTTAACAATGGAAGATTTGCTACTGCTGGCGGTTATTTCAATGTCTTAAATCAAGACACAGCTTTTGGTTTTAGATCTATTGCTATTGGTCCTAGAATTTATAGTTATGACTATGATATCTTCGGTATAAGACTTGGATTAGATGGTAATTTTGATCTTGGTGGAAACACATATAATTGGAGTGTTGGTACGCAAATTAATGATGCTCAATACGACAGTAAGTTATACAACTTTGTTGATCTAGTGCATTTAGGAAATGCAGTCGGAGATTCATTTAGAGATCCAGTTAGCGGTGCATTAACTTGCGGAACTCCAGACGCTCCTGTTTCTCAATGTGTTCCATTTAATATATTTGGTGGACCAGATCTTGGTCTTTCTGCTGGAAGAATTTCACAAGCTGAATACGACGCCATGGTAGATTATGTTGGATATGACGGAGCGCAAAATGCTGCCTTTGATAGCGATAACTACTGGGCTGAAATCTCGGGTCCTTTATTTGAAATGCCTTATGGTACAGCCTTCTTTGCTGCTGGTTATGAAAAAAGATCATCTGGCTATATTGATACTCCAGATGCACTTATTACCTCAGGTGGCTCATCAACAAACTACAGAGAACCTACTTCTGGTAAAACTTCTGTTGAGGAATATTTCGTTGAAATTAATATCCCACTTCTTGAAGGTGTAACTGGTGCTCAAGAGTTAGAAGTAACAATTTCAGCAAGAACATCAGATTACTCTGCTGGTGGTATGGTTGGTTTTACACCAAATAGTAATGATCCAGGAAGCCCATCAACTAGTGAGATTGGTATCAGATGGAGACCAATTGATGATCTATTAATTAGAGCGACTATGGGTGAAACTTTTAGAGCTCCTACTGTAGGAAACTTGTATCGAGGCGGAGGTGAGTCTTTCCCACAAGCTAATGATCCTTGTAATACAGATCAATTTTCATCGCAAAGCGCTGGAACTCAGGCTAATTGTTTAGCTGCTGGGGTACCCGCAGGTGGTGCTGAGCAACCAACTACTCAAATTAGAGCATTTGTTGGTGGTAACCCATTCTTGCTTCCTGAAGAAGGTGAAAACGCTACGATCGGTATTGTATATACTCCTAGCCAAATTGAGAACTTAAGCATGAGTTTAGATTTCTGGGAAATTGAGTTAGAAAATATCTTTAATTCAATTGGTGTCGGAACAGTTCTTAATAGATGTTATGTTGAGTCTACTCAACAAGACGATAACTTCTGTTCATTTGTTACAAGAACAGGTAACGGTGGTCTTCAGACTGTTAGAACAGCCCAAGTTAACTCTGCTCTTCAAAATGTTTCAGGTGTTGACTTTGTAATTAATTACTCATTCGATGTTGAAAACTATGGTTCATTTACCACAGGTTTTGATATGGTTTACTACACTAAAGATGAGTTTGCCCAAGCTACAACATCTACTCCGTCCGAGTCATTCGGTTGGTATGACGGTGGTGCAGACTTCAGATGGAGAGCTAACGCTTCTGTATTGTGGGAGTACAATGATTTCACTACATCTCTAAACTTTAGATTCTTAGACGACAACAAAGATGATTGTTGGTTGTCATATTATTATGGTCTAAATGATGATTGTTCTAACCCAGATGAAGACAGTAACTATGGTCCTGGTGGATATAACCTAATGGAAGTTGAGTATTACACTGACTTACAAATTGATTACAGATATAGTGATTCTGTCAATCTGTTTATTGGAGCTAGAAACCTATTTGGTGAAGAGCCTCCAGTAGCATACGATGCATTTGCTCAGAACTTTGACTTTGCTTGGGATTTACCTGGCGGAGCCTTTATTTATGGTGGATTTAAAATCTCACTATAAAAGAGTTTAATCTTATAAAAAGGGCCAGTTTACTGGCCCTTTTTTTATATATAATACTTCCATGAAAATTAAACAATTATCCTTATTTTTTTTAATAGCTTTAGTTGGGTGTGGTAAGTCTATCTCGCCAGTTGATTCTGGGCTTCAAGAAAAAATTCTTCACTTTGGTAATGGTAGCGAGCCTCAAGGTCTGGACCCTCATATTGTTACAGGCGTGCCTGAACATCACCTATTAATTTCTATGTGCGAAGGTTTAACTATTGCTAATCCTAGAGGGGGTGAAAATTTACCGGGTGTTGCTGAATCATGGGTTATTAGCCCAGACGGTAAAACTTACACTTTCTATTTAAATAAAAGTGCAATGTGGTCAAATGGTGATGACCTCATAGCAGATGACTTTGTTTGGTCGTGGATGAGGATATTAACTCCATCTCTTGGCTCTCAGTACCCTGATATGCTTTATTACTTGAAAGGTGCCGCAGATTTCCATCAAGGAAAAACTCAAGATTTTTCAACTGTTGGCGTGAAGGCAATCAATGATCATGAGTTAAGGGTTGAGCTAAATAATCCAACTCCTTTTTTCATAAAGCTGCTTAGTCATTACAGCACTTATCCTGTTCATAAAAATACTGTTCTCAAGCATGGATCAATTGATGATAGGAATGGTTTATGGACACGTCCCGGAAATTTTGTATGCAATGGTCCTATGAACTTAAAAACTTGGGAGCTTAATAAGCAAATCACTGTAGATAAAAATCCACTTTATTGGGATGCAGATAAAGTTAAATTAAATGAGATTAGATATTACCCTGTCTCAAATGAATCAACTGAAGATAGAATGTTTAGGGCAGGGCAACTGCATGTAACTAACGTAGTTCCATTGGAAAAATGTCCTGTTTATATCGAGAATGAGAATCCTAATCTTAGGATAGAGCCCTATATGGGAACTTATTTTTATAGAGTTAATACCCTTCACCCTGTCCTTAAAGATAAGCGAATCAGAAAGGCGCTTGCGTTTGCTTTAAACAGAACCCAAATAGTAGAAAGAGTATCTAAATGCGGTCAACAAGCAGCATATTCATTTACACCTCCTGGCTCTGCAGGCTATGAACCGGATACAGAAGTCCCATTTGATCCAGAATTAGCTCAATCACTCTTATCAGACGCTGGGTATCCAAATGGTGAAGGCTTTCCAGTCTTAGAGATTTTATTTAATACGCAAGAGGGCCACAGAAAAATTGCTTTGGCTGTTCAACAAATGTGGCAACAAAACCTAGGCATTTCTGTTCAACTTGTTAATCAAGATTGGAAAGTTTACCTCGCTAGAGAGATGACAGGCGATTTCCAAATCTCCAGAGCTGGATGGATAGGTGATTATGAAGATCCTAATACTTTTCTTGATACATTGAGACCTAACAGAGGTAACAATAAAACAGGTTGGGAAAACAAAGAATATGATGACTTGCTTGAGCTAGCTAATGCTACCAATGATCAATCTTTGCGTTATAAGTATCTCATGCAAGCTGAGCAATTATTGATCAGTGAAATGCCAATTATTCCAATTTACACTTATGTTCGTCAATACCAACTATCCAATGATGTTAAGGGTTGGTATCCTAATTTACTTGATACACACCATCCAAAATTTATTTATTTAGAAAGATAGTCTGTCTATGCTCCAAGTTATCCTAAAAAGAGTTGCCATAGCCATACCAGTTATATTGGTTGTTGCTTCACTTACATTCTTTCTAGTTCGTATGGCTCCAGGAGGTCCATTTGATGCGGAGAAGGTGGTCCCACCTCAGGTAATGAAGAATCTAAATGCTGTTTACAATCTTGATGCTCCATTGATGATCCAATATAGAGACTATATGTTTAATCTTATTCAGGGAGATTTTGGGCCTTCCTTTAGGTACCCAGGAAGATCTGTCACTGAAATGATCTTTACAGGTCTTCCAGTTACATTTGAGTTGGCCTTCTATGCAATTATCGTCGCAATGCTTATAGGCAGTTTTGCTGGAGTAATAGCGGCTGTTAAACGGAATACTATGCTTGATTTCATTCCAATGACAATTGCAATGATAGGCATCTGTATGCCTACATTTTTACTTGGCCCCTTATTAGTTTTGTTTTTTGGTATCCATTTAGAAGTTTTACCTGTTTCTGGTTGGGATTCTCTTGCTGGGGATAAAATCTTACCGTCTATTACTCTAGGAGCTGCCTATGCAGCATACATAGCAAGATTGAGCCGAGGAGGGATGCTCGAGACATTGAGTCAAGACTATATCAGGACAGCAAGAGCAAAAGGTCTACCGGAACATCAAGTGATCATTAGACATGCTTTGCAAGGCGGCTTGGTTCCAGTGGTTTCTTTTTTAGGGCCGGCTATTGCCGGTTTAATTGGAGGCTCATTTGTTGTCGAAACTATTTTTCAAATTCCTGGGTTGGGAAGATTTTATGTTGAAGCAGCATTTAACCGAGACTACACCATGATTCTTGGAACAACTATTTTCTTTTCCGCGCTCATTATCTTTTTTAATCTTCTATCTGATATTGCAGTTTTGCTTATGAATCCTCGAGCAAGGAGTGAGGCATGAGTCAGGGAAGCTCTTTATGGTCTGATGCATGGAGAAGACTACTTGCTAATAAAGCAGCAGTTGCTGGTGGATTAATTTTAAGCGTTTTGATAATTCTAGCTATTTTTGCTCCATGGATAGCCCCTCATTCATATGCTTATCAAAATCTTGAATTAGGAGCTCAAGCTCCGTCTGGAGAATTCCTATTGGGAACAGATACCCTTGGCAGAGATCTCTTCAGCAGAATTCTATTTGGAGCTAGAGTTTCATTGCTTGTAGGTTTTGTTGCAACAGGCGTTGCCCTTGTAATTGGTGTGAGCTGGGGCATTGTTGCTGGCTACTTTGGTGGCAGGATTGACTCTGTAATGATGAGGATAGTTGATGTTTTATACGGCCTTCCTTTTATTATTTTTATTATTCTATTGATGGTAATCTTTGGCAGAAATATTTGGCTCTTATTTGGGGCTATTGGAGCTGTCGAATGGCTTACTATGGCAAGAATTGTGAGAGGCCAGGTGCTCACAATAAAAAATCAAGAATATGTGTTAGCTGCTCAAGCCATGGGTGTATCGAATATTCAAATGTTTAGAAAGCATATTTTTCCTAATATCCTAGGCCCAATAGCAGTTTATGCAACATTAACAATTCCGCAAGTAATGTTATTAGAGGCCTTTTTAAGTTTTCTAGGTTTAGGCATTCAACCGCCGATGAGTAGCTGGGGCACATTAATAAGATATGGCGTTGAATCAATGGAGGAGTATTCTTGGCTTCTTATCTATCCAGGTCTAACCTTTACCATCACTCTTTTTGCTCTTAATTTTTTTGGAGACGGGCTGAGAGATGCATTGGACCCTAAAATATCCTCTGATTAAAAAGCCTTAATAACAATTTTTAAAACTTGACCAGGCTTAATCTCATTATGAGGTATTTCGTTAATTCTTTTAATGTCTTCAATCTCAATATTAAATATATCGGCGATTCGATAAAGGCTATCGCCTTGCTTCACACTATATAAAATTGTCCTTTTTTTTGAATTAATCGTCCGATGAATATTTTTATTACCAATATTCAGCTCTTTACCAATTCTTAGAGGGCTGCCCATTTTTAATCCATTATTTCTAGCTATCTCTGCAGGAGAAATTTTATACTGTATTCCTAAATTCCATAAAGTATCTCCCTCACTAATAATATGTGCTTGATAGGGTATAAAAGTTTGGTTTTGATCATTGCTTAATGGGATCAGGAGTTCTTGATTTAAACTTAATGTATTTGAAGCAAGGTAGTTTACTTTTTTAAGCACGTTAACTTCGGTATCAAACTTATTTGCAATCTTCCAAAGACTATCTCCTCTTGAAACCCTATGCGTTACCCAGTTAATTTGATTTGCTTGAACAAATTCACTTTTTTTCATATTAAGAGAGTCTTCAAGCTCAATGGGGATATTAAATATTGTTGTTTCTCCAGGCGGCGAAGCCCATTTTGTATACCCAGCATTTAGCTTATAAACAAATTCAGGTTTGAGATCTGCAAAATCACTAAAAGCTAGTATCTCAACCTGCCCATTTAATGAGATGCTTCCAAGCACTTGAGTATTTGGAAAAGCTGGAAGTGTCAGATCATATTTTTCTGCATTAATTACCAGCTCAACAATTGCCTTAAACTTAGGAACGTAATCTTTTGTCTGTCTGGGGAGTTTGAGCTGTTTATAATTAGTTGATTTACCTAACTTTTTATTAAGCTTAATCTGTTTTTCTAGCAAGGTGGGCCCACCATTGTATGCCGATAGGGTATAGGTAATTTCTTTATTGAATCTATTGTGAAGGTAGGCTAAATACCTAACAGCAGCTCTGGATGAGACCAATGGATCGTGCCGTTGCTCATACCACCAAGTATCTTGCAGTCCGTAAATTCTTGCAGTTGCTGGCATAAACTGCCAGATACCCATTGCTCCTGATGCAGAAATAGAAAAAGGATCATAATTACTCTCTATATATGGCAATAAAGCAAGCTCTGGAGGAAGTCGATATTTCTCTAGCTCCTCAAGAACAAAATAAATAAAATATTGACCTTTTTCAATCAGCCTGCTGAATTGCGCAGGATTGCTAAGATAAAGATCAACATATCTAAGTGTCTCTTCATCAAGCCCATCCCGCTGTATTGAGGAGCTTGCATCGATTCGTGCCCAGACATCTTTATATACTTCAGTTTTTAGTTCAGCTTCAACTGGTTCGGGCTCAATATACCTATCAGCTTGAATTAGGTTAGGTAATTCGCAGCTTGAGATAGTAAAAAATGTAAGAGCTAAAAAGAGTCTTTCCATGATCTTAGATGTCCAAATATCTTGATATCTGAGTCATGCTCAGCATCGATATCTTTGTTTGCAATTGAGCGACGTAAATCCTTGTGTCCACATCGCATAAATGGATTAATTTTTAGTTCAGTGCCGATGCTGCTAGGTAATGTAATCTCCCCGTCATTAATTTTTTCTTCACAAGCTGTAAGATGTTGAACAATATCTTCGTTATTTGGCTCAACTTCAAGGGCAAACTTTAAGTTGCTTATAGTATATTCATGAGCGCAATAGACCAAAGTATTTTCTGGCAATTCCCTTAACTTCATTAATGATTCATACATTTGCTTATGTGTACCTTCAAACACTCTGCCACAACCAGCTGAGAAAAGAGTATCTCCACAGAATAATATTGGCTGATACCCATCATTAATAAAATATGCAATATGATCCAATGTATGGCCTGGGATTTCTATTACAGAAAATTCTAAACCACAGGACTGAAAAGTCTCTCCATCAACCACATGATGATCAATTCCATTTATTTGAGAATTATTTGGCCCAACAACTTTTCCGAGGATATTTTTCTTTAAATCAAGTACGCCACCCACATGATCATAATGATGGTGTGTGAGCAAAATATCGTTTATTTGAATGCCTTCATGCGATGTAAAGCTTTCAACTGGTTTCGACTCACCTGGATCAATTACAAGATTGCCTTCATTAGTTCTAATTAACCAAATATAATTATCAGTGTAAGCTTTTATATATTGAATCTTCATAATATTAAGAGAGATATTTTAACCCATGAAACAAGTAATTATTTATACAGATGGTGCATGTCGAGGAAATCCTGGTCCAGGTGGGTGGGGCGCATTGATTCAATATGCAGGAACTGAGAAAGAAGTTTACGGCGGTCTAGAAGACACAACCAATAATCAAATGGAGCTTTTTGCAGCAATCCAAGGTTTACAAGCCTTGAACGAACGGTGCAATGTAGATTTATTTACTGATTCAAAATACGTAATGGATGGAATTACAAACTGGATACATAATTGGAAAAAAAATAACTGGAAAACTGCTGCAAAAAAAGAAGTAAAAAATAAGGAATTGTGGCAACAATTGGATCAGTTAATGGAGCATCATGAAGTACAATTGCATTGGGTTAAGGGCCACTCTGGAGATGCTGGGAATGAAATGGCTGATCTCTTAGCAAACAAAGGAATAGATTCTCTCACATGACAAAAAAATTAATTGTTCTTGATACAGAAACCACAGGGCTTGAAGTTGATCAAGGTCACAGAATTATAGAAATTGGCGCTGTTATGCTGGAAGATAGAAAAAGAACGGACCAGCACTTTCATTCATATCTAAACCCTCAAAGGGCAATTGATGAAGAAGCGCAAAGGGTCCATGGCATTTCAATTGAGAAACTTATTAATGAACCTGAATTCTCTGAAGTTGCCGAGAGTTTCTTAGAATTTGTTCAAGGCAGCATCTTGATTATTCACAATGCATCATTTGATTTGGGCTTCTTAAATGCAGAGCTTCAACGAGCATCTTCACAATATCCTAAGCTCGAAGAAATTTGCGAGATCGAAGATACACTTTTAATGGCAAGAAGTAAGTTTCCTGGCCAGAGAAACTCCCTGGATGCTCTAGCAAATAGATTTGAGATTGGAGGCTATGACCGAAGTTTTCATGGCGCGCTTCTCGATGCAAATATTTTGGCAGATGTTTTCATTCATTTGACAGGCGGTCAAAGTAAATTTGAATTTCTTGCATCCAGCTCCAATCATTCTGAGGGCAAGAAGCAAAATGGTCTGTCTATTGATTTAGATCAATATCCCATCCCAAAAATCCTGGTTTCTAAAGAAGACATTTCGGCCAATGAACAAAGAATGAATGAAATTAACCCTAATCGGAATAATCATGACTAAAGTAACAAGGTTTGCTCCCAGCCCAACAGGTGCATTGCATATAGGGGGTGTTAGAACCGCATTGTTCAATTATGTATACGCAAAGCAAAATAGTGGTAAGTTTCTCATTCGAGTTGAAGATACCGATACTGAAAGATCAACTCGCGTATTTGAAGAAAATATTTTACAGGGTTTGGCTGATATGGGCATTAGTCCTGATGAAACTCCAGTCAGGCAATCAGAGCGATCTGATCTCTATATGGCTCACATAGAAAAGATTATTGATTCTGGGCATGCTTACTATTGTAATTGCAGCAGAGAAAGGCTTGATGAGATGAGATCAGCCCAGCAAGCAAAAGGTTTGAAGCCTCAATATGATGGTAAATGCAGAAATTTAAACCTTGAGGCTGGTGATTCAACAGTTCTAAGGCTCAAGACGCCTCAAGAAGGAGAGCTCACTTTTCATGATTTGGTAAGAGGGGAGGTTATTTTTCAAAACTCTGAATTAGACGACCTAATTCTTTTAAGGAGCAATGGCTCACCAACCTACCATTTATGTAATGTTATTGATGATTATGATCAACAAGTAACAACCGTAATTAGGGGTGAGGACCATTTAAGTAATACTCCAAGGCAAATTCATATTCAGCAAGCTCTAGGCTTACCATCTTTAGAGTATGCTCATCTCCCAATGGTTCTTGGTCAAGATAAGAAAAGGCTTTCTAAAAGAAATGCTGTCACAAGTTTGCAAGATTATTTTGATCAAGGCTATATGCAGTCTTCAATGATTAATATGTTGGCTCGCTTGGGTTGGTCTAAGGGGGACAAGGAAATTTTTTATCTTGAAGACTTGATATCAGATTTTAGAATTCAAGAAGTGCAAAAAGCCGGGGCTATTTTTGATCCGGCCAAACTTGATTGGATTAATAACAATCATCTTGCTGCACTTACTTTTGATGAATTTAAAAACAAGTTGATTCCCTTTCTTGAAAACTCTGGAATTGATCTTGATTCCAAAGAAAATAGCGATGCCATTATTCGTGCTATGAGAAGCTCCAAACCTACTTTATCTGGAGTGTCCAATGACCTTAAGCCTTACTTTTTTTCAGTGAATGAATACGACGAAAAGGCAGCAAGTAAATTTCTTATTGGATCAGAGCCTGTACTGGAGTTTGTCCAGCGCAAACTAGACAATCTAAAAACATGGGATGAAAAATGTTTGGATGAGGTTTTACAGGAGGCGCAGACAACCTTAAGCTTGGCCACACCAAAACTTAACCAGCCCATTAGAATTGCTATGACTGGTTCAACGCAATCTCCTTCTTTGGGCCTCACTTTGTCGTTGTTTACACCAGAAGAAGTTCACAAGAGAATTACAGCTGCATTGGATTTTCTTGCTTCTCAAGATTAGCTTTTTTAGGCAGTCATTATAGTTTTGGGATATTCTTTAAGAAGTTGATTTAAATCTTTTGCCACACAGCTCTTTGTGATCCCATACTCAGGAACCCCAACAATATTTTCATGATCTAAAATTAAATTATCTGATATCTTAATTATTCCATTTACCCCATCTAGATGAATTAATTCAGCTGGGGTGTTTGCAAGATAAAATATTTTTTTCTTAAAAGTCTCATTTGAAAGTTCATTAGATTCAGTAAAAAGATAAAAGTTCTTCTCTACATTCATAAAATTTAATTCATCATTCCGCAGGGTATCGCCTGCATCCGATGCCATTTGCTCGCCAATCACTTCAAGTGATTTAGAAGATTTATATTTAAAGATGCTTATAGAGCCAAGAGATTCAAAGAGAGGACTTTTGCAATTATGAATATAATTTCGTTCATAACCCTCCAAGGCTAGTAATGAGTTTGCTAGTGGTGCATGATTTTTTTCATAGTAATATTTAAATGCATCTTGAGAAAGGTTTAATTTTTTATGAATAAATGCCAGCGCTTTAATCAACTTGAATTGATACCCCAGCGTTGGGTCTTCTTAAGTCAGCAAAACCTTCAACACCATTTTGAGTAATCATAATACTCTGTGTGGAACCCATAGTTTTTGATTTCTCTATTTCATGCCCATATCCTTTAAGGATTTTCAGCGTATCTGCACTCATCCCTCTCTCAGTGCGGGTATAAGCATAAGGCCAGTCTTTATGAATCCTTGGCAACATTGTTGCTTCCCCTAAATTTAAGTTGAAATCAATAACACCGGTTACTAATCTAAGAACAGCAGCTGGTATTAAAGCTCCTCCAGGGGAGCCTGAGATTAGTTTTAAGGCATTCTCTTTATCAAATACTATAACTGGTGTCATTGTGCTCATTGGCCTTTTGCCAGGCTCAAATTTATTACCTTCACTTGCTGATCGATCAACAACACCAGGCGTGCCATATTGATAAGCAAAATTATTCATTTGATTGTCTAGTAAGATTCCAGTCCCAGGGATAGTAACGCCAGAACCAAATGAGTATCCAAGAGTGTATGTATTTGAAACAGCATTGCCTTCATTATCTATAATTGAATAATGAGTGGTATTTTCTCCCTCTATAAATAATGTATCAGGATTCAATGTACCTGGATCAGTTGCAGAATTTGGATTAATATCATTCGCTAATGATTTAGCTCTTTTTTTAGAAATAATTTTTTCTATTGGGACATCATAAAATAAAGGATCTCCCATGAATCTTGATCTATCCAAATGCCCGCGTTGAAGCGCTTCAGAAAATAAATGTAAAAATTCTGCAGAGTTTGCTTCCATTTCTGACGTTTCAAAATTTTCAAGAATATTTAATCCTTCAAGCAAAACAGCTGCTCCTCCTGCTGGCGGCGGGTGAGCTAATACTTTATAACCTCTGTAAGTAGTTTGAATTGGTTCAGCAAACCTTGGTCGATATTCTTGAAGATCGCTGGCTGTGATATAGCCACCATTTTTGCTCATGGCTTTAACTATTTTTTTTGCAATTGAACCAGAGTAAAAAGCTTCTTCGCCATTCTTAGCTATTTCTCTCAACGTCCAAACTAGATCGGATCTTCGCATCAAAACATGTTCTTTGATTGGCTTTTGTTTTTCTAAGTAAATTTTCTTTGATTCTTTATCAAGATTGATTTGATTGGCGCTTCCAATTGCCTGATGAAGGTCGTAGCTAACCTCTATACCATTAGAAGCCTGCTTGATTACCGGCTGTAAGATTTTTTTAAGTGGCAATTTTCCATAACGCTCATGGGTTTGGAGAAGGCCTGCAACAGTTCCTGGAACGCCAGAAGCCTTATATCCATATCTTCTTTGATCATAGTTATTTTTTAAAAATAAAAAATCATCATTTGATATATTTTTAGGCGCTGCACTTCTAAAGTCTACCGCAATTGTTTTATCAATCTCCTTTAGGTAAACAAGCATGAACCCACCACCGCCAAGATTTCCTGCACGCGGAAGGGTTATGGCAAGTGAAAAGCCCACTGCAACAGCCGCATCTATGGCATTGCCTCCCATATCAAGTATTTGTATACCAATATCTGAAGATGCTTGGTTTTGAGAGACCACCATTCCTGAATGGCCAACAGTTGAATGAAAAGGAGAGGGGTAATCAATGTAGCGTACTTGAGCGCATAAACTTGAATTGAGAAATAAAAGGCTAAACAGTAGGATTCTTATCTGCATAAAATTTAAAATATCATTGGCGCAAGATAAAACGCAAATATAGTCACTAGAAATATCCCTATAATATTTAGTGCAAAGCCTGCTCTCATCATATCTGGAATGGTTAATTTACCAGACCCAAAAACAATAGCATTTGGAGGTGTTGCAACCGGGAGCATAAACGCACAACTGGCTGCTAAAACAACCGGAATGGTAAGTGCAACAGGGGCGATTCCAAGGGCAACAGCAACTGCTCCAACAACAGGTAAAAAAGTTGAAGTAGTGGCCACATTAGATGTTATCTCTGTTAAAAAAATGATCAACGTTGCAACTGCCAAGATTAATATAATGGGTGGAACATTGCCCAAGACAGTAAGCCCTTGACCGATCCAGTCCCCAAGACCAGATGACCCAATAGACGCAGCCAACGAAAGTCCGCCACCAAAAAGTACCAACAACCCCCAAGGAAGTTTATTGGCTTGTTCCCATGTAAGAAGATCAGTTTTATTATTTTCTGAAGGGATAAAGAAAAAACTTAAAGCAGCAAATATTGCAATTCCTGCATCCGTTAAACCAGATAGTGGCAAGAAGTTATCCAGAAGAGTTCGGAACATCCAAGCACTTGCTGCTATTGAAAAAATAATTAAAACTTTCTTTTCATCTTTTCCAAGAGCGCCTAAGTCATTCAACATATTTTGTAGTTGCAATTTTGTTTCCATGCTCGCAATAAAATGAACTGGGTAGACAATTTTTGTTATTGCATACCAGGATGCAAAAAGCATAATTGATGCTATTGGAACCCCTAATTTCATCCAGTCAATAAAAGAGATTTCAGTTCCATAGGTTTCTTGCATAAAACCAACAAATATTATGTTTGGAGCCGTTCCTACCAATGTCGACATTCCGCCAATTGAGGCTGCATATGCAATACCTAAAAGTAATGAAGTTTCAAAATTCTTTCTTTCTTTGTATGAAAAATTTGGAATTGTTTCAGCGACACTTGCACATACTGCAAGACCTATGGGCAACAACATCAGCGTTGTTGAAGTATTCATCACCCACATACTAATTACAGCAGACACAAGCATAAATCCGCCAACAAGCTTGGCACCACTATTTCCAATCGCAATTAACATTTTCAACGCAAGGCGTTTGTGCAATCCCGAAGATTCAATACCTAATGCCAAAATGAAACCACCCATAAATAAATAGATATTTGGATTAGCATATGGAAGGGCAGCAGTTTTAAAGTCTGCCACATGCAACATAGGAAAAAGAGCTAGAGGCAAAAGTGCGGTAACAGCAACAGGCACAGCTTCTGTGGCCCACCAAATTGCCATCAATAATGTCACAGCAGCAACAGCCCAACCGATGGATGATAGAGACTCAGGATTAGGTGAGAGCAAGATCAAAAAGAAAACTCCTAGACCTACCCAAAAACCTCTTTTTTTATAAGCTTGCATTATTTCAATCTCGCGTAAAACATCTCGGCAGCATAAGGCACCATTTGCTCTGTATTGCTATGACCTTTGGTGGTGGGAACTTCAACCATCCCCCATTTAAAAAATTGATCAACCTCTTTAGATTTATTTACAGCAGATTTAAAAAAATTTCTTCCTCGTTCTAGCCGATGTTTACCCTGGAGATTGATAGTATTCCAATTCTCTCTTACATAAGGGGAATTAGGTTTGGTAGAAGTATCAGCCCTCCCAAGCATTAGAAGAAAGTATCTACTGAATGCTTTTTTAAGTTGATTATCATCAATACCAGAATTTTTTAATCCAAAAGGCCACTCTTGATCAGTCATCGATAAATACCAACCTAAATTTGCTGCAATTGCCAGTGTATGGCTTGCCTCAGGGTTGTGCAGCACATAGCGATGAACAAAATGAGCTCCTGCTCCGTGTCCATAAATACCCCAGTTATCTGATTTTAGTTTAAACCTTTTCAAAGCCCCATTAGCTAAGGGCTCAATAGCGCTAAATGCATGGAGATTTTTATTAATTGGCTCTGATGTAAAATTTTTTATATTGCCGTAATTAAAACCCCATACCTGAGGAAAGTTTTGCTCACTAAATTCAGGCACTAATACAAGGAGGTTTAAATCTTTTGCTACTTCACTCCACTGGTCTCTATACTCTTCTGCATTTCTTTTTCGACCATGCATTACTACAACAAGACGAGTTGATTTATTAATTTTATTTGGTTTCGCAACAAAAATAGGTAATTTCACGCCATCCCAATTTTTAAACTGATATTGGTCACTGGCAAAACTAAATTGAACCATTGTCAATAAACACAAAATTAAAAGAGAATGTAATTTAAATATATTCATAAAAAAAGGGAGCCTAAGCTCCCTTAAATTTTAACTTAATTCTTAGAATGAAACTCTTAAATCAAGATAATAGTTTCTTCCATAATCTTGGTGAGCATCTGCATAGTAACCGTAGTATCTATCAGCAGTAGGCGCTCTTTCATCTTCAAGATTTTTTACTGCAAATCTAACTCTTGCTTTCTGACCACCTAATTCAAATTTATAGGATAGAGTTAGGTCCATAGTTGTCATCGTAGGAACAACATATGGCACTCCGTTCTTTGTTCCCAATGAAGTTTGCACAAATGAGCCTTTCTTAAGGCCAACTAGGCTTGCTCTATAAGGGCCTTTATCCCAAGACACTCTTAAAGTGTGCTTGTTATCATAGATTCCATCTTTTTCAAGCAAATCACCAAAACCCTTTAACGGAATTGACGCTGGAATTGTGCCATTATCTTTAGCTGCTTGAAGCTCAGCAAATTGACCACTTGCTTTTTGCTCAAACTTATCAAGGAATGTTCCAATGTATTTAATATCAATATCACCATAGGCAGTTTCAAAATCATAGTAGATACCTAAGTCTGTACCCTCAACAGTTCTTAAAGCCATATTGGTATAATTATTTTTAACATACTTGATGGCACCAAACGGGCAGACGCCAGCAGCTGCAAAGCCTGCAGCTTCGCCTTCGTCTGCAGCCTCTCTAACTACCAATGGATCTCCAGCAAAAGTATCACAATTACTTGTACCATTCGCAAATCTTAAAAGCATGTCATTAGTAGTTTGATTTTCACGACCGAATAAGCCAATGGTTTTATCTTTCTCAATAGACCACGTGTCTATTGTAACGATCAAATTATCCATTGGGGTCAAGACAACACCAAAAGATGTATTATCAGATTCCTCTGCTTCAAGTCCTGAAGCGCCAGTTGCCATTCTTTGAATGGTATATCTTGAATCACTGTCAATAACGTTCTCAACGCTTTGAACCTCATTTACTCTGAATGCAGCTCTGTCATATCTTGTTCCAGATCTAACCACAGTTTCTTCATTCACCTGAATAATATTAGGCGCTCTAAAAGCTGTTGATACCGAACCTCTAACACTCATCCACGATGCTGCTTGCCAACCCACAGCAATTTTCCCAACTGTTGCATCGCCAAAGTCGGAGAAGTCTTCACTTCTTAAAGCAATCTGCATATCAATGGATTCAGCTAGAGGAATTTGCATTTCAGCAAATAAAGATGAAACATCTCTTGAGCCCGAAACGTCTGATGTAGGCGAGGAGTTTAGGACATCTGCAACCAATGGAAATGTATCACCCTCATAATCAGTGTAAGTAATTGTTCCATCTAACCTAGGATCTCTATCATCACTGATTGATTCTTCGCGGTACTCAAATCCTAGCAACAGACCAACGTCACCAGCAGGCAATGACATAAATTCACTATTAGACATTTTAAAGTCAAACATTGTAAGTTCACTAGTTCCTTTTCTATAAACATCGATGAGTGTTCGCTCAATATTTGAATTTATACCGGCACTAAAAGGGTTATATGCTGCCGGCGTTGGGTCATTTAAAGCTGCTTTTAAAAGATTGTTCGACATTCTATTTCTTGTAACATCTCTCGACTTAGCTATAGAGTCAACAAAAGCTGTCTCCCAATCCCAAGCACCATTGGAGCCTCTGAAGCCTTGCAGGAATCTATAAGTTTCTTTCTGCACATTGACCAATCTGTTTCTTTCTTCGTATCTATAGTTATCAATGTACAACTGTTTGCCAGCAAAAATAGCTGTAGGAGTCCCATCAATATTTACTTTCAGCTGATTGAGGTAATAGTTGTCTGGTCCAACTCGATGTTTTGAAGAGCTAAAAGCATATGATGCATGAGCAATTCTGTCACTATCAGAGCTATACACGCCTAATTCTGTAAAAGATTCAATGCCATTACCCATATCATGGTTAATAAACATCACAACATTATTTCTTACTACTTCACCTCTAACATCAGTAGAGCCCCAGAAGTTACTTCTTAAAGCGCCATTACCATCCGGAGCAATACATGTTCCATATCCAGTGTCAAAAAGAGGATTTCCTCTATTGGTACATTTACTATCACCCAATGGAAATACTTCAAACTCTCCGTTTGAGTCAGTCCAAACATGATCATAGCTCTCACCTTTGTGCTCACTCGAGCTAACCATATCCATTTGAGGATAAATTGAGTTAGAGCTTAGATTTCTAAATGATGTGCTTGTCTTCCAAGGAGAATCAGCATCAACAAAAGGTCTATGATCTCCGGCACCCCATCTTGGGTCCTCTTTTGCTTGAATGTTTCCACGGCTGTAGTGATTAAAAAAAACACTGATGTTAGTAGCTCCATCGTTGAAGAATGAACCCCATTTTATAGTTGCGCTGTTATCCTCAGTCTCAAAATGATCGTATGCGCTAACCTTGGCACTTACAGTAAGACCTTCAAAATCTTTTTGTAAAACATTGTTAATAACACCGGCTACTGCATCAGCACCATAAATAGCAGACGCGCCATCACGTAAAATTTCTAGCCTATCAATTCCTGTAACTGGAATTAAATTAGAGTTCACACTTGTTGTCGGAACGTAGTCTCCACCAATAAGTTCAGTTTGATACCCTGGAGAGTTAACCAATCTTCTTCCGTTGAGAAGGGTAAGAGTGTTACCAACGCCTAAGTTTCTTAAGTTGTATGCCCCAACATCTCCTCGCGATGCATTAACACCACCCGAAGCATCTTCTGCTTCATTAAAGTAGTTTAGACCTTGCTCAGCTATGTTTTCAAGCAGATCATCACCGGAGTCAACGCCAATGGCTTCAATATCCTCGCTTGTAATAATGGATACCGGCAGAGCGCCAGTGATTTTTGCGCCTTTAATTTGCGATCCCACCACAACAACTTCTTCAACATCGCTAAGCTTTAAAGCATCTTCTTGAGCAATTGCTACAAAAGATAGTGGAAGAATTAATAGACCAAAGGCATATTTAAGATTAGTAAATTTCATATTTTCCCCAAAATTTAAATTTATACAGTCTTCATAGTAACAGGCGAGCTCGCATTTACCCGTTAATAAAGTAATTTAAATGCACAAAAATAGTGCCTTATGCATAACTTATTGTTATAAATAGATAACAAAGTATAAATTTCAGGTATTTTATGATTGGCTCCAGGCACATCGAAGTCTTTTTTCACGTTTATAACGAGGGGTCTTTAACCCGGGCAGCAAAGGTATTAAATGTTTCTCAACCCCTGATTAGCAAAACCTTGGCTTACACTGAACATAAGTTAAAATTGAAGCTTTTTGTAAGACATGCAAGGAAACTTTCTCCAACACCAGAGGCAGATATTCTTTTTAAGCACGCAGCTGAAGCGAATGAGCAAATTTTAAAGTTTAATAACATTGCTGATAATTTAGTTTCCGACCCAACATCTACAATTAATATTGGTTGCACACCATCCCTTGGATTGGGTTTGCTTCCAGATCTAATTAATAACTATTTAAAAAAAAATCCTGGTACGAAATTTAATATTGTAAATTTGCAAAGCATGGAGCTAGAGGATCAGCTTAAAGAGCTAACATTTGATTTGGTAATTTGCTTTAACCCAAATGAATCTGAGCTGTTTAATAAAGTGACATTATTTTCAGGATCACTAGTTTTAATTGCTCCAATTCACAATGCTCCAAAGGATGATATTTTTAAACTAGCATCAATTAATAATGAGCCTTTTATTAAAATAAAAAATTTACAAACTGGCAAAGCTCAAAATAACCTTGATGAAATTTTAAAAAAGAAAAATATTGGTGTGAATTGGATTGCTGAAACTGAAACAATTCAGGTTGCAAAAGCAATGGTTGAAAGGGGGTCCGGTTATGCAGTTATTGATGATTTTAGTGCTGCAATTTATGGTGCAGAGATTTCAATTCATAAGCTTGAACCAAATATTAGTTATGAAATCTGCATGATAAATAATAAGGAAAAACCTTTATCTGTTAGCGCCCAATCTTTTATTAATTATCTTGCAAGGTCCTCTAAAAGCATTGCAGAATTAATCTCAAATTAATTTCTATAATTAAGGGGAGGGTCTCTTTCTCCAAGCAAGGGATAATAATCAAAGTCTTCGCCAACTCTTTGTTTGTATTCAGCTTTTGCTGCTTCAATTATTGTAGGATCTTTAAATAAATCCTGAGCAGTGTCTGCCATTACTTGAGCTGCTAATTTTGTTCCCTTGAGTCCAATAGAAGTCCCTCCAGCTGCTACTCCTTGCCAAGAATGACCAGCTGTTCCAGGAACCCAAGTAGCAGTTCTTAATCCAGCCTGCGGGACAACCCAGCTTACATCTCCTACATCGGTAGACCCATATGTATGGCTTGTTCTGTATGCCCTAATTTTTTCTTGATCCCCAATCTTTCTTCCTGGAGAAACCATCGTTTGATATATTTCTTTTGCATATTCATTTTCCTCTTTTGAGTACTTAATCCCTCCTCGTGAAACAAGGTTTTTATGCATGATTTTTTGTAGTGTGTGGTTTGCAAGCTTTGAGTAATTGCCGTGCATCACCTCGTGAGTAACTGTTGTTTCAGTTCCCATGGCTGCTCCCTCTGAAGCCTTAACCACCCAGTCAAAGATTTCTTGAACTTTTTCTCTTCTTGGGTTTCTGACGTAATAATAAACTTCAGCCACATCCGGGATTACATTTGGAGCAAGCCCACCTTTAGTAATTACGTAATGAATTCTAGATTCTTGAGGTATATGCTCTCGCATCATATTGACCATCATGTTCATCGCTTCAACACCATCAAGGGCTGATCTTCCTTTATGAGGCGAACCAGCAGCATGGGCTGAAATTCCAGAAAATTTAAATTTAGCTGATTTGTTTGAGTTTGATGATTCAGCATTGGCAGCATTTGAACTGCTCGGGTGCCAATGCAATACAGCATCAACATCATCAAATAATCCAGCTCTTACCATGTAAACTTTTCCCGAACCTCCCTCTTCTGCAGGAGTTCCATAAAACCTAATAGTTCCTTTTGTACCAGTTTTGACAAGCCACTCTTTTATAGCTACTGCAGCCCAGGCTGATGCAGCGCCAAACATATGGTGCCCACACGCATGACCAGCTATTACATCATCTCTTACTTCTTTAAAAGGAGATGCTGTTTGCATTAATCCAGGCAAAGCATCATATTCACCTAAAATTCCGACAACCGGTCCTCCATTCGAGTACTCAGCAATAAATGCAGTTGGGATATCTGCAACCCCTGATTGAATTGAAAAACCATTTGCCGCTAACTCATTTTTTAATAGCTCAGAGCTTTTGTATTCTTGATACCCAACTTCTGCCCAATTCCATATTTGCATGGCAGCATTCTCAAATGTATCTTGGTGCTTATTAACACTCTGGTTGAGACTTGAATCTGCTTCAGTTGCAAGCGAAGCAACTAGCCCAATGACACAAACTGCTTGTTTAAAAATTGTATTTTTAGTCCAACGCATTCTTCTTCCTCTACTTGTTTAATTATTTTATTCATATTCGATGTTAATACCAATCTATGCCCTTGTGAATCCTCTGCGTAAAACACTGCTTTTGTAGCAACTTTTTTTTCATAGAGTGTTGTGCATCCAATTACTTTGCCCTCACCACTAGAAATTGTTGACATTGGAATAGGGGCCTCTAATTTTTCAGCGTCTTCGGTTACATCCTTAGATTCAAAATCCATTGCAGGATCTTTGCCCCATATCGCCAAAGCTTGCTTGGTCATCATGCCTGAAACGCCAGTTATCAGGCCCACTTCAGACGTATTGTTTCTAACTTTCATTAAAACTTGAGCGGTAGCATGCAGCATATAATTATTTAAAGGCCCTCCAGCAAAAGGCATTCCGCCGGTAATCGTTTTATCAGTATTTTCTGGAATATTTAATGCTTCAGCAAATAGCTGAACAGCAACAGGAAAGCAGCTATAAAGCTCATAAAAAGTAGGTTTAATATTATTTTTTTCGGCTGTTTCTAATAAATAGTTAGTTGCAAGCTTTAATCCAATTGGAGCGGTAAGGTCCGGTCTCTGAATAACGCCAATCATATGATTTGTTTCACTTGATACCAAGGGATAGACTCTCTTATCGGAGGAGATATTTAAGCTATCTGCAATTTCGTCACTAGTTAGAATTAGAGCTGAGGCTTGATTAACATTCCAGCTGGTGTTGTGGAGTTTGTTATAAGGATAGGCAATTCTTTGATTTTTATTTGAAGGAGTTTTAATTTCGTCAGATGTAAAAATTTTTTGACTCCAAGCATGAGAATTTTTTGCAGCTATTTTTGAAAATCTCTCATAGTAGTTCCCAAGAAAGTCTTCATGCTCTTTTAAGTTTCTTTTTTTCTTATGCCGCATGGCACTTTCAATAATTGCATAGTATCCAACTGCCATCATTCCCAATGCATCAAGTTCTTCAGCTACATACAAATCCTCTTTTGCTTTGACATAATTATCTGGATTTTCAGTTAACACCTTTTCTTCATAGTGAAGACCTTCTTTGAGAGCTTGAATCATTTTAAACCTTGCCTCACCTCCAACAATTAGACTTGCTCTAATCTCCCCATTAATAATTCTTTTGCAAGCAGAGTTAATAAGATTTTGTTGTAACACACCAATCTTTGTTACGCTCGTTTCAGCATGAGCAAATCCGTGTTTTTCAGCAATCCACTTTCCAGGATCTCTATAAGCCCAAAAACCTTTTGGAATTTGTATCTCATCAATATAATTTTTTATTTCTGGTGCAGTGGTGTCTTCTATAGCTTTTAATGTAGCTTGCTCCATTAGAATTAAAGCTTCATCAAGCTGTTCAAAGGATCCTTTTTGTTGCAAAGAGCCTATGCCCACAAGAACTGGTCTATTTTTCATCGGTAATTACCTCAGATTACTCTGTTTCATCTCCAGCAATTGTAATTCTGTGTAGCAATCTTTCATGACCATCGTAACCGCCTTCAGCCATGTGCATAACTGTTCTGTTGTCCCACATGATTAACATATCCGGCTCCCACTGGTGACGATATATGTATTTTTCTTGTGCCATATGAATATAGAGTTCAAATAACAAGCTATCAGAATGCTCTTTCAATAAACCCTCTATTTCAATTGTATAAACTGGATTAATAAAGAGAGTTTTGCGGCCTGTTTCTTTGTGTGTTCTGACCAAAGGGTGGGACATCAATTTATTTGCTTCATCAGAAGTATGAATCTCCATTGTTCTTTTTTTACCTTCTGTGGCATAAACTCCATCTTTTGCATAGGGAAGTTTCGCGCTGTGAAGACAGCGCATGTTTTGAATTTTTTCTTTTAATTCATCGGTTAAATCATCATAGGCATCTGCCGTGTTTGCAAAAAGAGTGTCACCACCTATTGGAGGAATAATTTCTGAGTAGAGCATAGTTGCTGAGGGAGGCGTTTGTTGAAATGACCAATCTGAATGCCAGGCCCCTCCAAAGTGAGCAGCCTCTTCTTCAGGTTTTCTATGTAACTTTACAATATGAGGGTGATCTTGCATGGGAATTAAAAACGGCTCTTCTCCAAAGGAACCAAAAAATTGACTAAAGTTTTCATATTGCTCAAGAGTTAATTTTTGATTAGGAAAGATTGCTACTCCATATGTCACCCACTGGTGACGAATACTTTGTATATGTTTATCAGACAAGGTTGTACCAATATTAAGATTTTTAATCTGTACGCCAAGTTTTGAAGGTGAAGAGGGCGCAGTAAATTCCATGGCTTTAATATATCAAATAATTCACTCAGCAGATATTGGTGATATATAATTCTTATTTTTTGGGGCTATAGCTCAGCTGGGAGAGCGCTTGCGTGGCACGCAAGAGGTCGGCGGTTCGATCCCGCCTAGCTCCACCATCGAATTGAGGACGCAAGAATGATCTAATATGCCTTAATAGAAGGCTTTAAGCCTTAAATAATGATGTTGTTCTGCTGACACTTTTTAATTATCAACACCCATAGCCACACTTAATCTTTAATATCTACGCCACGTGGAGTTATTTACCAATAAACCAGATGACACGACTATTATAAATAACAATACAAATGAAGATCTGTCAGTAGCAGATGAGCTTGAAAAGTTATTGAAACTTAAAGATGACGGCATCTTAGATGAAGATGAATTTAAAGCACAAAAAGAAAAAATATTATCTTGAAAAAACTCCTAGCTCTATTTCTTCTATCGCCTTTGGTGGTTAGTGATGAAAAATCCTATGATGAGTTAAGTAGTAATAAGGCTACGGCAGTAAATATTGAAACTGGTGAATCATTTTATGTTAGTGGTGTTCTCTCAGGTTAAGCGGATTTTATCAAGCAGCCTACGGTGATTGGTTAGTCAAATTAGGTGCAAGCATTGAACATGGAAAAGTAGACGATACTGATTCTAAAACCGATGTATTAGTATTTACTGAGATTAAATATCGACTTAATTAGCCGTGACGGATTGTTTTCGTCGTGTCGTGATCATGCTAACGCTCGTAACCCATTGCATCGAACTCGATCCTGCAGTTCTTATATATTTGGTCCTTTACTTTCTGCGACAACAGCTCGGATGCAGGCCTTCTGTTAGTTCGGAATTCGTGTTTGGTTTGTGGATAGTGCGCGACAATATCAAATTCAAGCCTGTCGCCGAGGGTCGTGAGGTCTTCCTGCATATTGTCAAAATTGACAATGAAATCGACAATAGGTTTTTCACCGTCTGAATAGGTTGGGTAACTGACGTAATACTTCTTCTTCAGAACACGCTCAAGCTCCTTGTCAAAACTCCAGTTCTTTTTTCCGCGCGTCTGATAATAGATATGTGATACAACCTTTTCGTACGGATGCCTTTCGATCGAAAAAGTGAAGTAATCATCGTAAGTTTTTTTGCCGACGTACTCGCGAATCGCAACAGCCGGCATATGATTGAAAAACTTGCCACGGCGTCTGGCGCGTAAAAATTTCATCTTGCGTGCCTTTATCATATCGCGATATCGCTGCTCTCCAAGACCAGCGTAGTTCTGAGGTAACGTGCCGCCCATGTCCAGCCTGACGAGTTCGTCTTCAAACGATATCGGAGTGATGATGTCATCGGGACCACAGACTTGGCTCAGACTAACCTCCATGCTTGTGCCCGAGGTTTTACGGGTCTTTACGAAAATAAACTTCTTTGCATGGCTAACGATCATTGGTTGCTCTGCTGATTCGACTAAGTCCTTTCTTGCGCCGATAGATAGCTATTTTTCTCGAAGCATCAATGGATTGCGAAATTCTCTGCCAAAAACGTTTTTTCTCCGGATACCAACTGTTAGATTTATCCGGTAAAACGCCGTCCAGAACAACTTCCCAATCCGGCGATGATTCGTATCCACAACCGACCAGATCTGGTGTCATTGTGCCGTGGATTGCCTGCTGTTTAACGATGCGACCGAGATGTTTTCGCCAGACACCGACACTGGTCGGTCCAATAGGACGGACGCCACGCATTGCAACCTTTGACTTTTCAGACACTTGCGCGTGTTCATGGTACTCAGAAAATTTGTGTTGTTTCTCAAGCCATGGAAATTTTGCAGTGATTTGGCTTTGTGTGGCGTCAGGGTTATTTACGAAATCCTCGTACCGGATATTGAGAAAACGATCGTGGCCGAACAATGAGCGTGCACAGGCATGCAATTCACGCCAAAGCCTAATGTTCGAGTAGTACATATCCTCGCTCTTACCGTGCCGGCTAACGATGACATCACGCGGATCGCGCGTTACGTAAATGACATAGAGATTAGGATCGTCGATGACTCCTGGCATGTACAACGTATCTTTGGGTCGTTTCGTGATAACCACATCGTTGTTTTTTGCGGTTACAAGGTGAAAGCGAATCTCATGGTCGTAATGCTTGTTTGTCCGAAAACAGGTGACCATCGCCTCGTGCAAGAGAGTAGTACCGGATCGCGGCGAGCAGGCAACAATGTGAATGTGCTTAAACAGACGTCAACTCCCTAATATCGGTACTCCTTCATCGTCATACGGATCAGAGGTATAGAAACCTAGCAAAATCATTCGACTATTGCCGCTTCGTTATAGGCAGATATTAGTATTTGCCAATCGGCCAGTTGCCAATAAATATTACGTAATCGTTTTTCTTTTTCAAACGATCGCTTTAAACGCACCATGTTTGAGTTTTTCCAATTACTGCCTTGTCTAATTCCGCATTTATCAAAATCAATTAACCAAACCTCGTTTTCTATATCGAGCATAATGTTGTGGATATTTAAATCGTGGTGATAAATCTGATGATGATGAAATTTGGCAATGGTTTGCCCAATTTTTTTCCATACATCAGCGGTTAAGCTGTTTGCTAGTAAAATATGATGTAAGTCCTTAGCGCTGGAAATTTTTTTTGAAATGATATCGGCTTGGTAATATAAGCCTGTCTTCTTCAACATCGCTGCGATCGGAGTTGGACAATTTAAATCCATATTTTTCATGTGCTGTAGTAGCTTAAATTCTTGCCATACTCGTGATTTTTCAATACCTGTATACATATATTGATCACTTAGTACTTTTCCAATCAAGCCACCGCGACGATAGTGCCGTAACACATATTCATTTTTGTTATGTTGAAAAAAGTAGGTGGTGCCACGGCCGGTTGCCTGTCCTGTTATGGCATTTTGTGTCTTCCAATATTGACCCGTAAACATTTTTGGGACAAGTACAGGGAAATGGCCTGCATCAAACAACATGATGTGGGACTTAACTGCTTTTTGTTGTATGTATGCCATGCAACGATTTTGATCCAAATAATACTAAGAATAATTATTAAAAACCAAAATTCGACTCGAAGCAATCGAACTGAAATAAAATATTTTTATTTTTAATCTTTTCAGCATGCTTCCTAGTCTAGTTTCATATCATTTTAATATTCAAGTTAGGTAAGACTTTTAGTAAAATAAATATCCCTTGATTTATCTTCAAGGGCATCTATTTTTGGCTTAAACGGATATTACTACGCACTTTAGACAATTGAGAATTTTCAGTATAACGTCCTTTTGTAACATGATGAATATGAAAAACACCATCAATATGCTTAGGCTCACCATCAGTGCCAAGTAGCCAGCGAAAGGCGGTGTCTTCATAGGTTTTACGCCAACGGTCAGATTCAGTTTGAAATATTGACAGTTTTTCACAATAACCGATAGCACGAGCAACGTCACCATGAACAATTTGAAATGGGCCGCGTGCTTTATCACGGGATTTACCACGCTCGTATAAACTGAAATTTTCTGTTTCTATATCGATAACTTGTGGTTGGGCATCATTTGACAATAATGGGTCATCATCTTTTAACATCTCAGTGATTTTTTCTTCTTTAGGAAAAAACAATGAACCTTTCTCGCCTTGTAAACTATCGGCGAGTGAGTCTAAGCAGTTCTCATAAAAGATAATGTCGCAATCTGTAAACCATATCCAGTCAGCTTCTGTTGACCGCGCAGCCATATTTCGGCCTATGCCTCGTCTAAAGAGCTTTCCTTTGGAAAGTGGGTGGAAATTCCAAGTGATATTTGGCATGGTTATTTGACTAAAGAAGTCCAATGTAGCCTTTGTTTTAGTATCTTCTTCAGCATAAAAAACGGTCACAGTTAAATTTAGTTTTGTTGGTGGATAGTTTACAAACGAACTTAATTGATAGGTTAACATGTTGGCGTAACCCCAACAGTGACTAACAATTTCTAAATCAAACTTTCCCTTTACTGCCTTGCGATCTACCTCAGCAGGTATTTTATCGCGAAACAATGACTGTGGTAAAATACGACCAAACACTAAACGATAAGCTTGTATAGCAAAGCTATTAAAGCCATTTGGTGAAAATGTTTTTGTTTCTATCATGATAAATAAGTAAGCCAAAAAAAGGAATCTGTTCTAAAAAAAGGATACCATATTGCTTAACATTACTGCCAATCGAACTGAGCATAGCGAGGACAATCGTGCCATGTTATCGGGATATTCAGCATGAGGGGTAGCAATAACTCCACAAATAAATGAATCTTGCTGCGAAGGCGCTCAAAGCTGAGTTAGATCCCAAGCCTAGTAGATTGTTTAAGGCAGTACAAATACGTTATGGAAAAATAAAGTTGATGAAATGTTTGCATGGAATGAAAAAAATGCAGAAAGAAAGAAACTAGCAGTCATAAATGCTTTAAAAGATAGATGTATCTCTTATGGTTTTACAGGCAATAACAACATTGCTGCATGTATACAAAGAGAAGCACAACATGATTATGAGCTTGAGCAAAAACAATTAATGGCTCAACAAAATCAAACTCAACAGTACCTGAAGTTCCATGGTACTTATCTATTCTAGAAGGAGTAGCAGAGGGAGTAGCAGAAGGCTATAAGCAAAAAGCTTTAATACAAACTATGGATTCTAGATACGAAAAGAAGTCTATCTACAGAAGAGATACCCATAGAAAAGAAGATTTAAGCCACGTATTTGCCACGTAATTGAGATACGAAAGCGAACCAAACTGCTAATGCCTTAAGGGATGTGGTTTTGGCTTAGGTAGGGATATCATGACTGTTTGAGTGGCACGCAAGAGGTCGGCGGTTCGATCCCGCCTAGCTCCACCATTACTTCCTAGAATCTATATATTAAAATCTCCTATATACAAAATAAGTTTAACCAGTATAGTACGCAGCCCAAAAGTAAAAGTATAAGTATTGGCAGGAAAAATATGAAAACAGAAAAAGCTTACAAAAATTTGGATTTTTTAAATAGCAAAGATGCTCGCGCTTTAAGGATTCTAGCTGAATACCTTCATCCAAAAACTCAACTTGATCAAGAAAAAGTCACTAACACAATAGTAATTTTTGGATCAGCAAGGGCGCCATCACCTGAGGAATTAAGCAGCAAGGATAGTTCTAATAAAGGAAGAAGTAAAAATTCAAAGTTAGCTGAATACTATGATGCTACAAGATTGCTTTCCAAAAGATTAACAGAATGGTCTAAGCATTTAAGTCATGAAGAACAAAAATATGTTATTTGCTCAGGAGGAGGCCCAGGAATAATGATTGCAGCTAATCGGGGAGCTAAAGAAGCAGAAGGTAAAACAGCTTCCTTCAGGATTTCCTTACCTTTTGAAGATGCCCCTAATCCATATGTTACTGAAGAGTTAGATTTTGAATTTCATTATTTTTTTACTAGAAAATTTTGGTTCTCTTATTTAGCAAAAGCTCTAGTAATTATGCCCGGAGGATTTGGAACTTTAGATGAATTCTTTGAAATTCTAACACTCATACAAACTGGAAAAATTAAGAAAAATTTACCTATAGTTCTTTTTGGAAAAGAGTATTGGAACAAATTAATTAATTTTGAAACTTTGGTTGAATTTGGAACAATAGACAGAAGTGATCTAGATCTTTTTTTTATTACGGACAGTGTTGATGAGGCTTTCGATCGCATTACATCAAGTCTTAATTCTAAATAATAACTAAAAGTTATTCATATATAGTTTTTTATTACTTATATAATTTCTAGATTGTGGTAGATTAGCATCATGAAAATTGGTGTACCCAAAGAAGTTAAAAATAATGAGTACAGAGTTGGGTTGACTCCAGATTCAGTGCAGGTTTTGAGCAGCTTGAACCATCAAGTTTTTGTTCAATCAGGGGCTGGTTTAGAGATTGGTTTTACTGATGAATTGTACCAATCATCTGGCGCTCAGATCTTTCATTCTGCAGCAGAAATATTCGAATTATCCGAGCTTATTATTAAGGTCAAAGAGCCCACTGAAAATGAGTTTCAATTTTTGCGACCAGGGCTAACAGTATTTACTTATCTTCATTTAGCAGGCGATGCCCAAAAAGCAAAGATGTTACTGGAAACTGGAGTAACAGGCATTGCTTATGAGACCGTGACTGCTGATGATGGCTCGTTACCATTATTAGCTCCTATGAGCGCCATTGCAGGTCAGTTAAGCATGGTTGTTGGGTGTTATCACCTTCTTAAGCCTAACAAGGGCAGAGGCACTCTTATCAGCAGCCTTGATCCCAGAATAGTAACGGTTATTGGTGCTGGAGTTGCTGGTACTGAAGCCATCAGAAAAGCTGTAGCCAACCAGGCCCAAGTTAAGATTATCGACCTTTCTCAATCAAGGCTTGATGAGCTTAGAACTGAATTTGGTCAAGATGGAATTGAATATATTCTTTCAACGTCAGATTCGATTAGGTCAGCAGCAAGTGTCTCAGACATTGTTATCGGATCTGTTTATGTGATCGGAAAAGAGGCGCCCAAGGTACTTTGTAAAGATGTGTTAAAGGATATGACTGCAGGAAGTGTCTTGGTTGATATATCAATTGATCAAGGTGGTTGTTTTGAAACCAGCAAACCCACAACACATGATGATCCAACATTTATTGAAGATGGAGTCTTGCACTATTGTGTTACAAATATGCCTGGTGCAGTGCCATTGACTGCAACAAACACTCTCAATCAAGCAACGCTTCCATTTATCAAAGAGCTCGCAAACAAAGGAATTATCGAGGCATTAAATTCAAACAAACATCTTATGAATGGCCTCAACATTCAAGATGGTCAAATTATCCACCCAGCAATTAAAGAAGCTTTAGAAAGTTAATTTTTTAAAGATTGATTGCAGCCTTTCTGGCATCTGCAATAGCTCCGTGAATGTAACCAATTGAAGTGCAATCACCAATTGATGTTACTGGTATGTTTACTTTTTCTAATTCATTAGAAAGGTTTAGATTTGGGTTGGCTCCCATAGCTATGATCACTTGGTCTGCTT
>ERZ1048686.604-NODE-604-length-33749-cov-5.032647_pt1 | contig 33749 bp, 22 predicted proteins | sample MGYA00383099_ERZ1048686 | MGnify/ENA primary metagenome ERZ1048686 (study PRJEB29581, sample SAMEA5548369) | metagenome | biome: marine; feature: coastal; material: water | depth 25 m | study: Short-term variability in the microbial, nano- and picoplankton... | reverse complement strand
TCGGCCTCTATCCCAACCAACGTGATTTCCATTACGGATGGTCAGATTTTCCTTGAGACCGATCTTTTCTATCAGGGTATTCGTCCTGCGATTTCTGTTGGTCTTTCGGTGTCCCGCGTGGGATCTGCGGCTCAGACCAAGGCGATTAAGAAGGTAGCAGGAACGACCAAGCTCGACTTGGCCCAGTTCCGCGAGCTTCAGGCATTCGCCCAGTTTGGTTCCGATCTCGATGATGCCACCAAGGGCAAGATCAACCGTGGCCAACGCATCGTTGAGCTCTTCAAGCAGAACCAATACGCACCTCTTTCCATGGAGATGGAGGTCGCTGTTCTCTGGTCCATGCAAAATGGTCATTTCGACGATGTCGAAGTGGAACGCGTCGAGGAATGCCAAGCAGCTCTCGAGGAGTTCCTCACCACTCGCAAGGCTGACCTCCTTCAGAAAATCGCAGACGAAAAGGCGCTTTCTGATGAAATTAACGATGGTCTCAAGACTGCCCTCGAAGACTTCAAGGGTTCTTGGAAATAAGCACGAAGATCTCCCTGCGATAAACTGAACACTTCAATCTTCAACCTCTCAAATGGCTAACCTTCGTGACATCCGTCGCCGTATCAAATCGGTTAAGAGCACCTCGCAGATTACAAAAGCGATGGAGTTGGTTGCTGCTGCGAAGATGAAGAAAGCCCAAGACCAGGCCCTTGCTGGTCGGGGCTACGCCGATAAGCTCAACAAGGTTTTGGTCAACCTCAAGGATAACACGAACGAAGATCCCCACCCTCTCCTTGCTCAGCGTGAAGGAGGCAAGGAATTGATGTTCGTGATTTCAACCCAACGGGGACTTTGTGGTGGCCTTAATACCAACCTTCTCAAAAAAGTCCGCGCGACCGCTGCTGACGGGGCCGAATACGTGACGGTGGGTAAGAAACTTCGCCAGTCGATCGCAAAGAGCGGTGGTAAGATTATCACTGATTGGGAAGTCGAAGATCCTGTTCCTTTCAATGATGCGAAGCCCATCGCAAAGTTTCTCACCGATCAATTTCTAAGTGGTGAGTACGACAAAATCACAGTTGCTTTCAACAACTTTGTTAGCACTCTCACTCAGACTCCTCACGTCAGCCAGCTCTTACCAATCCAAGCTGATTCTCTAGCTGAAAAGCAAGACTACGAGGGTGTTGGGAAGGGGCAAATCGGTGAAACTGATATCGAAACTGCGATCAATACCCCGTATGAGTTCGAGCCGAGTGCCGAGGGCGTCCTCGACAAGCTCCTCCCCCTTTACATTAATTTCCAGATCTACCAAATGCTGGTTGAAGCACGCGCTTCCGAGCATTCTTCCCGAATGGTTGCCATGAAGGCGGCTACTGACAACGCCGATAAGATGGTTAAGGAACTGACCCTCGAATACAATAAGGCTCGCCAGGCGGCGATCACTGCTGAACTTCTCGAAATCACGACTGCCATGAAGGCTATGGAGTGATCCATCTTCTCAAATTTTCTAAACGAACCACATCAATCTCACCACTTTCCCACCATGAGTAACCAAGGAACCATCGTTCAGGTCATCGGCGCCGTCGTTGACGTTGACTTCTCGGCCGCTGACCAGCTGCCAGAAATCTACAATGCCCTAGAGGTGCACTACCAACTCTTCGGAGAAGACACTAAGCTCGTTCTCGAAGTCCAGCAGCACTTGGGTGACGGCTGGGTCCGCGGAGTTGCTATGAGTACCACGGAAGGTCTCAAGCGGGGCTTAAGTGTCGCCGACACTGGCAAGCCGATCGCGGTTCCTGTTGGGAAGCAGATTCTTGGTCGTATTTTTAACGTGACTGGTGATGTGGTGGATGAAAATTCATTGGATCTTGAAGACGAGAACATGCGTTCCCCAATTCACCGCGCGGCGCCCACTCTTGAAGAGCAGGCTTCTTCAGCTGAGGTTCTTCCGACTGGAATTAAGGTCATCGACCTAATCTGCCCACTCCTCAAGGGTGGTAAGGGCGGTATGTTTGGTGGTGCTGGTGTGGGTAAGACCGTGGTCATCATGGAGCTCATCAACAACATCGCAAAGGCGCACGGTGGTTATTCCGTTTTCGCTGGAGTGGGTGAGCGAACTCGTGAGGGTAACGACCTCTACTGGGAGATGATTGAGTCTGGCGTTATTTCCTGCGAAAAAGATTCAAATGGGCATCCCAAGATTGATGAGAATGGAAATCCTGTTCTCGCCGATGGGTCTAAGGTGGCACTTTGCTACGGCCAAATGAACGAGCCTCCGGGCGCCCGTCTCCGTGTAGCGCTTTCTGCTCTCACAATGGCTGAGCACTTTCGTGACGAGGATAATTCTGACGTTCTCCTCTTCGTTGATAACATTTTCCGTTTCTCTCAGGCCGGTTCTGAGGTGTCAGCACTTCTTGGACGTACCCCTTCGGCGGTGGGTTATCAGCCTACTCTTGCCGAGGAAATGGCCGGACTTCAGGAGCGAATCACTTCAACTAAGAAGGGATCAATTACTTCAATTCAGGCTGTTTACGTTCCTGCGGATGACTTGACTGACCCTGCTCCCGCTAACACCTTTGCTCACCTTGATGCAACGGTGGTGCTTGAGCGTTCTCTTGCTGAGCAGGCTCTCTTCCCTGCGGTGGACCCACTTGCTTCCACCTCAGCAGCACTTTCTCCCGAGATTGTAGGCGAAGAGCACTACAAGGTTGCTCGTGGCGTTCAGCTTGTGCTTCAGCGCTACAAAGATCTCCAAGATATCATTGCGATCCTTGGAATGGACGAACTTTCTGACGAGGACAAGCTCTCGGTTTTCCGCGCTCGTAAGATCCAGCGTTTCTTGACTCAGCCCTTCCATGTTGCGGAGGTCTTCACCAACGTTCCCGGGGTGCTTTGCTCTATTGAGGACACTGTGAAAGGTTTCGCTGAGATTCTCGATGGAAAGCACGACGATGTTCCGGAGTCTAACTTCTACATGAAGGCGGGTATCGACTCAGTCGATAAAGGCTAAGGCGTTCTGTCTGGTTATTCCTCAACTTTAGAATCCTAAATCCTAAATCCATGTCTTTCCAACTCGACATTGTAACTCCGGAGAAAACTATTTTCTCTGATACTGTTGATGATGTTTATCTTCCCGGAAGCGAAGGCGAGATGGGAGTTTTGGACATGCATGCTGCTTTGGTAGCACCACTCTCCCCCGGAGAGCTTCATTACAAGAAGGACGGTAAGATCGAAGAGCTTGCGGTTGGTGAAGGATTCGTTGAAGTGTCTGACGATAAGGTGTCGGTCCTAATTGATTTGGCGATTGGTGAAGACGCGATTGATGAGGCAAAAGTTGAGGAGGCTATGAAGCGGGCGCAAGAAGCGCTGGCTGGTGAGAATGTCGACCACGATGAAATGGCAGCCCTTCAGGCTGCAATTGCTAAATCAGAAGCAATGCTCAAGCTCAAGCGCAAGCGCTTGTAACTTTTATCGTTGATTTCAAATTTTAAAAATGGCGACTGGAAACAGTCGCCATTTTCTTTGGATGGCCGTTCAGAAAATAGAGGTGGGGCATTTCATCCGGGCTCCAAATAAGGTCTATGAGAGACCGGGCATCTGGCGGACCAGCCTCCTGTTGACAAGTTTCAGGATCAGTTTTTATGTTCGTCGAAATTTTCAATTTCGTGTAAGGTCGTCACGAAATCAAAAAATTAGACTAATGAAACTGAAGACGATATTTCCATTTGCCGCTGTAATTTTACTCCCTTTCAGCATTGTTTCCTGTGGAGACAACGAGGAAGCATCCGCCGAGGAAGCACCCGCCGAGGAAGCTGATCCAGCGCCCGCACCAGCGCCCGCACCAGCGCCCGCACCAGCCCCAGCTCCTGAGCCAGCCGCCGAACCACAAGCATCAGCCAGCCATTCTGATCTCGGAGCCAAGGTCGCTAAGGCTATGACAGGTATCATGGAGGGCATGGGGTCAATTACCGACGTGAAGTCGGCCGAAGCTTTTGTAAAAACGATGGAAGGAGCCAATGCAACTTTGAAAGAAGTCCTTGCCGCGGCTGAGGCTCTTGATTCTCCGACCGACGAAGAAAAGGAAGCAATGAAAGCAATCAAAGAAGGCTTTGAAGGTAAAGGCCAAGCAATCGGCCAAAAAATGTTTCAAATGATGGCTGAAAATCCTGATGCAGAAGCCATCGGAGCTGTTCTTATGGAGGCGCTGAATAATCCGCAAATGAAGGAAATGTCAGACAAACTTGATGCGATTTACGGTCTTGAGGACGAGGCTGAGGAGCTTGAGATTGGTGAATAATTAATGGGATTTTCGAATTTGATTCGTTTCCTTTTAGACAACCCGGCTGATTTCAGTCGGGTTTTTTGTTTTTAAATCATACGAATAAGAAGAGAGGTATCGAAATTCGTTCAGATACGAACTGTATTGTGATAAGTGGAGCGATGATAAAAATTACAATGTTATCAGTAGGTTTGATCCTTTCGGGATTTGCTTTGCCGGAAGCAGCTTTTGAGGCACAGGTAATCGATAATAAGATCAAGGTCGGTTATGGGCTAGCGGTGGCGGATCTTGATGGAGATGGGAAGGTAGATATTTTGTTGGCAGACTCGGATCGGACGGTTGCGTATCGGGGTCCTAACTGGGAGATGCGTGAGCTTACCGGGAAACTGACAAAGAAAGATCATGTCTGCCTTTGTGCGAAGGATTTGGATGGCGACAATAAGGCGGAGGTTGTGGTGGGCGCGGAATGGAATCCAGGTGATACCAAAACAAGTGGCGCAGTGTTCTCGCTCAATGGGTCGGCGGATTGTTTTGCGAAGCGAGGAGCGACGGAATTACATCGCGAGCCGACGGTTCACCGGATGCATTGGGTAGGAGAACAAGGAGGAAAAAATTTCCTCGCGGTGTTGCCATTGCATGGTCCCGGGAATGTGAGCGGAGAAGGTGAAGGGATTAATTTTTTAGGGTACCGCCCGGAGGAAGATTGGAAGACTTTTCTCATTCACAAGGGGTTTCATTTGGCACACAACTTTGATCCGGTTAAGTGGGATCGTTCGGGAAATGAGAGTATTCTGGTGGCATGTAAGGAAGGGGTGCATTTACTTTATCCGGCAGGAAAAAATCAGTGGACCGCGCGCCAGATGACCGAGAAAGGCGCGGGTGAAGTGCGGCTTGGTAAACTTCCAAATGGGAAGCGGTTCATTACCTCGATTGAGCCGATGCACGGAAACGAAGTGGTGATCAACCCCGAGGCTAAGAGTGGGCTTTGGTCACAAAATCGGGTTGTGATTGATAATGGCTTGAGCCAGGGACATGCTTTAGTCACAGGAGATTTTTTGGGCCTTGGCTATGATCAGGTGGTGGCAGGGTGGCGTCAAAAAACGGGGGAAGACAAGAAGGTTGGGATTCGTCTTTATGTGGCGTCAAACAAAGAGGGTAGCGAGTGGAAACAACATGCTGTGATTGACGATAATACGATGGCTTGCGAGGACATGAAGGCAGCCGACCTCGATGGTGATGGTGACCTTGATTTGGTCGCTGCGGGACGGGCGACGAAGAATGTTGTTATCTATTGGAACAAAACCATCGCAGGACCAAAATAATGACAAGCTAGCCACCTTATCTTCGTAGTTCTAAACCGAATGATGAATCGTCGTAAGCTTCTTAGATCTTCGGCCTTTGCGGGCACTTATTCTCTTCTCTCTCCCTTCGCCAAAGCGGCAGGTTCCAATGGGGAACTTCGTGTAGTGGTGATTGGTGTCAAAGGCCGTGGCTCGAATCATATCAACGCGGTGATTTCTCACAAAAAAGCCCGTCTCGTGGGCTTGTGCGACATCGATTCCGATCAACTGAAGCGTCGGGTGGTGGAGATGGAGAAGCGACATAAGATCACAGGTTTGAAAACCTATTCAGACTATCGGAAAGTGTGCGAAGACAAGAACGTTGATGCGGTTTGTATTGCAACGACAAACCATACCCACACCGTGATTGCATTGACTGCAGCCGCAAATGGGAAACACGCCTACACGGAGAAGCCAGTTTCCCACAATGTCTGGGAAGGTCAGAAGCTGGCTGATGGACAAGCGAAATATGGGACGGTCATTCAACACGGATTTCAGCGCCGGTCGGAGACCTGCTGGGCCGAGGCCTTTGCGTGGCTAAAGGAGGGGAACTTTGGCAAGTTAACCTTGGCCAGAGGGTTTTGTTACAAGCCGCGTAAGTCGATCGGGAAGGTCGGGGCCCCGGTCGAGGCACCGAAGACGGTAAACTACGATTTGTGGTCTGGGCCGCGGAAAGTGCTACCGATACGCCGCAAGCAGTTTCATTACGATTGGCACTGGCAGTCACCCTATGGCAATGGAGATCTTGGCAATCAGGGCCCACATCAGCTTGATGTGTGCCGCTGGGCTCTGGGTGACCCAATGGAGCTTCCCCCGGCAATTTTGAGTATTGGTGGTCGTTACGGCTATGATGACGATGGAGATACCGCGAATACGCAAATCCTTTACGTGGATCAGAAGCCAGCCCCGATTTTATTCGAAGTGCGAGGGTTACCCAAAAAAGGTCTCAACTGGAAAAATGGTATGCCAAATTACCGCGGAGTGACGATTGGAAATGTCATTGAGTATGAGGGAGGTTCTCTTCTTGGAGGACATGGAGCTAGCTGCAAGGTTGTCGATAAGGAGGGGAAATTGGTTAAGGAATTTAAAGGTGGGCAGAATCATATCCATAACTTCTTTGAGGCTTGCCTAAATGGGAAACAGAGCGCACTTCACAATGCCGCGAATGGTCATTATTCAGCTGCGCTCGCGCATATCGGGGCACATGCCTTGTCACTTGGGAAGGAACTTCCGGCAGAGCAAATTAAGGCGTCCTTAAAAGGGCGGGCGCAGGTAGCTGATGCGGTTGATCGCATGATGGCCCATTTTGATGCTAATGGCATTGGCGCGACCAAGCCTGGGTTGGGGGCTCCTCTGACTACGGATGGCAAAAAGTTTACGGGCGAGTTTGGAGCTGCTGCTACTAAACTTGATCGTGAACATTATCGTGAAGGCCACACCTTGCCCAACGCTTGATGACGGCTAGGTCTTTTCAGAGCGAGGCTTACTATTTTCCCTATCAATTCCGTGGATATAAGATTCATGGGGAGGGTCCTGAGGACCTTAAATTCCTCTAGGGTGCCGCCTGATAAAGTGCCGCCAGCTCGGCTAGGCTTTTTCTTGTAAAGAGCTTCCAGCGAGTTTCACGGTAGCTGCCGTTTCGACAGTCTTGTGAGATCGCGATGAGAGATTCTTCCCGATGGGTTTTGGCGATCCAATCGAAGAACGCGGCGGTTTGTGAACCACCCTCTTTAAATTTCCTTTTGTCAGGATCTTTTGTGATGTCTCCACGAAGTCGAGCTTGTAAGCCGGTCGCTATCCAATCGGGTGAATTAGCCGGGTAGTTTTGAAGTTTTGGGATAAGTCGTTTGAGAACCCAATCTTTCACTTGGGCTTCGGTCAGATTCCCGGGCTCCCCTGATTTGATTTCAAAAGTGCGGGGGGTGTCAGGGTAGTCGGCGGTGCCAATGCGTTTAGCGAGCAGAAGCCAGTTTTCGAAAAAGACCTTCCTGGCGATTTCGACTTCGTCGCGGAAGGCGGGATTTTTACTGAAGTTTGCTTTAAATGTAAGCTCGATCTTCTTCTTGTTAAATCGAAGTTCGATCTCCCTCTTCTCTTGGTGGATAGGAGCAAGTAGCACAGGTGTTAGCAGAAGTTCGCTAAAAATTAGGGGTTCGTCTTGCGGGGCTGTGGCACGGACTCGAATAAAGCGCGTTCCCTGCGGAACCGGAAGGGTGGCGGAACCTTCGAATAATTTCTGAGGAAGGCCCCAAGTATTACCATCTTTCGAAAGTTCGAGGATACCGGATTCGAGAATACCAACGTCTATGCCGTTCTTTCCAGTGCTCACAGTCACCTCGCCAGTGGCTGGCCATGGGAATTCCGCGGTGAGGTGATCATTGTCTTTTAGGCCGCCAAGGGACCAAAAGAAACTATCGAGCTTTCCGTCAAAAATGAGCTCTGGACTGTATCCTTCACGGGCTTCGATTGATGAAGTTATGATGGTATCATAGATCGCCTTTTTGGCGGGTGGGTCGTAAACGAGGGAGGCGTAGACCTTGCCGAGCCGATAACGCTTGTCGAGGGAGTCGAGTCGGATTCTGAATTCTTCGTAATTTAGGTTTGAGGCTGGCAACCAGGTGGCTTCAGCAAAGGCTGCGATTCTTGGGAAAACGAGGTATTGAAGCTTGGCGAATTCGTGAACGTAACGCGTGCGGAGGCTGGCTTGCGAAAGTAGTGCTGGTTGCCATTGGTATACTTTGTGAACGGGGTTAAATCCTTCCTCGGCCTCGAGCTTTGCGGCAAGGAGGAGCTCAGCCTCTTTACGCCGCGAGTAGACCGAGAAGTCGGTGGTCTTGATGTCGTCGGAGAGAAGTAGTTTCTTCCGGTGTCTTACAGTGATTTCTTCAAGAGAGTCGTGGAATTCTGACGAGCTACCCTGAACTCGAATAGTTTCCGCAGGAAATAATTCGGCGACTTCTGCCAGAAGTTCGTCAAGGAATTCGAGAGTGGATTCGGTTTGTAGAATACCCACTTGTCGATCTTCCCAGGTGTTGGCGACCTTGAGAGGAGAATCGCCGAGCGCAGGATATGAGGCGATCAACGAGGTTGCTCCGGTTGTGAAAGTGAAGGTCGGGACCACGGTAATGGCCCTGGAATTAGCATGGGCAATCAGTTCTTTAATCTTTTCGCGAGAATAGAAGCCGGCATATTCAGTCGAGTCGCTTCCAGTGGGGTCACCGAAGGGTGGAGTCGATCCTCGAATACTTCCAATTTTGTGGAGCTTGGGAAATTTCAGGCTCTCCATCCGCCACCCGTGATCTCCGTTCAGTTGAAGGTGTAGTTCGTTGAGCTTGTGGAATGAGAGCCAATCGATGAGCGATTTCAGATCATCAGTCGGAAAGAGATGGGCACTGACATCAAGATGAAAAATACGGCGTGGATTTTCCGGCCAGTCTTCAATAACTTGGGCTGGGATAAGCGCTCTCGGTAGGGGCTTTTCGGCAACCGGAAGAAGCTGCGCCATGGTCTGGATACCATGCATGAGGCCGGGGATATCACTGCCTTGGATGGTGGCGCCTTCCGGGGTAATCTCGATGCGGTAAAATTCCGGTTTTTCGAATTTACCTAAGCTAAGTTTGATCGCGCGTTTGTAGCTAAGACGGGCCACTTGTTTGATTGTTCGAAAGCGATGCACATAACCGGTGGTTTTTTGCAGAGCGGCGGTTAGAACCACGGCCTGCGGAGACAAATAGTCGGGGGCAATGACCGCCGTTTGAACATCTACAAGCAGTTTTCCTTCACCTAAAACGATTCCTCGTGGCATCGGAACCAAGGTGGCACTTAAAAGTGGGGCTATTAGGGTGGAAAAAACGATGAAAAATCGCATACCGGGAAGATGAAGCGCCTTTTTATGCAGTGCAAGACGACATCTGGAAAGACCGCAGCAAATTGGAACGTAAGATCGAAGCTCTCTTTGATATGAAACGAGTTTACATTGCCCTCCTTTTGACGGCCTTCCCCGCTTTGGCCGAATTGAAACTGCCAAACTTCTTCTCGGACGGGATGGTATTGCAACGCGATACTACTGCAAAAGTCTGGGGTTGGACTGAGCCAAATGCGCCTGTAAAATTGTCGTTTTCTGGAGAAGATCATGGAACTAGAGCTGATCAAAATGGGGATTGGAAAATCGTCCTGAAGGGCCTCAAGGCAAATTCCAAGGGAAGCCAATTGGTAGTCGAAGCCGCCGGGTCGAAGAGGATGATCAAGGACGTTCTGGTTGGTGAAGTTTGGTTAGCTTCTGGACAGTCAAATATGGAGTGGCGAGTTTCGGGAAGTGCCAACGCCAAGGAGGAGATTGCCAAAGCTAAAGATCCTTTGTTACGGGTTTTTGTTTCGGCGAATGTAGCCGAGCATCGACCGCAAAAAAATTGGCAAGGGAATTGGAAGGCAACGCAACCGCAGGATACCGGATCGTTTACTGCGGTCGGCTATTATTTTGCCAAGAAGCTCCGTGCAGAATTAGGGGTGCCGGTTGGAGTGATTGAGTGCGCTTGGGGAGGAAAGCCGGTTCAGGCTTTTACGAGCGAGGAAGCATTAGGCGAATTACCGGCTGGAAAGAAGCTTCTCGAAATGAAAGCGAAAGCTCTCGCTGGATATGATTCGAAGAAGGTGGACGAGAACTTTAAAAAGCAGGTGAAGGCATATCAGGAAAAACTTGCCCAATGGGAAAAGGACAAGAAGGGCCGTAAGCCACGTGGCCCCCGGAAGGTGGGTGACCCGGGTAAAAACCCCTCGATGCCATCGACTATCTATAATGGGATGATTGCTCCAATCGTGGGTTATGGGAACCGGGGAGCGATATGGTATCAGGGAGAGTCCAATGCCAATGGTGGGACCGCACGTAGCTATGAAGAGCTTCTTGGCTGTATGGTGGGCGACTGGCGCCAGCGCTGGGGACACGATCTTTCTTTTTATTGGGTTCAGTTAGCTAATTTCCGTGAGCCAACGACAGAACCTGGGACTGAGAGCGACTGGGTGGTTGTGCAGGATGAAATGCGCCGCGCGCTAAAATCTATTCCAAAGAGCGGAATGGCCGTGATCAATGACATTGGGGATGCTCGGGATATTCATCCCAAGAATAAACATGATGTTGGTGAGCGCCTCGCTCGCTGGGCCTTGGTTCAGGATTACGGAAAGAAGGATATCGTGATCTCTGGCCCTCTTTACTCTGGAATGGAGAAGAGAGATGGCAAGATCGTGGTTTCGTTTGACCATGCTGCAGGTTTAAAAGCGCGCGACGGAAAAGCTCTGCAACGTTTTGAGATCGCGGGTGCTGATGGCAAGTGGCAATGGGCTCAGGCCAAGATCGATGGGGAGAAAATCGCAATCTGGCATGATGCCATCAAAAATCCAACGAAGGCTCGGTATGCCTGGGCCTCGAATCCGCTGGGTGCAAATCTCGTGAATGGCGAGGGATTACCAGCAAGTTGTTTCACGACAGAGTAGGCTTGTAAGTGACTCTGGCGAAGAAATTTTGTGGTCCCAACAACTCCGAGAGGCATTCGGTGAAAGTGTAAGGACTGGAGTGGGGATCGCGATTTCTGGAGTATTTCCGACTTTCTTCGAGTGGATCTTGCTCCATGATTAGAGTTTGAAACCTGAAATCTTGAATACTTTTCTGACCACCACGGGCACCTATTTGGGATGTCTCATGCTCCAAGTGACGGCTCACCCTCTTGAGCCGATAGCTCTTGAATTCGAAACTCTCGGCTCAATCGAAGGGACCGATAAGTGGGATTGGTGGCAGGCGCGCACCGCCTTTGTGCCGGGCGATGACCCCTTATGGATTACGACGATGTCGGAGACAGGCAAGGGCGTGTCGCACGACTTCCATGACGTTTATCAATCACTCAGTCGTGACGGTGGAAGGACATGGAGTAAGCCAATGCTCATTAAATCGCTCCAGCGTGTGAAAGAGGCGGATGGATTTGAGATTTCTCCAGGTGATCTTTGGCCGACCTGGCATGCTAAGTCAGGGATGGTCCTCACTACTGGAAAGACTTTCAACTTTGCAAAGGGGACCGAAGAGAAGCGCTTACGTGAGAAGGTATCTTATGCTGTGGCGGATCCCCGGAGTAAGACTTGGGGAGAAATGAAATTTCTCGCTATGCCGGAGAAAGATCATTCTGGACGAAAGATCACTGCTTGTAATGCAGGAAACCACCAGCGAGTGGATTTGCCAAATGGTGAGATCCTGCTGCCAGTGCGTTACGTCGCAGACGTCCAAAAGCACAACTACACCAGCACGGTGGCCCGCTGTCGTTTTGATGGTGAAACGCTGACTTATCTCGAACACGGAACTGAACTGAACATCCCCCGAGATCGTGGTCTCTACGAACCCTCCTTGACGGAGTTTGAAGGTCGCTACTTCCTGACCCTACGAGCCGATCACTCCGCATATGTGACGAGCTCAAAGGACGGGCTGAAGTTTGACCCGGTTCGTGAGTGGACTTTTGACGACGGCTTATCACTCGGCAGTTATAACACGCAACAACATTGGGTGACCTTTGGCGGAGGCCTCTTCCTGATCTACACTCGCAAGGGCGCCCACAACGACCACATGTTCCGGCATCGTGCCCCTCTTTTTATTGCGCAGGTCAATCCGGAAACCCTGCAGGTGATGCGGAAAACGGAGCGTGTCCTGATCGCTGAAAATCAAGCTACCCTAGGAAATTCTGGAGTTTGTCGCATCAATGACCACGAAAGTTGGGTAACTTGTGGTGAAGGTCTAATGCGTCTTGGTAAGCGCAAGGGTGAGCATAACAAAGTTTTCCATGTGAAGATCACCGCGAAGGCGGGCGAGTAGTATTCTTCTTACGGTCAAGTTTTGAAAAGATGGGGAGGGCCGAGAGTTTTGTCCCTACTTACCTTCGTTGTTGTTTCCGAGAATCCCAAGCGCGCGTTCTTGGATTCGCGGTTCAGAGTCATTTTCGGCGAGGTATTCGAGCCATTCGGTAACGTTGGGATCACTCGCCATGGGAGCAAGAGTTTCGAGTGCCTGGCCGCGCATTTTCGAAGATTCTTCTTCACCGATCCACTCAAGAATGTTGCTCCGAAATTCTCCATTGGTCGTCCCGCGTAGATTTTCGAGGAGCTGCCAGCGAAGGTATCCACCCTTTGGGTCTTCCAGTGAAGCGGTCCAGAGAGGCATCATGGAGGAAACGATTTCATCGTCTATTTCTCCGCCCTCCTTGAGTGAAGAGAGAGTTTTGACTCTTTCCCATTGGTCGCGCTCGGTGTCTAGGACAAGGGAGCGGGCTTCTGAGAGCTTTGCTTTTTGTTTCCGGAAGTGCTCGAGAACACCGAGGTCACGGAGTTGTTGTTCGAGTTTGGTTGGAGTATTACCTGTGGAATTGGGTGGTAAATTGGAGTCAGATTGGTTGGTGAGAGGATCTTCAAATTCGTTGACGGGTTGCCTTGTCGCATTGGCGAGTTCGGCGAGTTCGTTTTCGAGAGAGCGGATTCTAGCTTCGAGCCGACCGCTTGAGGGAGAGGTTTTTTCAGGTGAAGGTTCGGGTTTCCGGATAAGGGAAATGGCAAGAGCGGCGAGGGAGAAGAGAAGGGCCAAAGGTGGAATGACTTTCATGGAACTATGACTAGTAGGAACAGAATTAAAGAAGTTTGGCGAGGGATAAGTTGGGGAGAAGGCCCTGCCGAGTAAGGCAGGGCCATTGGGGGGTCATCTTATTTTTCTTTGTCCGGCCAGAGCCGCTTTTTGAATTGCATGAGGCGATTTTTAGCAGCTTCTTCACTGAGGTCGCCGGCCTCGACAGCTTTCATTAGCTTGTTTTCGGCATCAGCATATTTTTTCCGGCGGATGCGTTGGTCGGTGGCTTTTCCGGAGCTTGCAACACGGCGCCGGAGGGCCTCTTGTTTTTCTCGGGCTTCCTCATCGGTAATTTTTCCGGCTTTCCGGGCTTCCTCAATTTCTTCAGCGACGGCGCGCATTTTGTCTTTAGCAGCCTCGTTTCCGGATGCTGCTTTGAGTTTTTTGGCGAGTCGGGCGAGCCGTTTCTCGGCTTCGGACCGGGTCATTTTTCCAGCTGCAACAGCAGCTTTCATTCTGGCCTCAGCTTCCGCGTATTTGGCCCGTGGCCCGTGATCGCGTTGGGCACCTTTTTTGATGGCCTCCATTTTTTTGGCGGCTTCTTCTCTAGTGAGATCCCCAGCAGCGACAGCTTCTCGAATTTTTTGGAAGACCGCCCTTTGACGCTCTTTGCTCACTTGCTCAAGGTTCGTTTTTTTCTTTGGCTTTTTCTCCTGTGCCCGAGCAATGCCGAGAGGAAGGAAAGCGGTTGAGGCAAGCAGGACGCATATCTGAAGAATGCGGGGCTTGCGGGATGGGGCGTGGGTTAGGATATGTCTCATTCGTTTTTCTAGGTTTTCGCCACTGTTTATTTCGCTTGCCATGGCCGGTGGACGGAAAGCCGGAGGAGCAAGAGCTTCGAGAGTGTTGAGAATCGATTGGGCGTAGGAGCGCGCATTAGTTTGAAAGGTATTGAGGACAAGCGAATCTGTGCAGATTTCTTCGGCAGCACGCAGTCTGTTTCGGGCGAGCCACATCAAAGGGTTCCACCAGAAGGCAAGTCCGGAAGCCCACTCGATCCAGCGGACTAAATGGTCGCGGCGTTTAATGTGAGCAAGTTCGTGTGCGAGGCCCCACTGCCACTCATGAGGAGGCATTTTTTGAAGGATACTTTGAGGGAGAACGAGGTGAATACGCCCTCCAAGCCACCAAACAAGGGGAGTGAGAGAAGCGGAAGTGGTGTGAATCGTGGGGAGTTTTTTGAGCTTGAGCGCGGACGCGAGCTGCCGAGCTTTATTTTGAATTTCTGCTGGAGCAGGTTGGCAGGAAGCAAGGAGTTTGCGGTGAAAAAAGAAGGCCTTTGTAAGGGTGAAGATGAGGAGAACGATGGTGCCGCTTAACCACAGTCCAGTGAGGAGAGTTTTTAGGGTTAGATTTTTTTGATTGAGATCATTACCTGCTGGGTCAAGTGAGACGGTTGTGGAGCTTGCGATATTTGGGTCAAGTGGAAGGGCGTCGACGATGGAAGAAGAGGTGCCTGGAATGATGAGATGGAATAAGGGCGGAGTGATCAGTTTGATCAGGACGAGAAGCCAAAGAAGATGGCTAATATGAGGATGCTTGTTTTTTGAGCCGATGAGTAGAGCAAGAATGGCAAGTGGGATAACGATGGCAGCGTTCGTGATGCCGGTCTGGACGAGGAAGTTGAGCACGGCGTTTTACTGGGCAGAGTGTTCGTCGAGGAGAGCGCGCAGTTTGTTAATTTCGTCAGTTGAGATCCTTTTATTTTCGACGAGGTGGGTGATGAGAGGGGTGAAAGAGCCCGCGGTCAGGGTGTCGGCGAGGGACTCCAGTTCATGACCGGCGTAGTCCTGTCGGGTCATGGTGGCTGCGAAAAAGTGAATAGAGTGGGAACGATCGCGAGATAGATATCCTTTTTTCTCGAGACGTTGGAGAAGGCGTTGAACGGTCCCGTGCTGAGGCTTTTGAGCATTCGGGTAAAGTTGTTCGCGAATTTCACGAGCGGTAAGGTGGCCGTGTTCCCAGAGTAGGTCCAAGATAGCGAGTTCTGCTTTAGCGATCATATACGGGCTTTGAGGAGGTAATTACGACTATTTGTCGTCAAACTACGACAAATAGTCGTAATAGCAATAAATATTGTGATTTTCTGTTTTGAGTTGAATAAATTTAGACTTTCCCATGCCCTAACCTAGGGCACGATGGCGCTCTTGAATTCACCCAGTGAAGAATCAAAAAATCCTTTTTGGAAGCGGCTTTTTTCGCCGGGAGGATTTGAGTGGGCCTTTCGGATGCGGAAGGGAGATGCTAAGTCTTTTTTCGCTCGGCAGGATGAAAGCGGTGAGCTTTTACTGAAACGAAATCGTAAATTAGAAGAGAGCTTTGAGCGCTATTCGGCTTGTACTGAAGAAGGAGAAAATCTAGTGGAAGAGGCATGGGGTCTAGCTCTGGAATGGGAGCAGGTAGTTTCAAAGGAATCACGCAATCTTAAATTACTCTCAGAGCAATGGGAGGCTGATTTACTCTTCATGGATCGCCAAACGAGCCAAGTGGCTGCCGGGTCAGTGTGTTTTCCGTCTTCGTGGGATCTACGACATGCTATCGGGAAGACGCTTGATCAAATACATGGAGTCGTGCCGCGGTTGAATCCGCAGATTGGAGAAATGATCAAGCGGTTTTTGGAAAAACTGGAGCCAGGAAAATCATATTGTCGAGAGAATTGGAGTTTCACTCGAAGTGACGCTCTTGATTATCATCCGGATCTGAATCGCAAGCGTCTCGATGAAACGTTGAGTTTAGACGAAGTCTATTTACGTATTGAGCATCAGCTTTTCACTGGTCTTTCTGATGGAGTTCTCATGGGGATCCGAATTGAAACAACTCCTTTAAAGGAACTCGCAGATGATCCTAGCGTCTGGAATACAACAGCTGAAAAACTCCGAACAATGCCGGATGATGTGGCGCGTTACAAATCGATGGATGCTGCTATTCCAACGATCCTCCGAGAAATGAAAGCTTATCGGAGCTTCGAATAAGAACTACTTGTTGAGAAAGAGATCGCTTTTAACGACGAGGTGAACGAGTTCGCGCAGACGATTTTCTTTTTTACCAAGTTCTTTGATAATGTGATCTACCTTTCCACGGTCGGGTGCTTCTAGTCTTCGGCCAGTCCCGTAGGTCAGCATTTTTTCAGTGAGGCAATGGACAATTTGAGATTCGCGTTCCTTGAGCATGTTCTTGAACTCAATGATATCAGCAATTTCTCTCCCGTTGGTGGTCGTTGATTTGGTATCGATGGGTTCGTTGACACCCCGGTAACGGTCACGCCAGCGACCCACCACATCGAAGTTTTCAAAGGCAAAACCCATGGGGTCAATCTTTGCATGGCAAGAAGAGCAGGACTCGTTTTTACGATGCAGATCCAAACGTTCGCGAATCGTGACAGCGCCCCGGGTGTCAGTTGGGAGAGGTTCGATATCCGGCGGGGGAGGTGAGGGAGGGGTTCCAAGGATGTTTTCGAGAACCCAGGTGCCTCGGATGACAGGTGAGGTGTCGACTCCGTTCGCAGTCGCGGTCATAATTCCTGGTTGGGTAAAGATTCCGCCACGACGAGGATCGTTGAGTTTGATCTTTCGAAGGCGCGCGCCCCGGATATCCTCCCGACGGTAGATCCACTTACCCAGAACTTGGTTCATGTAGGTATAGTCGGAATCGATAAATTCCGAAATACGACTATTGGTGTTGAGGATTTCTTCAAAATAAGTTGTGACTTGTTTGAGGAGCATGGGCTCAACTTTAAGGTTCTTGTAAAATTGGAAGTCGCCTCCGGATGGTGGCATTTTGCCAAGCTTGTCGAGCCGTAGCCAAGCGGAGGTGAAATGGCGTGTGAAGGCGGCGGCTTTGGTATCTTTGAGCATGCGCTCGACCTGCCGGTCGAGTTCCGCAGGATTCTGAAGTTTGCCCGCTTTGGCTAAGTCAAGGAGTTGCCCGTCTGGCATCGACGACCAGAGGAAGTAACTCAGCCGTGATGCGATCGCGAAGTCATCGAGGGGCCCTGGTTTTTCTTTTAAGTAGAGAAATTGCGGTGAGCAAAGAATCGCGGCATAGCCATCTTGCATCGCCCTAATGAGGGTAGGAAGAGTCTCTTTTTTAGGTTTCCGATTCTCCTTTTGGCGAAGGCTTTCGGCTGAAAGTTTGGCGTGGTTAGATCCTGGTTCGGTCCAGCCGGCCCGGAATCCGTTGGGGGCGCCATAGGCGAGATACTCGACACGGATATCGTGAGGGCCTTCCTTGAGTTCCACTTTTCCTTTTCGTAATTCCTGTCCGTGGAGGCCGTCGTGTTCGACGACCTTCTTTCCATCAATGAGGATTCGGGCGCCATCATCAGAAGCCATTTCAAAAGTGTATTCACCGGCTTTTGGAGCATCAATCTTACCCTCGAATACAATGCCATAATACTCGTTGCGTTTGGCAGCTTTGATGTCGAGGTGGCCTTTGGGAAGTTTGCCTTGGGTAACCGGTTCGAGAGTGTCAAATTCAGGAATCTTACTCCATTTTCCCTCGTAAACCCGATAAGTGAGATCCTGAATGCCTCCTGCCATTTCCACGAGAGGATCGACTTGCTGGCGCAGGACGAGTTGGACAAAGGGCTCAATCTCGGAGTCAGTCACCGGACGCCGGAAGGCGCGCGTGGCGAAGGCCTTTATGAGGTCGCGAATCTCGACTTCCTTACCTGAGCCGCTTCCATAAAGGGTGGTGTGACTTGGCGGTGGCCAGGCCTCAATGATGGGTTCCAGAGTAAGGCTATGGATGCGCAGGTGAGGGCCGGGGTAGCCGTTGCGGTGCAGGATTTTGGCAAGCTCAATGGGCCAGCGTTCGTGGGCTTCTTTATCGGTTTTTTTGTCAGGACGTGGGGTGAAGTCGTTAGGAAAATGTTCTTCGACGAGTTTTTCGGCGCGAAAGGGTCGGGTGGGCGGGCCATTTTCCCATCCAATCCAGGGAGTCCAGGTTTTATCGATCCAGGTGGTGTGAGTGAAGGTGTGTTTTTTGCCATCGGGCGGGATGGACCAGAGGGCGAGCGGGGTCGAGGTAATACCAGCGATGCCGCCTTGTTTGGTGTCGGCGATGTTGAGGCAGAGTTGGAAAGGATCTTTTTCGTGGAGAGGGAGGGTTTCAGGCCAGGGGTGGTCGGGGTTGTGAGCAGAGGCGGTGATAGTGAGGCGGTATTTGGCGGAGGTGCCGACACCACCTCGGAGGTCGAGGGGAGAGAGCCGGCCGTAACGTTCGTAGCCGACCGCGAGCATTTCAAAGTCGGGGTTGAGTTCGCGGGAAGCGGTTTCGACGAGGTGCTCGCCATTGCTTCGGCCTTTGTGGAAGTGGCCGGAGATGGTACGGGCTTCGATGGCGGGTTTCGGTTCGAGATGAGTGGCTTCCGCGAGTGTTTCCTCCACCGCGCCGAGGGTGAGTTTGAGGAGGAAGTCGGACATGACCAACTTGTCACCAATGTTGAAGAAACCATCCTCGGCTTCGTCTTCGGGGAAGAAGCGAAGGGGATCATGACCGGTGCGCTCGATGCTTCCGTTTCCGTTGTTGTCGGTCAGTCGCGAGCCCGCGGAATCGGGCCGGTAGTGGGCTCCGTTGAGATGAAGGAGATCGCGCAAGGTGTTGCGGAGTTCGTGTCGGTTCAGACGACGTAGCACCGTTTGTCCGCCGGTGCTACGGGCTTTTTGGTAGGCGGCCTTGAGTTCTTCGTTCAGGAGTTCCACGACAGGTTTGACGTCGTTCGCCTCGGGTTGCGGTGCCTTGCGGGGAGGCATTTCGCCTAGGTTGAGCTGATCAAGAATCCCCTGCCAGATTTCTAGATTTTCAATCTTTGTAAGGTCGTCTCCAAGGGTATCAAATCGAACATCTCCTTTTTGTTTTTTGACGCCGTGGCAGTCATAACAATGAGTTTCAAGAAAGGGTTTCACTTTCTCAAGTGGACCGCCGAAAAGCCCCCACGGAGTGCAGAGTAAGCCCAGTGGAAAGAAGCGTATTTTCACAGAAAAGAAGGATCAGGCTTTGGATTCAAGATCGCTGAGAGCGCCTGTGCTAGATCCGAAGCGATCAATTTTCAGTCCTGAATTTTGAAGGATAGAGAGGAGGAGATTTGCAGCGGGAACCCGATTAGAGTCGTGATCAGGATAGACTTTGTGCTCTCCATGTTTGAATCCGCCACCTGCGAGAACAAGAGGAAGGTTTTTTGTCTGATGGGTGCCTGCTGCCATTCCACAGCCGTAAAGGATGGAGGTGTGATCGAAAAGGGTGCCACCATTGATCGGGTCTTCCTGCGCTTTGAGGAGATCGATCAGATAAGACATCATTTGAATTTGGTAGCCTTCGATCTTTTTCAAAGCAGCGACGGGGTCGGGTCGTTCCCCGTGGTGGGAAAATCCATGATAACCTCCGTTGAGTCCAAAGTCTCCGTTGGCAAACCCAGATGACAGGGTGATGGCGCGCGTTGAGTCGGTTTGTAAAGCAAGAGCTATTATTTCGATGGTGGCTTTGAGCTGCTCCGCGGTGCCGTTACCGGGATTGGGTTCCGGAACATCGGTTTTTGGCTTGGGCCGATTGATCCAGGGTTCCTGTTGCACGATTTTCTTTTCGAGGGTGCGGACGGAGTCGAAGTATTCCTCGAGCTTTTCTTGGTCTTGTTTCCCTAGCTCTTTGTTGAGTGACTTAGCCTGATCTTTTACGACATCGAGGATGCTACTGTGACGTTTGAAATTTTCGGCCGAGCTTGCTTTCTTTTCGGCGGAGTCTTCGAGAAACATCGCGCGGTAGGCGGCGCGGAGATCAATAGAGGGAACTTGGACGCCGGTTCGGGTGAAGCTGAGGAGGTTACGCTCGCGGCATCCCAAGGTCAGTGAAGAAAACCGGGTCGCGGCACCATGATGCTCTGCGAGTTTTTGATCGAGGCTCATGTTTCCCTCGGCATAATTATGAGCGAGGATAGGGCGAACGCCACTGAGCAGGACGGGGACACCTTGGTGACCGCCGGTGAAACCGTGATCAAGATTTTGGAAAACCGTGAAGTCCTCACGATGTTTTCCCAGAGCTTTGAGGGTTTCCGGAATATCATAGTCTTTCCCGGCTTGAGTGGGATCTGGGAAAAAGGCTTTTTGGTAGACCCCATAGTTGTTGGAGAGACAGACAAAGCGCTTGATCGGCTTTCTCTTTCGGGTGGCAGCACGTCCTACCGGAATCATTGCTTCAAGCAAAGGGAGTGACATGGCTACGCCAGTGCCCCGAAGCAAAGTACGTCTATCCAACATTTTGGGCATAATGGTAATTAACTCGAGAATTTCCTTAGATCTTTCAAATAGCAATTATTTTCGATGACAGTGGCTTCAAGTATCGATAAGAAAATGATGCTACGCTAAAGATTTATATGCCAAATCTAGATCAAACCGACCGCCGCCAGTTCCTCCAGAAATCTATCTTGGGTGGGTTGGTTATTACTTCAACAAGTGAAGTGGCCGCTGAAACCGAGCAGGGCGTCAAAGAGGCTGAAGTTACTCAGGATGTCGATGTTCTCGTGGTGGGTGGGGGAACGGCTGGAAATATTGCTGCAATTCAGGCGGGGCGTGCCGGAGCGAAAACTTTAATAGTGGAAAGGGGAGCACAGTTGGGTGGAACAACCACGACGGGCGGGGTCGCCTTTCCTGGTCTTTTTGACGCCTGGGGAAAGCAGGTAATCGCTGGAATCGGTTGGGAACTCGTGAAGGAATGTGTGGAGTTGGACGGCGGAAAATTTCCGAACTTTGCCAAGGTGCCCCAGCGGCATTGGCAGAATCAGGTTTATGTAAACCAATTCTTGTTTGCGATCCTGGCCGAGGAGAAGTGCGAGCAGGCTGGAGTGGCGATTGCTTACCATGAATTCCCCCAATTAGTTCAAAAAACAGAGAAGGGTTGGGAAGTGATTTGTGTGGGGTTTGGAACACGGAGACGGGTCCGGTGCAAGCAGATCATCGATTGCACCGGCGGAGCTGAAGTGGTTGGGATGTTGGGGTTGCCTCGTCTCCGTGAAGATGAAACGCAACCTGGATCGATGCTTTATAATTTAGAAGTGGCAAACAATCCTGGGCATCATCAACTCCACCGGCTTTATGTTCACGGCGCCGATTCTACGAATTCACGGACCGTGACGCGCGCCAATCTCACCGGGCGGAAATCGGTTTTGGAAAAAGTAAGGAAGGAAAAGAAGCGCTTAATGCACCTCCAGTCTGAAACAGGATTTCGGGAGAGCTTCCGTATTGTAGGCGAGACCATGATCACGGTGAATGATTACACGAAGGGCCGCCTTTTCGAGGATGCGGTTTCCAATGCCTTCTATCCTGTTGACCTTCATACTAAGAGTGGAGTGAAGCCTAAGCCATTAAAGCCGGGAACAGTTCCGACGATTCCGCTGAGTGCACTCATTCCCAAGACGAGCCGTAATATCATGGTGGCGGGTCGTTGTGTTTCGAGCGACCGCTTGGCAAACTCCGGGCTTCGGGTTCAGGCCTCTTGCATGGGAATGGGACAGGCTGCCGGATTGGCGGCATCGCTAGCGGTGGCACAAAAGACGACACCCCTCGAAGTTCCGCTGGAAGAGATTCATCGCGAGTTGAAGAGACATGGCGCCATTGTTCCAGGGAAGTGATGAAAATAAGTGATCCCGGAAAAACACGGCGCAGGATCACTTCCTTGCTGATTATGTTTACCTTTTTGGTGATGTCAGTGACAGGGGCACTTTCGTTTTTTCGTCCTTTTTCGATCAAGATCGTGGGGCTTCACGCCTTGATGGGATTCATCTTCATGGCATTCATCGTGGTGCATATCCTTAATAATAGTCGACAGCTGAGAGGGTATTTGAAGAGTTCGAAAATTTGGTTGATCATCGCAGTGATAGTTGGGTTAAGCGCCCTCTTCTTTTACCAACCAGCTCCGGTGAAAGCGGTTCTGGGACTGAGCCAAAATCTTGGCCCAGCCCTCGATCGATTTGAAGTGAAGGAAGATGGCATGGTTTACCAGTATGCTCCTTCCGATAATTACCGGATGGAACTGACGGTGAAAACCGGACCGAATTTTGATCCAGAAGATCCGCCTGCGATAGCGATCTGGCTCGAAAACCAAGGCGATTACCATATCAAAACCTTGCTGGGACCTGATGAGATCAGCGCCGTGCTTCCCTATTGGTCATTCAAAAGAAAAGGGTGGGAAAAGGCGAAGGAAGAGGCGCAAAAAGACGATGAAATTGATGCTGTTTCGACCCCAACTCCCAATGGTTCTTTTGATCCCGCCGATTATATTTTACCCGCTGATTCCGACACTTCGACACCCTACAAGCTTTTCATTGAGATCAACCAGACTGGTGATGCGTACGGAGATTACGCAGACCAACCTTCACTCGTTTACTCGGTGGAGATCGACAACCTAAGCCCTGTCACTTTCCAGATTCTCGATTTGGTTGGCTATCCGAAGCGAGAAGATGAGAATGGAAAGGAGGCTTGGGGACTCTACTTCGTTGATGAAAGCTTTGGATCTGCTTTAAAGCTTGTTGACAGTGCTCTTCTGAGAATTGATCGAGAAAAAGAAGAGAGAGAATAGAGGGGTTTGAAGCTTGGGGTCATGATTTTATTCCTCGGCGACTCGGAAAAATAGCTTTGGAGTATTAGCTGGAATACTAGTGACTACGTAGCGAGTGGTGTTTCCTTGTGATTCTAGAAAATCGGCCTCTTCTTTCCAGGGGCCCATAAGATTTGGGCTAGATTCGATACGGTAGGCGCGGCCCGGTCTCGACTGCCAGGTGATCATCGCGCTCGTCGGATTTCCCGGCCTATATTCAATTGAGGTAATCGCGAGATTTCGACTACTGGTCATTCCGCCGGTCATAATGCTTTTCACTTCTTCTTGACTCAAACTACTGTCGTAAATGCGAAGATCGGCGAGGTTTCCATCGAAGCCACGGATAGCGGTGCCTTGCACGCGGCCACCTAAGGTGACAGCGAAGGGACCTCCAGTGTTTGTGGTATTGATGGGGACCGGGGTGAATAGACTTACCGCATCAAGTTGACCGTCGAGATAGAAGACAACATCGGAGATATCAGGATCGGCGTCTTCTTCAAAGATGATCGCACCATGATGCCAAAGGTCATCGTTCACTGGGGTGGTGGCGACTGTTCTGCCACTTTGAATCTCAAGCCGGAGAGCACCGACCGGACCATCTACCGCAGATGTATTTAAGCGAGCCTGCCATTTGAGCCCGTCCTGATTGGAATTACCCCAGCCGAGGATTCCGTTGTCACCTGCCAAGCTTGTTTTAAACCAAAAAGTCAAAGATCGAGAGGCGCTGCCACCGATACCTTCATACGGGGTGTAGAGAAGGTCGTTGTTGTTAGCGAAAAGGAGAGAATGGGAGAGGTGGTCTGGAGCGTCATCGCTCCAAGTTGGTGGGACCGGCGCAGGAGTGATGAGAGTGCCATCGTGATCTCCGCTCCCAAGATCCTCGGCGAAGGTCCCACTCCCTTCATCAAGCGGAAAATACATCACCAATCCATCAGCACCAGGTGAGGTAGAGGATAACTGAGTAACTTCGGTGGCGGATAAGGCACGGTCATAAATACGGACGTCATCAAGTTTTCCAGAAAAGTAGTTTAAGGTAGTGCCTTGTTTTCTTCGCCCAATCGTGACTGGATCGGCGACGATGCTGGTATTGAGGGGTTGGGTTGATCCGCCATTGCCACCCGGGGCTTCAGCCACCCCATCGATGTAGTGGATCACGGTGCCTAATTCGCCTGCTCCCTGTGGGTAGACGCTGGTGACATGGTGCCAATTTCCGTCATTAATAGATGTGCTCCCGATGGTATAATCTCCTTGGGTCTCGGTCCGGATCGCTCCAACAGGTCCATTTGTAGCGTTGTCGTTGAGCCTGATATGCCATTTGGCTCCATTGCTTGTTGAGTTTCCCCATGCAATGATTCCGTTAGCTCCGGTCATCGTTGTTTTCATCCAAAATGAAACTGTTCGCGGGGCACTACCGGCAATCCCGACGTATGTTGTATCAAGATATTGGGTCGTTCCGTCGAGATCGAGAGAGGTAGAATTGGCAAAACTGGTAGCGGGAATTTCGGTAGACCAAGCGGTGGACGTGGTCACGCTGGCGTCATTTTTATTTTTTGAAGAATCGACATAGATCCTTCCATTGCCTTCATCAAATAGCCAATGTCCGACCAAATCTGCGCTGACGTTTCCAATAAAAAATAAATTTAGGGCAAGAAGTTTTCTCATTTTAAGGGGAATCTAATTTTTTGATGATACCTTTCAGCAAATCTAAAATCGCAATAGGCTTAAGTCGTCCTATAGATTACTGAGCTATCATCGGGAGGAGAATGATTGTTTTTTAAAAATCGCTCTTTGAAAGCTCTTTAGCGCATTTTTCAACCCGGGCGGCATCGCTCGGCTCAAGCGAGCTCATTAAGGGCAGAGTAGGGCCGGTCTTGCCAATTTTAGTGGAGGCAACGGCTTCGTGAAGGACTCGGATGGGATTGATTTCATTACGAAGATTTTCGAGCGGTTGGAATGTCTTCCGGATGGTCTCGGCGATGTCAAGCTGGCCGCTGTTAATGGCGGTGAGCATTTTCTGTGAGAGATCAGGCCGAATACAAACACAGCCGGATGTGAAGCCGTTAATCTGAAAGCGAGTAAGATGGGTAATCGCGGGTTGCTCACCGATCCCGCTGACAATAAGTCGAGGATCGACCACTTCGACGAGTCGTGAGAGATAATGATCCTTCGCAGGATCATCTCGAACGATAGCGTATTTGATCCAAGAAACGAGGCCGTCGTTAACGAGTTGAGCAACGGTTTCTGGTTCGAGGTAGCCTTCGAATTTGATATAAAGGACGGCTGGTTTCCCCAAAGTTTCAACAAACTTGCGAAAGCCAGTGGCGACGCCGGTATCAGTCGTAAGGCCCTGCATAGGAAGAATCATTACGGTGGGAAAGTTGAAGTTACGAAGAGTGGTAATTTGATCCATCATCGTGCCATAAGCTGGACCAACGGATGGGACAATAAGGGTATTCTCTGCGCTTTCTGTAGAGATGATTTCGAGGGCTTCTGCGTATTCGCTGGGGGCGATGTGGTAGAAGTTTGCATTGCCTCCGTAAAGAAGCGTGGAGATGCCTCCGGCTTCAATATGACGGATGATTTTTCTGTTTTCTCCGCGGTTGATTTTGAGTTCGGCATCACGGGCCAAAGGGGGGACCGCAATGACAGAAGAATTGAGTTGCTCGGGAGTAACTGGTGAGGTTTGCATGATGTTAAAAACTTAGTGGATACCGGGGTTGGGTGTGCAGGAACCATCGTTATGAAGGAAGCGGAAGTCGCAGCCTTCATTGGCTTGGGTGACTTCGTCTTGAAAGAGTTTTCCGTATCCGCGCGAGTAGTGTTTTTCGGGTGGGGTCCAGGCCGCGTGACGTTCTTTCAAGTCTTCCTCGCTTACATGTAAGGTGATTTTTCGGTTAGTAAGATCAAGTTCTACGAGGTCCCCATCTTCGACCAACGCGAGTGGACCACCAACAGCGGCTTCGGGTGAGACGTGAAGAACACAGGTGCCATAGGAAGTACCGGACATGCGGGCGTCAGAGATCCGAAGGATGTCACGCACTCCTTTTTCGAGAAGGTATTTTGGGATTGGAAGCATGCCTGATTCAGGAATTCCGGGAGCACCGATGGGACCTGCATTTTGCATGATGAGGACATGGTTTTCGGTGATACCGAGAGCAGGATCATGAATCCGTTTCTGAACGTCGGGGTAGTCTTTAAAAACGACGGCGGGTCCTTTGTGATGCAGATACTCTGGCGTGGCAGCCGAGGTTTTTATGACGGCGCCATCGGGAGCTAGGTTGCCACCTAGAATTGCGGTGCCGCCTTGTTGGGCGATCGGGTTGTTGAGAGTTCGAATCACGTCGTCGTTGTAAACTTCCGATCCATCAAGGCATTCGCCAAGCGTCTTGCCAAAAACGGTGGGAGTGTCGAGGTGAAGGTGGTCACGAATACGATTGAGAAGAGCGGGAAGTCCTCCAGCATCAAAGAAGTCTGCCATAACATATTTCCCGGATGGCCTCAGGTTAGCGAGAACGGGAGTTTTTGCTGAAATTTCATCGAAAAGCTCAAGTGGTAGATCAACGCCGGCGCGCTTCGCGAGTGCGGTAATATGGATAATGGCGTTGGTTGATCCGCCGATCGCCATGTCAGCAGTGATGGCGTTTTCGAAGGACTTAGGCGTGAGGTATCTGGATGGTTTGAGATCTTCCCAAACCATTTCAACGATGCGGAGTCCGCAGGCTGCGGCCATGCGTGAGTGCGCAGCGTGAACCGCTGGGATGGAAGAGGCTCCAGGTAGAGTCAGCCCTAGGGTTTCGGTGATGGATGTCATAGTCGAAGCGGTGCCCATCGTCATGCAGTGGCCGGGGCCCGGTGTGATATGGTCTTCGAAGTCTTCCCAATCTTCACAGGAAAGATTGCCTGCTCCGCGTTCGGCCCAATATTTCCAGACATCTGACCCCGAGGCTAGAGGCTCGCCACGCCAGGAGGCACGCATCATGGCGCCTCCGGGCATGAATACGATGGGGATGTCGACCATTATGGCACCCATCAGAAGAGCGGGAACGGTCTTGTCGCATCCTCCCATAAGGACGGCTCCATCCACAGGATGGGCACGCAGGGTTTCCTCTACCTCCATCGCGAGCATATTGCGATAGAGCATGGAGGTGGGTTTCATGAAGGTCTCGCTTAGGCCCATGACTGGCATTTCGACGGGATAACCACCGGCTTGCCAGATCCCACGCTTGATTTCTTCTGCGCGCTGTCGGAAGTGGGAATGGCAGGGGAGGAGGTCGTTCCAGGTGTTGAGAATGGCAATCACGGGCTTCCCTTTGTATTCCTCGTCGTTGATGCCGAGTTGCTTGTGCCGGGAACGGTGGCCGAAGGCACGGAGATCGTCCGGAGCGAAGAAGCGATGTGAGCGAAGTTGGTCGGGTGAGAGGCGGCTCATGTGTTGATTGAGATTGGAGGAAAGAGCGTGCGGGGGAAAGAGAGGAATTTTTGAATGGCTCGATGAGGGAGGATTAGTGAGGGTGGGTGGATGGGAGCGATTGAAATTTGCCTGGTTGGGCTGGCGGTGGTGATTCTTTCGATTTTATGGCTCCGGCTGCATGCCTTTCTCGGATTGTTGCTGGGAGCCTTCGTGGTATCGATTCTGACACCTGGGGTAGGTGTGGAGGCGATGAATCGGGTCGCGGAAGGTTTTGGAACGGGCTGCCGGAAGATTGGAATCTTGATCGCGCTTGCCGCGATCATCGGGCAGTGCCTTTTAGTGAGTGGGGCTGCGGAACGAATCGTAAAAGGATTGCTTTCGCTTTTTGGAGTGAAGCGCGCTCCAGTCGCTTTTCTGGGAAGTGGGTTTGTGCTCGGAATCCCAGTGTTTTTTGACACGGTTTTTTATCTTATGTTGCCTTTGGTCCGAGCCTTTTCTCGCACGAATCCAAAGGTCTATCTTCTTACGATTTTGAGTGTAGTGGCGGGGGCGAGTATGGCCCATTCGCTGGTGCCGCCTACCCCGGGGCCTTTGTTAGTAGCGGATCGTCTTGAGGTGAGTTTAGGAGTGTTAATCCCGGCAGGGTTGATGCTGGGCGTGGTGACGATTTCGGTGGGGTATGGTTATGCGCGCTGGGCTAACCGAAAGTTTGAAATCACCTATCGCGAGATTGAAGGTCCTCAAATTGAGTTTGAGGAACCGAAAGAATTACCCGGGCTAGGTTGGTCTTTACTACCGATTCTTCTGCCTTTAATACTGATCAGTCTAGGCACCTTTTTAGGAGTGAAGGGAGATCTTCCAGGATGGCTTCAGATCGTGAGTGGAAAAAATATAGCAATGGCATTGGGTGCGGGAATGGCAGTTATATTGGCTGCCAAATATTGCGAATTGAAAAAAGTGATTAACGAGGCGCTATCGAGCGGTGGCGTGATTATTCTCATTACGGCGGCCGGTGCGGCATTTGGAGCCGTTTTAAAAGACACTGGGATTGGCAGCGAGCTTTCGGGGATGGTGGGAAGCGGCGGTGGAGTGCTACTACTAGCTTTCGTCCTGACAGCTTTGGTTCGGTTTGCACAAGGGTCGGCCACTGTAGCGATGATTACGGCGGTAGGAATTGTTGCTCCTATAGTTTTGGAGGCCGAGTTGGGGTTCCATTCGGTTTATGTGGCGCTTGCGATCGGTTGTGGGTCGAAACCCTTGCCGTGGATGAATGACAGCGGTTTTTGGATCGTCTCGAAGATGTCTGGTATGAATGAGACCGAAACCTTGAAGACTTTTTCGGTGATGTTGTCCCTGATGGGAGTTGTGGGATTCGCAGTGGTTTGGCTAGCGAGTGTTTTGATACCGATGGGCTAATGCTTCACTAGTTGGTAACCCGAAGCCGGACAAACTGGCTGGAGTCGTCGTTCAGGGGGAGGGGCGCGCGCCAGACTTCGGTGGCGGTGCCATCGCCATTATTGGTTACCGAAACTGGGATGGCTGTATTATCATTCCACCCGGTAAGATCGTCGGACAGCTCCACGGTAAAGGTGAGTTCGGAAGCAGCGAGATTCCGTTGGAACGTGAGAGTCAGATAGCGATCAGTAACCCCATCGACCTCGATCAACTCAGTTGCTCCTGATGGAAGGCGATGGCTCGAATCGCTCATGGGGTCGGAGTCCAAGGCATACTCGAGAAGGTTATTCATACCATCGCTATCATTGTCGCCGGTCATGGAGGCTCCGGCGCCTAGGCCAATGCTCTGAGCCCACAACTCGAAGTTCGAAGTGCCGGGCCCGGTAATACCAGGAGTACCACCGGCCCGTTGACTTGCTTGCCAGGCTAGCGGGTTTGAATGATCCCCGGGAAGGGTTTCGGGGGGTAGGATGAGAGTGAGGCTGGAGCCTCCTCCATCGGGAGAAGTTGGCCAAGGGGCATTGTCATCATAGGTAAATTCGATGATGGCGGTGCCAGAGCCGAGCGAGAGTTTGAGGTTCTCTCCTCCGTTGCTCAATTTGTCGCCGGGATCCCATTCGCCGGCGACCGGAAGCCCAGCTCCGTAGCGTGAAGCGAATGCTGCCTGGTTTTTCACGATGAGGAGGAAAGCCCCTGGTTCAATGATGGTTCCCTGTGAAAAATCAAAGTCGATTCCCTTGGTAAAGCGAACATCGGTCATATTGATGGGAGTTGTTCCAATATTTTGAAGCTCGAGGTATTCGAAATCTGAGTTAGTCCATCCCATGGCTTGTTCCGTGGCACTGGCTGGAGCCGGGTGGTAGTGAACTTCGGTAATGCGGAGGTTGTTGACGAAGAGGCTGATGTCTGGAGATGAAACCATAAATTCGACGGGTTCCGACCAGTGACTCCAACGACCAGCGGTGTCTTGATGGCGGACTCGAACACGATAGGTTTGGCCCGGTTTGGCTGAAACTGTCGGGAAGAGGTAGTCCGAATCGAAGGAGGTCAATTCGCCTGAAGTGTCAGGATTTTCGATCTCATAGAGATAAGGATCTCCAGGAACATAGTTTGCTGTGGTGGGATCGTAGATCTCGGAAATTCGCCATTCCATTTTTGCAAACGAAGTAGCTGAATTGTAGTTACTAGAGGTGAAAAGCAGTCCATTACTGGGAAATCCAGCTGCCCCTGAGTAAGTTAGGATTGGAGTGGTTGGAATACTATTGTTTTGGGTGAGGAGGCTCCTTTCCATCCAGCTTCCGCGGGAGACAATGTAGTTTTTAGCGCCCTGAACCATTCCTCCGAAGCCCTTATCGGAGGCGACGTCGTAATAGCGGTCGGGGTGATTGATCCGTGGGTTGTTGTCCCATAGCCGGCGATCGGCGCTGACTAGCGAAGGGGCTCCCGGAGTCCAAACGTCTTGCACCATTTCATCGATTAATTTATAACCTTCATCTGAGTTATAGAGGAGGTCCATGATTTCGCGGACGCGATTCTGGTAGCGGGTGTTGAAAGCCGGGTTTTGCGCGACCTTTGATTTGAAATCATGGTTCCCATTCCCATACATGTTATTCGCCCAGGTAAGGTCGAGGTCCCATGGGTGCACTTCGAATTTGGAGGTTTCCGGATTATGATAGTAGAAATAGTTTTTACCGTAGGCGATGTCGTAGTGATGGATGCCTTCGACAATGGTTCGGTAGCTGAGATACTTTTCAATATCTAGATTGTCTTCCCACCATTGAGCGGTTGGCGTTCTGTTTCGATAGCCACTGATGAAACTGCTAACATCACTGCGGTTATCAACTTGGGTTGGGCCTTGGTTGTTAGAGCTACCGCTATGCCCTTCAATTTTGTAAAGATTACCGTCGGGAAGGTCGTGCTCATCAAGATACTGGCCGTCTAATTGTTCGATGGCGAGATAGAGGCCGTAGTAGTCGCCTTCGTATTGATTTGCTCCAGTCGGGCTGGCTTGATCAATAACATAGAATTGAGCGTAGTGTGTGTTACATGCCTCTACTCCGCTGAGTTCAAAAAGTTTGAATCCTACCCCTTCGAACAAACCTTGCTCGCCGCGATGATTGAAATTCACTTGTTGGACGAGTGATGAAAAATTTAGTTTATCCCAAGGCTGCGAATATTTCTTGCCGTAGCGATCACGCGCTTCAAATCGTTGTCCACGACCGAAATCAAATTTCCAGAAATTTTTGCCATACTGGTAACGGTGAACACCACCACGGGGGCGGTATTGGATGTGGTCGTAAACCCGGCCGTCATAGACCATGGTGCCGGGCCAAAGGTATTCCGAGCCTCCGTATCCCCCAAACTGGGAGTCATCGACCCAAGTGTTTTTGCTCAGGAGGAAGTAGGTCGCAATACTCGACATCAACGAACCCGGGTAGTTCACGGGCGCGTCCCCTCCACGGATGGAACCGCTCCAGTCGGGAGTCCCATCATAAATAAAGTAGGCAAAATTAGGTTGGGGATCATCCTTATAGGGCACTGTGATTTCGGCGCCGGGAGTGTCGCTGGCTAGTATTCGATAACGAATCAGGCGACGATTTGTTTGTAGGGTAGCGGGTAATGTGATCGTGAAAATAGAGTCGAAAGCGAGGGCGTCCCCACCCGTTCCATCGTCGGTCATGATAACGTCGGTCCATTCGTCAGGGTCTTCGTAGCGGGGGTCTTCATTAGAGGTTCCGTTGCTGTTGAACTTGAGATAGCGGGAGAAGTAGTCGCCTGGATTCACGACTTGATACTGCAAGGTTACCGAACCGACGCCGTCGGGGTCGGAGATCTTGGCTGTAACCACGACGGCTTGGCCTGAGGTTGGCTCCTTGGGGAGATGATTGACTTGCCGAACCTGAGGTGGCACGGCCGTCGTGTAAGATCGGTTGGCTACGCCAGGGGTGGGAGCAAAACTGCCCTGTGTTCCGCCTGAAATTTCTCCGGTGAGGGAAAGGGCGAAGCTGATATCACTGCTGCCACTGCTGCCCTGGTGGATCTCAACTGCAATAATATTGGTTCCTGGAACAAACGCACTTGCGGGGATAGTCAGAGTATCGTTGGCATTATTACCAACGGTATTGTCTGCGTATTCATCGAAGGGGGCATTGTTGGTGAGGCCGGCATGACGGGCAACTTCCGTGCCATTTACGTAAATGGCGTAGGCATCGTCGTAGGTGACCGAGATAGTAAAGTTCACGAAGGTGGAAGGATCAGGAATGTTGGTTGAACCTCGGAAGTAGGTGGTGGCGTAGCGGCCTCCCGCGGGCCCAGAATTCACGGTTGTAACCTCGTCAGAATCTCCGTAGCCAAGTTCAGCGGGGCCACTGCTCCAACTTGAGTCGTCAAATTCGCTGGCGCGCCATGAGGTTCCTTGGTTGCTCCCGTCGTCGAGATATTTCCAGGTCGCGGTATTGGCGATGTAGTTAATGGGGCCTCCTCCTCCTCCGCTGTTTGAGGTGGCGGCAGGAAACCCGGACGCTCGCCAGCTTCCTCCAAGATCGTTATCGAGGAGAGGATTGGTCAATTCGATAGAAGGGCTAACTTGCGGGGTGCCGATGTCATTTCCTACGGTAGGCCAGGGAAAGCCGAGTTGATAATCAACTTCATCGATGGTGGTTCCGGCGGGATTACGAAGAGTGATCCGTTCCCCCGAATTCTTGAGAGAGGATCCGTTCGCGAAAGGTCCCAGCGCTTCCGAATATCCAAAATGAGATAGCATGGTCGCTGGATTTTCCGAGATGACCAAGTATCCTCCTGCCGGAAGGATGGTCCCGGCTGGGAATTCGAAATCAATTCCGCTGGAAAAATAATAGCCAGAGAGATCAACAGAATTGTTACTGGGGTTGAATAGTTCGATGAACTCGGATCGAATCGTTTTGTTATCTTCGTCGTAATGGATTTCGTTAATGACGACTGAAGGTGGGGTGAAAGCCGGCGTCGTGAAAGTCTGGGAGGTTGAGGCCCAATTGCTGCCTGCGGCGTTTTGCGCAAAGGCGCGGAAGTAGTATTTCGTCGTGGGTTGAAGGTTAAAAATGAGCCGGGAAAATGAGCCGGGGTGGTTACCGCCAGGAACGGAAAGCTGCCAGTTTTCTGGAGTAGATTCTCCGTCAGTCGTTCCATAGTAAATGGTGACGGTTGGGGAATCTCCGCCGGCATCACTCACTTCTCCGTTTAGGGTTGCGAAGGTGCCGTTGATTCGGCTTGCAGGTGAGTTGGTGATCGTCGGTGGATTGACGTCCGTTGTGGAAAAGGTAGCGGTTGAAGGGGCCCATGAGGTCCCCGCAGAATTAGTAGCGGCTGCTCGGAAAAAGTAGGTTGTTCCTGGAGCGAGGCCTGAGATGACCCCGCTGTCGGAGCTGGTCTGTAATCCTAGGTCGAGTTGCGAATCCCAATTGCCTGTGCCGGCATTATTATCTCCGTAATGGATAACTAGGGTGGGTATTTCCCCGCCAGTCGAGTTGACGGTGGCCCCAATAGTGGCGCTAGTTCCCATGATGTTACTTGCGGCGAGGTTTTCTACGGTGGGAGGTGCGGAGGCCGTCGTGAAGGTTTCGCTGGAAGATGCCCAATCCTCGCCTTGAGCGTTTGCTCCATAAGCGCGGTAAAAGTAGGTGGTGTTAGGTTGTAGGCCGTTTAGACTTGATGAGAATTCCCCGGGATCTGCTTGGCCTCCAAGATTTTTGTTATTGGCCCAAGCTGCTGGGTTGCTTCCTCCATCAGATGGTCCCCAATAAAGACTTATGGTGGGCAAACTGGTTCCCATTTCAATAAGGTTTCCCCGAATGGTCGCACTTGAGAAGGTGACTGTGGTTGGAGTGAGCGTAACGACGGAAGGAGTTCCAGTAGGAATCTTCGTGGTAAAGGCGACCTCGCCGAACCCCACGCGAAAGCCACCGTGGTTACTGACAAGTTGAAGGCCGATGTAGCGGGCCCCACCTGCCGCTGAAACGTCAAATGATTGCCCGCTATCGCCATTTCCAGTGCCTTGGGCGAGTGAAA
>ERZ1048686.598-NODE-598-length-33923-cov-10.143528_pt1 | contig 33923 bp, 31 predicted proteins | sample MGYA00383099_ERZ1048686 | MGnify/ENA primary metagenome ERZ1048686 (study PRJEB29581, sample SAMEA5548369) | metagenome | biome: marine; feature: coastal; material: water | depth 25 m | study: Short-term variability in the microbial, nano- and picoplankton... | reverse complement strand
ATGAAAGCCGCTGAAATAAGTAAAAAAGCAGTAGAATTTATCCGTTCCGGAGAATATCAATACGGTTTGATAAATTTCGCAAATGCGGATATGGTTGGTCACACCGGTGATTTACAGGCTGCAATTCAGGCAGTTGAAACTGCAGACTCGGCTTTGGATAATATTGTACGAGCGATTGACGCGGTTAACGGACTGCTGGTTATCACCGCGGATCACGGAAATGCGGATCAAATGCTGATCACAAATAAAAGCGGAATGCTGGAAAAAAGCACCAAACACTCACTTAATCCTGTACCGTTTCTGGTTTACGATCCGCTGTATGATGGTGATTTTAAACTGAAACCGTTTGGTGATAATTTCGAGAATAATTTGAGTCATGTTGCTGCGACTAACTTTGTCCTGCTGGGGCAGGCAGTTCCGGATGACTTGGCACCAGCGCTTTTTGCTGAATAAAAAAACAAACAATTCAACTTACAGACAAATAAAATAAATGAGTAATATTCTTTGTATAGGTGCCGGTTATGTTGGTGGACCAACAATGGCGATGATTGCTAAAAATTGTCCTGAACACAAAATAACCGTTGTTGACATAAATCAGGAGCGGATTGACCGCTGGAATAGTGATGACTTGCCGATTTATGAACCCGGACTGCTGGAAGTTGTAAAGCAAGCCCGTGGTAGAAATCTGTTTTTTCATACTGATGTTGCTGAAGCAACCACCGATGCGGACATAATTTTCGTTTCTGTAAATACGCCCACCAAAATGTTTGGAGAAGGTGCAGGAAAAGCGGCGGATTTGCAATTTTGGGAAAAAACTGCACGTGAAATTTTGGAGAATTGCCGGAAGCCAAACGTGATTGTGGTTGAAAAAAGCACTCTTCCGGTACGTACCGCAGAAGCGATGACACGAATCCTTGAGTCCGGAAAAAGTTCTACTCAATTTTCGGTAGTTTCGAATCCTGAATTTTTGGCAGAGGGCACCGCAATTGAAGATTTAACAACTCCGGATCGTGTACTGATAGGCGGAGAAGAAAATGAAAATGGCCGTAAAGCAGCGGAAACTGTGGCAGAATTATACGCTCATTGGGTTCCGCGGGAACGCATATTACTGACCAATGTCTGGAGCAGTGAGCTCTCTAAACTGGTGGCCAACGCTATGCTCGCACAGCGGATTTCTTCAGTCAACAGCATTTCCGCGCTTTGTGAACGTACAGAAGCGGACATTGCGGAAGTTTCCAAGGCAATCGGGATGGATACTCGTATCGGTTCAAAATTCCTCGAAGCCAGTATTGGTTTTGGGGGTTCATGTTTCCGTAAAGATATTTTACATTTATCGTATCTTTGTGAATACTATGGACTGCCGGAAGTTGCTGATTATTGGGCCAGCGTCGTTCATATCAACGAATGGCAAACTGATCGATTTTTTCAAAATATACTCCATGAACAATTCAACACTTTGGCCGGTAAAACTGTTACACTACTTGGTTTTGCGTTTAAGCAGGATACTGGAGATACACGCGACTCTCCTGCAATTCCTCTTTGTGAAAAATTATTGGGCGAACATGCAAATGTTAGGGTACATGATCCCAAAGCCTTAGAAAATGCTCGGATTGATTTGAAGGATATGCAGGGAGACATAAGGTTTGTCGAAGATGTATATGAAGCCCTGAATGGAGCGCATGCTGTTGCTCTTGTAACTCAGTGGGCTGAGTATCGGGAACTTGATTTTGAGAGAATTTATAACAAAATGGTCAAACCTGCTTTTATCTTTGACGGGCGCAATCATCTTGAGCATGAAAAATTATTTGAAATCGGCTTTAATGTATTTCCGCTTGGAAAACCTCCTTTGAAACATGTTTAATCGTAACAGAGATTCAAATTATAGATATTTACAAATTTTCTTTTAACAATCCAAAACTAATAAAATTCTTTTAGAAAGGCTCATGTCATATCAAATGGCTGTGTTTTAGAGTTTAAAAAATAAGAAATGAGCGCTTCCAATTTAATTTCTTAAGTGACTTTAATATCTACTTATGAAATATGTTTCCATCTTCCAAGTCAACGTTACTTTTTTTGTTCAGGAATTATGTTGTCTTTCTTGACATTTGAGCCATGATCCTTTTTGCTTGAACCGGTTTGGGAACTTCTGCTACTCATTTTTTCAGAATCATTATTCATTTTACTGCTATTTGTAATTTTTTGCATCGTAAGTTATTTCAGGTACTATTGCCATTCTTTAATTCTCTTTCTCCTGTAACTAAAAATTGTTTTTATATCCTTTCTAATGAACCAATTTAAGAGGTTACCTCCGTAGCGAGATAAAGGAAGTCGGTATACAACTTTGTCTTCAAGTAGAACTCCCCCGGCTAAGGTTCTAAAAAGATGACGGTGGTACCACTTAGCGTAAGGACCTTTAACCTGTATATCTGCAAACTCAGTCATTGGCTGCCAGTTTGTAATTAGTGACGTCCACTTGGCAGGTATACCATGTATTTTAAGTTTATAATAAATTTTAGTTCCTTCTTTAATATTTTCAGTCGATTTCCCTTCAACTTTAAAGTTTAATAATGGAGGGGTTAGTTCTTCAAGGTTTTTCACATCACTAAAAAAGTCAAAAACTTCATTAAGGGGTTTAGGTGTCCACTGCTGTTGATCATATAATCTATCGTGACAGGATTCCTTCCAATTAAAAATTGAGTTAAATGCGTCTGCTAAATTGGTAAATTTGAAAGTATAATTATTTACAGTTAATTTTTCAGGTAAAACTTTTTGGCTGGACAAAACCACACCAGCCATTTCGCCCAATACAAGCCTAAGAGCTATTTTAGGAACGGGAAATATAGCTTTTACTTTCAGTGCGCTTGCTAATAGTTCTGTAAATTCTTTGTTTCTTACTGGCGTGGGAGAAACAATGTTTATTGGTCCAATTAACTTAGGGTCATGAAGGGTTTTCATTACAATTCCGACAACGTCATCAATATGAACCCAACTCATCCATTGAGTGCCTGAAGATAAGGGTCCTCCAAAAGAATTTTCAAATATGGGCACCATCTTTTTTAGCGCACCACTATCGTGCGATAAAACAATTCCAAACCTGAGTTGAACATTTCGACAGGAGGATTTCTTTGCCTCCTGCTCCCATTCCTGACAAAGATTTGCTAAAAAGTTGTCGCCGATTTTTGACTTTTCAGTTAAGATTTCATCTCTTCTGTCTCCGTATATGCCTATGGCTGAGGCAGTCACAAAAACTTTAATACGTCCTAGTGCACTCTCAATCGCATTTACCATGTTTTTTGTGCTGTTTATTCTAGATGAACGAATCTCAAGTTTTCTTTGCTCAGTCCATTTTTTCCCTGCTACTGGCTCCCCCATTAGGTGAATAACAGCGTCAACGTCCATAGCCTCAACTGGAGGCAAACTCTTTGCGGGGTTAGTCCATTGAAAATATTTGCAGGGCAAAGAAAATTCCTGGCGAAAGTTCGACTCATTTTTCCTCCCTATAACAATAAGTTCAAATTCGGACTCTAGGATAGCCAAACATATATTATAACCAATATGGCCGGTGGCTCCTGTAACGAGTATCCTTTTAATTTTACTATTCATGATGTCACTACTTTTAGGATCGCGTTTGAAACAATGCTATTATTACCAACAACATCATTTATCTTAAATTTAAGATGGGGATAAATTGACTGTAAATTAAAAACCATTGTCTTGATGTCATTATTAAAATGAACACCAGCAGAAAGAAATATGGGATGAATAGTAATGTTTGATATTTTGGGATTATTATCCGTTAAATCATCAACGGTTTCACTCAGACTGGGTCTACATAATTCCAAATAGCATAGGCAGAATATTTTATTTGGCGAATGTTTTCTAATCTTTTCGAGGAGATTTTCAAATGATATTCTCCATCTAGGATCTTTTGATCCATGGGCCAGCAGAATATTAGCTGTGACTGTTTGTGATTTATTATGTTCTTTCATTTCACTCTTTTCTAGCGTGAGTCTTCAATACAAATACGTAAAATTATAATTCTATTATGAGGATTCTTTCCAAATCTTGAGTGACTAGTTTTACTACAGATTTTTATTTACTTATTCTGAATCGCAAACAGGTCTGAATTTTTTCACCAGTCTCAAAGTTCATTAAAAATGCTGTTTGACGTCAGATCTTATGGAATATCACTTTTTAGTAAATTAACCTTTTCCTAGTTTGTATAAGAGGATAGGGCCTTATCGGCAATTCCGCGTAACATACCAGCAAAGACCAACTGATGTAATGGGTATAAGGCATACCAGTAAGTTAGTCCGAGTAATCCAACCGGATCAAAAATTGCAGTTTGACGAATTGTAGAAGTAAGTTCATCCCCCAAAACTTCGAACTCTAACCATGCCCTACCAGGCAGTTTCATTTCAGCATTAAGACGTAAAAAATGGTTAGGCTCGTAATCTTCGACACGCCAAAAATCGATAGTATCACCAACTCTCAAGACTTCAAAATGTGCTCGTCCACGTCGCATACCGACACCACCCAAAAGCAAGTCAATGAATCCACGCAACTGCCACAACCAGTTCCATGAGTACCAACCTGTCTCTCCACCGATTCTCTGAATTGTTTTAAAGGTGGCCTTAGGTGGCATATCTACTTTTAATGTTCTAGAATCAATTAGCCGAGACCCAAAACTTTGACTAAACCATGAAGGCATATTTCCCGATGATGAGATAGAATCAGACCATCGTGTTTCTGAAAACTCCTTGTCTTCTTTGTCGATAGCGCGTCGAATAGCATCAATGACGCCCATCGGTTTTATGTTGAAATCTTTTAAAGCGGATTTATCACGAACTACAGTGGGATGAACGATACTCTGAATTAGTTTACGTCCGATCCGTGCATACAAGGGCGTAATCAGTCCTAACCACAAGCTGGAAATATAGGGGGATAAAAATGGCACTGGAATCATTCTAACAGCTATGTTACGACAACCCCCATAAATACGCATGATATCCGCATAAGACACCTGATCCGCACCACCGATTTCGTATACTCTAGAGCCGGAATCCGGCAAATAAAGTGCTGCTTCAAGGTATTCTATCAAATCTTCAATGGCAATTGGTTGTGCAGCAACTTGGACCCACTTTGGTGTAATCATTATCGGCAACCGCTCCACGAGTGAGCGGATTAACTGAAATGACAAGCTCCCTGAACCAATTACGATCGAGGCACGAAACTCTACCAAAGGTATTCCGGATTGCCGCAAAATTTTGCCTACCTCCTGCCGACTACGAAGATGAGGAGAGAGTTCATCTTCATCATTTCCCAAGCCGCCCAGATAGATAATTCGCTCGACACCTGCGCCTTTTGCAACTTTTGCAAAGTTGTGAGCCGCCTTTCGGTCATTTTCTTCAAAAGAGCCCTCTGAGCTCATTGAGTGAATAAGGTAGTAAGCCACACTGACTCCATCTAGAGCGACTTTAAGACTGTCAATGTCAAGTACGTTTCCTTCTATAACCTGTGTAGAGGTACTTACCCTTGAGGTCAGAATCTCAGGTCGTCTGGCCATACAACGAACGCGATAACCACATTGCTCCAGTATTTTAACTAAACGACCTCCAACGTACCCAGTAGCTCCGGTCAGCATAATTAGCCTGTCAGAAAATTTATTATCTTTATTAGGTTTGTACTTGTTCATAAAAATTTATCTCATATACCTAAATGTTACGGGTATCGTACGCCCAATGAAGCAGGGCTTGCCGTTGCCTAGGTCTACAGTCTATATCACTAGGACGACAGTTTTTAGTGATCTGCCCTATGTGCCGACGCATACATTTCCAGCGTTTTATTTGGCGTACGTCATCTCCACATCGACGCCCCATATAGTATCTGCAGTACCATTGGAACCAACCACGGGGGTCTTCTTCGTAAATCCAACCTTTTCTTCGCCACTCAGCTAAAGACTGCGAAGCATTAACACCAAATAAATTAAGCTCTGGGTCATGAAATTTAGAGCATAGTCGAGCCTTTTTGAACCAATCAGCTGGAAATTCTGCACTACAGTCAGTCATGTATTTACCTCCGAACACTCCAAGTTCCAGCATCTCTTTTGGCATTAGTTGCGGACGAAAATCAGCCTGAAAATTTTTACCAACCTGTTCTGTAAGAAAGTAGACATAGCCCATTTGCATTAGATCTCTTTCTACTACAATTTGTTTTTTCATAGGTTATAGTTCCACTAATTGTTTTTCCCTTGAAGGACTAATATCTATCTTAATCCTATCATTCTATTACAAGCCCACTAAGAGGTCAGACAATTCAAGTAAGAATTTTTTATATATCTTATTTGGCGAATTACGCATTAATTAAAATTTGAAGTAAAATATATTATTATATCAATAGTTTATTCTTATTTTAAGCCATCAAAACAAAAAAATTGTAAAAAAACGTAATTAAATGTTGACTAATTATTGTTCAAGTAATATACTATACAGATATTAATCATAATATGCTATATAATTATGAGCATGGTACAAAATAATTTTTTGCATCAAAGTAATTCCACTGTTTGTGGTTGCAATATCTACACAACCAGAATCTAGGAAGAATGATGTATAGCCTCTAAGCCAAAGCGTTTATAAGGAGGTTAAAGACTATGCAATAAAGTTGACCTGGCAAATGCCAAACCGGGGTTATTAATAAGGGAATAATAGGTTTTATTCTTTTTTGTATTTTAAGAAACATAAATTATTTTTGAGGTGATATGGATAAATCAACTAAATATGTATTAACAGCTACATTTTTGTCTTTTATGTTTTCAATATATCTTTTTTTCTTTATGGATAGCCCAGACAATAAACTTTACGGGATATTTGTGGGTATTTGGGTCCCATCCATACTAAGTGCTTATACAGTGCTAAAGCAATCATTCAGCAAAGAGAATTAAAATGAGTTCATATTTTAATGATTCAAATTCAATATTAATTTTTTTAGTTGGAGTTTTAGTTACAACTTTTTTCATTATAGGGGTTTGGGAGTTAATGAGAGAAGGAATGACTGGAATGCCAGGGAGATATTCTACAAAAATTAATAAAAATGAGACTAATGAAAGTATATAAAAAAATTAAATATTTTAAACTAATTTTTTCAAACTATAAGGAGAATATATGATAGAGCCGTTATTTTTAGTAGCAATATTACAAATAATTACTGCTACCTCTGTATTATTTGTATGGGTTGTCAGGTACAAAAATATTATTCAAGAGTTTGAGCAGTATAAATTGCCCTCATGGCTTAGAGATGTCGTAGGTATATTTAAGATTTCTTTTGCAATTATGCTTCTTATAGGTATTTTTGATGAAAGACTTAAGATCATTGGTGCTGGAGGACTATCATTACTTATGGTTGCAGCATTACTTACTCATTTACGCGTTAAAAACCCAATTTATAAGACATTGCCTGCCTTAGCTTTATTATCAATCTCAATAATAATTTTATTTAGTAGTTATATGTGAAGTTCTTTTAATTATCTGACTACTTCCCAATGGTTAATTTGAAGATAATTCTTAAAAATCCTAGGGAATCTCCTTCATACCATTGTCAATATGGATTGCCAAGGTTCGAAACAGACGTTCGACATAGAAATTATGGTCAGGGGCGATTCTAACTTTGGGTTTTTGCATGACGCACAGGCCAGTTTAAAGGTAAATACTATTTCAAAATCGTTGACTTAGTTAACAGGATATGAAGAAAACATGGACTATGATTACATCAATAATAGCACTTATTCTTATCGTTGGAGTACTAGCAGGACCTGTGCTGAGTGATGTGGAAAAGCCAGACTATAAAGTTATTCAATCTGAACAAAATATCGAGATTAGGCGGTATGAGCCTATGATTATTGCGGAAGTAGAAGTTGATGGTAATCGCGAAGGTGCTATTGGTGATGGGTTTCGTATAATTGCTGACTACATCTTCGGTAACAATACAGTAAAACGGGATATAGCCATGACGGCCCCGGTTCAGCAACAGGAAAGCCAAAAAATTGCGATGACCGCTCCAGTACAGCAACAATCAACTGGTAGATCTTGGCAAATAAGCTTTGTTATGCCCTCCAAATACAGCATGGAGTCTTTGCCTGAACCTAATAATGATCGTGTACGCTTAAAGGAAATTCTGACTAAAAAGTTTATCGTTATAGAGTTTTCAGGCACAAACTCGAAAGAGAATGTAACCAAACATGAAAATCAGTTGATGAACTATGTAGAAGCAAACAATCTTAAAATCACTGGTTCACCCAAGTATGCTTTTTACAATGCTCCATGGACTTTGCCATTCATGAGACGCAATGAGGTGATGATTGAAATTAACCAGCAACAGTAAGAGTTTCCAATGAGTGAAAATTCTTATGCCAATTTTAACTTTAAGGTAATTAAAATGACTAGAAAATTTATTTATCAGGTATTACTAACTTTTTTTTTAATAGGATTTCAAGGAATTAGTTTTGCGTCAAGCAATATTTTTGAATTAAATGCTACAAATATAGATGGAGATGAAATATCTCTAAAACAATTTAAAGGAAAAGTATTATTGGTCGTAAACACTGCATCAGGATGTGGATTTACACCTCAATATAAGAGTTTGGAGCAAATATTCAATAAATACAGGGAACAGGGATTTGTAGTGTTGGCATTTCCCAGCAATGATTTTCGTCAAGAGCTTTCAAGTAACGAAGAAATAAAAGACTTCTGTGAGGGTTATCAGCTTAGTTTTCCAATATTTGCTGAGGGAACAGTTAAAGGATTTGGTAAACAAGATGTATTTAAATATCTGACTGAAGATTCAAATGGAAGAAGTAAAGGAGAAATTCGTTGGAATTTTGAAAAATTTCTAGTTAACCGTGAAGGAAACCTTTTCAAACGTTTTCGCTCTAGTCTGGATCCAAATCAAAAACAAATAACTCAGGCTATTGAATCTCTTCTATAAGATAGTGTCCTATTGTTTGACAAGAAAATTTTATTTGCTTATTAATATTATGGGCTGAGAAAGAAGTTTCTAAATACTTAATTATATAGTCTACAGTCTTGAATCAAGAAATCCTTAGAAAGATGAAAACGAGGATCATGGATTTATATATGTATAAAATAATTGTAAAATGGAAGTTACCCTGAATACGGTTGAAAACCAGAAGATGTCCGCTCATCCTTAAAATTTGACTGGAAATAATCTAGCAAGATAGCTTCAGAAAGTCGCAGCACCAAATATTATGAAGTACATAGGTATAGTCATTAATTAGGTGGCTGTCTGAGAAACAGGATAAACAATCGCAACTGCATTATGAACGAAGAATCACTAACAACTATCTACGAAATGATCCGTCTCATTGGTGATAATCCAGCAAGAGAAGGAGTTGCACAAACGCCAAAAAGAGTAGTCAAATCTTGGGAAACTATCTATGGAGGTTACAGGCAGAAAGCAGAAGATGTTTTGACAGCACAATTCAATTCAGAGAATTATGACGAAATGGTTGTTCTGAAAAATATTGAGTTTTTCTCGACTTGTGAACATCACATGCTCCCTTTTTTTGGAAAAGCTCATGTTGCATATATCCCCAATGGATCAATAGTAGGGATTTCTAAATTAGCTCGACTAGTTGAAGTCTTCGCAAGAAGGCTACAAATTCAAGAAAGACTAACCACACAGATTGCAGATTCTCTAATGGATATTATTATGCCTGTTGGGTGTGGGGTAGTAATGGAAGCAAAGCATTTTTGCATGGTTTCAAGAGGCGTTAATAAGCAAAATAGTATTATGGAAACGTCAACGTTGAGAGGTGTGTTTAAGGAACCAGATGTCAAACAGGAATTTCTTAAACTTATTAATCATGTATGAAAAAGAACTTGTAACTTTATTTGGCAAAAAAGATCAAACGACTTGTCAAGAAGTGGCAAGGAAAGATTTTAAAGAAGTTAATGCAAATCTATTTTATAAGCAATAAGAAGAAAATATTGTCTACAGCAATTCAAATATTTTAGACTTTACCATTGACCATCAGTATGAAATTGGTGGGCGGGTGTAATAACAATTTATAAGATGGGGAAATAATTCAAGAATTTACAGGAAACGATAATCCCAGAAATACAAGAGTTGATTGGATTGATTAAGGGGCACAGTTATTTTTTTTCATGACAGTGGTTTTCATATAAAAACTTTAAATGAGTTAATATCTTCTCTTTAAAAAAAGATAAAATCTTCCCGACTAGAAATATCAATATGTCAAGAAATATTAGTCCTGATAGCAATAAAAATAGATTAAATTTTATAAGTAAAATGAGTGATAAATTCTGTAGAACCATAAGAAAAAATAGAGATTTACAAAAATTACATATCTAGATAGAAAACAAATAATGCTGGGAATTAAATGAAAAAATACATAATAAAAAAATATCAAGAAATTAGAGAGTGGGGGTGGAAGTACCGTAAAGATACTTTACACTTAGTTCCTGAAACAAGGTATTGAAAACCCCATCACCTCAAGTTTGAGGAAAATCGTTCCAGTGAGTAATATATAAATGAAAGAGATTAACCTTTTTTCAAGGAACAAATATTATCTCTGTTCCTTAAAATTATCTTCAATCTTATCACTAACATATTTATAAAATAAGCCAAATGATGATTTATTTTTATAAATAAAATATTTAAAACAAAAATGATTAGAGAATTAGGAAAAATGCGCTGTTTACATCCTCATTCTTATCTACTTATGTTTTTATTTTTATTTTTTGCTCTACCAATGGAAACCCAATCAGTGGAACCGATTAAACTTTTGCTAGATTTTGAAGATACAGATAAATCTGGTAGATGGATGGTCGTCAATGACGATGTAATGGGAGGAGTCTCTCGCTCTAATGTTAAACTTCATTCAGACGGTTACTTTCTCTTCGGTGGAGAGGTTTCAACGAATTACGGTGGGGGTTTTGCTTCTGTTAGAACTGATTACAAAAATTGGGAAATCGAAAAGTATGAAGGGTTCATTCTGAGGGTAAAGGGTGATGGGAAAACCTACCAGTTCAGATGTCGACTGGGTAACAACATCAATCAAATCGCCTATCGTCATTATTTCCAAGCAGATAATGAGGATTGGCAGGAAATCATTTTACCGTTCAAGGAGTTCTTACCAACTTACCGTGGAAGGGTTCTTACTAATATTCCACAACTAGATCCTAAAGAAATCAAACAGTTTGGTTTTATGATTTCAGACAAACAAGTTGGAAAATTTCATTTGAAGATTGATTGGATAGGAGTTTATTAAATTATTTAAGTTTAATCTCCATATTTTACAAAATACACAAAATGAAGGTACAGATAAGGTTGATATAAACTAACCCCATCGTCACATGTGAGTAAACCCTTAAATTCTTCATAGTAAGACAACCGTCACAACCTTACTATTTATAGTAAAAAATTATTAAATATTGACTAAAAATTATAGAATTAAAAAACAAACAATATTTAAACAAAAAATGATTTAAAGATATTATCAGTATGAAAAAAAAATTTAGCATAAATGTAATATCAAATGCTTGTGGCGTCAAGCCCCACACAATCAGGACGTGGGAAAAGAGATATCAGGTCTTTACGCCAGAGCGTTCTAAAGGAGGGCAAAGACTATACAGTGAAGTTGATTTGACCAAAGCAAAACTCATTGTTTCATTGATAGAACAAGGTCACACCATATCAAGTTTAGCGAGACATTCATTACAAGAACTTCGTTCATTACTGGTGGTGAAAAATGGTGAAGTTTCTGAATCAGACAGGATGTTTACTTCTCTTGAAACAAAAAAATTAGTTCAGCATTTAGTAAATTTTAATATTGACCAGGTTGCCTCGGGGATGCAATACCTTCGCTTGAGTTTAGGGGTAAAAGAATTTATTTTTGTAATTGTTTTACCTGTAATACGTGAGATTGAAAAGTTGGCTCTAAAAGGAATTTACTCGGTAACACAAGAACATATTATATCAACAATAGTTAGAGATCAGCTTGGCCAAATTAATTTGGCTAATGAAGGGCCTAACCATGACAGATTTGCTTTAGCGACTCCTGAGGGGAACTTACATGAACTCCCTATTATGATTGCAGAAATTATTTGTAATGCGAATCGGTTTTCAACTAATTTCCTCGGTGCTTCACATCCGGCAGAGTGTTTGAGCGAAGCTGTTAATGCTCTAAAATGTAAAACTATTGTGATGGGTGTTATTTCATCAGCTCAATGGAATTACGAAAAGAATATTGTTCCATACCTTGAATCAATGGATAAATATTTGAAAAATAACGTAAAAGTTATACTTGGTGGTGGCAGGGAGGTTGATTTTCCAGAATTTAAGAACATAGAAAATGTGAAGGTTGTCAAAAGTTTTGAAGACTTCGATAAAATCCTTATAGAAATAAAATTAAGTTTAAGATGAAAAAAGTGGCAGTTATCGGCTCAGGAATCTCTGGAACATCGGCAGCCTATTATTTAAATAAGCTGGGATATGATGTTTACCTCTTTGAATCAGGGAGTTACTTCGGAGGGCACACTAACACTATAGATTTAGACTTTGAGGGACAAAAAATCCCTATTGATACAGGTTTTCTTGTTCATAATGATAGGACGTATCCAAACTTAATAGATTTTTTTGAAGAGTTGAAGATTGAAACACAGTTAAGCGAGATGAGTTTTAGTGTAGATAGCAGAACTGATAACATTACTTGGGCTGGCACAAATATTTTAACAGTATTCGCGCAACCTAAGAATTTGTTAAGCATTAGGTTTTATAGATTCTTAAAACAAGTGCTGCGATTTAATAAAGAATCTAAAAGATATCTTTTAGAATATGAAAGAAAGCCAGAATTAACGCTTGATGAGATGTTAATAAAGAACAAATATTCAGAGGATTTTAAAAATTGGTATCTTCTTCCCATGGGAGGATGTATCTGGTCTTCTCCTAGTAACGAGATTCTAAAATTTCCAGCATACACATTCTTAATATTTTGCTCGAATCACGGCTTATTACAAATCTTTAAAAGACCACAATGGAAAACAGTTTTGAATGGCTGCAGAACATATATAGAAAAGGCTCTATCACAAATAGACAACAAGTTTTTAAATGAGCCCGTTTTAGAAGTTATTTCTGAAGAGAATAAGTTAAAGCTGATTACAGAGAAAAGGATAGAGTATTTTGACTATTGTTTGATTTGTTCTCATCCACCACAAACTCTGGAGATATTTAAAAATGCAGATTATTTAACTAAAAACCTTCTTTCAAAGTTTAAATATCAAAAGAATAAAGCAGTATTGCACTTTGATGAAAGTGTCCTTCCAAGGGAAAAAATTGCATGGGCAGCCTGGAATTATCTTTCAACAGAATCAACAAGTGGAAATGACAAAGTTTCAGTGAGCTATCTGATAAATAAGTTACAACCTCTACCGGTTGAAAAAGCAGTGATTGTAACCTTAAATCCTGCTAGCAAAATCGAGAAGAATAAAGTTGTCAAAGAAATTAATTATCAGCACCCGCTTTTTTCTAAAGATGCAATTCGGGCTCAGCGAGAGATGGTAAATATTCAAGGAAGACAAGGGGTATATTTTTCAGGAGCATGGTTAAGATATGGTTTTCATGAAGATGGAATACTAAGTTCAAAATCAGTTATTAATAAATTGCTGAAAGATGATGAAAAGAATGAAGAATTATTGAGGATTTTATGAAGTCACTATATAAGGCAAAAATTTTTCATAAAAGATTTTTGCCTCGAGTGAATAAATTTACCTATTCAGGCTTTTATATAAGATTCTCTCTTGAAAAATTGAAAGAACTTGATTCTCTGCTGTTTAATGTAAATAAGTTTAACCTGTTTTCATTTTATGAAAAAGATCACGGCTATAAAGATGGTTCATCACTTGAAATATGGGTAAATGATATTCTCGGTACAGCAGGGATAAATAATTTTTCTGGTAGTATTGTTTTGCAGACATTTCCAAGGATTATTGGCTACGTTTTTAATCCAGTCTGCTTTTGGTACTGTTATGATGAAGACAAGCTGATCGCTATTATTTGTGAAGTAAATAACACATTTGGAGAATCACATAGCTATGTCATTAAACAGGGCGAAGATCAAACCACTTATACTCTTCCAAAAGAGTTTCACGTCTCACCATTTTACGACATTAAGGGGAAATATAAATTTGATTTCACAAAAAATAATACAGTTAAAATAGATTACTACTTTGATAAAAAACGTCAGCTTTGTACTGGTATAAGTGGTGTAGAGATTCCCTGGAATGATTTAAATTTATTAAAGACGTTTTTTCAGCACCCTTTTTACACAGTGCTCGTAATAATTTTAATTCACTATCAAGCATTAAAATTATTTTTCAAGAAGAATAAATATTTTTCTAAGCCTATTAAATTAAGTAAGGATGTAACATATGACCAAATTGAATAAAAGATCAATCGATACATGTGAGGCTTTACCTAAATGGGGTCTTCATTTTCTAGAATTGGTATCTAACATTAAAAAAGGGACTATAACAGTTGTCACTCCAGAGGGAAAGTATTTAAAATTTTCAGGTATCACAGAAGGAGAGCACGTCATTATTCGTATAAATGATTGGAGATTTTGTGAGGATCTCTTTTTGAAGGGAGATATTGGATTAGGGGAAGCGTATGTTTCCGGTTATTGGGATTGTGACAATATCAATAAACTTATTAAACTTGCAGTAGAAAACTATAAGGAGTTAGAGAGAGTTATAAAGGGATCTTTTCTAAAAATCATTTTCTTTAGGATTATGCACATTCTGAATAGAAATTCTAAGAAGGGGAGCCGGAAGAATATATATGCCCACTATGATATTGGAAATGATTTTTTTCAATTGTGGCTGGACCCTTCTATGACATACTCGGGCGCTCTTTTTAAGAGACCGGAAGAAGAACTATCAAAAGCTCAAGAAAATAAGTATGAAAACATTCTGAAAAAGCTAAATCTTAAAGTTGGGGATCATATACTTGAAGTTGGTTGTGGTTGGGGAGGTTTCATGGAGTATGCAGCCAGACAGGGGGTTAAAGTTACAGGTGTGACAATCTCAAAAGAGCAATATGAGTTTGCTAAGAAAAGGCTCTCGCAATACGAAGGAATTGCAGAGGTAAGGCTTCAGGACTACAGAGAAATTACAGGAGAATATAGTCAAATTGTCTCAATCGAAATGTTTGAAGCATTAGGACGCGAATACTGGAAGAAGTATTTTAAAATTTTGCATTCTATTTTAAAACCTGGAGGAAAAATGATTATTCAGACCATTACAATAAATAATAATGATTATTCTTCGTATCGTAGATGCAGTGACTTTATACAACAGTATATTTTCCCTGGAGGACTGCTACCTTCTCCGGATATTTTTAAATCCACTGCAGTTAGGCAAGGCTTTAAGTATGTTGGTGATTTTGAATTTGGCCTTGACTATGGCCTTACTTTAAAGAGGTGGGAAGAGAATTTCACACGTGTATTAGATAAAGTTAAAGATTTAGGTTTTGACGATAAATTCATAAGGACATGGAAATTTTACTTAAAATACTGCCAGGGTGGTTTTGAAGCCAGAAAAATTAGTGTCTCACAATTTAATTTTACAAAGTAAAGCAAGTTAATTTCTTAAGAAAGATTTTTTCCTTTAAGTTTACATGATTTATAGTTTGAGTGCACCTAGTAGTGGATACAATTCGACACACTACAGAAATTATTTCTGCTTTTTTGTGCGCTAAAATGGATCTCTTATGAACGAGATTAAACATACTCTTAATAGTTATTTATGCAATCACAATTAAAGTTACAAATAAATAAAATAACAAAAACAGCATTTTTAATGCTCTTTTTGTTATTAATTCATTCAAGTGTTTCTGCGATTGAAAGGAGGACAGAACAATTTTCCACAGAATTTGGTTACTTAACGTTACCATTACCCTACGCAGTACCTGGAGCAGGGATGGGATTCGGTTTTCTTGGCGGATTTAATAATGTTCCATTTGGAAGTACAGAAACAACCCTTGATATTTTTGGTGTCTTAATTACGGGTGACATTGGCGGTCGAATAGTTTTAGCTACAGATATTCCTGTAATTCCTAAAATGCTTCTTCTTGATATTGGTCAAGGAAACTTTGATAAAGGGTCATTTAGATCTTACAGCGATAGAAGAATGAACTCTGATCCCGATGGTTATGTCATTAGTGAACTTTCAGATACTCGCTTTAGATTTACTCGCTTAACGTTCACTTTTTTTGATCGTATGTTAGATATCTTCACATTTGGAACGAGTAACAAATCCACTCTTTCAGCAATACGAGATAAAGACGGAGAACTTATCTATGAAGCGAATCAAAGTTTTGAAGGAGATTCTAGGAGTAATGGCTTTCAGGTTGATTGGACAGATGACCGCACGGATCCAAGACAAGGCTTGAAATTTGTCTATACGAATTCTGATTCGCCACCAACTACAGCTGATTCTCCAGATTTTTATGTACAGAACTATAATATTACAGCCTACTTACCTGTTTTAAGTTACAGTACTTTTGCACTTAATTGGTATCGATCTGGGGCAACTATACTTCAACAGGGAAATACCGATCTGGATTATCTGATTGCCAGTGAAACGGCAACCTGCTTTTCAAACTGTGATGCCAGCACTATAGCCATACTTGCAAAGAATCGACAGGCAACTAATACATACGGTTCTGCAGGAAGTTTAGGCGGAACAGAGAGATTAAGATCTTATGTTGGGGGACGGTTTAGTGGCGCTCAGGTGGAGTCTAGAGGTGCAGAATTAAGATGGAATCTCTCTGATGAAAAAACGGCATTCGACTGGTATTTCATCAGGGATGTTAGAACAGGCTTCCAATTGGCATTTTTCTATGAGGAGGGAACTGTAGCAGATAAAGCAAGTGATCTCTGGAATGAAAAAAGGACTTCTGCTGGTATAGGTACAAGACTTGTGACTGGTTCGGGTTTTGTGTATCGACTAGATTATGCAACTGGAAAAGAGGGCGGTTCAACGATTGTCATTTTTGATTACCCGTGGGGGACTTTTGGTCAGTAGTTAGTTTAATAAATCAAAATCATTTTTATTCCCAGAATGTAAAGTAGGTATAATTTCAAAATTAAGTTTGGTAGTTAAGAACAAATAAACAATTCAAACTTCAACTCAAGTAAATAGGAAGTTTGTCTGATTTATTTATACAAGATAAATGATATCTTGACAGAGTTTTTATCCAAGTATCTCTAAATTAAAAGAAAATTTGACGAGAATATTATGAGAATATTTTATATTATCTTACTATTATTTCTATCTTCGTGCACAGATCATAGTATTAAATCTTATAGTGGTGCAGAACCGAAGATCAATTTAAGAGAGTTTTTCAATGGAGATATTTATGCTCTAGGAATTGTTCAAGATCGATCAGGAAAAGTTATCAAAAGGTTTAAAGTAGATATTAAAGCATCTTGGAATGGGAATAAGGCTGTATTAGATGAAAAATTTGTCTATTCTGATGGAACTAAGAGCTCAAGAATTTGGGAACTCAAGGATGTTGGAATGTCAACTTACGAAGGTCGTGCTGCTGACGTAATAGGAATAGCTAATGGTGAAACTGCGGGCAATGTTTTTTACTTCGAATACGACTTAGATCTTCCTGTGGGTGATACTACATATAAGGTCAATTTTGCAGATTGGATGTATCTCTTAGATAAGGATACTCTTCTGGCAAGATCTTACATGAATAAGTGGGGCTTTGATCTCGGAGAAGTAACCATCGTGATGAACAAAAAGAGGAAATTTTGAAAAACTTAAAAGATCTTACAACATGGTTTGAAAATCTAAAAGAGGAATCTTTAGATGAGATAGGCTTATTTTATGATGAGAATGTATTTTTTAAAGACCCATTTAATGAGATTGAAGGAAAAGATAAACTAATTAAAATATTTGAACACATGTTTGAGAATTTGGTAAATCCACATTTTGTAATTATTGATACCATTGAAAATAGTGATGGAGCATTTTTGACATGGGATTTTTTTTCAAGTATCAAAGGGAGAGAGCATAAGATACATGGAAGCTCTCATCTGAAGTATAATGGTGAAAGTAGAATTATATACCATAGAGACTACTGGGATGTTGGTGAAGAGATTCTTTTGAATATTCCGTTTGTAAAGTTAATGTACAGTTACTTTCGAAAAAAGATGGCTTTGCCAAAGGAATATTTATGTTAATTTTTAAAGTGCTTTTTTTGCAATTATTCTGGCTAGCCATTGTTTTGTTTGGAACTTCTTTAAACGCCATTCTTCTAATTGGAGTATCCATATGTTTAGGCGTTATCAACTACATTATCTATAAACCTACAATCTCAATTGGTCGTTTTTTTTTGTCGCTTTTTTATTCACTACATTCGGATATATACATGATTCATCATTAATTTGGTTAAAAATTATTTTGAAAGAATCTTATAGTTATGGGTTTCTTTCTTTATGGATAGTTTTTATTTCTTATTATGGTGATGTCTTTAATAAACTAAAAGAATTACCCTATCTATTTCTTGCTATTCTCGGCGGATTTGGAGGCTCCCTAGCCTACTGGAGTGCTTATAAGTTAGGAGCACTTAGTATTTCACAAGACAGTCATACCTTTTATTTACTATATATTTTTGCTCTGTGGGCAATTTTCTTTCCAATTAGTATGTGGTTATTTTATGAAGATAAGTATTGGAATTATATATTGGATAAGAGCGTTGTTTTTTCATTTGATAAAACAGGTTACCTACGACATAAAGCTAAGTTCAAGGAAGACCTCTCTCAAAAGACTTTAGCAAATAAGATCTCCTTGGTTACAGGAGGAACATCTGGAATAGGCGGAGAGGTATCTAAAGAACTCTCAAGTTTAGGTTCTAAGGTTTTTGTGACAGGACGTAACAAACAAAAGGGTAATTATTTTGAAAAAACGAATTTGAATGTGAGTTTCCATGCATTAGATATGGCAAACTGGACGGATTTAGATGATTTTTGTAAGAATAGTGATTGTTATGACTATATTGTCTTAAACGCTGGAGGCATGCCAGAAAAGTTGGTTTTAAATGATTTTGATTTAGAGCATCAGTGTGCGTCACAATTACTAGGTCATTATTTCTTGATATATTTGTTGAGTGAATACGGAAAAATAAACAAAAATGCTAGAATAATTTGGGTCAGTTCAGGAGGCATGTACTTAAAAAAACTTGATGTAGATTCTTTGTTTCTCAATCAAGAATATGATAAAGTTGCTACATATGCCAATGTAAAGAGGGCCCAAATTACACTTGTCGAAGAAATTTGTAAACAAGATAGATGGAAGAATTTTCAGATTATAACTATGCATCCTGGATGGGTTGCTACTACTGGTCTAAAAGATTCTTTGCCAGGGTTGTTTAGTATGATGAAAAACAGACTCCGTGACTTGGAAGAAGGTGCAGACACAATTATTTGGCTTTTATTAACTAAAGTGAATCTTAAGTCAGGCGGTTTTTATTTTGATCGTAAAATAACCTCTCCCTACCTATCAAATAGTTTTAATCCTTCAAGAGAGCAGAGGAAGATACTTTTGGAAAAAATAGAAAATTACAGAGGAGAGCACCTTTAGTCTAAAGAAATCACGGAAGAGATAAGGCCTTTGGGAAAATTTATAAATTTCTAACTCAAATTGCGAAGACAGTTCTTATTAGCATATTTATAGCTGCTAACGTTTTGGTGAGAACAGATAATTATTAGCAGCCATGGAAAGCACAAATAGTCTATTTGTTTCCCAAAAATATAGACAAATAAAGACTATTGCTCTACTCTTGCTATGAGAAAATTCTTATTAATTGTTTGTAAAAATATATTAAGGTGAATTAGCTAAATCAGCAGTCAACGCGTCCCAGTGTAGGAAAAAACTTTTACTAAACATATCCAAAGGAAACATATCCAATGAAAACATTTGCAGAAAATCTGAAATCTATTCCAACCACTAAAAATACTGTGTTGTTGCGCCTCTACAATGAACGTGATGATCTGGTTTCCATCATCCCTAATATTCCCGGACGGCAGGGCTCGATCCAGGTCTTCCAGCATATTGCTGATAAAAAAGGTGGAATAAACCTGGAAGCGGCAAAAGAAGGGCTGAGGCTCTTTGGTGAACATGTAGAAGACGCGCAGAAAAATCCCGGAAAACATCAGAAACTTGAATTGCTACTGGGCCTTAAAAAAAGAGAGTCCTTGAGGATTGAAATTGTAGAAAGTTCCTGTAGTGATCTGTTGACAAATCTTGCAGGACAAAAAGCATCTGCCGAGGAATGCGAGGTTTTTATTGATTTGTTAAATCAGGGTAAGGTTCGGGCTGCAGAAAAAGTAAAAGGTGTCTGGGAACCTCAACCATATACGATTGACGGTGTTTTAAATTATTTTGGTACACACGGCAACGAACGAATGGAAGGAAAATACTGGGACAAGATTCCGCTGAAAACCGCAAACTTCACTGAAGCAGATTTTGAGCAGGGTGGTGTGCGTTATGCTCCGGGATGTATGGTACGGACAGGTGCCTACATTGGTCCAAAAACAGTTATTATGAATCTCGCATTTGTCAACATCGGAGCTTATATTGCAGGCGAGGGCTGTATGATAGACGGAGGTGCGCGGGTAGCGTCTTGTGCTCAAATTGGTAAAAATGTGAAGTTTGGCGCAGGTTCCGGAATTGAAGGAATTCTAGAACCGGCAGGCAGGTTGGCTTCCATCGTCGAAGATCATGTCAAGATCGGCGCGATGTGTGAAGTAACCGGAATTATAGGAGAAGGTTCGGTAATCGCCAGCGGTGTAATAATGGCATCCGGCAAGAAAATATATGATGAAGACACCGGTGATTTTGTGCCTCCTTTAGAATGTGTAGTCGGTGACACAAAGTTCCTGTTACCGGTTATTCCTCCATATCGGCTTGCGGTAGGAGGTTCATTGCCAAGTAAAAAAGGAAAGCACAATACCGATGCGGTAATTCTCAAAACCGGCGATTTACGGGATTCTGCGACAATGCGGCATTTCACAAAACAGGGGATTTTATACGGATAAAAAAATGTCACCTTTGCTGGAGCGTGCGCGCGAAACTTTAAAAATTGAAATCGCAGGACTAGAAGGACTGATAGAACGTCTAGGTCCTGAATTTGAGGAAGCAGTCAATCTACTTTATGCCTGTCAGGGAAAAGTGATTCTGGCGGGGATGGGTAAAAGCGGTTTGATTGCTCAAAAAATTGCTGCCACTCTCACCAGTACCGGAACACCCTCACTGTTTTTACATGCCGGAGAAAGCTCGCATGGTGATTTGGGAATCATTACCAGACAAGATGTTGTTATCGTATTTTCCTACAGTGGTGAAACCAGTGAAGTTGTGCAGATGATCGGTCACATTCAGGCAATTGGTGTTCCGCTGATTGCCATGACCGGAAAACCGGATTCAACTCTGGCGCAGGCAGCTACAGTTCATTTAAATATCGCCGTAGAAAAAGAAGCCTGTCCGCTGGGGCTAGCTCCTACCGCAAGCAGCACCGCTACACTGGCTCTGGGCGATGCGTTGGCAATGTGCTTACTTGAGTTGCGTCAGTTTCGTGAAGATGATTTTGCAATGTTTCATCCGGGCGGAAGTTTAGGACGCAAACTGACTGTCAGGATAAACGATGTGATGGTTGCAGGTGATACACTGCCTGTGGTATCCGAAAAGCTGCCGATGCGGGAAGCCCTGAATGTTCTCTCCAGCAAAAATCTCGGAATTGTAGTTGCAGTCGATCAGCATGAAAAAATCAGTGGTGTTTTTACCACCGGAGATTTAATGCGTCTGCTTGATGAAGAGCAAAGTTTTCTCGATAAACCCCTACACGAATTTGCCCACCCAAATCCAAAAACGATTGCTCCGGAAGACCTTGCCGCAAAAGCTTTGCATGTCATGGAAACACACTCCATTACCTGTCTTGTTGTCGCGGATCCTGAAAACAGTCCAATCGGTATTGTCCAGATTTACTATATTCTGCGTGCAGGCGTTTATTAATAACAGTTCTGTAATAAGATTTAAATCTCCAATTTGTTACTCCTCAGGTTCCCAGCCCGCCTTGACCAGTCCTTCGATGATGGGATCCGCCAGCGCGGAGTTGGGTACAAAAATTTGGCGGTAGTCGTCACGTACTTTGAGGTTGGGACGCAGAGAAAGGTAGCGGTCTAGTGCCGCCTTTGCTTCAGAACCTCGTTCCAGATGACCCAGCACCGCTGCACGAAAGCCCAAATGATGTCCTACGTCCGGATGCCGAAGCAACGCCTTGTCAATCGCATCAAGCGCCTCTTCATACTTCTCCTGTCCCAGGCAGGCAAAGTAAAGCAACCCAAGAAAGTGCATCAATTCCGGGTCAGCCGGGCTGAGTTCAAATGCCTTGAGGATGGAGCTTTCACCTTGTTGATACTCTCCAAGATGAACTTGCACTAACCCCTGCCAATAGAAACTTAAAGCAAAACTGGGATTGAACTGCACCGCACGCAATGCATGATCCAGTGCTGTGGGATGGTTTCCGCGAAAGAAGTAAGAAATGGTAATGCCCAGGAGAGCCAGCGGATTTTCCGGGTTCAGGGTTTCGGCCTTACGGCCATCAGCCAGTATGGCATCGAGAGTTTTTTCCGGGTCTTTTGTGATGCGTTGGACTAATTCCGAACTGCCTAAAATCGCCAGGTAGGCATAGGCATCCGAGAGGGTCGGGTCCAACTCTATGGCCTTTTCCCAGTGCTGGCGTGCCTGCGTAAGTCCGGGGTCTTCGTAGTCAGTACGCTTCCGTTCGTTGTAGTAGCAGTTCAAGCCTTGCAGGTACTCCTCCCATGCACTGAGGTTCTCCGGACGTTTGCGGGTCAGACGGATCTGCTCGTGTCCCGTCACCGAAGGGGCCACCCTCCGTGCAATCGCCTCCGAAACCTCGTCCTGCACGTCGAAAATGTCCTCAAGAGTGCGATCCCAGCGCTCCGACCAGAGGTGATGATCTTCATCGGTGTCAATGAGCTGCGCAGTGATGCGCACACGGTTGCCACCCTTGCGCACGCTGCCCTCCACGATGTAGCGGGCGCCTAGCTCCTGTGCGACCTGCTTGAGGTTGTGTGACTGACCTCTGTAGGTGAAGCTGGAGTTACGCGAGATCACCGGAAAAGTACGCCAGAGCGAGAGGTTGGTGATGATGTCCTCTGATATGCCGTCCGCGAAGTATTCCTGCTCAGGATCGCCGCCCATGTTCGTGAAGGGCAGCACCGCGATTGCGGGTACCTTGGCCTCTGTGGTGGTGGGTGATTCCGGAACCGGAGCGGCTTGCGGAGTCGGTGAAGCTTCTGCAGTTGTTGGCACGGTGAAGGCTTCCAGCATCTTGGAGGAACTACCGATTTCAACCATGAAGGCGTGAACCGGCTCCTCGATGTTCTTCATCTCCTGCGGTCCCGAACTTACAAAACCCAAGTCGAGCTTGCGGCGAACCTCGTCGTGAAACTTACCGGAAACACAGATGCCTCCAGGCTCGGCGAGGGGTTCCAGCCGAGCCGCTACATTGACTCCGTCGCCGTACAGATTGTCGCCCTCGATTATCACGTCGCCGATGTTGAGTCCGACTCGGAACTGCATCTGGTCTTCCGGGTCCACCTCATCGTTACGGTCCCTTATATTACGCTGGAACTCCACCGCCGCTACGATCGCGTCCACCGGACTGCCGAACTCTGCGATCACAGAGTCTCCGGCACTGCCGAAGACTCGGCCGTGGTAGGTCTCGATGGACTCATCGGTGATGGCACGACAGGCCTTGAGATTGTGTAGCGTGCGATCCTCATTCTCGCCCATTTTCTTGCTGAAGCCGACTACGTCTGCAGCAAGAATCGCCGCTAGTTTTCGTCTGGGGGTAGTTTTATTCATATTTATAATACAAGTTGGTATTTTTGACTCATTTCAAATAACACACAGAACGATTTGCGGTTGCCCCCAAATTCTTGGTGAAGCATCAAATTCAAATTCCTGCAAGCATGTTGATACTTTAATAATACTCCTGCTTTTTGCGAAGATGTATGTCTTGTGTGCAATGTAAACGCACTCAAGTCTGAATTATTGCCAACCTTCTTGTCATAATCAAGGCAGAGTCAACTTTTTTCTAACACTTAGTGGTTGTTTTACTCAGCCAAGGTATCTCCAGAACCGCCCATTTCCGCCGGGACATCCTTCATTTTGGGCAGCCCGTCCCTGACGTGCAGCACAGACTCTTGATAGTTGACATGGACTCCTGGTTGAAAAGGGAGTTGGGGGAGCACGGCTGCATAGACATCCGTCAGGCCCATTTCTGGGTGTTCGGTGAAGATGTGCCCCCCACAGGTTTTGCACCATTTGCGCGAACTTTGTGGGGTTTTATTGTACGTTCCAATGTTGTCAGCCCCCTGAGTGATCTTTACGGCTTCTGGACTCCACAGGGTGAAAGCATTGACGGGGCCAGCCGACCAGTGTCGGCAGGATTCGCAATGACAATACCCCATACCAGCAGGCTCACCGGAAACGGTGAACTCAACTGCCCCGCAAAAGCAGGATCCATTGTATGACTCTCTGTTGCTCATAATGTATCTCCTTGATGATTGATTTGGACACCAAGCCAAGAGAAGGTCTTTGGCTTCGGCTCAATTCTTCTGGTTCAATTGTGTTCACCCAGCAGGCTTGATGTTCTGGTTGACCCGGAAGAGGTTTGCCGGATCGTACTTTTGCTTGATGGCGGACAGACGTTCGAAATTTGCGCCGTAGGTCGCTTTCACACGCTCCTCGCCTTCCTCCATCATAAAGTTCACATACGCCCCGCCCGCCGAGTGCGGATGCAACGCCTCCCAGTACTCCTTAGCCCAGGCTGAGATTGCTTCCGTATTGGCGGGGTCAGAGTCAACGCCCACGATGACTTCAGACCACTTGGCTTGGCGGTGCCCCCACGGCGTATCATCCGGGCCAACTTGATTGGGCTTGCCATCAATGGGATAGAGGTGCATGGCTGAAAGCATTGTAGGCATTTCAAAACCATGCTTCACATGCAGGTCAATGGCTTCGTCAGTCAATTCGTTGACGAAATCCCCTTTCCAGTACCAGTACAACCCCGGAGGATAGAGGGCATCAAAGGCGGTTTGCAGTGCTGGGTAAGGCATGGGCTGAATGCCGTACATCGCGGGAGGACCAAATTCCTTGACGGGCTGGTACACCGCCTCGGCTTCTGACTCCGGACCTGTGTAGCACCAGACGACCCCACACATCTTCTTCATGTGCAACTCTTCCGGGAAAGGTGGACCGGGTGGCACGGTAAAAATCGCAAAGAATCCGTAGAGGTCTTCCGGAGCTTCTTGCATTAAATCGCGGAACCATCGCATCGCCTCGGTGGTTTTTTCTTGTGGCCAAAGGGTGAGTCCACCGACGATGGTGTGAACGGGATGTGCCTGAAAGCGGAATTCGGTAACAACGCCAAAGTTGCCGCCGCCGCCACGGATGGCCCAGAAGAGGTCTTGGTTTTCCTCAGCACTAACTGATACAAAACTGCCGTCAGCCAACACCATGTCTGCTCCCAACAGATTGTCGATCGTGAGGCCGTACTTGCGAGTCAAGTATCCATGCCCGCCTCCGAGAGTCAGTCCGCCCACCCCAGTAGTAGAGACGATTCCGGTGGGGACGGCCAAACCGAAGGCATGAGTTGCATGGTCCACATCTCCCCAAGTGCAACCTCCTCCGACCTGCACGGTCTGCTTTTGCGGATCGACTCGTGTGTACTTAATGGCTGACATGTCGATGACCAGACCATCGTCGCAGGTTCCCAAACCGGGACCGTTGTGGCCACCTCCACGAATTGCGACAAGCACATCGTTTTCGCGCGCGAAATTGACCGCTGCCATGACATCGCCCACATCCGCACAACGTGCAATCATGCCCGGACGGCGCTCAATCATGGCGTTGTAAATCTTACAGGCTTCATCGTAATCCTCATCACCCGGAAGGATGAGCTGGCCGCGTAAGTTTACTTTAAATTCTTCTATGCTTGTTTGTTCAATCATAATGTCCTCCTATATTATTTATAATGGGTTAATCAACGACCCACCGCAAACGGCAGGATCTTGGGAATACAGAAGTCATGAGACAGAATCCAAAATGGCTTACCCAGACTTCTAAAAACAGATTCATGAATGCTTCTCTGTGAAATCGAGCATACTTGAATAATTATAGATTATCAATGATGGTCTAGTAAAAAGTTGTCATTCCCGCGAAAGCGGGAATCCAGGAACTTGTAAGTATCTAAAATAATGGATTCCCGCTTTCGCGGGAATGACAAACAAGTTTGTCATTTTTACTTTTTACGAGTTCATCATCAATACTTTTTCATCGTTCGGGGTCTCACTCCTCCGGTTCCCAACCAGCCTTGACCAGTCCTTCGATGATGGTATCCGCGAGTACGGAATTGGGAATAAAAATTTGGCGGTAGCCGTCACGGGTTTTGAGGTTGGGACGCAACTCAAGGTAGCGGTCCAGTGCTGTCTTGGCCTCCGTACCACGTTCCAAGTGTCCCAGCACCGCCGCACGGAATCCCAGCATTAGTCCTACTTTGTGTTGACGCAATGACTTGTCAATCGCCACCAGCGCCTCATCATACCTTCCTTGCCCTAACAAGGGAAAGCAATGTGTCGCATTAAAGTGGTTCATGCTCGGGTCAGCCGGACTAAGCTCAATCGCCTTGAGAATAGACTCTTCCCCTTGTTGAAAATCTCCGGAATGGGTTTGGGTTAAGGACAGATATAAATAGCTGATTGCATTGCTGGGGTTGAATTTCACTGCACGCTGGGCATAGTCCCTTGCGGTGGGATGGTCTCCGCTGAAGAAGTAGGCCGCAGCAATGCTCGTCAATGCCGTCGGATTTTCCGGGTTCAGGCTTTCGGCCTTGCGGCCATGCGTCATGATCTCGTCAAGCGTTTTTCCTGGATCCTTCGTGATGCGTTGGAGCAGTTCCCACAAACTGCAGATCGCAAGAAGGGCATAGGCATCCGAGTGAGTTGGTTCCATTTCAACTGCCCGCTCAAAGTGCTGACGAGCCTGCACGAGTCCTGGGTCTTCGTGGTCGGTGTGCTGGCGTTCGTGGAGGCAGCGTAGCCCTTGCAGGCACTCCTCCCACGCGCTGAGGTTTTCCGGACGTTTGCGGGTGAGCCGAATCTGCTCGTGACCCGTTACTGAGGGGGCTACTCTGCGGGCAATCGCCTCGGAAACCTCATCTTGCACATCAAAGATGTCCTCCAGTGTGCGGTCCCACTTTTCCGAAAAGAGGTGGTGGTCCTCCTCCGCGTCAATCAGCTGTGCGGTAATGCGCACACGGTTGCCGCCTTTGCGAACGCTGCCCTCGACGATGTAGCGCGCTCCGAGTTCCTCTGCGACCTGTTTGAGGTTGTGGGATTTCCCACGGTAGGTGAAACTGGAATTGCGTGAAATTACCGGAAAGGTGCGCCAGAGCGAGAGGTTGGTGATGATATCCTCAGTGATACCGTCCGCGAAGTACTCCTGCTCAGGATCACCGCCCATGTTGGTGAAGGGCAGCACCGCGATTGCGGGAACCTTGGCTTCTGTGGTGGCGGGTGCGACTTCCTGAACCGGAGAGACTTGCTGAGTTGGTGAAGCTTCAGCAGTTGTTGGCACGGTTATGGCTTCCAGCACTTTTGAGGAACTGCCGATTTCAACCATGAAGGTGTGAACAGGTTCCTCGATATTTTTCATCTCCTGCGGTCCCGCACTCACAAAACTCAGATCGAGCTTGCGGCGCACCTCTTCGTGAAATTTACCGGAAACGCAGATGCCCCCCGGTTCCGCCAGTGGTTCCAGCCGGGCTGCGACGTTCACCCCGTCACCATAGAGATTGTCCCCCTCAATGATTACATCCCCAAGATTTAAACCTACCCGAAGCTCCATTTGGTCTTCAGGAGGAATTTCTAAGTTACGATCTCTTAAATTGCGTTGGAACTCGACCGCAGCTACGATGGCATCCACTGGACTGGCGAACTCGGCGATCACGGAGTCTCCAGCACTCCCGAAGACACGCCCATGGTTCGCTTCGATGGACTCATCGGTGATGGTTCGACAAGCTTTGAGATTTTTCAGCGTACGGTTCTCGTTCTCTCCCATTTTTTTGCTGAAACCTACCACATCTGCAGCAAGGATAGCGGCTAATTTTCTTCGTGGTTTCTGTTCACTCATTGTTCTTTAAATTTATAAGACAAGTTAGTATTTTTGACTAATTTAAATTACACACAGAAGGATTTGCGGTTGCTCACAAATAGTTTTTGAAGCATCAAATTCAAATTCCTGCAAGCATGTTGATTTTTTTGTTCTCAATGTCTGTACATGAGATTTAAGTAAAATCTGCTCCAATTTTTAGTCTCTACTTATTCATTCAGTCCTTCTCAAAAAGGGTTTAGTCATGGCATTGGGTCACGCGACAAGATCCTTCAGGGTCTGTTTTGCACTGGCGTCCTGAATGTGTATTTTGTCAATTTCATCATCCAGCACTATCTGAGGGTAGACGTCTGCAAATTTTTTCAGTTCAACCTCTTTTTCTTTAAATTGATTTAAGGATTGCTGACTGGCGATTTTTGCAGCCCATGCCAGAGGCTTCTTCTTGCCGGTCTTCTTGTCATATTCCAGGCATTGCTCGTAATCTCCCTTCATATATGCTCCAAACATGACGTCCCCTAGTCGGGAGTCAGCATTGCTGGCGCCCATTCCAACCGGATCGAGTTCATACGCCTTGATCAGTAAATCCGTACCCTCTCCAGCCCTACCAGTAAGCACTAGCAAATCCCCATACGCAGAAACGATGCGGGGATCATTTGGATTCATTTCGAAGCCTTTACGACCGTAATACTCTGCTTGCTCAAAATCCTTAAAGAACTTGTTGATCTCGCAGAGCAGGCGATGGCACTCAAAATCATTTTCATCAAGCTCCAGTGACTTCTGAATCATTGACTTGGCTTCAGCAAGGATATCTTCTAAATTGCCTTCTAAATACCCTTGGCCCATTCCCTGTCCGATTGAGCATGCCCGCCAAGCATAAGCCAGTGCGTTGTTGGGGTCAGCCTCAATGGATTTATCTAGCATCTCTATGGCAGAGAGGACACCCTCCTTAGAAAACTTGTGATGAAAGTCACGGCCTCGCAGGAGGTACTCGTATGAGGTTAAGTTTTCAGTTGGTTTACGTTTGGCACGCTCCAGCCCAGCCATCTCTAGCTTTCCCACCAGCGTGACGATGACCTTCCGGACAATCTCGTCCTGTACCTCAAAGACGTCGTCCATCGTGCGGTCGTAGCGTTCGCTCCAAATTGAGCTGCCAGATTCAGGATCGGTCAGTTCTACAGAAATTCGAATGCGATTACCCGAGGAGCGAATACTCCCGTTGGCAATGAAATCGATACCGAATTCAGTTGCGATTTGGGCGTTATTGACCTCCTTGCCTTTGAAGGAAAACGCCGTGTTGCGAGAAATCACCTCTATAGAATTGATACGAGAAAATTCAGTGATTAGATCCTCCACAATTCCGTCTACTAGAAAATCATTATCCTCAACATTACTGAGGTTGTTAAAAGGAAGTACAATAAGTCGAGGTTTTGCGTTGGCAGATTGTTGCTGCACCGGAGGTGATGATGGAGCCGCGGAAGATATCTGTGAAACACCCTCCGCTTCATGTCCCAGCAAAACGTTAAAGGTGTGAACAGGATCCTCGATATTTTTCATCTCCTGTGGTCCCGTACTCACAAAACTCAGATCGAGCTTGCGGCGCACCTCTTCGTGAAATTTACCGGAAACGCAGATGCCCCCCGGTTCCGCCAGTGGTTCCAGCCGGGCTGCGACGTTCACCCCGTCACCATAGAGATTGTCCCCCTCAATGATTACATCCCCAAGATTTAAACCTACCCGAAGCTCCATTTGGTCTTCAGGAGGAATTTCTAAGTTACGATCTCTTAAATTGCGTTGGAACTCGACCGCAGCTACGATGGCATCCACTGGACTGGCGAACTCGGCGATCACGGAGTCTCCAGCACTCCCGAAGACACGCCCATGGTTCGCTTCGATGGACTCATCGGTGATGGTTCGACAAGCTTTGAGATTTTTCAGCGTACGGTTCTCGTTCTCTCCCATTTTTTTGCTGAAACCTACCACATCTGCAGCAAGGATAGCGGCTAATTTTCTTCGTGGCTTATTATCGGTCATAGATTTTCAAATTTTAAATATTAGCTCTATAATACTAAGAGTTACAACTGTAGCAGATTAAAAAAAGTGTTGGATTATCAAATTACAAAAAACATTTAAGAGTCAATCATTGCTAAATGAATTTGCGTGTTAAATATTTAATAGTTGCAAATACTCACACTAACTTGTCAGCCCCACAATTCAGCTGAAGGCGGAAAAACTATACTTCCATCATATTTAAGCGGAAAAGCCCTGTCATCGTAAAGATATAAGGGCGCGTCCAAATCAATTATTTTTGCGCGTTGGGCAATTAAAAACGCCGGTGCGATACCGAGTGAAGTTGCAGACATGCAGCCTATCATTGTCTGGAAACCTTTATCTTCCGCCGCTGCCTGTAGGCGCAGTGCTTCAGTGAGACCTCCGGTTTTATCCAGTTTAATATTTATGAACTCATAAAGTCCGACTAATCGCTCAAGGTCAGCGGTATCGTGACATGACTCATCAGCGCAGACCGGAATTGGATGGTCAAGGGTTTTTAATATACCGTCGTTATCCGCAGGAAATGGCTGTTCAATCATTTCTACTCCGAGCTTTTTAAATTCCGGAACATAGCGTTTATAATGTTCTGGAGTCCAGCCCTCATTCGCGTCAATTACTAGACGTGATTCAGGAGCATTTTTCCTAATTTCAACCAGACGTTCCAAGTCTCCGTCACCGGTGAGTTTAATTTTTAAAATTGGTCTGTTAGCATTTTTAAGCGCTATTTCGCCCATTATTTTTGGAGTATCGACACCAAGCGAGTATACGGTTGTTACATTTCCAGGAGTAGAATTAGTTTTTGCTCCCAAATGTAGAAAAATTTCCGGCAGTTCCCAGACCCTTTTTCCAGCAAGTTTTGCTTCCAGATCCCAGAGTGCGCAATCTACCGCATTCCTGGCAGCGCCTTGAGGCATTTCCTGCTGCAGTTCTTTACGTGTCATGCCATTTTCAATATGGCTGCGAAAATCCTCAATCAGGCTTTCAGTTTGTGCGATGGATTCATTGTAGTGCTCGGTAGGAGTAGCCTCACCCCATGCTTTAAAACCGTTTTGTTCCAGTTCGACCACAACTACATCGAAATTATCGTCAATTCCTCTTGAAATCGCAAATGGCTCTTCTCTCCAGTTTTCGGAATGGATTTTCAGTATTCTTTCAGGCATAAATTATAATTAGTAATTTGAAGGTTGATCTTAATAAATTTTCTCTGAATCTTCGGGGGGTCGTGCCCGCCAGCGTCGATGCATCCAAAAATATTGTTCCGGATATTGCCGGATAACTTTCTCCAGCTCAGTATTAATATTCTGGCTGATATGCTGAGTGTCTTTTTCCTGTTCACCTGTAAGTTCAAAAGAGATTCGCTGAAAAGTAATCTCAAATTTGTCTCCAACATAAGGACAGGTTACGAGTATAACCGGACTCTTACGCAGCAAATGAAATGCGGCGGTGCCTTTGCTGGAGGAAGCAAGTTTAGCAAAAAAATTAATAAAAAGATCGGATTTATTATCATTTTGATCAATCAGCATGGCGATGATCTTGTTAGCAGCAAGTGCTCTACCCATTTGCAAAGTCGCTTTTTTACCTTTATCAATTGTTTCAACTCCAAAATTGGCACGTGCGTTATTTTGAAGTTCGTTTGTGAGCGGGTTAGTCTGCTGGCCAACGTACATGCTTACAGGATATCCAAGTTCTGCCAGAGCAGAAGGAATCATCTCCCAATTGCCAAAGTGCCCACTGACAAGAAGTACACCCTTATTTTCTGTTAAAGCCTCATCCAAAATTTGTAAATTTTTAAAGTGCGTCACTTTTGAGGTGTGACCCTGCCAGGCATCCATGTGCAAAACGTCCATGCAAAAACGTGAGAACCAGCGGTAGTTTGCACGTGCGATTTTCCCACGTTCTTTTGCTGATAATTCCGGAAATGCGAGTTCCAGATTGATTGAGACTATTTTCCTGCAAATGCGTAAAACGTGATAGAGCAGGAGATCCAGCAGGTATGCTCCTCGTCGAAGTCTTTTTGCCGATGCGCCTTCACCCCAACGTTTTAAGCTGTTGAAAAGAGCAAATTCAAGCCGGTGCCGAAATTTGTGTTTTTCTAGTCTGAGTTTGCTGGTGGAGGTTTCAGGCATATTTATAAGACTGTTTCGTGAATCATTAGCAAAACGATAGCAGATTTACTCCAACTTGAAAGCCAGAATACTAATTCAGGTTGCATAAAGTAAGCTCTTTAAACTTACACTGCTGACAGTCTGGCCTCGATTTATTGACGTGGATGTGTCATTTTATAAGCAGGAGATTAATATCATCTCATACAGAACATTCATTAATTATTAAAGCCGGCGCATTAACGTATTTCATTCTGCAGTCCAGACTGTGAAAAGTTGTGCAAACGGTTAGAGTGTGTACATTTTGAGCCTTTTCGGTGAGAGCTGATTTTTTTATCATAATTTGAAGAATTTTAGATGAACAAAAGACCACCTGATCCAAAATTTATCCGTAACTTTTCCATCATCGCACATATAGATCATGGAAAATCAACTTTAGCGGATTGTCTGATGAAAGAGACAGGCGCTGTTACTGACCGTGAAGCTCAGGAGCAACTGCTAGATAATATGGATATTGAGCGCGAACGTGGTATTACAGTAAAATCACAGACGGTACGTTTGAATTATAAGGCAGGAGACGGAAATAATTATGTCATGAACTTGATCGACACTCCCGGACATGTTGATTTTACCTATGAAGTATCGAGGTCACTGGCGGCCTGTGAAGGTGCTTTGCTGGTTGTTGACGCAGCGCAGGGAGTTGAGGCGCAGACACTGGCCAATGTTTATCTGGCTCTTGAAAATGATTTGGAAATATTACCTGTCTTGAATAAAATTGACTTGCCGACTGCAGAACCTGATAGGGTATGCAAGGAAGTTGAAGACATTATTGGATTGGATACAAGTATTGCTGCTAGGGTAAGTGCTAAACAGGGAATTGGAATTCATGAAGTACTACAGCAAGTTGTGGACTTTATTCCCCCACCTGCAGGAAAAAGGGATGCCTCTTTACGTGCGCTGATTTTCGATTCATGGTTTGATTCCTATCTTGGTATAGTAATCATGATACGTGTCATGGAAGGAAAAGTAGAAGTTGGAGACAATATCCGTTTTATCTCAACTGCAAAAGAATATGAGGTTGTCCAGCTTGGAGTATTCACACCTTTTAGAGAGGAACGAGTGGAGCTTGGGCCAGGTGAAGTAGGATTTTTAAGTGCTTCAATTAAAACTATTGGTCACACCAGAATTGGAGATACGGTCACTTCTGTTGAAAATCCGTGTAAAGATGCCTTGCCTGGTTATGCAGAAGCAAAGCCGATGGTCTTCAGCGGAATTTTTCCAGTGGAGGGAGAACAATATGAAGAACTCAAAGAAGCATTACGTAAACTTGCTCTTAATGACTCTTCGCTGAGTTATGAGCTCGAAACTTCCGTGGCACTTGGTTTTGGTTTCCGTTGCGGATTCCTCGGACTTTTGCATATGGAAATTACCCAGGAAAGGCTGGAGCGGGAATTTAATTTACAGCTGA
>ERZ1048686.579-NODE-579-length-34569-cov-18.143449_pt1 | contig 34569 bp, 35 predicted proteins | sample MGYA00383099_ERZ1048686 | MGnify/ENA primary metagenome ERZ1048686 (study PRJEB29581, sample SAMEA5548369) | metagenome | biome: marine; feature: coastal; material: water | depth 25 m | study: Short-term variability in the microbial, nano- and picoplankton... | reverse complement strand
TTGAATCAGGTATTATTAACCAGAAAAAAGTTGCACTTAGAATTTGAAGTTAGGAATGATAAAAACAATCCATAGTAAAGCCTATAAGCAATTGGTTGCTTGGCTTAAAGATTCTCGTGAAGAAAAAGGATTGACCATTCGTCAATTTGCTAAACAAATCTCTGTACATCATTCTATTGTTTGGAACATAGAAAACGCTGAGCGTCGTTTGGATGTGATGGAATATGTGCATTATTGCCAGCAACTTGGCATAGACCCCATTGTTGGTATTAAAATCCTGAGCGAAGTGCAGTAGTTTTGCGTATTTGTTTGTCATTGTTTTTTTTAAGCCACTTTTAAATATTGCTCTTGATTATAAGATTTGTCATTAATAAATACAAGTCTATTGTTACTTGCTAATATAGTGCTTTTATTTGTATTGACTTCATCCATTGCCTAAGCACCTCATCAGGGTGTTAATAACTAATGATTTACACCCAAAACATTCAACAATTTGTGTGTATGAATCTTGTAAAATTATGCTATTTCAAAAATCATAAAAACTATTATGTCAAATTCTAACGAAACGGATGCCTTTGAGGCAGATTTAACCAGTGGTTTGGTTGCCTTTGATTCTAAAAACTTTTCTATGGCGTATCAGTTATTGGCGCCTCTTGCCAGTAAAGGAAATGCTGAAAGTTTATGGCGCATTGGGATGATGCAGATGAATGGATTGGGTATGGTTGAAAATCAGCCTTTGGGGTTTGAGAATTTTGTCAAGGCGGCTGAGCAGGGGCATGCTTTTGCACACCATATGATTGCGGTGGCTTATATGACCGGTGAGGGTGTTGAAAAAGACATTGAGAAAGCTATCGAATGGTTTGAAAAAGCGGCTGAATTTGGTATTCCTGGCCCTATGTACACATTGGGTATGTTGTATGAGGACGGCAAAGAAGTGGCACAAGATTTAGAAAAAGCACAGTTTTGGTACGACCAAGCGAGCAAGGTTAATACGCCATCATGAAGTCAAGATTTGCACCATCTCCAACGGGTTATCTGCATATTGGCGGTGCACGCACTGCGTTGTTTGCTTGGGCTTTTGCCAAAAAACAACAAGGGCAGTTTGTTTTGCGTATTGAAGATACGGATAAAGAACGTTCAACACAGGCGTCGATTGATGCGATTTTGCAGGGAATGGATTGGTTGGGCTTGGATTATGATGAAGGTCCGTTTTATCAAACTCAGCGTTTTGAGCGTTATGAAGCAGTTATTCAGCAGTTGTTAGATGAAGATAAGGCTTACTATTGTGAGTGTTCAAAACAGCGCTTGGAGGATTTACGCGAAACATTGATGGCAAAAGGTGAGAAGGCGATGTATGACGGCTGTTGTCGTGACAAGCATTTAGCACCAGGCAACGATAGGGTGGTGCGTTTTAAAAATCCAGATGAGGGTGTGGTGGCTTTTGAAGATGCGGTTAAGGGTCAGATTTCAATTGCCAACAAAGAATTGGATGACTTGATTATTGCCCGTGGTGATGGCACGCCGACTTATAATTTAACGGTGGTGGTGGATGATTATGATATGGAGATTAGTCATGTTATTCGTGGTGATGATCATATCAACAACACGCCCAGACAAATTAACCTTTATCAGGCGCTGGACTGGGATTTGCCTGAGTTTGCACATTTACCCATGATTTTGGGTAGTGATGGTGCTCGTTTGTCAAAGCGCCATGGTGCAGTGAGTGTGATGGCATATCGAGATGCAGGTTATCTACCTGAAGCATTATTGAATTATTTAGTGCGTTTGGGTTGGTCGCATGGCGATCAAGAGGTGTTTTCCTTGGATGAAATTGTTGCTTTATTTGATTTAAAAGATATTAATAAAGCGCCTGCGAGTTTTAATGAGGAAAAATTACTCTGGCTGAATCAAGAATACATCAAAAATGCCACGCCTGAGCATTTGATTACCCATTTGCAGTGGCATTTGGATGCGCAGAGCATTGATACCAGTCAAGGTGCAGATTTGGCATCGGTAGTGGCATCATTACAACAGCGTTCAAAAACATTGTTGGAGATGGTTGCGGGTTTAAAAATGTTTTACCAAGAGTTTGATGCGTTTGATGAAAAGCTTGCCAACAAGCAGTTTAAAGACAAAGCGCCACTGACAGTCCTCATGGAAAAACTAAGCCACACAAGCCTTTGGGAGGCTGAGGAAATTAAAGCAGTGATTAAACAAGTGTGTGATGAGTTGGAAATTGGTTTTGGCAAAGTAGGGCAGCCTTTTCGACTGGCGTTAAGTGGCGATGGCAACGCTGGTAATATTGATATGGTGGCTGAACTTATGGGCAAAGAAAAAACATTGGGACGTTTAGCAAAGGCAATTGCGTATGACGCTTGATTTGCTTGAACTAAGGCGGGAATTTACCAGCAAAGGGATATCCAGCACTGATTTAGACGCCAATCCTTTTGTGCAGTTTAAAGGTTGGATGCAGCAAGCAATTGAGGCTGATTTGACTTTGCCAAACGCAATGAGTTTGGCGACCAGTGATGAAAGTGGCGCAAGCATCAGAACAGTTTTGTTAAAAAATTTTGATGAGAAAGGTTTTGTGTTTTTCACCAATTATAATTCTAAAAAGTCTAAACAAATCACCAACAACCCGAATGCAGCGCTGTTGTTTCCTTGGTTGGATTTGGAGCGTCAGGTAAAAATTTCTGGTACGGTGGAGAAGGTATCTACTTTAGAATCTTTGAAATATTTTGCTTCGCGTCCTAAAGATTCTCAATTGGGCGCTTGGGCATCAGCACAATCCTCGAGTTTAAGTTCAAGGCAAGTTTTGCTGATGGAGTTCGACAAAATGAAACGTAAATTTAGCGATGGCGAAGTGCCCTTACCAGATTTTTGGGGTGGTTATCGTTTGGTGCCTACCACCATTGAGTTTTGGCAAGGCAGAGAAAGTCGCTTGCACGACCGTTTTGTTTACACACGCAAAGAAAATACATGGGAAATTAGCCGTTTGGCGCCTTAACTCAACTTCTGTTTGATGGCTTGGATAACGGTTTGTGTCTCAGGTTGTTTGCCCGTCCAAAATTCGAATGCCGCTGCCGCTTGTTCGACCAGCATACCCAAACCATCAACAACCATCAATGCCTTATTATTCTGTGCCCAATCCATGAAAGGGGTTTGCTGTCCATACATCAAATCATAGCAAATCGCATTATTGGCAACACCAGAGGCAATGTTAGGCATTTGCCCATCTAATGAGGCACTGGTAGCATTGATAATAATGTCAACAGGGTCATGTTTGATTTTTTCTAAACCAAAACCACAAGTTTTACCATGAACTTTAAAATCCTTGGCTAACTGAATGGCTTTTGAGGCAGTGCGGTTGGCAATCATGATGCGCTTGGTTTGCTGTTGTAGCAAAGGCAATAAAATGCCACGTGTTGCACCACCTGCACCCAAAATCAACACTATTTTATCGTGTAAATCAACATCAAGATTTTTAGTTAAATCGTTTACCAAACCAATACCATCAGTATTCTCACCAATTAAGCCATCGTTATCAACCTTTATGGTGTTAACTGCGCCTGCAGTTTGTGCATTGATTGAGTGCTTGTTGGCTAAGTTAAAGGCCTCTATTTTAAAGGGCACAGTAATATTAAAACCCACACCCCTTTGAGCGATAAAGTTTTGTGCAGTTTCTGCAAAACCATCAAGCGGTGCCAATATCTTTTCATATTCAATTTCTATCTTTGTTTGCTGTGCAAACAAGGCATGAATAGAAGGGGATAGACTATGCTCAATAGGGTTGCCGAAAACTGCTAGTTTCATACTTACTCGACCTTAATAGTGTCCACCTTATTGCCATCAACTTCAATCTTAGGTTCGGCTTTATTAGCGGCATCAGCTTTGTTCTTTGAAGGCTTTTTATTTGGCTTAGCTTTGGTTTTTTTATCGTCTTGTGTTTTAGTTTTAGTTGCCTTTTTTTCTGTTTTTGGCTCTGCTTTTGCCTTAGGTTCCGACTGAGGCTTCTCTGCAACTTGTGCTTTAGATTCTAACAAAGGTTTTTCTGCAACTTGCATTTTAGGCTCTGACTGCGCCTTAGGCTTTGCTTGTGCTTTTTCTTTAGTTTGAGTTTGCGCCTTAGGTTTCGGCTGAGGTTTGGACTTAGACTGAGTTTGTGGCTTAGTATTTGCGTTGTTAGGCTTTTCTTCAACTTGGTTTTGAGGCTTAGCTTGGTTTTGAGGTTTTCTCTGTTGCTTAGGCTTATCCTGAGACCTTGGCTTAGATTTATTATTTTGTGCCCTATTATCCTGTTGCTTATTGTCTTGTTGTCTATTTTGCTGTTTACCTTGTTGCGCGTTTTGCGTCTTATTTTGGTTTCGAGCTCGGTTGTTTCTATTACGATTTCTATTACGATTTCTGTTGTTTTTATTGTTGCGTTTTTTGTTTGGTTGTTTTTTCTTTTTATTCAGGCCAAACATTGATTTAATCTTACCCCAAAGAGAGAATGAAGATTTTTCCTTCTTTTTCTTTTGATTGGGAACACGCGTTGTTGGGTGATTGCTTTTAATAGCGGCTTCTTCTTTTTCATTACCCAAACCATTGGCTGCAATGCTTTGTTGTGGTTTAGACATTCCTTGATAACTCTTATGGTGTGACTTTTTAATACCTTTTTGTTTGTTAATAGTAAAGTTCGGGAATTGCATGTAAGGGTTAGGCAATAGAATAATTTTTATTTCATGCTTGTTTTCTAATTTACCAATATCAGCACGCTTTTCGTTCAGTAAATAGGTAATTACATCAACACTGGATTGAATGGTGAGTTTACTGGTTTGATTAGAGGCGTTACAACCATCTTCAAGTTGCCTTAAAATGTTCAGTGCCAAGCTTGGTACAGTTGGCGTGGTGCCACGACCTTCACAAGAAGGGCAAGTTTTTTCCACGGATTCTGTCACCGAACTCATTAGGCGCTGTCTTGACATTTCTAATAGACCAAAACGTGAAATTGTGCCAATTTGAATACGCGCACGGTCTGAATTGGTGGCGTTTTCCATGGCTTTTTCAATCGCTTGCCTATGTTCTTCAGAAGACATATCAATAAAGTCAATCACCACCAAACCACCGATATCACGTAATTGTAGTTGTACAGCAATCTCTTTGGCGGCCTCTAAATTTGTATTGTAAGCGGTTTCCTCAATGTCAGAGCCTTTGGTGGCGCGTGCTGAGTTGATATCAATCGCAGTAAGGGCTTCAGTTGGGTCAAAGACAATGGTGGCACCACTGCGTAGAGACACCTCGCGTTCAAAAACACTCTTGACTTGTGATTCAATATTCATATGATTGAACAAAGAATGCGCAGAGGCGTCAAACTGTTTAATGCGGTCTAGGTAATGTGGCAGAACAAAGCTAACAAACTCTTTTGCGTTTTGAAAGGTTTCTAAATCGTCAATGATAACAGTATCCGTATCTTCTCTGAGGTGGTCGCGTAGGGTACGAATAACAATATCACTTTCTTGGTAAATCAAGAAAGGTGCAGCGCGTTTTTCTGCTGCAGCATTGATTGAGCCCCATAACTCGGATAAATAATCAACCTCCCATTGTAATTCTTCCAAACCTTTACCTGCACCCGCCGTACGAATAATCAGACCTGAGTTTTCGGGCATGGTGATTTTGCCAATGATTTCTTTGAGTGATTGCCTATCTGATGAAGTAATTTGCCTAGAAATGCCGTTACTTTTGGCATTGTTTGGCGTGAGTATCATGTAAGCGCCAGCCAAGTTAATATAGGTGCTTAGTGCTGCCCCTTTGTTGCCTCGTTCTTCTTTTTCAACTTGAACGATAATCTCTTGTCCTTCTTTCAAAACATCAGAAATGGTGAGTTTTTCACCTGAGGCTGTGGCAGATTCTTTTAAGCTTTCGGCAACTTCTTTAAAGGGTAAAAAGCCTTGTCTTTCTTTGCCATAATCGACAAAAGCGGCTTCTAAAGATTGTTCAACGCGTGATATTTTTCCCTTGTAAATATTGCCTTTATTCTTTTGATTAAGGCTGGTTTCAATGTTAAGAGAGGTTAGTTTTTTATTTCTTACAATAGCAACTCTGATCTCTTCCGAGTGCGTTGCGTTTATTAAAATTTGGTTCATGGTTTAGTCCTAGTAATAGGCTTTCTCCCACGCACAGAGGCTCAACACAGGTGTGCTGATAAAGATGTTTAATTTGAATGTTTTGATTCATAAAATACTTCAAAAACTCGTTTTTTTATAGGGGTGTCAGTCCTTTTTGGTTTACTGCTAATCGTGTCTCTTAGATAAAAGCTGAAACCGTATTATTTCTCTATGTGTGGCAAAAAGCCAAATGTTTGTGTTTTGTCTTGCACCCAATAACACTAAAAAATTCTTTAACTGATGGCATTAATATTTTTCTCATCAGGTTATTGAATTATAACATAAATAGCTCAAGTCAAACGAGTTTCTAACGAGTTTCTAGGCTGGACCTAGAAACTGGAAAACCAAAAACCTACTGGTTTAATGTGCGTCCGCCGTCAACGTTGATAATTTGACCTGTGATATAAGTGGCATTTGCTAAAAATAACACGGTATTGGCAATATCTTGTGGCTCACCTTGCTTGTTTAAAGGTATTTTATTTAGCATTGTTTGTTTTTGTGCCTCATTCAGTTCGGCTGCATTTTCCGGCCACAGAATTGACCCTGGTGCAACACCACAAACACGAATCTCTGGTGCCAATTCTTTGGCTAAAGTTTGTGTCATCATTGCGATACCTGCTTTGGAGATATTGTAAATTGCATGATTTTTAAGTGGACGCTGAGCGTGAATATCAACAATATTAATGATACAGCCTTGATTTTTTGATAAAGCCTCTGATAAAGATTGTGCAAGAAAGAAAGGTGCTTTTAAGTTGGTGTTTATTATTTCATCCCAGTCATGTTCATTAACATTTTGCAGGGGTGTTGGATAAAAAACAGAGGCGTTGTTGACCAGTAAGTCTAAATTTTTAATGGTTTGGGCAACTGTTTGTAATACCTGAAAATCAGAGAGTTCTGCCTGTATCAAGCTCGCAGAGTTAGCACGCAGATGGTTCAGTTCATCGGCTAAATTTTGTGCCTGTTTGGCAGAATTTCGATAATGAATAATAACATGGTAATCATGTGCGTGCAGTGTTTTGGTGATTTGTGCGCCAATACGCTGTGCGCCACCTGTGATGAGTGCTGTTTTCATATAAAATACTTGCTTAATGAACCTTCAAGAGATAATTAAAAACACCATTATACAAAAAGCCAAACCCATCGGGTTTGATGAATTTATGAATTTGGCTTTATATTATCCAGCCAAAGGGTACTATAGCAGTGGTGTGCAAAAATTCGGCGAGAATGGGGATTTTGTTACCGCACCCGAAACTTCTGATTTGTTTGGTTTTTGCCTTGCTAAGCAGTGTGCAGAGGTGTTAGGACAGGAAGAAAGTATTTTAGAATTTGGTGCGGGTAGCGGGGTGTTGGCAGCACAAATCTTATTTGAGTTGGGGCGGCTCAATAAATTGCCTAGCACTTATTATATTTTGGAGTTAAGTAGCGAACTGCAACAAAGACAAAAGGCTACCATCAGTAAAGTTTTACCAGAATTAATTGACAAAGTGGTTTGGCTAAAAAATTTGCCCAACAATTTTTCAGGTGTGGTGATTGCTAATGAAGTATTGGATGCGATGCCAGCAAAAAGACTGATTCAGCAAACCGATGGTTTTCATGAGTTGGGTGTAGATTACCAGAATGATACATTGGTGTGGCAAGCGTTAAAACAGCCTTACGTCAATGAAAAAATGTTTTTGCCTAGCGAAGCCTCGCAGGGTTATATGACCGAGGTTAATGAAAGGGCAACGGCGTGGATTAACACGCTCAATGAAATCATGGACAAAGGTGTGGTGCTGTTGATTGATTATGGCATGGGGCGTGATGAGTACTTCCATCCGCAACGTCATGAGGGCACGTTAAGATGCTATTATCAACACAAAGCGAGTGACAATCCGTTTGAACATATTGGCGAGCAAGACATTACAACGTCGGTTAATTTTTCGGATATTGCAGACCAAGCGCTTGAATCTGGTTTTACGATTGCTGGTTATTGCACACAGGCACTATTTTTAATTTCTTTGGGTATTGAGCAGTATTTGTTGGATGAAAAAGACGAAGATAAGCGCATTACTTTAGCACAACAAGTTAAGCAACTGGTATTACCAAGTGCGATGGGGGAGAGCTTCAAAGTATTGGCACTCAGCAAAAATACACAAGTAAAATTAAGCGGTTTTAAAGAACAAGACTTAACTTATAAATTATAAAAATGGATTTTATTCAAACAGTTGTTTTAGCATTAATACAGGGTATCAGTGAATTTTTGCCGATATCCTCTTCTGCACATTTGATTTTAACGCCTAAGTTAAGTGACTGGCCTGATCAAGGTTTGGCATTTGATGTGGTGGTGCATATGGGTACTTTGGTTGCTGTGGTTTATTATTACAAGCACATGATTTCTCAATTGTTTTTGGATTTTTATTTTTCTATTGCTCAAGGAAAGGTTGTTGGTGAGTCGAAAATGGCTTGGGGATTATTATTAGCGACAATTCCTGCAGGAGTCTGTGGATTTTTGTTTAAAGATTTCATTGCGACTGACTTACGCTCTGTTGAAGTCATTGCTTACATGACCATTGTCTTTGGTATTTTGTTAGGCGTTGCAGTTTTGCTGGATGCCAAGAGACCACACGCCAGAGAGATATTGGCTTGGAAAGACATGATTTTTATTGGTTTGATGCAGGCTTTGGCGCTAATACCTGGTGTTTCTCGTTCAGGTATTACCATTACTGCAGGGTTGTTGATAGGGCTTTCAAAAAAGGCCAGTGTTCAATTCGCCTTTTTGTTGTCTGTTCCAGTTATTACACTTTCCGTTTTATTGGTGCTGATTGATATTTATCAGCAACAACACCTAGTTAATTTAACCTTGTTGGTGGTAGGTTTTGTGGTTTCCAGTATCAGTGCATATCTTACGATTATCTTTTTTATTAAAGCACTAGAAGCAATGAGCATGATGCCGTTTGTGGTTTATCGTTTATTTTTGGGCGCGTTTTTGTTGTTCTTATGAAAAAATTCTCGTTCAATATAACCGCATTTTTTGCACTTAATATCTTTTCTATATTATTGGTGTTGAGTTGGACTTATGGCGCAACCAGAGAGTACTGGGATTTGTTAGATCGTTGGATATTTGAGTTGACCAATCCTTTGTTAAATGAATCAGGTAGTGCTTGGTCTTGGTTTTGGGCGGTGCTAAGTATTCGTATTGCAGACTTGATTCCGCTATTTGTTATTTTGTGGTTTTTTTATGCTAAAGATGCGGTGTTTGCCGATAAAGACAGGCTCGCTGGTTTAATTGGCTTTGGTTTATTGGGTATCGTGATGCTGTTTGCTCGTGAATTACTGGATTTTTATATTGAGTCCGTTAATCTTAATAGAGCCAGCCCAACAGCATTGATTGCGGATGCAATACGCCTATCATCCATCTATCCAGACTTTGGCTTAAAAGATGTTTCAGGTGATAGCTTTCCAGGTGACCACGCCGCTGTATTGTTTACTTGGTTGGGTTATTGTTTGTTTTTTGCACGCAATAAATGGAGTTGGTGGATAGTGTTCTTTGTGGTGTTATTCTCAATGCCAAGGCTTGCGGCGGGCGCACATTGGATGAGTGATATTTTGGTTGGCGGAAGTAGCACAGCTTTAACAGCCTTAGCATTTGGTTTATATACGCCATTGTTAAACACACCGCAAAAAATACTCAACAAAATTGCTAACAGGATTTTAAAGAAATGACACAACCACAAACCACACCAAAATTGAGAAGCCCGGCGTCTCAATTCGTCTCAATTGGTTTACTAATAAGATTTTAAGAAAATGACACAACCACAAGCAATTTACCGAAAAGATTATCAACCCAGCAACTATCTGATTCACACCACTGAGTTGCATTTTCAGTTGGCTGAGGATGAAACCATTGTTTCGTCAAAAATTGATTTTTACCAAAACCCCAAATTAAGAAGCCCGGCGTCTCAATTGTTTTTAAATGGGGTGGATTTAGAATTGATGGCTATTTTGATGAATGGGGTTGAGCCTAATTACGAAATACTTGAAGAGGGTTTATTGTTAAAAGATTTACCTACACGTTTTACTTTGGAAGTTAAGACTCGAATTCACCCAGAAAGCAATACCAGTTTAAACGGACTGTATCAATCCAGTGGTAATTTTTGCACCCAATGCGAGGCACATGGTTTTAGGCAAATTACTTATTATTTGGATCGCCCGGATGTGTTGAGCGTCTTTACCACCCATATTGAAGCAGCGCATGACAAATACCCTGTACTGCTGAGTAATGGTAATTTGATTGAGCATTCAAAGGGTAAGGCAACTTGGCACGACCCAACGCCCAAGCCTTGTTATTTATTTGCTTTAGTGGCCGGTGATTTTGCTGTTTTGGAAGACAGCTATACCACGCTATCGGGTAGAAAAGTTGCTTTAAAAATCTATACAGAAGCACACAATGCACATAAAACTGAATTTGCAATGGCAGCACTCAAGCGCGCCTTTGCGTGGGACGAAAAGCGTTTTGGTTTGGAATATGACTTAGACATTTATATGATTGTAGCAGTTGATGATTTCAATATGGGCGCGATGGAAAACAAGGGCTTGAATGTCTTTAATTCTGATTGCGTATTGGCAGATAATAAAACCGCCACCGATGGAGATTTTATTAATATTGAAGCCATTATTGGACATGAATATTTCCATAACTGGACAGGCAACCGTGTCACTTGTAGAGACTGGTTTCAACTCAGTTTAAAAGAAGGTTTAACCGTATTTAGAGACCAAGAATTTACCGCTGATTTACATTCACGTGCCATTAAACGCATTGATGATGTAGACATGCTACGCACCTATCAATTTGCTGAAGACGGGGGGCCAATGGCGCACCCTGTACGCCCTGAGAGTTATATTGAGATGAATAACTTTTATACCGCAACCGTCTATGAAAAAGGCGCAGAGGTGATTCGCATGATGCACACTTTATTGGGTGAAGCGGGTTTTCAAAAAGGCTTGCGCTTATACTTCAAGCGTCATGATGGACAAGCAGTCACGATTGATGATTTTGTGGCTGCAATGCGTGATGCCAATGACTTTGATTTTAGTCAATTTATGCGTTGGTATTCAGAGCCTGGCACACCTGAAGTAAACCTCTCAACGGATTATGATAAAACCAAAAACAGCTATACAGTAACCATCAAACAGCAATCTGAAGTTTTCTTCCCCTTGTCATTTGCACTGCTTAATGATGCGGGTAATGCGTTAGAAGAAGGCGTATTAACCATTAAAGACAAAGCACAAAGTTTTGTCTTTGAAGACATAACATCAGAGCCAACCCCTTCTTGGCTGCGTGGATTTTCTGCACCTATTAAACTCAATGATGATTTAACTTTTGCGCAAAAAATATTTTTACTTAAACACGATAAAGACAGTTTTGTTAAATGGAACAGTGTGCAATCTGTGTGGTTATCGCTGATTATGACGCCAGATACAATGGACGAGAATGCCTTTTTTGATGCGATTGAATCCATGATTAAAAATACTAAGGATAAATCTTTAGTGGCCGAATTGTTGACTTTACCCTCTGAACGTGTATTGCACAATCAGCAAAGTGTGATTGATGTGTTTGATATTCACACTAAGCGCGAGCAAGTTATTCAAAAGATTGTAACAAGACTCAAGCCTTTATTGCTTGAGGTGTATCAATCTTTAAATGTTAAGCAAGCTTTTGACATAACACCCGCCTCAGTGGGCGGTAGGGCGCTGAAAAACAGATGCTTATTTTATTTGGCAAAAGGGGGTGCCTTAGATTTGGCTTATCAGCAATTTCTTAACGCTGAATGTATGACCGACAAATTGATGGCATTTAGTATTCTAAGCAATACCGACAACCCATATAAAGCGCAAGCAATAGAAGGCTTTTATCAAGAATTTAAAAATGACACACAAGTGATGGATAAGTATTTTGCCGTCTTGGCAGCGAGCGATGTTTGTGATGTCAATGGTGTTAAAGCCTTAATGGAGCACGAATTGTTCTGTTTCAATACACCAAATCGTCTGCGTGCTGTAGTGGGTAGTTTTGCCCGCAATTACACAAACTTCCACAGCCAAGCAGGCTATGAATTTTTTACCGATGTGATACTCAAACTCAACACCAGTAACCCGCAAATTGGCGCAAGATTGTTGGCAGTTTATAATCATTGGAAACGTTTCACCCCAGAATTAAAAGCTTTACAGAAGCAACAATTAGAAAAAATCGCCAACAGTGAAAACCTATCTAAAGATATTTTTGAAATTGTTCAGGCGGCGCTCAAGTAGCCCAACCTGAATAAATAGCTCAATACAAACAAAACATATTTGTTATTTAATTGTCAAACAATGTTATATAATATTGTTTAACAAAATAACAAGAGGGATTTTATGCGCTCAGTCAAAGAATTAGAAAAACAACAAGTTGGACTTAGGATGCCGACTTATTTGCTTAATGAATTGGATGAAATGACCAAAAAATACAAGGTCAATCGTTCTGAAATTTTAATCGAAGCCACCCAAAGCTACCTAAAATCAGTTAAAGAACAAGAGGTTCACGAACGTTTAGGCGAGGCCATGAAAGAGGTAAAACTGGCAATGGATGGCAAAATTAAACTAAGGGATGCGCGGAGCCTATTAGATGAGCTTTGATATCAAAAGCACTGATAAATTTGCAAAATCATTTAAAAAATTAGCCAAAAAATACAAAAATTTTAAGAAAGATTACAAGTATTTACTTGAAACTTTAAAGGCAAACAATCACACTGCTGTCCAAGTTACGGGAGATATTTACAAAATTCGCTTGCAAAATAGTTCAAACCCAAAAGGCAAAAGTGGTGGTTTTCGCGTGGTGTATTTTTTAAAAACCGAAGAAAACACCATTTATCTATTAGATATATTCAGCAAAAATGAAATGGACAACATCAAAAAATACAAATTAACTGAAATACAAAACGCTTGCAATATCCAATGAAACCCTTACCCGCAATATTAAAACAAAAATCCCTTACCATCGCCGTGGCAGAATCTTGCACCGGCGGTAATCTCTCTGCACTACTAACCCAAGAAAGCGGTGCTTCTGAGTACTTTGACAGAGGCTTTATCACCTACAGCAATAATGCAAAAATGGAGTTGCTAGGTGTCAAGCAAAGTACTTTAGAAACTTACGGTGCAGTCAGTGAGCAAACTGCACTGGAAATGGTGCGCGGTGTTATGCAAAATTCCAATGCCGATATTGGCGTCTCTATTACCGGCGTTGCTGGCCCCACAGGTGGCAGCAAAGACAAGCCTGTTGGCATGGTGTGTTTTGGTTTTTGTATTGCTGGTGAGTACACAGCAACAACACAGCACTTTGATGGTGAGCGTCAAAAAATTGTTCAAAGTAGTGTGAACTTTGTCGTTAATGCTTTATTAAAACAATTGTCAGCAGGTGAATGAGTGATGACACTTATCACAAAAAATATTTTAACAGGCATAAAATAAATCCCATAAAACGCCATGGTTACGAGTATTTTTTTAAATCTAACACAGAAAAAAAAGAGCAGACGAAGTGAGTAAATTCTCAGTAGCACCAATGATGGATTGGACAGACCGACACTGTCGATTTTTTCACCGTTTGTTGTCAAAAGAGACACAGTTGTGGAGCGAGATGGTAACGACCAAGGCAATACTGCATGGAGATAAAAATCGTCTGTTGGATTTTAATGCAGCAGAACATCCACTGGTATTGCAACTCGGTGGTAGTGAGCCAGAGGAAATGGCGCGTTGCGCCAAGATTGCGCAAGATTGGGGTTATGATGAAGTCAATATCAATGTGGGCTGCCCTTCAGATAGGGTGCAATCGGGCAGTTTTGGCGCTTGTTTAATGCAAACACCTGAGGTGGTGGCAGCATGTGTGAGTGCGATGAAGCAGGTGGTTGATATTCCTGTGAGTGTGAAATCACGCATTGGTGTGGATGACATGGAAAGCTATGAGGCGCTGGTAGATTTTGTGGCGCAAGTTGCAAATGCAGGCTGTAAGGATTTTATTATTCACGCTAGAAAAGCTTGGTTGCAAGGCTTAAGCCCAAAAGAAAACCGTAGTGTGCCGCCTTTAAATTATCCGTGGGTTTATCAAATTAAAAAAGATTTTCCACAGCTTACGATTGGCATTAATGGCGGTATTATGACCATTGATGACACACTTGAACATTTGCAATGGGTTGACACTGTGATGCTGGGTAGAGCGGCTTACCATCAACCCTATTTGCTGAGTGAAGTTGACAGTAGGATTTACCATAAAAAAACTGACACATTGTCTCGTGAGCAAGTATTATTACACTTTATTGAGTATATGAAAAAGCAACACCATCAAGGGGTGCCAATTCGCTCAATGACGCGACATATTTTGGGTTTGTATCATGGGCAGGCAAACGCTAAAAAATTTAGACAGTTACTGAGTGGCAAGGTTGTTGAATTAGAGCATTTATACCAATGGTTAAAATTTTCAAAATAAAAAAGAATGGCTGAAGGCGACATTATTGCAAGTATTGATATTGGTAGCAGCAAGACTGTTATTTTACTTGCAGAGCAAAACAATAGCAGAATAGATGTTTTTGCTTGTGGACAAATTGATTCTGAGGGCGTTAGGTGTGGTGTTATCGAAAACGCTAAAAAAGTAACACAAGTTATTGCAGGCATTATTCGGCAGATTAAAAAGGATTACAGAACGGGTTTTCAAAATGTTAGTGTTAACATTTCAGACCCAAATCTCGAAGTGATTAACCAAGTTGCCCACACACACGTGCCTTCTAGTAGGGTCAGGCAATCAGAACTGGATACGGTTGTTAAAATTGTTGAATCCATGGTAAAGATACCGCAAAATCACCAAATAATTAATGACATAACGCATTATTACACTTTGGATGCAGACCCCGAGCCCGTTAGCCAACCGATTGGAAAAAAGGCAGATAATTTAGGCGTTAGTATGCATCTTGTTAGTGCCTCCAATCATCATGTCGAAACACTGGAAACTATCATTCACCAAAGTAAACTGGGGGTGTCTAATATTGTGCCAAATTCAATGGCCAGCAGTGAGCCTTATTTGACACAGAATGAAAAAGACAAAGGTATTTGCGTGGTTGATATTGGCTCAGGTGTCACAAATTTTTCTGTGTTCAAGCAAGGCGGTATTTCCTATACTGGTATGATTGATTTTGGTACAAGAGAGGTAACACAAGACATTGCTGAAGCTTTTGATACTTCTTTTCAAGAAGCAGAGCACTTGAAAATAAAATATGGACAAACCCAAGTTAAATTAGGCGCTGACAAATTGATTAAATTTCAAAAAATAGATGACTCAAATTATTATTATTTGTCTCAAGAATCACTGAGCGAAGTTATTAAAGAATCTTATTTGGAAGTATTTAAGTTGATTAGAAAAAAATTAAACGATCAAAACCTATATCGTTCACTTAAGTCAGGTTTTGTTTTGGTGGGCGGTGGTGCAAAAATAAAAGATTGTGATCAGTTGATGCAAAGTCTTTATAAAAAGAAAGCTAAAGTAGGGCGCGTTAACACTGAGCTTATTACCGCAAAATATAAATGGCTGGGACCAGAATATGCTTGTGCCTTAGGCCTGTTATTGTTTGACCCTAATGAAGCCGAGGCAGAGCAACAATCAAATAGTAAAAACAGTTTCTTGGGTAAAATGGGTTTCGGTAGAGGATTAAAATTTTTATGATTAAACAAAGAACAATAAAAAAAGCAGTTAAAGCGCGTGGCATTGGTATTCACAGCGGCGCTATGATTAATATGACACTGATTCCTGCAGCCATTGATCATGGCGTGGTGTTTAAGCGTATGGATGTAGGCGGAAAACTGGTGCGAGCACATAACGCTTTTGTGAATGAAGTTGTTCTATCAACCAGCATCGAAGATGGCGGGGTTAAGGTTTCAACCATTGAGCATTTAATGAGTGCATTTTCAGCCTTGGGTATCGATAATGTATTGGTTGAGTTAGATTCGTTTGAAGTGCCGATTATGGATGGTTCATCAGCACCGTTTATTTTTTTGGTGCAATCAGCAGGTATTGAAGAGCAAGATGCACACAAGAAGTTTTTTGTGGTTAAGGATACTATCCGTGTAGAAAATAATGACTCTTGGGCGCAAGTAGCCCCTTATGAGGGCTTTAAAGTCACACTTGAGATTGACTTCAATCACAAAAAAGTGAAAGAAAGCGGGCAAAATCTTAGCATTGATTTTGCTCAAAAGTCTTATCTTAAAGAAATTTCTAGAGCCAGAACTTTTGGCTATATGAGTGATGTAGAACTTATGCAAGAGAAAAATTTAGCGTTGGGTGCAAGCATGGACAACGCCATTGCGCTGAGTGATGATGATGTGCTAAATGAAGATGGCATGCGCTATGAAAACGAATTTGTTAAGCATAAAATTCTAGACATTGTCGGTGACTTATATTTATTAGGGGCTAACTTAATTGGGCATTATGAGGGTTATAAAACTGGACACCTGTTAAATGACCAATTATTATCCACCATTCTTGAACGACCAGAGACTTGGGCAATTGAGACTTTTGAGAGTAAAAATTCACCCATTCAATTTTATTCAGAAGATTGGCAAAATTCACTATAAGACAAGGTTATTTAGTTATATTACTTAGGTATAATCCTAAGGTTTTTTCTCTATCAAATAAGCAATGAAGTTGAATGGCGCTCAAATATTGGTTAACTGTCTCCAAAGTGAAGGTATAAGCCATGTCTTTGGATATCCAGGCGGTGCTGTGTTGCATATTTATGATGCACTTGACGCCTGCGATGATATTAAACATATTTTAGTTCGTCATGAGCAGGGTGCTGTACATGGTGCAGATGGTTATGCGCGTGTTAGTGGAAAGTGCGGCGTGGCGCTGGTGACTTCTGGTCCAGGCCTTACCAATGCAGTAACAGGCATTGCCACAGCACACATGGATTCTATTCCAATGGTGGTTATTTCAGGTCAGGTTTCGTCTGCAGTAATCGGTAATGACGCATTCCAAGAGGTTGATGCGGTTGGTATCACACGCTCATGTGTTAAGCATAACTTTTTAGTAAAAGACATTAATGATTTGGCAAACGTTGTTAAAAAAGCGTTTTATATTGCGACCACAGGTCGACCTGGTCCTGTGTTAATTGATATCACCAAAGACACAACCATTTCTGAAATGGAGTTTGAGGGTTATCCCAAGACAATTGATATGCGCTCATATCAGAGCGAAATAAAAATTAACATGGATCAAGTTAATACAGCGCTTGCCTTAATCACACAAGCTAAAAAGCCTGTTATCTATTCAGGTGGTGGCAGTGTGATTGGTAATGCCAGCGAAATATTGCGCACATTTACACGACAAACTAATTTTCCTATTACGCAAACCTTAATGGGCTTAGGTGCTTATCCAGCAACAGACAAACAGTCTTTGGGCATGTTGGGGATGCATGGTACTTATGAGGCCAATATGGCAATGCACGATTCAGATTGTATTATCGCTGTGGGTGCACGTTTTGATGATAGGATTACGGGTAATTTAGACAAATTTTGCCCTTATGCAAAAATTATTCATATCGATATCGACCCGTCTTCAGTCGGCAAGACAGTGGGTGTTGACGTGGCAATTATCGGGCAAGTTAATGATGTTTTAAATGCGTTAACAACAGCCATAAAAAATAAAAAATTACCTAATATTGACGCATGGTGGAAGCAAATTGAAAAATGGCGTAGCGTTGATTCCTTGGCTTATCAAACTAAAGCAGGTGTGATTAAACCGCAAACTGTTATTGAGACCTTGTATGAAGTTACTCAAGGCGAAGCAATTGTAACCAGTGATGTAGGGCAGCACCAAATGTGGGCGGCACAATACTACCCATTTGACAAGCCACGTCGTTGGATTAATTCTGGTGGTTTGGGCACCATGGGTTTTGGATTACCTGCAGCAATGGGTGCTAAAATAGCAATGCCTAATATGGATGTAGCTTGTGTTACAGGTGAGGGCAGTATTCAAATGATGTTGCAAGAGCTTTCAACCATGTTGCAATACAATACCCCAGTTAAAATTATCAATCTTAATAATGGTTACTTGGGTATGGTTAGACAGTGGCAAGAGTTCTTTTATGAAAAACGCTATGCAATGTCGTATATGGATGCTTTACCAGATTTTGTTAAACTAGCTGAAAGCTATGGACATATGGGCATTAAAGTTGAGAAAGAAGAAGACTTAAAGTCAGCTTTAGAAGAAGCGTTTAAAGAAAAAGACCGCACCGTATTTGTTGATATTTTGACCGATCCAAGCGAAAATGTATTTCCAATGATTCCCTCAGGTGCAGGGCATCATGAAATGTTATTGGCAGGTCGTGATGAAATGGCATCAACAAACGATGAAGGCTTGAACTTGGTATAAAGAGGTTATCTATGAGACATATTATTTCAGTGCAATTAGAAAATGAATCGGGCGCATTATCAAGGGTATCTGGTTTATTTTCAGCACGTGGTTTCAATATTGAATCACTAACCGTTGCACCAACGCATGACAAAACTTTGTCACGCATGACAATTGTCAGTATTGGTGATGATGCGATTATTGAGCAAATTGTCAAGCAACTAAACAAGCTTATTGATGTGGTTAAAGTGACTGATTTAACAGCAACTGAACATATTGAGCGTGAATTAGCGTTGGTTAAAATTGACGTTGACCCGCAATCTCAAACTGAGGTAGATGACTGTATTGATAAACATGGTGCTAAGATAGTGGATGTCAGTGAAGACACTTATACGATTGAAGTGGCTGGAAAAAGCCAACGAATCAATGATTTTTTAATGGCGTGTGACACACACAAGATTTTAGAAGTCTCCAGAACCGGTGTCACTGGCGTTTGTCAAAAAAGAGAATATTAAAAAAAACACAAATAAAAAAGGAAAAAAAGATGAACAGATATTACGATAAAGATGCTGATTTAAACATCATTAAAAATATGAAAGTGGCCATTGTTGGTTATGGCTCACAAGGTTACGCACATGCAAATAACTTAAAAGATTCAGGTGTTGATGTTGTTGTTGCGCTTAGAGAAGGTTCGGCTTCAGCGGCAAAAGCAACAGATTCTGGCTTGAATGTTAAATCGGTTGAAGAAGCAACAGCTTGGGCAGACTTAGTGATGGTGTTAGCGCCAGATGAATTTCAAGCAAAAATTTACACAGACAATATCGAATCAAACCTTAAAGAGGGTGCAACGCTTGCTTTTGCACATGGTTTGAATATTCATTTTGAAATGATTAAACCAAGAGCAGACCTTAACGTTATTATGATTGCACCTAAGGCACCAGGTCATACCGTGCGCTCAGAATTTGTTAAAGGCGGCGGTATCCCTGATTTAATTGCGATTTACCAAGACGTATCAGGTAATGCAAAAGAGATTGCCTTGTCTTACGCCTCAGCCATTGGTGGCGGTCGTACTGGTATTTTGGAGACCACTTTTAGAGAAGAAACAGAAACCGATTTATTTGGTGAGCAAGCGGTATTGTGTGGTGGTACAACGGCATTGGTTCAAGCAGGTTTTGAAACATTGGTTGAAGCGGGTTATGAGCCAGAAATGGCGTATTTTGAATGTTTGCACGAATTAAAATTGATTGTTGACTTAATGTATGAAGGTGGCATTGCAAACATGCGTTATTCCATTTCAAATACCGCTGAATATGGTGATGTAACACGTGGCCCACGTGTGATTACTGCTGAAACTAAGGCGGAGATGAAAAAAATCTTGGGTGAAATTCAAGATGGTTCATTTGCTAAAGAATTTGTGGCTAATGTGGGTGAGCTTCCTGCGCGTCGTGAAGTTCAGCGCGAGCATCAAATCGAGCAAGTGGGTGAATCACTACGTTCAATGATGCCTTGGATTGCAAAAAATAAAATTATTGACCAGAGTAAGAACTAAACACTCACAATAAACGCCCAACTTTGTTGGGCGTTTTTGTTTATAAAGCACTATAATTAGCGCATGACAGAAAAAAAAGCAAAAAGAGGGGTTTATTTATTACCTAATGTTCTTACAACATTTGGGTTGTTTTCAGGCTTCTTAGCAATTATTCTAGCGACTAAAGGTCAGTATCTAGAATCTGCCATTGCTATCTTTGTGGCGATGCTATGGGATGGCTTAGATGGGCGTGTTGCACGGCTAACCAATACTCAAAGTGCATTTGGTGAACAATATGATTCAATGGCAGATATGCTTTCGTTTTGTGTTGCCCCAGCATTATTGATGTATTTTTGGCAATTTGAGCAAATGGGTAAAATTGGTTGGATAGGCGCTTTTATTTATAGTGCTGCTGGTGCATTGCGTTTGGCGCGTTTTAACACACAAATCGGCATTCAAGACAAACGCTATTTTCAAGGGCTACCTTCGCCAGCAGCAGCAGCATTGATTGCAGGCTTGGTATGGACTAAAGAATTTATTGGCACCACACCCTATGACCAATATTTGGCGACCATCAGTTGGGTTATCCTAGTTAGTGCTGGTGTGTTAATGGTTAGTAATATTCGTTATTACAGCTTTAAAGAAATTAACCTCAAAGGTAGATCGTCTTTTAAATTACTGTTAATTGCCATATTAATCATTATTTTAGTAACGTTGTGGCCAAGTGCGATTTTGTTTACTTTTTTCTTTGTTTATGCTTTATCGGGTCTCATTATCACGATGGTTGACGTGCGTAAGAAACGTGCGTTAAAGAAAAAAGCAAAAAACCATTAAAACTTTAAGTTATAATTCAATTAATTATGATAAATCAGATTAAAAATTCTTTTTACAAGCAAAGCACGCTCCTGACTTTGTTGCGATTATTACCGTAAGGTAATCTATCATATTGACTGGCTGAAAAGCCGGCACACCTTAAAAAATACAACGTAACAAACACAGGAGACAAAAAATGTCTGATAAACTAATTATTTTCGATACGACGCTAAGAGATGGTGAGCAATCACCTGGCGCGTCAATGACCAAAGATGAAAAAATACGCATCGCCAAAGTCTTGGAGAAGATGCGTGTTGACGTTATTGAAGCAGGTTTTGCTATTGCTTCACCGGGCGACTTTGAGGCTGTTCAAGCGGTTGCTAATAACATTCAAGACTCTACTATTTGTTCACTTGCAAGAGCATTGGATAAAGATATAGATCGCGCTGGAGAGGCTTTAAAAGGGGCAAACTCATCACGTATTCATACCTTTATTGCGACCAGTGATATTCACATGAAGATGAAATTGAACATGACGCCTAATCAAGTTGTGGAGCAGGCTGTACATGCAGTAAAGCGTGCTAGAAACTGGACAGATAATGTTGAATTTTCCCCTGAAGATGCAGGGCGTAGTGATGAAGATTTTCTTTGTCGTGTGATTGAAGCGGCAATTGATGCAGGTGCAACAACGATTAATATTCCTGATACCGTAGGTTACAACATTCCGCACCAGTTTGGTGCCACCATGAAATCTTTGATTGAGCGTATTCCAAATTCTGATAAGGCAATTTTCTCAGCACATTGCCATAATGATTTGGGTTTGGCAGTGGCAAACTCTCTATCGGCTGTCTTTAATGGTGCGCGTCAAGTAGAGTGTACGATTAATGGCTTGGGTGAGCGTGCGGGTAACACTTCTTTGGAAGAAGTGGTAATGGCTGTACGCACGCGTCAAGATGTGTTTGATTGTGATACAGGTATCGACGCCACACACATTCTTTCTGCATCACGTTTGGTCTCAAGTGTGACAGGTTTTATTGTGCAACCCAACAAAGCCATTGTAGGTGCTAATGCGTTTGCTCATGAAGCGGGTATCCATCAAGATGGTGTTCTTAAGCATAGGGAGACTTACGAAATCATGCGTGCTGAAGATGTTGGCTGGGGTGCTAATTCATTGGTCATGGGTAAGCATTCGGGTCGTAACGCCTTTAGAGTTAGGATGCAGGAACTGGGCGTTGAATTTGACAATGAAGATATGCTAAATGCCACGTTTAAGAAATTTAAAGAATTGGCAGACAAAAAGCATGAAATCTTTGATGAAGATTTGCAAGCATTGGTGTCTGAATCTCAGAGTGAAGAACATGAAAGCATTCGCTTGGTATCGCTGAAAGTTTCCAGCGAAACAGGCAAGCAAAATTCAGCACAAGTTGTGTTGGATATTAATGGTAAAGAAGTTTCAGCAACGGCTAATACCTCAGGTGCGGTAGATGCTACTTTTAGCGCGATTAACGCCTTGGTTGATGTGGATATGAATTTGCAACTGTATTCGGTGTCGAATGTGACACAAGGTACAGACGCACTGGGTGAAGTGAATGTGCGTCTCGAGCATAACGGGCGTATTATTAATGGACAAGGCGCAGATACCGACATTATCATTGCCAGCGCTAAAGCCTATATTCATGGTCTGAACAAAATTTTGGTGGCGACTGATAGGGCGCATCCACAAGTATGATGGAACGTACTGAGTATTTAGAAGCATTTGGTGTACCTGAATTTTTGTACACCAAGCCAGTAGGTGTGGCTAAGCCTGAGATACAAAAAATCAGCACACAATGTTTAGTCATAGAAACACAAAACCCATATTCTTTTTGCCAAGCTGGTGCAACGCAAGATTTTTTGTTTAAGATGTTGGCTGCGATTGGGCTTGAAAAGCAACACATCCAGTGCATTGCTATTGATGCTACTGATTTAGCACAGAGATTACAACAGTATGACGCTAAAACCGTGTTGCTAATGGGTCAGGGTTTGTCCTCTGATGCTAAGGTGCATTTTCATACCCACCACCCAAGCGAGATTTTAGCTAACGAAACGCTAAAACGTGAGGCATGGGAAGTACTAAAACAGGTGCAACAATGCCTAAAGTAAATAATCACTCCCAAGCAAGGCTTGGGAGTCAAACGAATTATAGTTTAGCGGGTTACAAGCGCCCCAAACTAAAAACACCAAATGGTGAGAAAAAACTACTATTGCATTCTTGCTGCGCACCTTGTTCGGGTGAAGTTATGGAAGCTTTGAGCGCTTCAGAGATTGATACTACCATCTTTTTTTACAATCCAAATATTCATCCACAAGAAGAATATGAATTGCGCAAACAAGAAAATATTCGCTTTGCAGAAAAATTAGGCATGCCTTTTGTTGATGCAGATTATGATAAAGACAACTGGTTTGAACGTGTGAAAGGACAAGAAGACGAACCAGAGCGAGGTGCGCGTTGTACCACCTGTTTCGACATGCGTTTTGAAGTCACTGCACACTATGCTAAAGCACATGGGTTTGATTTAATCTCTTCCACCCTAGGCATTTCCCGTTGGAAAGACATGAACCAAATTAATGGCTGTGGTGCGCGTGCCACTGAAGCATTTGAAGGTATTGGCTATTGGGATTTTAACTGGCGTAAGCAGGGCGGTTCCTCGCGCATGTTAGAGCTTTCAAAGCAAGAAGGATTTTATCAGCAAGAATATTGTGGTTGTGTTTATTCACTGCGCGACACCAATCGTTGGCGACTCTCACACGGTAGAGAAAAAGTACAGCGTGGAGTTAAGTTTTACACTGAAGCAATGCAGAACTTAAACAAGGGTTAATAATTTAATTGGGTGAGAAAATGAAAATTGAAAGTCACGGATTGTCTATTGGTATTGAAAGGGCGGAAGGTTATTTTTTTCTCAAATTAAAAGTCCGAGGTACACTAACACACGAAGATTATCAAACAATCACTCCAATGATTGATTCGGCGCTGGCAGAAGTTAAAGAGCCAAAAGTCAGAGCTTTTATTGATATAACCGAACTCAAAGGCTGGGAAGCAAGAGCCGCATGGGATGACTTTAAGCTTGGATTAAAACACGGTAATGAGTTTGAAAAGGTGGCTATTTTAGGCAATAAAAAATGGCAGGAGATTTCTGCCAAAATAGGCACTTGGTTTATTGCAGGTGAAATTAAGTATTTTGAAAATGAAAACGATGCTATTTCTTGGTTGAATAACTCAAATTAAATTTAATTTAATTTAACAAATAAAGTAACAACGCTTTTTGCGCGTGTAGACGATTTTCAGCCTCATCCCACACCAAACTTTGCGCACCATCAATCACATCTGCTGAGACTTCTTCGCCACGGTGTGCAGGCAGGCAGTGCATAAAACAAGCATTGGCATTGGCTTGTTGCATTAAATCATTATTGACTTGAAAATCCTTAAAGGCAATTTCGCGCTTGGTTTGCTCGTCTTCTTGACCCATGCTTGCCCAAACATCGGTCACTACCAAATCTGCATTTGTGCAGGCTTCATTTGCGCTGTCACATAGTTGAATATGGTCTTTGTATTGGGTGACAAAAGTAGCGTTTGGCTCATAACCTTTAGGGGTGGCGATATTGAGTGTAAAGCCAAATACTTTGGCAGCCTGCATATAGGTTTGGCACATATTATTGCCATCACCAATCCAAGCAACTGTTTTGCCTTGAATATCGCCTTTGTGTTCTTTGTAAGTCATTACATCTGCCAATAATTGACAAGGGTGGGACTCATCAGATAAGGCATTAATAATTGGCACATCGGCATGTTTTGAAAAAGCATCAATGTTCTCATGCGAAGAAACACGCATTGCAATAGCGTCTACCATTGAACCAATCACAATTGCGCTGTCAATGATTGGCTCGCCCCGACCTAATTGAATATCACGCTCAGACAAAAACAGTGCATGACCACCCAATTGTGTCATACCCGCTTCAAACGACACACGGGTGCGTGTAGAAGACTTGTCAAAAATCATTGCTAAGGTTTTGTTTTCTAGGCTTTTGTTAAGTTGACCTGACTTGTGGGCTTTTTTTAGTGCAATCGCATTATCGATAATTTGCTTTAAGTCATCGCCAGATAAATCTTCAAGATTGATAAAGTGTTTCATTGTTACAGTTCTCCTATCAAATCACAAACTTTATCGATGATAATGTCCGCTTCAGTTTGACTGATAATCAGTGGTGGCAATAGTCGTATAGAGCGACCCGTGATATTAATGAGTAAATGTTTTTCTAGTGCTACTTTTAATAACTGTGAGCAATCTTGATTAAGCTCAATAGCAAGCATTAAACCTTTGGCGCGTATTTGTACAACTTTATTTGAAGTAGATAATTTTTCTTTAAAATTTGATGCTAAGTATTGCCCCATCTTTGTGCAATTTTCAAGTAACTTGTCTTTTTCAATGACTTCTAATACACTCAGCGCTGTTTTGCAGGCTAATGGATTTCCACCAAACGTTGAACCATGTGTGCCAGGTGTGAATAGTGTTGCAGCTTTGCCTTTTGCCAAGCAAGCGCCAATTGGCACCCCATTGCCCAGACCCTTGGCTAGGGTTAGCACATCGGGGGTGATGTCATTGTATTGATGTGCAAACAGTTTTCCTGTACGTCCAATACCTGTCTGAATTTCGTCCAAAATGAGCAGCCAATTATTGGCTTGGCAAATTGCCTGTACTTGGTTTAAATAGTCGTCTTCTGGCACAATAACACCACTTTCACCTTGAATTGGCTCCAGCATCACAGCTACAATATTACTGTTATTTTCGTGTGCTTTAATGGCAGCGACATCGTTAAAATCAATATGGATGAACTCACTAACCAAAGGCGCAAAGCCTGTTTGTACCTTTGCATTGCCTGTGGCAGAGAGCGTCGCCATGGTGCGACCATGAAAACTTTGGTTTGCCGTTAAAATGACGGGGTTATCAATGTTGTTGGCATGCCCATATAGGCGTGCAATTTTAATCGCAGCTTCATTGGCTTCTGCGCCAGAATTAGCAAAAAAAGCATTGTCCATATTGGACAAATGGCAAAGCTTTTCAGCCAGCGTTTCTTGGTGTTCAATATGATACCAATTACTGGTATGTAACAAGGTTTCAGCCTGTTGTTGTATTACGGCAGTAATGTCTTTGTGACAGTGCCCTAAACCAACCACAGCAACGCCCGATAGGGCATCCAAGTATTGTTCACCCTGTGTGTTTGTTAAGTAGCAGCCTTCACCTTTAACAAAAGTAACTGGGAGGGGTGCATAGTTCGACATTAAGTAAGACATTTTATTTTTTGAAGAATGAGATTATTTCATAATTGTGTAAATAGTCTCACCAACCTTTAAAAGCAAAAAAAGCCCCGCTAGGGGCTTTTGAAAACCAATCAGTTTAAATTATGATTGGTATTGTAAAGGCGGTGCCATTTGGTCATTAATTTCATCTAATTCTTTCTTGTAACCTTCATAAAAATGACCTGTAGGTGGGTTTACCCAATTTTCGTATGAGAAGCCATTCTTATCATTGTATTCTTTAAAAGTGTTCTGTAGTGCGATTCTTTTCGCGCTTAATTCGTTACTTTCCTTGCTAACTGCGTCCATGCTAATACTCCTAGATTTTTGTGGAAATGTGTTGAAAAATGAGTAATTATACCAAAAACTAGGTTTTGTGATGCGTATTATTTATCAAAAAAATCAATAAATACTTTAATATTTGTTTTACTTTGTGGCACAATTAGGTTGAGAGCTTTGTATAGATATGAACAATCACCAAAATACCATTTTTCATCTTGTCATAATTATTAAAAAAAACTTGCTTTAGTTTTGCTAAGGTTGGCTTTTTTGATACTTGTTGGCTTATGGTTTTTGGTGGTCATTCATAACCATGTAAAGATTTTAAATCGCATTTTTTTTAAATAATAAGGAGAATACATGCAATTAAATATTTCTGGTCATCATCTTGACATCACTAAGGCAATTAAAGAACACGCAGAAGAAAAACTATCTAAAATTAAGCATCATTTTGATCATTTGATTAATATCAATATGATTTTGGAAGTTGAAAAAGACGTGCAGAAAGCCGAAGCGACCATCCATATTAGTGGTGCAGATTTATTTGCAAAAGCACAAAGTGAAGACATGTATGCTTCTATCGATCAGTTGGTTAATAAATTAGATGCACAAGTTAGAAAGCACAAAGAAAAACTTAATAACCATAGAAAGAATTAAACTAAACATACTTAGAGTGATAACTCTAAGTTAACTCAACCCAATGTCAGAAGTTAAAAATACTTCTTTCGAAGATTGCCTCAAGAAACTCATGGAGTCTTTAGAGGCATCTTTGTATGAAGCCGCTGCCACACAACTTGCCAATTTACATTCGGCGGAAATCGCTCGTCTTTTAGAAGCGGTCCCACTTAAAGACAGAACGGTGCTTTGGTCTAATATTGACACATGCACACAAGGCGATATCTTAAAAGATCTGAACGAAGATGTGCGCAGTCAACTGTTAAGTGAAATGAGTGTAGATTCAATTGTTGAGGCTACAGAAGGTTTAGATACAGACGACTTGGCAGATATTGTGCCTGACTTGCCTGAGTCGGCATTACACAATCTGCTATTAACATTAGATCATAAGCATCAAGAGCATTTAAAACGTGTTTTGTCTTATCCTGAGGACTCTGCAGGTGGCTTAATGAATATTGATATTATCACTGTGCGTGACGATGTGACTGTACGTACTGTTATTCGTTATCTGCGTTTATTAAAAGAGATGCCAATTGATACCGATCAGGTGTTTGTGGTGGATAGAGCATATAAATATTTAGGTGCGATTCATATATCCACCTTATTAACCAATGAAGCACAGCAAAACATTGGACCACTAATCAATAAGACGCTCAAGCCAATTACTGCACAAACGCCTGAAAATGAGGTGGCTAATTTGTTCGAACAACGAGATTTGATTTCTGCACCAGTGGTTGACGAAGACAATCAATTGATTGGGCGTATTACTATTGACGATGTGGTTGATGTCATTCGTGATGAAGCTGAGCACTCAGTCATGTCAATGGCAGGCTTGGATGAGGAAGAAGATGTTTTTGCACCGGTGATGCAAAGTTCTCAACGACGCAGTGTCTGGTTGGGTGTTAATTTGATTACTGTTTTTATTGCAGTATTTTTTATTGGTCTTTTTGAAGCGACTTTGCAAGAAAAAATTGCCCTTGCTATTTTAATGCCAGTGGTGGCATCAATGGGTGGTATTGCTGGTACACAAACATTAATTTTAGTGACGCGTGGTATGGCTACCGGCAGAATAACAAACTCTAATCTCAAAGTATTAATGAGTAAAGAGGTGGCAATTGGCTTTTTAAATGGTTTGATTTGGGCGGCAGTGATTGGTTTGGCAACGCATTTATGGTTTAATGATATATTGCTGAGCATTGTGATTGCTTTGGCTGTTGTTGTGAATCTAATTTTTGCTGCCTTTGCAGGCGCAATTTTGCCCTCATTATTGCATAAATTTAAAATTGACCCTGCGCTTGCTGGTGGTGTTATTTTGACGACAATTACTGATGTAATTGGTTTTGTGGCATTTTTGGGCTTGGCAAGTTTGGTGGTTCATTAATACTATTTAAACCCCTTTTATTCTTGATTAAAAACTTTCAGTAGCAATATTATTGTCACTTAGCCAAATTCTGAATTTATCTTGAATGTCATTTAAGGTTTGTTCATTATTGGCCTCAAAGCGCAACACCAAGCACGGCGTGGTATTAGAAGGGCGCACCAAGCCCCAGCCATTAGGGTAATCAACACGCACACCATCAATGGTGGTAATTTTTGCATCTGGAAAATCAACCTTACTTGCCAGTTTTTCCATGGCTTCAAATTGCTCCCCCTGTTTATTAAAATGAATGTTAATCTCTGGCGTGTTAATACTGTTGGGCAAACTGCTAAAAATTTCTTCACAAGTTTTATTGGTTCTAGACAAGATTTCTAACAATCGTGCACCTGTGTAAAGCGCATCATCAAAACCATACCAACGCTCTTTAAAGAACACATGTCCACTCATTTCCCCACCAAGTAGCGCCCCTGTCTCTTTGAGTTTGGCTTTAATGAAACTGTGCCCTGTGCGTGACATAATGGCGTCACCACCATGCTGAGTAATGTCTTTTGCAAGGTTTGAGCTGCATTTAACATCAAACACAATCTTGGCGCCTTGGTTGCGACTAAGGATATCACGTGCGTATAAAATCATTTGTCTGTCTGCCCAAATAACATTGCCTTTATTGTCAATCAAACCCAATCTATCGCCATCACCATCAAAGGCAAAACCCATATCGGCATTGGTTTCTTTAACTTTTTGAATAATGTCTTCAAGATTGGCAAGTTTTGATGGGTCGGGATGATGGTTGGGAAAATTACCATCAACAAGGCAAAATAGCTTCGTCACTTGTGCGCCCATTTTTTCAAATAATTTTGGTGCAATATTACCCGCAACGCCATTACCCGCATCAACAACAATATTAAGAGGCTTGTCTAATTTAACATCAGAGGTAATATGTTCTATGTAATCTTGTTCAATATCAACCTTGGTCGAAGTGCCATGACCTTTAACAAAATCTTGTGCTTGAATACGTTGGTAAAGCGCCTGAATACGCTCACCTGAAAGGGCTTCACCTGCAATCATAATCTTAAAGCCATTATACTCAGGCGGATTGTGAGAGCCAGTAATCATCACGCCAGAAGTCGCCGCCTTGGTATAAGTGGCGTAATACACCAGTGGTGTCGGTACCATACCAATATCTACAACATGACACCCAGTTGATTTAAGGCCGTCTTTTAAGGCGTCCATCAGGGTTGCACCACTTAAACGCCCATCTCGACCAAGCGCAACGCCACGTTCACCCTTGGCAATTGATTCGCTGCCAATGGCTTGACCAATCAGTTTAACGGTACTGGGTGTGAGTTCTTCTTCTACAATGCCACGAATATCATAAGCTTTAAAAATAGATTGGGGGACAGACATACTGATAAAATAAGACAATAAAAACGCCATTTTAAATGAAAGAAAAATGAAATTACACCAATTACCAAATCATTTAGACCCAGACCGGGTTTGGGTCTAAATCTTATTGAGAGGCGATGATGACGATAAAAGAAGAATTTAAAGTGGTTGAAATTAAAGACCAAACAATGACACTTGAGATGAATCGTGCGTCGGGTTGTCACAGTTGTTCGGCCAGTAGTGGTTGCGGCACAGGGTTATTATCGAAATATTTTGAGCATTATTCGGTGTTTAGTAAACCTTTAAAAAAAGGCGTGAAAGTGGGTGAAATGGTTACCCTAGAGATTCCATCAAAAACGTTGTTCTATCGCGCTTTTCAACTCTATCTGTTGCCATTGATTGGACTGTTTGCAGGTGGATTGTTGGGCAGTGTGCTTTATCCCATGAGCGAAGTTGGACAAATTGTTTTTGCTTTTATTGGTTTTATTGTTTCTCTATTATTAACAAGATACACTTTAATACATAAATAATTGAGACGCCGGGCTTCTCAATTTGAGTTACTAAGGCGCAATTGAGAAGCCCGGCGTCTCAATTGTGGAAAAATATTTCAATGCAATATTGTTGCTATGTGAAATATTTTTTTAAATAGTTTGTAAGATAAGTGGTATTTTCGGGATAATTAATCCATTTTTACTCATTAGAGAACACAATTATGTCAGCGCAAGATATTGATCCTTTAGAAACCCAAGAATGGCTAGAAGCCTTTAAATCTGTCGCCAGAATAGAGGGCGAAGATCGTGCAAAGTTCTTGTTAAATCAACTCACAGACATGGCGCATAAAGAGGGCATGGAATTACCAACAGGTGTAAACACTGCTTATCTAAATTCCATTTCACTGGAAAAAGAAGTTCCAGTTGTGCTGAATACTGAAATTGAAAGAAAGTTAAAAGCAATTATTCGTTGGAACGCAATGGTGATGGTGGTAAAAGCCAATCAACTGCCATATGATTTGGGCGGACACATTGCCTCATACGCATCATCTGCAACCTTATATGAAGTCGCATTCAATCATTTTTATCGTGGTCCTGATGCAGATCAGGGCGCAGACCTGGTTTTTTTCCAAGGTCATATTTCGCCTGGTATTTATGCACGCGCATTTCTAGAAGGGCGTATTAGTGAGACACAAATGTTAAATTTCCGTCAAGAATCCAATAAAGGCGGACTCAGTTCATATCCGCACCCGTGGTTAATGCCAGATTTTTGGCAGTTCCCAACCGTTTCAATGGGTTTGGGGCCAATTATGGCTATTTATCAAGCGCGGTTTATGAAATATTTGCATCACCGTGGTATCAAAAAAACCGACAAACGTACCGTTTGGGCGTATTTAGGCGATGGGGAAACGGATGAGCCAGAGTCGCTCGGCGCTATTTCTATGGCAGGTCGTGAGAAGTTAGACAACTTGGTTTTTGTGATCAACTGTAACTTGCAGCGCCTGGATGGCCCAGTACGTGGCAACGGTAAAATCATTCAAGAACTTGAAGGTGTGTTTCGTGGTGCAGGCTGGAACGTTATTAAAGTCATTTGGGGGCGTAAATGGGATAGGCTATTAGCCAAAGATACCCAAGGCCTATTAAGAAAACGTATGGAAGAAGTCGTTGATGGTGAATACCAAGCTTATAAAGCCAGAGACGGCGCTTATGTGCGCAAACATTTTTTTGGTAAGTATCCAGAATTGTTGGCCATGGTTGAAGACATGAGTGACGATGAAATTTTTTATCTTAATCGTGGTGGACACGACCCTTATAAAGTATTTCAAGCTTATCATGCGGCAAAAGAATGCAACGACAGACCAACCGTTATTTTGGCCAAAACTGTCAAAGGTTACGGCATGGGTGAAGCGGGTGAAGGGCAAAACACCACACACTCACAGAAAAAATTAGCCCTTAAACAAGTTCAAAAGTTTGCTGAGCGCTTTAATGTCCCAGTAACAGATGAGGACGTTAAATCACTTAATTTTCACAAACCAGAAACAGACAGTGAAGAGATGGTGTTTATGCGTGAGCAACGCAAAAAGTTGGGCGGTTCATTGCCAGCGCGTTCATTTGAATTGGAAGATTTGAAAGCACCAAAGTTGGAAGTATTCAAGGCATTGCTGGAAGCCAGTGGCGAACGTGAAATGTCTACGACTATGGTACTTAATCGCATTATGACACTATTAGTTCGTGACAAACAACTCGGCTCCAAGGTTGTGCCAATTATTCCTGATGAAGCACGCACTTTTGGTATGGAGGGTTTGTTTAGGCAGTTGGGTATTTATTCTGCTTCAGGACAACTTTACGAACCAGAAGACCACGATAAAGTGATGTGGTACAAGGAAGACAAAAAAGGACAAGTCTTGCAAGAAGGCATTAATGAAGCAGGTGCAATTTCTGATTGGATTGCTGCAGCAACTTCTTATGCCACGCACAATACCACCATGATTCCGTTTTATATTTATTATTCTAAGTTTGGTTTTCAGCGTGTGGGTGATTTGGCTTGGGCAGCCGGTGATATGCAAGCCAAAGGCTTTTTGATAGGTGGTACTGCTGGACGAACCACGCTAAACGGCGAAGGCTTGCAACACCAAGACGGTGATTCACATTTAGTCGCCAACACAATTCCAAACTGTATTTCTTATGACCCAACTTATGGTTATGAGTTAGCCGTTATTATTCAAAGTGGACTTTATAGAATGTATGAAAATCATGAAAATATATTCTATTACATCACCACAATGAACGAACTTTACAGTCATCCAGAGATGCCAGCAGGCACAGAGGAAGGCATTGTCAAAGGTATTTACCCACTTAAAGAAGTAGGTGCAAGTGACAAGCAAGTACAACTGATGGGTTGTGGCACAATCTTAAGAGAAGTTGAAAAAGCCGCACAAATGCTGGCAGATGATTGGGGCGTGAAGTCCAATATTTGGTCGGTCACCAGTTTTAATGAGTTGACACGTGAAGCACAAGCCATTGACAGAGAAAATAGACTGGGTGCAGCGGTGGCAAAAGTGCCTTATATTACGCAGTGCTTAGTGGATAAAAAAGGTCCTGTGATTGCCGCTACAGACTATATGCGTAATTATGCAGAGCAAGTGCGCAAATATGTTCCATCTCGTTATGAGGTGTTGGGAACTGATGGTTTTGGTCGCTCAGATTCACGTGCAGCACTTAGAGATTTCTTTGAAGTAGATGCAAATTATATAACAATTGCGGCACTGAATGCCTTGGTTGACGAAGGAGAAATGCAGCCGTCTGTTGTCACTGACGCGATTAAAAAGTATGGCATTGATACAAATAAGCCAAACCCAATGACGATATAAAAATCAAAAAAAGGGTACTATTAAAGCAACATTAGGGGAGTAATATGACAGAAGAGGAATATTTAGAAGAACTTAGAACAGGCGCATCAATGGTTTTTGATAATTTGATGGCAATTATTAATGAAAATTATAACTATACGCCAGCAGCATTCACTAATGGTGACTTGCAGAATGCCGAAGATGAAAACCAAGGTAGCGCTAAATTGTTTTGTTTTGGTGCCATGCACCAATTGACACAACTTGAAGTTTTACATTGTTTTGGTGAACATTATCAGGCTGTGCTTGATGACCCAGAGGGTGATTCACATCAAAACATTCGTAATTTTATGATTTATGGCTGGGAGGGTCTAAAGTTTAATTCCCCAGTACTGGTTAAAAAATAAAGCCATTTCAAAATCTTCTTTTTGACCCGTATTCGTAATAGCCTAAGCCAAATAGCACAAGCGCAATGCCGCCAAGTTGTATCAAGGTTAGCGTTTCATTGTTAAGTAACAAACCCAACAACAAAGCAAACACGGGCGTTATAAGTGGCACAATGCCCACAACCCTTACATTGGCATGTTTGATTAAGTGATAATAAGCCATAAAGCCAATCACCGAGCCAAATATTGATAAATAACCAATAGAAAGCGCTGCTTTAAGGCTAATTTCAGGAATGGTGCCTTCATTAATAAACCACATAACAATAAACAAAGGCGTGCTAAACAATAATGCACCTGTGGTGGTTTCTAAGGCTGAGATTTGAGTGTTAATTTGTTTGAGTTTTACCGATATAAAAGCCTGAAAACCCATGGCCAAAGTAACTGCCAAAAGTCCACGAAGCAAATCTTTTGATTCGTTTAAAGATTGATTAAAAATAACAATTAATCCACCCAAACCTAACAACAAACCCATGATTTTGTTAAAGCTAAAAAATTTATCATTCAGCAACATAAATGCAAAGACACCAGTGACAATAGGCGTTAAACCAAAGACAATAGAAATAATGCCAGAGTCTAAATTTTGTGAAGCGTAATACACCAAGCTCATGGTTATAAACACCCCTAGACCCGCATAAAAATAGTTCCACAAACTTGATACGCTGAAGGTGAGTTTTTGTTGTTTGATTAGCAATATTAACAAGCAAACGCTCAAGCCAATCACCATTCTTAAGGCAACACCAAAACTGTGGCTAGAGCCTAATGTTGACCAAACAATTGCCAGCGGGGTGGTTGACCAAATAACAACAACCGATAAAAAGACGAAAATGACAGGCATTTTTTTACAGCGCG
>ERZ1048686.548-NODE-548-length-35506-cov-23.472342_pt1 | contig 35506 bp, 27 predicted proteins | sample MGYA00383099_ERZ1048686 | MGnify/ENA primary metagenome ERZ1048686 (study PRJEB29581, sample SAMEA5548369) | metagenome | biome: marine; feature: coastal; material: water | depth 25 m | study: Short-term variability in the microbial, nano- and picoplankton... | reverse complement strand
TTATGGCTCCATCAAGTAAACGATCAAACAGCCCTATAGAATGTTCACCATTCTAAAAAAATTATACACCTTCTGTATTTGTTCAATATCAGATGAATAATTAAAACAAGTTAAATGAAAAATTTGAATATTATATTAGTTATACTATTTGCTATTTTCTCTGAAGCTATTATTGCCCAAGACACTTTAAAGGAAATCAACCTTAAAGAGATATGGACTGAGTATAAGTTTATGAGTAGATCTGTTAGAGGTATTAACTCCCTTAAAAACGGAACGGATTATACAGTTATTAAGAAGGGTAGTTTGATTGTATATGATTATAAATCTGGAGATTCAATTACAACTTTAATAACACCAGATAATTTGATTCCCGAAGGAAGTGATCAACCAATACGTCTAAGATCATTTTCAATGAGTAATGATGAAACCAAATTTCTCATTCCAACTTCAACTGAGTCCATTTACAGACATTCAACAAAGTCAGACTATTATGTTTTTGACATAAATTCTAAAAAACTCACAAGGCTATCTGAAAATGGAAAGCAATCACTTGCTGATTTCTCTCCTGATGGAACAAAGGTTGCGTTCGTAAGAGATAATGATATTTATATTGTTGATCTCAATACAGGTAATGAAAAACAAATTACCACTGACGGTAAACGTAATCATATAATTAATGGAACTTGCGATTGGGTTTATGAAGAGGAGTTTAGCTTTACTAAAGCATTTTTTTGGTCACCAGATGGCAGTAGAATAGCTTTTTATAAATTTGATGAAAGTGATGTAAAAGAATACACGATTGAATACTATGGTAATTTATATCCAAAATGGGAGACATATAAATATCCAAAGGCAGGAGAGGATAATTCTGTGGTAGGCATATATGTTTATGCATTGGATAACGGCTATATTTCGAATATCCCACTGGGTGAAAATACGGATATCTATATACCAAGGATAAAATGGACTAAAAACCCAGAAATACTATCAATCCAAAGGCTAAACAGATTTCAGAATCATCTGGAAATTTTGATAGCAGATTCTCGTAATGGGGATAGCTATATAATGTATTCCGAGAAAAATGAATTTTATATCGACATTACTGATAATTTAACTTTCCTTGAAAACAAACAACAGTTTCTTATAACTTCCGAACAAGATGGTTATAACCATATATACCTCTATAATATGGATGGCTCCATGGAAAAACAACTTACTTCGGGTAAATGGGATGTTACAAGTATATATGGTTGGAATCCCAAATCAAAAATTGTATACTACCAGTCGGCTGAATCATCTCCACTTGACAGAGATATTTATAAGGTAAACCTCAAAGGGATAAGGACTAAAATATCAAAGAAAGATGGTACCAATGATGCAGATTTTAGTACTAATTTTAAATTTTATATTAACAATTTTTCGACCATTGGAGTACCACCTATTTATACTGTAAATAATAGCAAGGGCAAAGTCCTTAGGGTCCTGGAAGATAATAAAAAACTAAAAGAAAGATTGGCTAAATATGAAATATCAAAACCAGAGTTTTTTACATTCACAACACCTGAGATAACGCTCCCTGATGGTGAGCAGGTTGAGCTAAATGGTGTTAAGATAATGCCATATAACTTTAACCCAGATAAAGAATACCCAGTATTGGTAACTATATATGGAGGACCGGGTTCCCAGACGGCCACCAACTCATGGGGTAGCTTTAACTACATGTGGTATCAAATGCTTGCAGAGAATGGGATTATGGTGGTAACTGTAGATAATAGAGGTACTGGCGCAAGGGGAGAGGTTTTTAAAAAAATGACATATCTAGAGCTTGGTAAGTATGAAACACTGGATTATATAGAGACCGCAAAATATTTAGGCAATCTAACATATGTAGACAAGAATAAAATTGCCATCTTTGGATGGAGTTATGGTGGATTTATGGCAAGTAATGCGCTGTTTCAAGGGGCAGAGTATTATAGCACAGCAATAGCCGTTGCACCTGTTACCAATTGGAGGTATTATGACAATATATATACCGAGAGGTTTATGAGAAAACCACAGGATAATCCTGATGGATATGATAATAACTCACCCATAAATCATGTGGATAAGCTAAAAGGTAATTATCTTTTAATTCATGGCGATGCTGATGATAATGTACACCCTCAGAATTCCATGGATCTTTTTTCGGCGCTGGTAAATGCAGATAAACAGTTTGACTTCATGCTATATCCAAATAAAAATCATAGTATTTATGGAGGAAACACTCGTTACCATCTATATACTAAAATGACTAACTTTCTTTATGACCACCTCCTTGATTGATGGCGTATATTAAGTGAATAAAAAAACGTGAGTATTATAGCTGTTGTTATTGGGGTAATAATTTGTTCAAATAAAAAAAAATATTAATTTTGCCACCCCTTAATTAATTTTAACTAACAAAGAAAGAGGTATAAATTATGATCATCATTCCAGTTAAAGAAGGTGAGAATATAGACAGAGCTTTGAAGAGATTCAAACGTAAATTTGAGAAAACAGGTGCAATGAGACAACTGCGTGCCCGTCAAAAGTTCGACAAACCATCAGTGGTTAGACGAGAACAAAAACTCAAAGCGATTTACGTTCAGCAGCTACGTCAAGCCGAAATGGGCTAGTAAGCTCAGAAAGGGAAATTCACAAGAAGAAATTTTGTAAACGAGGTAATTTTTATTATCTTTGGTACAGAGTTTCTTCTTTTTTTTATCCTACTAAATGCCAGCTAATCAGTTTATATCATATCTATCCAAAGAGAAACGGTGCTCCATAAATACCGTAGAAGCTTATCAAAATGATTTGGCATTGTTTTCAGAATATATAAGAAGAGAGTTTGAGTTATCTGACCTTTCCAAGGTTAATCAAGATATGATACGTTCTTGGATGGTTACAATGATTGACTATGGAACTTTACCCACCACTGTTAATAGGAAAATAAGCACTTTAAAGTCCTTTTACAATTATTTGATAAAGTTGCGTCTAGTTACAGAGAACCCTGCTAGGTTAGTTAGATCTGTAAAGAAGCCTCATAAGCTACCTCTCTACTACAAAGAGGATCAGATAGATGAATATTTGGATAAATTTTCAGAAGACCTAGAGTTTTCAGAATTAAGAGATATTTTGGTAATACAGCTATTATATTCTACGGGAATTAGACGAGGTGAGCTTATTGGTTTAAAAAATTCTGATATAGATATGAAGGCTAAAACTTTAAAAGTTTTGGGTAAAAGAAATAAAGAAAGAGTAATTCCAATATCTTCTGTTTTAGTATCCATACTAAACAACTATCTTGCATCAAAGCATAAAATATTTACAACAAATTCAGGAAGTGAATATTTAATTGTTACAGACAAAGGAAAGATGTCTTATCCCAAATTAATATATAGAATAGTAAATAGGGAGTTGGCAGGTTTAACTGGAGCTGTAAAAAGCCCCCACGTATTAAGGCATACTTTTGCAACACATATGTTGAACAATGGAGCAGATTTGAATTCCATTAAAGAATTACTGGGGCATGCAAATTTAAATGCTACCCAAATTTATACTCACAATACAATTGAGAAATTAAAAAAAGTCTACAGCGATGCCCATCCAAGGGCAAGAATTAAATAAAGGAGGTTAATTATGAAAGTAAACATTAAGTCATTACACTTTAAATCAGATTCAAAATTAGACCAGTTTATAGAAAAAAAAGTCGGAAAATTATCAGGCTTATTCGAAGGTGTTATTGCATCAGAGATTACCTTGAAGGTTGACAAGGGGGAGACAAAGGAAAATAAGATTGCTGAGATTAGATTGCAAATACCAGGTTATGATCTATATGCAAAGAAGCAGAGCAATTCATTCGAAGAAGCTACAGACATTGCTGTTAGCGCACTCAGAAAACAGCTTGAAAAGCATAAAGGAAGAATTAAAAAATAATTAAGTTTTTTTTCTATTTTCTTTGGTTATTAATTCTAAAGTATATATTTTTGCAGACCTTTTTAAGTAGGGGTCTGCTTTTTTATGCAGGCAAGCGTTCTGAAAGTATTGATTTATCAGGGTTTCTGATTAATTACAATGTTAGTAATTAGCCACCATAGCTCAGCTGGTAGAGCAGCTGATTTGTAATCAGCCGGTCGGCGGTTCGAGTCCGTCTGGTGGCTCAATACATAAAAATTTTGATTACCCGGGGAGATACCGAAGCGGTCAAACGGGGCAGACTGTAAATCTGTTGGCTCAGCCTTCGGAGGTTCGAATCCTCCTCTCCCCACACTCTGAGTGTATCAGGTATGAGCTTTGTATTTAAAGTTTTTAAGTTCAACACTTATACCTTAAACTCTGAAACTTAAGGATTGTAAAAGCGGGAGTAGCTCATCTGGTAGAGCGACAGCCTTCCAAGCTGTAGGTGGCCGGTTCGAGCCCGGTTTCCCGCTCAGTGCTTTTGCCGGGGTAGCTCAGGGGTAGAGCGCTTCCTTGGTAAGGAAGAGGTCACGAGTTCAATTCTCGTCCTCGGCTCAGATTTATAAATAGAGAATTACTTATAATTAAATATGTTTAGATATGGCTAAAGAAAAATTCGACCGTTCCAAACCTCACGTTAATATTGGAACTATTGGACATGTTGACCACGGAAAGACAACTTTGACTGCTGCTATCACGCGCTGTTTGACAGACGAAGGTTTGGCAGAATTTGCATCTTTTGACTCAATCGACAACGCTCCAGAAGAAAAAGAAAGAGGTATTACAATTAATACTGCTCACGTTGAGTATCAAACTGCTAATCGTCATTACGCTCACGTTGACTGTCCAGGTCACGCGGATTACGTAAAGAATATGGTTACTGGTGCTGCTCAGATGGATGGTGCTATTCTAGTTGTTGCGGCAACTGATGGTCCTATGCCTCAAACACGCGAGCACATACTACTTGCTCGTCAGGTTGGTGTGCCACGTTTGGTAGTATTTATGAACAAAGTTGACATGGTTGATGATGAAGAGCTCCTAGAGCTTGTTGAAATGGAAATCAGAGAACTATTAAGCTTTTACAAATTTGATGGTGATAATACTCCTGTTGTTCAGGGCTCAGCTCTTGGTGGTCTTAACCAAGAAGCTAAATGGGTAGAAAAAGTTAAAGAGCTTATGGCTGCCTGTGATGAGTGGATTCCACTACCAACTCGTGATCAAGACAAAGCATTCTTAATGCCTGTTGAAGATGTGTTCTCAATTACTGGTCGTGGAACAGTTGCCACTGGTAGAATTGAAACTGGTATCATTAACACAGGTGATGCAGTAGATATCATCGGTATGGGTGCTGAAAAATTAAAATCAGTTGTAACTGGTGTTGAAATGTTCCGTAAGATTCTTGATGAAGGTCAAGCAGGAGACAACGCTGGACTTTTGTTAAGAGGTGTTGAAAAGACAGAAATTAGCAGAGGTATGGTTATTGCTGCTCCTGGTAGTGTAACTCCCCATGCTAACTTCAAAGCTGAGGTTTATATCCTCAAAAAAGAAGAAGGTGGACGTCATACTCCATTCCATAACAAATATCGTCCACAGTTCTATTTCAGAACAACTGACGTTACAGGAGAAATTTTCTTACCAGACGGTGTTGAAATGGTTATGCCTGGTGATAACTTAACAGTTGAAGTTAAACTTATTACTGAGATTGCCATGAACAAAGGTCTTCGTTTCGCTATTCGTGAAGGTGGACGTACTGTTGGCGCTGGTCAGGTAACTGAAATTATATAAATAAAATAAGAGATTATTCTAAGGTTAGTGAGTGGCAATGTCATTCACCCTTGGTTTAGTTTTTCAAACGGGTGTAGCTCAATTGGTAGAGTGGCGGTCTCCAAAACCGTAGGTTGTGGGTTCGACTCCTACCACCCGTGCTAATTTTTTTAAATTACCGAAATGGCAAAATTAGGTATTATCAATTATTTTAAAGTCGTTTACGACGAATGGATGCATAAAGTATCCTGGCCAAGTTGGAGTGAGCTGCAAAATAGTGCTATAGTAGTGTCCGTCGCTTCCCTTATAATCGCAATTATCGTTTATATGATGGATATAACTTTTTCAAGTATTCTTGAAAGATTTTATGGATTGTTTTAATCTGTATAGTCTGTACTTTTTTGACATATATATATAATTATTAACTGTTTTAACTAATCACAAGCGAACCTGTATAATGAGTGAAAAATCAGGAAAAAGATGGTACGTTGTTAGAGCGATCAGTGGAAAAGAGAAGAAGGTAAAGGAATATCTTGAAAGTGAGATTAGTCGTCTTAACCTGCAAGATTTTATTTCTCAGATTCTTATTCCCACCGAGAAGGTCTTTCAAATCCGTAAAGGGAAAAAAGTTAGCAAAGAACGCAATTATTTTCCCGGTTATGTTCTGGTTGAAGCTGAATTGACTGGTGAAATACCTCATATTATTAAAAATGTCCCCGATGTTCTAAATTTTTTAGGTACCAAAGGGAAACCAGAGCCTATCCGTGAAGCAGAAGTGATGAGGATACTTGGTAAAGTTGATGAGCTTGCCGAGATGGGTGAAGAGGTTAATATTCCATTTATAGTTGGTGAATCAGTCACCGTTATAGATGGACCATTTAACAGCTTTAGTGGAGTAGTAGAGGAAATAAATCATGATAAGAAAAAGCTTAAGGTAATGGTGAAAATTTTCGGAAGAAAGACACCTCTTGAGCTTGGATTTATGCAAGTTGAAAAGGAGTAGTTAAAACGAAGTTCTAAATTTTAAACGCTGTTTTAAAATGGCAAAAGAAATTAGTGGATTAATAAAATTACAAATTAGAGGAGGAGCTGCGAATCCTTCACCTCCAGTAGGACCTGCTTTAGGTGCTAAAGGTGTTAACATCATGGAGTTTTGTAAACAGTTTAATGCTCGTACTCAGGATCAAGCCGGTAAGGTTATTCCTGTGATCATTACTGTATATAAAGACAAATCTTTTGATTTTATCATCAAGACACCTCCTGTTGCAGTGCAGATTATGGAAGCCACAAAATTAAAAAAGGGCTCTTCAGAACCTAATCGCGACAAGGTAGCAACAATTACATGGCCACAGATTCAAGTTATTGCAGAAGGGAAAATGAAAGACCTTAATGCATTTACTGTGGAGTCTGCCATGCGAATGGTTGCTGGTACAGCAAGAAGTATGGGTGTGAAAGTTAAAGGGGCATTCCCCTCATAAATTTAGTTAGCAATAAAGTTAATAGGAGAAGAAAATGGCGAAATTTACAAAGAAACACAAAGAAGCTTTAGCCAAATTCGAAATCACTAAAGAGTACTCCTTGGACGAAGCTGTTGAACTTGTTAAGAGTATTTCTTACACAAAATTTGACGCTTCCGTCGACATGAGTGTGCGACTGAATGTTGATCCCAGAAAAGCTAATCAAATGGTTAGAGGTTCTGTTACACTACCTCACGGTACAGGTAAAGAGATCAAGGTTCTAGTGTTGTGCACTCCTGACAAAGAGGAGGAGGCTAAAGCCGCAGGAGCAGACCACGTAGGATTGGATGACTATGTTCAAAAGATCAAAGATGGGTGGACTGATGTAGATGTGGTAATAACCATGCCCAGTGTGATGGCGAAGGTTGGAGCATTAGGAAGGGTTTTGGGACCTAGGGGATTAATGCCTAACCCAAAAACTGGAACAGTAACAATGGATGTTGGTAAAGCAGTTACAGCTGCTAAGGCTGGTAAAATAGATTTTAAAGTTGATAAGTTTGGTATTATTCATGCCGGAGTTGGTAAAGTAAGTTTTGATCAGTCAAAACTTTATGATAATGCCTTAGAGTTAATGTCAACAATAATTAAATTGAAACCAACCTCATCAAAAGGTGCTTATATTAAAAGTATTAGTATAAGCAGTACCATGAGTCCTGGTGTGAAAATTGAAGAAAAGTCGGTAACTATTGCTGATTAAAAGATTTTTTACTTATGAGAAAAGAAGATAAAAAAGTACTCATTGATTCCATATCACAGCAGTTAGAAGAAGCTAATAACTTCTATCTAACAAATATCTCAGCTTTGAATGCTGAAGATACAAGCAACTTAAGACGTTTGAGTTTTAAAAACGGAATAAAACTTTTCGTTGTTAAAAACACTCTTCTTAAAAAAGCTATGGAAAATGTTGATAAGGATTTAACTGAGTTATATTCAACACTTGTAGGAAACACAGCGATTATGTTTAGTGAAGCAGGTAATGCTCCAGCTAAAATGATCAAAGAATTCAGGAAAAATAGTGATAAACCAATATTAAAGGGTGCCTATATTGAAGAAACCGTTTATTTGGGTGATGACCAATTAGAATTCCTTGTTTCCATTAAATCTAAAGATGAACTCATTGCTGATATTGTAGCATTGCTGCAATCGCCAGTTAAAAATGTTGTTTCATCTCTGCAATCCGGTGGTGGTACACTTACTGGAATACTCAAAACCTTATCTGAAAGAGAAGGTTAGAAAAGTTTATTTAAAAAGTATATAAAACAATTAAAATCGATAAAAAAATGGCAGATTTAAAACAATTTGCAGAGCAATTAGTAAATTTAACTGTAAAAGAAGTTAACGAGCTAGCCGATATCTTAAAAGATGAATATGGCATTGAGCCTGCAGCAGCAGCAGTTGCTGTAGCAGGACCTGCTGGCGGCGGCGAGGCTGCTCAAGAAGAACAAAGTGAATTTGACGTGATTCTTGTTGCACCAGGTGGATCAAAATTAGCAGTTGTAAAACTTGTAAAAGAACTTACAAGTCTTGGACTAAAAGAAGCTAAAGAATTAGTTGATTCGCATCCTAAAGCTATTAAAGAAGGCGTTTCTAAAGATGAAGCAGAAGCGTTGAAAGCTCAGTTAGAAGAAGCTGGTGCTGAGGTAGAGGTGAAGTAATCACCCATACTGATTTAAAGGCAAACCTCTGTCCCATTTATGGGGTAGGGGTTTGCCTATGTGTTCATTTACATCATAATATTATTACTTGGTTGATAAAAAAACCAGTGTTAAACTAAAAACTTATAAGTCTTGACTGAAATTAAAACCGGAAGAGTAAACTTCGCCTCCACGAAGAATCAATTAGTTTATCCTGATTTCCTTGATGTTCAGTTGAAATCGTTCCAGGACTTTTTCCAATTGGAAACTAATCCAGAAAATCGAAAAAATGAAGGCCTATTTAGGGTGTTTTCAGAAAACTTCCCTATTACGGATGCTAGAAACAACTTCGTACTCGAATTCTTGGATTATTTTGTTGATCCTCCGAGATATTCCATGGAGGAAACAATAGAACGCGGTCTTACCTACAGCGTTCCACTAAAGGCAAAATTGAAATTGTATTGTACAGATCCTGACCATGAGGATTTTGAGACAATTGTACAGGATGTATACCTAGGTATGATTCCTTATATGACTCCAAAAGGAACCTTCATAGTTAATGGTGCAGAACGTGTTGTTGTAAGCCAGTTGCACCGATCTCCTGGTGTATTCTTTGGACAGCATCGTCATGCCAATGGTACGCAGCTATATTCAGCTCGTATTATACCATTTAAAGGATCATGGATGGAATTCTCTACAGATATAAACAATATAATGTATGCCTACATTGACAGGAAAAAGAAGATGCCTGTAACTACCTTGTTGCGTGCAATAGGTTATGAAACAGATAGAGATATTCTTGAAATATTCAACCTTGCAGAAGAAATTAAAGTAAGCAAAGCTGGTCTAAAGAGAGTTCTTGGTCGTAAGCTTGCGGCTAGAGTTGTTAGGTCTTGGTTTGAAGACTTTGTGGATGAAGATACAGGTGAAGTTGTTACAATTGAGCGTAATGATGTAATCATTGAGCGTGAAACAATTCTTGAATCTGAGCATATTGAAAAAATTGTAGAAGCCGGGGTTAAAACCATACTACTTCATCGTGATGACCAGTCACTTGCTGATTATTCAATAATTTTTAATAGTCTTCAAAAAGATACTACAAACTCTGGTAAAGAGGCGGTGGAATATATCTATTTCCAACTACGTAATGCTCTTCCTCCTGATGAAGAGACAGCTAGAGGAATCTTTGATAAACTATTTTTCTCAGATAAAAGATATGATCTTGGTGAAGTAGGTCGTTTTAGAATTAATAAAAAATTAAATCTAAATACTTCTTACGATACTAAAGTTCTTACCAAAGAGGATATTATTCTGATTATAAAATATCTAATCAAACTTGTTAATAATAAAACAATTGTTGATGATATTGATCACCTTAGTAACCGAAGAGTTCGTACAGTAGGTGAGCAGTTAAGTAACCAGTTTGGAGTTGGGCTAGCACGCATGGCAAGAACCATTCGTGAAAGAATGAATGTAAGAGACAACGAGGTATTTACTCCCACTGACTTAATTAATGCAAAAACATTATCTTCAGTAATTAATTCATTTTTTGGAACCAATCAACTTTCTCAATTCATGGATCAAACCAATCCATTGAGTGAGATTACACATAAAAGACGTATTTCTGCCCTAGGACCAGGTGGTCTATCTCGAGAAAGAGCAGGTTTTGAAGTTCGTGATGTTCACTACACTCATTATGGCAGATTGTGTACAATTGAAACTCCAGAGGGACCAAATATTGGTCTAATTTCATCGCTTTGTGTTTATGCCAAAATCAATAATCTTGGATTCATTGAAACTCCATATAGAAAGGTAGTAGATGGTAAGATAGATTATGGACATGATCATATATTCCTAAGTGCCGAGGAGGAGGAAGATAAGATTATTGCTCAGGCAAATACTGTTATTGATGATTCTGGTCAATTTGTTAATTCTAAGGTAAAGGTTAGGTATCAAGCTGATTATCCTATTACTCCCCGTGAGGAAGTTGACATGATTGATATTGCACCAAACCAGATTGCCTCAATAGCAGCGTCACTCATACCATTTCTTGAGCATGATGATGCCAACCGTGCTCTTATGGGATCAAACATGATGCGTCAAGCTGTTCCATTACTAAATGCTGAAGCACCGCTTGTGGGAACTGGTATTGAGGGTAACGTAGCTAGAGACTCTAGAGTTCTTATTAACGCTGAAGGTGATGGTATTGTTGAATATGTTGATGCGGATAGTATAAGAATTAGATATGATCGCGACGAACTAGAGAAACTAGTTAGTTTCACTGACGACACAAAAACATATATATTAACAAAATTTCAGAGAACCAATCAAAATACTTCCATCAACCTTAGACCCATTGTTAGAAAGGGGGACAAGGTTCAAAAAGGACAGGTTCTGTGCGAAGGTTATGCAACTAAAAATGGTGAGCTAGCCTTAGGACGTAACATGATGGTAGCATTTATGCCATGGAAAGGATATAATTTTGAGGATGCCATAGTTATCTCCGAGAAGATTGTTAAGGAAGATATTTTTACATCGGTTCACATTGAGGAGTTTTCACTTGATGTTCGTGATACTAAACGAGGCATTGAAGAACTTACAAATGATATTCCCAATGTTAGTGCTGAAGCAACAAAAGATTTGGATGAAACAGGACTAATCAGAATTGGAGCTGAAGTGAAAGAAGGAGATATCCTAATTGGTAAAATTACACCAAAGGGTGAAAGTGACCCCACTCCCGAAGAAAAACTTCTAAGGGCTATCTTTGGTGATAAGGCTGGTGATGTTAAAAATGCATCTCTAAAAGCTCCACCGTCAATGAAAGGTGTCGTTATTGCTAAGAATCTTTTCAAAAGAGCCCTCAAAGATAAGCATGCCAAGACTCAAGAAAAAGATATCATTGAAGTACTTGATAATGAATATAAGGACTTATTTGCTAATTTGAAGGCAAAACTTATAGAAAAACTTGCATTGCTTGTTAGTAACAGAACATCACAAGGAGTTAAAAATAACTTCGGAGATGTTGTTGTCCCTCAGAAAACTAAGTTTACTCAAAAAATTCTTTCTGGCCTTGACTTTATTAATATTAGTACTGATAAATGGACAACTGATCAGGAAAAGAATGAGCTTATTAAAGCATTGATCAATAACTATAATATTAAATACAAGGAATATCTTGGTGTATTTAACCGCAAGAAATTTGTTGCCTCTGTTGGTGATGAGCTTCCAAATGGTATTGTACAAATGGCAAAAGTTTACATTGCTAAGAAACGTAAGCTTAAAGTTGGAGATAAGATGGCTGGACGACATGGTAACAAAGGTATTGTTGCGCGTATTGTTCGTGAAGAAGACATGCCATTCCTTGAAGATGGAACCCCTGTTGACATTGTTCTTAATCCATTGGGTGTGCCGTCTCGTATGAACCTAGGACAGATTTACGAAACAGTTTTAGGATGGGCAGGTAAGAAATTAGGAAAGAACTTTGCCACACCAATTTTTGATGGTGCTACTCTAGAGCAGATTAACGAATATCTCGCTGGAGCAGGTCTTCCTGAAAATGGAACAACATATTTATATGATGGTGGTACTGGTGAGAGATTTGACCAACCTGCTACCGTTGGATATATATATATGCTTAAACTTCATCACATGGTTGATGATAAAATGCACGCTAGATCAATAGGACCATACTCATTAATTACGCAGCAACCACTTGGTGGTAAAGCTCAGTTTGGTGGTCAGCGTTTTGGAGAGATGGAGGTATGGGCACTTGAAGCATTTGGTGCTGCCAATATTCTTCAGGAAATTCTTACTGTTAAATCAGATGATGTTACAGGTAGGGCGAAGGCTTATGAAACCATTGTTAAAGGTGAAGCAATGCCAACTCCAAGTGTTCCTGAATCATTCAACGTACTTGTACATGAGCTAAGAGGTCTCGGACTTGAACTAAGCTTTGACTAATTGTTTACTTTTTTTGATAATCTATTAACAAAAGATATATGGCTTTCAGAATAGACAGCAAAATCCCAAGTAGTTTTAATAAAATTACAATCAGCCTCGCTTCACCCGAGTCAATTTTAGATCGTTCACATGGCGAAGTTCTAAAACCAGAAACCATTAATTATCGTACTTATAAACCAGAACGTGATGGTTTGTTCTGTGAAAGAATTTTTGGCCCTGTGAAAGATTATGAATGCCACTGTGGTAAATACAAACGTATACGATATAAAGGTATAGTTTGTGATCGTTGTGGTGTAGAGGTAACTGAGAAGAAAGTGCGTCGTGAACGAATGGGACATATCCAATTGGTGGTGCCTGTGGTTCATATTTGGTTCTTCCGCTCACTTCCAAACAAAATAGGCGCTATGCTTGGTCTTCAAACAAAGAAGTTGGAGATGATTATATATTATGAGCGCTATGCCGTAATCCAAGCAGGTATAAAAGAAGCCGATGGTGTTAATTACCTTGATTTCTTAACTGAAGAGGAATATTTTGATATCATTGAAACATTACCACCAGAAAATCAACATCTTGATGATGATGATCCAGATAAGTTTATTGCAAAGATGGGCGCTGAAGCGGTGCATGATTTGTTACAGCGTCTGGACATAGATAAGGAATCATATAACTTACGTCATAAGGCAAATACTGAAACGTCTCAACAACGCAAGGCAGAAGCGCTTAAGCGTCTTCAGGTTTTTGAAGCGTTTAGAGATTCTCGTAAGAGAGCAGAGAACAGACCAGAATGGATGATAGTTAAAATTGTTCCCGTGATTCCACCGGAACTAAGACCACTTGTACCTTTGGATGGTGGGAGGTTTGCAACTTCGGATCTAAACGATTTATACAGACGAGTTATCATTAGAAATAATCGTTTAAAACGTCTAATAGAGATTAAAGCCCCTGATGTTATAATGCGTAATGAGAAACGTATGCTTCAGGAAGCTGTTGATTCATTGATTGACAACTCTCGTAAATCCAGTGCAGTTAAAACAGATTCAAATCGTCCTCTTAAATCACTTAGTGACAGCCTAAAGGGAAAAAGAGGTCGTTTCCGTCAAAATTTATTAGGAAAACGTGTTGATTACTCAGGCCGTTCAGTTATTGTAGTTGGGCCTAATCTTAAACTTAATGAGTGTGGTTTTCCAAAAGGAATGGCTGCTGAGCTTTTTAAGCCATTTATAATCAGAAAGCTGCTGGAGCGTGGTATAGTTAAAACTGTAAAGTCTGCAAAGAAGATTGTTGAACGTAAGGATGCTGTAGTCTGGGATATATTAGAGAATATACTTAAAGGTCATCCAGTACTACTCAATCGTGCGCCTACACTTCACAGACTAGGTATTCAATCATTTCAGCCTAAACTTATTGAAGGTAAAGCTATTCAGTTACACCCTCTTGTATGTACTGCTTTTAATGCGGATTTTGATGGTGACCAGATGGCAGTTCATGTTCCACTTGGAAATGCTGCTGTGCTTGAAGCACAAATATTGATGCTCGCATCTCATAATATTCTTAATCCTGCCAACGGAGCGCCAATTACAGTTCCTTCACAGGATATGGTACTCGGGTTATACTACATTACTAAAGCGCGTAAGAGTACTCCAGATCATCCTGTTAAAGGTGAGGGAAAGAATTTTTATTCTCATGAGGAGGTTAACATAGCTTATAGCGAAGGTGAAGTTGATCTTCATGCTATTATTAATGTTAAGGTAGATGTAAAAGAAGATGGTAAGATTGTTAATAAGCTAATTGAAACAACCGTAGGACGTGTAATGTTTAATCAGTTTGTGCCAAAAGAATATGGATTTATAAATGCTCTTCTAACCAAGAAAGCTCTTAGAGATATTATTGGTGAGATTCTAAAAGAAACAAGTACTGATATTACTGCTCAGTTTTTGGATGATATTAAAAGCCTTGGTTTTAATATGGCTTTTAAAGGAGGTCTTTCTTTTAATTTAGGAAATGTATCTATACCAGATGAAAAAGTAGAGCTCATAGATAATGCAAACCAAGAGGTTGAAGAAGTGCTTGCTAACTATAACATGGGCTTCATTACCAATAATGAAAGATATAATCAGATAATAGATATTTGGACACATGCTAACTCAAGGTTAACAAATACATTGATGAAGCAACTTTCAAGCGATGATCAAGGTTTTAATCCTGTTTATATGATGCTTGATTCAGGTGCTCGTGGTTCCAAAGAACAAATTCGTCAGCTATCAGGTATGAGGGGGCTAATGGCCAAACCTCAAAAATCTGGTGCAAAAGGTGGTGAAATTATTGAGAACCCGATTCTTTCAAATTTTAAGGAAGGTCTAAGTGTACTTGAATACTTTATTTCTACTCATGGTGCTCGTAAGGGTCTTGCTGATACTGCGCTTAAAACTGCTGATGCAGGTTATCTTACTCGTAGACTTGTTGATGTTGCTCAGGATGTGGTTATTAATGAAGCTGATTGTGGTACATTAAGGGGCCTAACAATTAAGGCACTTAAGAAAAATGAGGAAGTTGTTGAAACATTATATGATAGAATACTTGGTCGTGTTACTCTTCACGATGTTTATCACCCAGTTACCAATGATTTAGTTATAGAAGCTGGTAAAGAGGTAACGGAGGAGATAGCAAGAGAAATTGAAGATTCACCAATTGAAAATGTTGAAATACGTTCGGTACTAACATGCGAATCAAAACGTGGTGTTTGTGCTAGATGCTATGGTCGTAACCTTGCTTCTGGTAGATTAGTTCAGAAAGGAGAGGCTGTTGGTGTTATAGCAGCTCAGTCAATTGGAGAACCAGGTACACAGCTTACTCTTCGTACTTTCCATCAAGGTGGTACTGCATCAAATATTGCTGCAGCATCTAAAATTGAAGTTCAATTTAATGGTGTGCTTGAGATTGATGAATTACGCAGTGTGAAATATGAGAATGCAGAGGGTAAAAAATATCAGATTGTTATTGGTCGTTCTGCAGAAATGCGTTTGATTGATCCTAAAACTGGTGTTGTGCTTGCTTCAGGTAATATTCCTTATGCGGCTAACTTGTATGTTAAAAATGGAGCTAAGGTTAAGAAAGGTGATTTAATTGCTGACTGGGATCCATACAATGCTGTTATTCTTTCTGAAGTTTCAGGAAATGTAGCTTTTGAGAATATTATTGAAGGTATCAGTTATAGAGTTGAATCAGACGAACAAACTGGTTACTTTGAAAAAGTAATTGTTGATTCTAGGATTAAAAATCAGAATCCTATTATAAAGATTCTAGAAAAAGATGGTTCAGTAACAAGTTCATATGATTTACCTGTAGGTTCGCATATTCTTGTTGATGAGGGTAAGGACATAAAAGCAGGGGATATACTTGTAAAGATTCCACGTGCGTTTGGTAAATCTGGTGATATCACCGGAGGTCTTCCGCGTGTTACTGAGTTGTTTGAGGCAAGAAATCCATCAGAACCTGCTGTTGTGAGTGAGATTGACGGTGTAGTAAGTTTTGGTCCTAAGCTAAAGCGCGGTAACCGTGAGGTTATTATCACTTCAAAAACAGGTGAAGAGAAGAAATATCTCATATCAACCTCAAAACAGATCCTTGCACAAAAGAATGACTTCGTTAAAGCCGGAGCTTCCTTATCAGATGGTGTTATGACACCGGGAGATATTTTAGCAATTAAAGGACCAGTTAAGGTTCAGGAATATATTGTTAATGAAATCCAGGAAGTTTATCGACTTCAGGGAGTAAAAATTAATGATAAACATTTTGAGGTGATTGTCCGTCAAATGATGCGTAAGGTTCAATTGGCTGATTCTGGAGACACACGTTTCCTTGAGGGAGAACTAGTTAACAGAATGGATTTCCAAGAAGTTAATGATGAAATATTTGGAATGAAAGTCGTTGTTGACCCAGGTGATTCTGATACATTTACTCAGGGAGAGATTGTAAGCGCCCGTAAGCTAAGAGATGAAAATTCTTCCCTAAAACGTAGGGATAAGAAACTTGTTGAATCTCGTGATGCTCAACCGGCAACTGCACGTCAGGTTCTACAAGGTATAACAAGAGCATCACTTCAAACAAATAGCTTTATTAGTGCTGCATCATTCCAGGAAACAACCAAAGTACTTACATTGGCGTCAATATCAGCTAAGTCCGATGATTTACTTGGATTGAAGGAGAATGTAATTGTCGGTCATAAAATACCTGCAGGTACCGGACTTAGGAAATATAATGATATTATAGTAGGTTCCAAGGAAGAATATGAAGCAGTAATGGAAACTGCAGAAGTTGTTGAAGAAACTAATGAAGAGACTAAGGAGTAGTCTTTCTTAGATCCTAAAAATTTAAAGCACCTTCATTACGAGGGTGCTTTTTTTTTGATCATAATTATAAGTTCGAAGAGTAGCTATCAACTGTTCTTATCGTAATCATTTTACCTATCTTTGTGGAAATAAAATGTTAAGACCCATGGAAGATAAAAAGAAACAGAAGATAAATATTGACCTTGACCCAGAAGTGGCGGAAGGAACATATTCAAACCTGGCCATTATTACACATTCACATGCCGAATTTATAGTTGATTTTGTTAAGATGTTACCTGGTATTCCAAAGGCTAAAGTAAAATCAAGAATTATTTTAACTCCAGAGCATGCCAAAAGATTGATGAAAGCATTGGCTGAAAATGTAAGAAAATTTGAATCTATGCATGGTCCCATTAAGGAAACCAAAGATGGTATGTTACCTCCTTTTACCATGGGAGGTCCAACAGCTGAGGCATAGAAGATTTATCATCAAGTATTTAATGTCCAAGTTGAACTTTTTATTCTAATAGATTCATTAGCTCTGACAGTATCATTGCTGTTGCACCCCAAATTACATTTTTCTTGATGTAGTAGCATGGTACAACATACTCATTACCATCTGATATTTTTATCTTCTTGTAGGTTTGGTTCTGTTCATTTGTTAGATCCCTTATTTCAACTTCAATAATCATATCCACTTCATGGTTAGTCACAAACCTAGGTTGCTTAGAACTTACGCCAATAATTGGATAAACGTCAAAGTTGCTTGGAGGTATGTAGAATTTTGAAAGTTGTCCCAAAATTTCAACATAATCTTTAGATATACCCACTTCTTCCTCTGCCTCTCTCAATGCAGTATCTATATGAGAACTGTCTGAATTTTCTTTTTTCCCTCCTGGAAATGAAATCTGTCCACTGTGAACTGTTTTATCCTTAGCCCTTTTTATGAAAAGAACATGAGGTATATTATCAATGGGATATATTAGTATTAGCACTGCACTCTGACGTGCTTTATTCTTACTGCGAGATATATTATTGCTACGATTATTCTGCAACCTTCTTGTTACAGGAGACATTTTATTGTGCAAGGAAGACATGTGTTTTGATTCATTATTCAATGATTCCTTTAATGCACTTACGAAATTGTCAAAATTATTCATAATAACTATACTTCATGGGATAGTTATATAAACGTGGTTCTAAAGATTAATCTCCTAATCTAAATACTAACCCACCATTGAAGTCACCCTCCACTATTGTTGCGTATGAATTTAGCGAAAGGCCTCCAGATGTGCCACCAGTGCCAATTCCAACATATCCACCAATTCCTCCAAAAATCATTGGCAGCATCAAACGACCCCTTGCCATTACACCGATTCTGTCACTAATCATATATTTAACACCAAGTCCTAAAGTAATCGAGAACCTCCATACATCACTTATGTCATTTTTAGGGCTAAAGATAGTTGTACCAAGAGAGAATGAACCATATGGAGTTAACTTATCGTCTTCAACTAGGGTTTTCATAACTCCTAATTGTATATAGTTTACACTTATATCAAAATCTGTATCTTGATAGTCTGGATAACCAGGGTTAGCTCTAAATTTTGCTTCTGAATCCATCCTGGTATAATTTAATTCAAGTGCCGTACCCCATTTAATTTCAGGTACAATTATAGAAACACCATAATTTAAATTGTCATTAATTTTAAGTTCTCCTTGATAATAATTAATTCTCCCCCCAAACATGAAACCTGCTGATGGTGCAATTTCAACCTGGCTAATTCCCATTAAGGGTAAAAGTATAAGAGTGATTAAGATAGCTCTGAAGTTATTCATTGGTGATGTTTTTTGTTTTTAAAAAGTTATATATGAATGCAAACATAATATTTTTTAAGCAAGACTGATCCATAGAATAAATAAGTATTGAAGAATTTTATTATGACCTATTCAGGTATTTGAAAATTACTTATTATGAGTTCATTGAACCCTTCTGAGTAATAAGAATCATAGTGTCCATCAGCTGTGGAATAAATAAGAAATGCTTCCAATCCTTTCTTCTCCTCCACAAAGGAGATGGACTTCTCCAGTCCTAATACCATACATGCAGTAGCATAGGCATCAGCAAAAGCTGCATTATCGTATATTACCGTTGCACTAAGCAGATTGTATTCTGAAGGATATCCAGTTTTAGGGTTTATGATATGCGATATTCTCCTACCTTCCTTTTCTATGTATTTTCGGTAATTACCAGATGTTGCAACTGACTTGTTAACCAATTTAATAATAGCAGTTAGATCTCTTATGTCATCTGCTTTGGAAGCTGGTTTTTCTATGCCTACTTTCCAAGGCTCTCCATTGAGTTTTCTACCTCTTGCGGATACTTCTCCTCCAATGTCAACAATTAAATTTTCTATACCTTTTGATAATAGATAGTTTATTATTAAATCCACAGAATACCCTTGTGCAATAGCGTTAAAATCTATTTGGACTTTGGGATTATTTTTTTTTATTCTGTCATTGACAAGGTTAATTTTATCATAACCAACATATGTAAGAATACTATTTATATTGGTTGTATCAATATCAACCACTCCTCCTTCTCCAAATCCCCAGGCAACCACCAGAGGTTCAATTGTTATGTCAAATGCTCCATCTGTTTCGCTTGATACTTGCTTGGATATAATAAAATTGTCTGTAAAATAATTGTCTAATATAACACTTGAATCGTTATTATTAACCCTATTAATAATAGATTCTCTTACCCATAGGGATACAGATGTATCGTACTCATCCAAAATAGAATCTATTTCAAACTGAAAATCTCTATTGGATTCATCATAGTATGATATCATATAATATGTTCCTTGTGCTTCTCCAATTATCTTTACTGGCAAGTGGTTTTTGCAGGAAGTAATAAGGATCAAACTAAATAGTATTGAAATACAACCATTCTTGAACATAAATTATTAAAATCTATATGAAAGATTAAAGGAAAAAGCTCCTACTGTTTTAACGCTTTCGATAGTTGATGAATTATTTTCTACATATCTTATGCCTATCGATCCAACAGCACTTAGGCTAAGTTCAGGTATTGGGCTAAACATTACGCCGTTATTGACATAGAACCTTAGTATAAAAGTGTCGTATGTGCCATAATAAGGTTCTGACGAATTATAATATCCGTTATAATCTTCATAATTACCAGTTCCAACATTAACTGCAGGGCCCATAAAATATCGCACTTTTCCTTGGCCAGTTGGGTAAAAATTTAGTGCTAAACCCGTATAGAATTTATTATCTACATCATCAAATCCTGATATATCGTTACCATATCCAATGGCAAATGGAATTTGAATTCCTATTTTCCCATTTAATAAAATTCTTTCATAACTTATTTTGAAATTATTCACAATAAGATCAAAAAGATGGTAGTTTATGAGGTTCTTTTTAAAGTTGTATCGCTGTATTGCTCTAGACTCCTTCTCAAAGAATCTTATATCTCCATTTTTAAAGGAAATAAAGCTTATTTCATCATTATTAATTAGCATGGTAGATCCACTGGAATCAGCATCTTTAACATATTTAGTAAGGTTATCTAATACCTCAATATTGTGGACACTTATCTTGTTTCCATCTTTTTTATATATCATATCCTGTGCCTGAATAGATGAACTCATAAAAAAGATTACAACAATTATTCGAATCAATTTTTTCATAATATTATTTGATTTATGTCAACATTAATTATTTGTAAGTTCTGTAAATATATACAGTAAGTTACATTTTTACAAATTAACTACTTTATTTCCTGAACTTCGATATAATCAGGTCCTCCATCAACAGGATAGCCGTCAATTTTGTAACCGATTATTACTACATCTTGATTAATGTAATTATTTAGATCAACAATATTACTTCTCAAAGCATAATCCTCTATCACATGTGTTCCATACATGTAAGATGTAATTCCTTGCTTTTCTATAACACCAGATAGTTCGATGCTTTTGCATGTGCACACATCGTTTCTCTTACTACATGAGGAAATAGAAATAGTTAGCAATAAAGATAAGATAGTAATAAGGTATAATTTTTTCATTGCTTGTATTTTATAGTATAAACTTCCGTTCAGCTAATTAATACAATATTCATACCAACAAAAAGGTGGTAAAAAACTACTTTATTTCTTAGCCTCCAAAATCATCAAATGCTATCATTTCATCTGGCACACCCAAATCCTCGAGCATTTTCATTGCTGCGTCGTTCATCATCGGAGGTCCACATAGATAGTATTCTATTTCCTCTGGTTCAGGATGGTTTTTTAGATAATTATCATAGATAACCTGATGGATAAAACCAGTATGACCATCCCAGTTATCTTCTTTAAGTGGTTCGGATAGTGCTACCTCAAACCTGAAGTTTGGATTGTCATCTTGAATCTTTTCAAAGTGATCCTGATAAAATAATTCACGTTTGGAACGGCCACCATACCAGAATGTGGCTTTTCTATCCGTATGCTGTGTATCAAACAAATCAAAAATGTGTGAACGCATTGGAGCCATGCCAGCACCACCGCCTATGAACATCATCTCACGCTTACTATCTTTGATGAAGAATTCACCATAAGGCCCTGAAATTGTAACCTTATCACCTGGTTTCCTTGAGAATATGTAGGAGGAGCATATGCCTGGATTAACGTTCATAAATCCGTTTTTCTTTCTGTCCCATGGTGGTGTTGCAATCCTAATGTTTAACATTACAATGTTTCCCTCTGCAGGGTGATTTGCCATGGAATACGCTCTGTATATGGGCTCTGGGTTCTTCATTTGAAGGTTCCACATGTTAAACTTATCCCATTCACCGTGGTATTCTTTCTCAACTTCTATGTCTTTAAAGTCAACTGTAACCTTGGGTACATCAATTTGGATATACCCTCCTGATCTGAATTTCAATGATTCACCTTCTGGCAGTTTGACTACAAATTCTTTTATGAATGAGGCAACATTATGATTGGATATAACTTCACACTCCCATTTTTTTATTCCAAACACCTCTGCTGGAACACCGATATTCATATCCTCTCTTACTTTTACCTGGCATCCTAATCGCCAATTATTCATCTGCTCTTTACGTGTGAAGAAATCCTTCTCTGTTGGCAATATAGATCCGCCTCCAGAATTGACTTGAACCTCACACATTCCACAAGTACCTCCACCTCCGCATGCAGATGGTATAAATATTTTATTTGACGATAATGTTGATAGTAGAGTTGAACCAGGATCTGTTTCAAGTTCTTCCTCATCATTGATAGTTATCTTGACTTTACCTTGAGGCAATAATTTAGACCTAGCAAAGATTAGAAGCCAAACTAAAAGAAGGGTTACCAATAGGAAGATAGCGATGCTTATGCCAATAACTACACCAATTTGAACTTGTAGTAAACTCATTTTATATTATGTTTTTATCTAGTACTATAATTTAATTCCCAAGAAACTCATAAATGCAATACCCATTAAACCTGTGATTATGAATGTAATGCCCAGGCCACGTAAGGCTGGGGGTACATTAGAATATCTTATTTTCTCTCTTATTGCAGCAATACCAACTATGGCAAGGAACCAGCCAACACCTGAACCAAGTCCAAAGGATGTAGCTTGAGCTAGACTTTGGTACTCCCTTTCTTGCATAAATAGTGAACCTCCCAAAATTGCACAGTTTACTGCTATAAGAGGTAAAAATATACCTAATGAAGAATAGAGTGTCGGCGAAAATTTCTCAACTATCATCTCAACAAGTTGCACCATAGAGGCAATTATTGCTATGAATAGAATAAAACTCAAGAAGCTTAAATCAACATCGGCAAAGTCTTTATCTACCCATACTAAGGCTCCAGGCTTAAGCACGAATTCATTTAGCAAATAATCGACAGGAACTGTAATCCCTAACACGAAAATTACTGCAAATCCCAATCCAACGGATGTTTTAACGGTTTTAGAAACAGCTAGGTATGAACACATGCCCAAGAAATAGGCAAATACCATATTGTCAATAAAGATGGATTTTATAAAGATGTTAAATATTTCTTGCATTTAAGTGGTTTTTTTTAATTCTTTTCTATTAGATCTCTTGTATAGTAACGCTGGATCCATATTATTACCCCAACTGTTATAAGTGCCATTGGTGGCAGAATCATAAGTCCATTGTTTTTATAACCTAACTCATATATGCTCTGTGGTATGACTTGATAGTCGAGCAATGTTCCAGAACCAAGTAACTCTCGGAAAAAGGCAACTACTATAAGTATAATACCATATCCAAGGGCGTTTCCAATTCCATCAAGGAATGCAGGCCATGGCTTATTTCCCATCGCAAAGGCTTCCAAACGACCCATTATGATACAGTTAGTGATTATCAATCCAACAAAAACAGAAAGCTGTTTGCTCACATCGTAAAGAAATGCTTTTAGAACTTGATCCACAAGAATTACCATTGCTGCAATAACAACAAGCTGAACGATAATTCTTATTCTTGGGGGTATGCCATTACGCAGTATAGAAATTACAACGTTTGATACAGCCATCACTACTAATACTGATATTGATAGCACAATAGCTGGCATTAGCTTGGCAGTAACAGCAAGAGCTGAACATATACCCAATACCTGCACAGTGATTGGATTGCTTAGATTAATCGGTGTTTTGATTAATCTCATATTCTTTGCTGAGAACATCGATTCTCTTTCTTTTACATTTGTACTCATTTCTTTCTTTCTTTTTCTATGAATGGTAAATAAGCTTCTAAAACATTATAAATCATATCATTTACTCCATCACTAGTAATTGTTCCACCAGTAATAGCATCAACTCCATGTATTTGTTGATTTTCAGGAAGAGTTTCTACTCCACCTTTCTTCACTGTGATGGATGTGAAATCACCTTCGGAATTAAAAATCTTTTTATTCCTGAACTGATCACTAAACATATTTGTTGATATCTCGGCTCCAAGACCAGGAGTTTCTTTAGCATGGTCGAATTTAACTCCTTTAATGGTGCTAAGATCATCATCAAGTGCAATATTTCCCCACACGGGTCCCCATAACCCAACACCTCTGAGAGGAAATATGTATAGCTTATCATTATCTATTTCAACAACATAAACAGGAAGTTCAAATGGTTCGTTCTTGGATTTTCTGTAAAGTTCTTTTTTCAGATCAATATTGAAGGCCTTTCCATTTTCCATATTATCGCCCTTGTAAACGTCAACAATATCACCATTTCTGTCGACAACTATCTCTTCAGTGACAAATTTGTTGAATAGTTTCATTGCATTATCTGCGTCCACATTAGGAACTTCAGCAGACACAAGTATGCCTCCCATCTTATCAATTGCTGCATTTGTTTCCTGAAAAGGTTTAAGTAGCATAGCAGCTGCAGATAAAATAGCAGCGGTAATTATTACCATAATGGAAGCATATTTGAATATGTAAGCGTTGGTATACATAGTTTGTATATTATTTATTTCTTAATTACTAATAACAGCTTTCAGTCTTTTAAGCCTCTTGTTAATGTTTCCTTCTATGACATAGTGATCGATTAGAGGTGCAAATACATTCATCAATAGAATCGCAAGCATCATTCCCTCTGGATATGCTGGGTTAAAGACTCTTATTAGTACGGCTATCATTCCAATAAGAAATCCATAAATGAACATTCCTTTTGTTGTTTGAGATGCTGAAACTGGGTCTGTTGCCATGAATACTGCACCAAATGCAAAGCTACCGAGGACAAGATGGTTGAGTGGATCAAGCATCATATACTCATTAAGCCCCCAAAGATTAAATAAGCTTCCCATGAGATAACCCCCAACAAAAACACTTAGCATAATTCGCCAGTTACCAACTCCTGTAGCAATTAGTATGATGGCTCCAATTAAGACCATTAGCGTCGAAGTTTCTGCAACTGAACCTGGAATTGTTCCAAGGAATAATTCCATTTTAGATGGAAAATTTTCAAAATTTCCCACCAAGGCATTTCCCAATGGGGTTGCTCCTGAGTATGTGTCTGCCATGTCAGCTATCCATACTTTATCTCCAGACATATCTGCTGGATATGCAAAAAATAGAAATGCACGTGCTGTAAGGGCAGGATTTACTATGTTCATGCCAGATCCACCAAAAACTTCTTTTGCAAATATTACCGAAAATGCAACAGCAATGGCTATTTGCCAAAGTGGCGTTTCAGGAGGCACTATCATTGGAATTAATAATCCAGTAACAAAAAACCCTTCATTTACTTCGTGATTACGTATCTGGGCAAATACAAGTTCCAATCCCAGTCCCACTGCGTATGTTACAACAATAAGTGGTAGAACCTTAAAAAACCCATAAATGAGCATGGTCATGTTGTCAACACTTTCACCATAGGACAAAAAATGTTGGTATCCAACGTTCCACATTCCAAATATGAGTGCTGGAATCAATGATATGAAAACTGTAATCATTGTGCGTTTCATGTCAATGGCATCCCTTATGTGGGAACCAGCAGTTGTTACCTTATCAGGAACATAAAGAAGTGTTTCGATGGCGTCGAAAGCTGAATAAAACTTCTCTAGCTTTCCACCATTTTCAAAATGTGGCTTTTGTTTATCAATAAATTTTCTCAGCACTTTCATTATATATTGTTCAATTTATCTTTATTAACTCATTTCAATACGCATCAAATCCAAGCCTTTTCTTATTATCGATTGAATTTCGGTTTTTGATGTGTCAATTACTTCGCAAAGGGCAAAATCTTCATGATCAATCTCGTAAATTCCCATGTTCTCCATCATGTCAATATCTTCAACCAAGACCGCTTTAATTAGCTGCATAGGATAAATATCAAAGGGGAATACTTTTTCAAATTGGCCAGTCATTACATAGGCTCTAACACCTCCGTGAAGATTTGTATCCAATTTGTATTTCTTTTTTGGTTTTAACCATTTGGAAGGGAATGTTCCTGAAAAGCTGAACTTATTAAGGTTTGGAAGTATCCATCCAAAAAATTCAAAGTGATTACCCTCAGGAATAACGGTTACCATTGAATCATAAAAACCTAAGTAACCATCTTTATCGATTTTCTCACCAGTTAGGACATTACCACTTATGAAACGATTGTCGTTTTTACTTACATTCTTAGTTACCATTTTTTTGATGGAAGCACCCACATGGCTTTTGAAATACTTTGGTTTAAGCACTTCTGAACCTGTAAGAGCAAAAATTCTGGTTGAATCATATTTCCCAGTAAGAAATAATCTACCTATAGTGAGAACATCCTGTGGGTATAAATACCAAATAATTTCACCCTTGTTTATTGGGTCTAACTTGCTTATGTGTACACTTACGTTACCACTTGGGTGTGGTCCTGAGAATGTATTTATCTGAACATTTTTAGAATTTAGAAAAACTTTTGAAGTAGTTTTTTTTGCATCAACATTTAAATGAACCTTTCCTTTGGTCAACTTGGTGAGGATGTCTAGTCCAGCTTGGAACTCATCACCATTATCATGAACAATTAAATCATAATCAGGAGCCAATGGTGCTGTATCATAAGCAGCTATAAATATTGATTTTGGAGTTGAATTAGGATCAGCAATGGTAGAGTAAGGGCGTTGACGTAATAAGGGCCATATGCCACTTGACAGCATCTTATCTACTACTTCATTCTTTTTTATGGTATTGATGTCTGATTTTCCAAAATCAATTGCCACGTTTTTGTCATCTGAATCAATAACTATTTCAAGTAATTTTCTTTTTGCACCTCGTTTTATGACATCAACTTTGCCACTAACTGGTGATGTAAATCTAATGTTGTCACGGTACTTATCATAGAATAATTGGGTGCCAGCTTTCACTTCATCACCTTCTTGAACTAAAACTTTTGGAAAACAACCTGCGAAATCTGGAGGCTTTATGGCAAACTTTTTAGCTCCCAAGTCAACGACTGTTTTTTCAGCCGTTCCTAAAAGCTTGATATCCAGGCCTTTTTTAATTTTAAAAGTTGTTGACATATATATAAAAATTCATGTGTTTCTTGGGCGCGAATTTACATAATTAAACTTTTATAATTGCAAAATATTCGTTAAATTCTTATTTTTTTAACCCTTGATAAAATCATATGATATAAGATTCATCAAATCAACAAAATATAAGAAACTTAGACACTAATTTATTAGTAATTCATACACTAAATAACCGCCTACAGAAACAAAAATATTGGAATTAGGTAATTTATAAATAATCATTATTATTATTAATTTTGAGTTTTTAATTAAAGCTAAAGTATCTCTTACATTTCAAGTATGAAAAAAACATTGTTGATTTTTATCCTAATCTTATTGTATTCGAGTAAAATGAATGCCATGGAGGTTCAAAATAAAGATTTGGTCTACGATGATAATATAAAAACAGTATTACTCCATCCTCCATCTGATCAACTTTTACCTCCTGTTTTAAGACTTAATTCTACTGATAAACTAAGACTTTCATTTGATGATATGAGCCCTGAGTCGTATCAATTTAAATATACTTTTGTTCACTGCACGGAAAACTGGGAGACGTCTGATTTAGATCAAATGGATTATCTAAATGGTTTTTTTGAAGATGATATCACTCAATATGAATTTTCGCTAAATGCTATTCCTCCCTACATTCACTACGATTTGGTTTTTCCGAATAGGAATATGCAGATAAAGTTATCGGGTAATTATATTTTAAAAGTTTACATAGATTCACCGGATGATGGCAATGTTATATTTACAAAACGATTTTTTGTCGTAGAGCAGTTGGTAAAAGTAGAGGCGTCAATACCTTACTATCCAAAAAACCTTGAATTCGTTAGGAAAAAACAGCAACTAGATATTAAATTATTTACGCCGGATTTGTTCAGGGCTGAACCAATGCAAAGAATTAATGTTTCTATACAGCAAAATGGTCGCTGGGACAATCTAAAGTCAGGTTTAAAACCTACGGGAATAATGATGAATCAGCTTAATTTTGATTATCGTAACGGTATAGTTTTCGAAGGAGGTAATCAATTTCGAAACTTTGATATGAAGAGTTACTATTATCAATCAATGTATATAAAAGAAATAATAAATGACCCCAATGGTTACATAGTTATTTTGCATACAGATCAAAACAGATCATCTAAACCTTACAGTGTAATTGAAGACATTCAGGGGGATAAATTAATCAAAGCAAGAAAAGGTCAGGATACAAGAATCGAAGGTGAGTATGCAGAAGTAGAGTTTTGGCTTAAACAGCCACGAATAAAGGATGCAAAAGTATATATTCTTGGAGCATTGAATGATTGGCAGCTTGATCAGGAAGGTCTGATGCGTTGGGATTCACGATATAATATGTATCGAGGTACTCTTTTTCTCAAACAGGGATATTACGATTATCTCTATACAGTTGTACCAAATGATGAAACACGAGGAAGTGTGTCATTTATTGAGGGTGATCATTGGGAAACTAATAACCAGTATACGGTTTATGTTTATTACAGAACAATTGTTCCTGAATATGATCGCCTTGTGGGATACTCAACTTTCAACTCACTTGATGTTAGTACCTATTAACTCTAAAAAAATAATTCTTGCGGTTTTCTTTAATACATTTGTTGATTCCTAAAAATCAGATACTGAAATAATGATTAAATATTTTAAGAACATACTTATTACCCTTACTTTACTTCTTATATACTGTAATTCATTTGGCCAGGAAGGTTATGAAATAAATGTTAAAGTACGGGGATATAAGGATAGTACAATGCTTCTAACTAGTTATTTTGGACAAAAGATAAGACTTATTGATACCGCTTATGCGTATAATAATGGTGAATTTACATTCAGGGGTGAGAAAAAGCTTCCAGGAGGTATTTATATGGCTGTTAGTGTTAATAAACGTAAGCTTTTTGAGTTTATAGTTAGTGAAGACCAAAAATTCAGTTTGGAAACAGATACCATAGATTATGTTGCAAATATGAGTTTTAATGGTACAAAGAACAATATGGTATTCTTTGATTACTTATTAAAAAACGAAGCTTATTTCAAATTAAATAAGAGTTTATCCCAACAAATTGACTCATTGCAAAATAATGACAAAAATGCAGATAAGCTTATTTCAAAGAGAGAGTCAATAAACGTTGAGGCCATTAATTCCAAACTCGAGGTGATAAATGAAAATAGTGATCTGTTTGTTAGCTCATTGTTAAATTCAATGCGTGAGTTGGAAATACCAGATACCATAATTAATTCAGCCGATAGCGTTCAGAGGTATGTCTATTACCGGGACCATTTTTTCGATTACATAGACCTGAGTGATAGTTGCTTGTTACGAACTCCTATATACATGAGGAAGGTTAAGAAATATTTTGACCAACTTGTGGTATTTAATCCAGATTCCGTCATAGCTGCAATAGATATAGTAATAAAAGAAGCAAGGCCATCCCAGGAAGTTATAGGGTATTTGGTTTGGTATTTTGTTTCAGAATACCAAAATCCAAAATATATGGGGTTTGATAAGGTATTTGTCCATCTCGTTGATGAGTATTTTAGCAAAGAAGATATCTCAAATACAACCGAATCAATATTGGAATCACTTCAAGAAAGAGCTGATAAAATAAGACCCATACTTATTGATATGCCAGCCCCACAGCTATTGCTGGTTGATACACTGGGTACATTAACTTCCTTTGAAAAAATTCAAAACAAGTACACAATTTTATTTTTCTGGGATTCTGATTGTGGAATATGTGGTCAAGAAATAGTAGAACTAAATAAAACATATTCCAACTCTAATTATGACATTGAAGTTTATGCCATAAATGTTAATGGTGATTTGGAAAAGTGGAAAAAAGCAATTAGAGATAAGAGTGTTCCAGGAATAAATGTTAATGGTACTAGGAGTGCCACAAGAGATTTTCATGATTTGTATGACATTTATGGAACCCCTGTTATATATGTTCTTGATGGGGAAAAAAATATAATAGCAAAAAGGATAGGCGCTGATAAGTTGGAACAATTCATAGACAATTATGAGAAAAGGAAAAAATAAAATATTATTTATAAGTATGGGAATTATATGACTTGGAAGTCATTTTCAATGCTAAAATATAAAAAAAATAGAGCATAGCTTTAGCATTGAGTACATCATACTAAAAAGGAATAAATAGACAAGGTTTTGCCCACAGCTATCAATTGTAAGTTATCTGCGGACAGTCATACAACCATTTCATTATATTATTGTCATATGACTTAGGGTATTATGTTAAAATAGTGTCAAAATTGAAGCTATTCATTATTTTGAACAATTAATGAATAACTTAGCGCGATTTAGAAATGACATGTAATTCCCGAAGTGCATGTATAACTTTAAATTTAAGTGCATATATTATTTTATAAACTGCAAAAAAATTATTTTAGCAAATGATGAAAGAAGTAGCAACTAATTATCATTTATAACGTAAACTCATCAAATTAAACCTGATTAATATCATGGTCATTGCTAATCTAATTGCCTTGCTATCATATAAATAGTTAAGAATCGAATTCAATATGGATAAAATCGTTACCTACTTAAGCGCCGTAAAAGGGAAATCTTTATTTTCAAATTCAAAAAGAATAAGCCGGCTTTTAAAGCTTTTCGCAGTAGCTTTTGCTTTGCTGCCTATGTTAACTTTTGCTGAAGGAACAGATGAGCTATGTGCCGATGATGACAATGAAACTTATTTGTTTTTCTGTAATGACTTTGCTGACCAGTGTGATGGAGGAAATGGAGCAAGAACACAATTTGCGATTTATGGCTGTGATGAAGATGAAAGACTATACTTTTCCATTGAAAACACATCCGAAACAGTTTATTTTGGATTCAATTGGGAAGATTATTTCACTGATTTTGATTCAGGTAAATTTAGAATTAAATCAGAAAGTGGTGCACTCATATGGGCTGAAACAATTATTACTGATTTTGGTGAAGGCTACATTGATAACGTTGCTGAAGCAAGGGCTGGACCCATAGAGCTCGGAGCGACAGGTGGTTATGATGCGTATGAGATAACGGGATTATCAGCAGGTAAGTATTATATTGAATTTGATGCAGAAGAAATTGGAAACCCTGGTCAAACAGGAAATTTTCTCATTAAATATCTTGATGTTACCATTTACAGTGGTATAGATGCTGAGGTAAAAACAGGTAGGTTATTCAGCAAAGGTTGGCAATTTCTTGAGGACAATTCATTTGTGTCAGGTTGGGATGTAAACTCATCAACATTTTTTGTTTATTCAACGGATTCTATAGTTACATCACTTTCACTAAATGAAATGGAAGGAAGAGCATGGTTAATGTTTTGTAACTCATATGGAATGGATTCCACATTAAACTTTGAGCAATCTAGAAAGTCTATTTTTGAAGACCAGGTTTACACGCCGGAATACAATATATTTTTAAATAATCCCGATACACTAATATTCCCCCCGGCTCAGATATTGGGTTCAATAACAGACACAGTTATAGGTTATACCGATTGTAATAACGGTATTGTAGACTTTGTTTTTACGGTTGATAAAGCAGGTAATGTCGAGGTAATGATTGACCTTGATCCACCATATGTAGATGTAACCATTACAGAAGATGTCCACGCTGGAATGGATACCATACAATGGGATGGCTTTGATGGTTCTGTGCCACCAATTGAGGTGCCAAATAATGTTGCATTTAACTTTACACTAACTTATATTAATGGTTTAACAAATTTACCGCTTTATGATGTGGAAGGAAACCCCAACGGTTTTGCTGTAGAATTAGTAAGCCCTGCATCAGGAAGTCAACCATTACTTTTTTGGGATGACTTAAATATCCCAATTGGAACTACAAATTTAATTGGATGTACCAGTACTGTGACTCCATTTTTGGGCTGTCATGATTGGAATGATAGTGATTATGGAGATTTAAACACCATCAATACATGGTGGTATTCATCTTCACAAAGTACTTCCCCAGTGCACTTGGTTCACGAAAGAAAGCCAGGGGCCTTAAGTTTTGTCCAACCATCTGCCCCACCAACTTTTTGTGCCGGAGAGCAGGGTGTTTTTGTATCAGTATTGGTTGATTTAAACACGGATAAATATAATTGGAACTACACCGGGAATGATTTTACTATAATTCAGGCAGATAGCACTCAGCCTACAATACTCATAAACTTTGGGCCCCAGGCTACCTCTGGAAATATCCAAGTATGGGGAACCAACGAAAACTGTCTTGAAACTGGAGACACAAGTTTAATTGCTGTTTCAATTGCTGCTCTTCCACAACCACAAATTGGAATATCTCCCAACGACACTGTGTGTATAAACTCATTAACCTCATTTTCTGGCTCAGATTTAAGTGGAGAAACTATCAATTCATGGTCTTGGAACTTCGGTGATGGAAATGGTGCAACAACTCAAAATACAACACATACCTATGATGCTATTTTAACAGATAGTGTTATGCTAATAGCAGTTACTGATAATGGATGTACGGATACAATCTATCAGAATATTGAAGTTACAGATCCGACAATAGGCTTTACATTTAGCCCTCAACCTGCATGTATAGGTGATACAATATTTTTTACAGGAACTGGTGACATTGTTGATTATACTGATTGGATTTGGGATTTTGGAGATGGAAATGCTGAACAAGGAAGAGATGTGTGGAATTTATATACAGGTCCTGATACTTACAATGTTAATCTAACCGTTTGCTCAAAAAATGATTTACAGCAGGTAACTTTAAATCCACAAGCAATTGCAATTGTAGGTAATAATGATACAATATGCCAAGGTGACCCCTACGATTTTTCATTGGCACCAGTTATTCCTGATTCTATTTCATGCGATTCAATTAAATGGCTTACTTCAGGTATTGGATCGTTTGATAATGATAAGCTGATAAATCCGATTTACTTCACAGATGCTTCAGAGATTGGCGATGTTACCCTTTCTCTAATTGCATACGGTGTTTTACCATGTGGTAATGATACCTCAACTATGGTACTTACTGTGGATTCAGTTCCAACCGGCTTTTTCTCCTTCGCACCTGATACAGTTTGTGTTAATGGATTAGTGAATTTTAATGCAGGAAGCACTTCCAACATAGTAGACTGGTCATGGGAATTTGGTGATGGTAATTTGGGTAATGGTCAAAATATATCTCATTCCTATATTATTGGGGATACTACATTTGATGTTGGATTAACACTCCTGAATAGTTATGGATGTTCACTTACAATAGAGCTTTCCACAAGTTTAGAAGATAGCATTTTCGTTGATAGTGTTTTCACAGACTTTAGTATTAGTAATCCGGCGATGTGTTTTGAGGATGAAGTTACATTCACAGGAACTGGTGATGATATCACCTTTACAACATGGGACTGGGATTTTGGTGATGGTAGTCCCGGTGTGTCAGGAAGAAATCAAAGCTATACTTATTCTGCACCAGGTACTTATGACGTAAAATTAATAGTTTGTACTGATACCACCATAAAACAAGTAACAGTAAACACCTTGCCTCAATCGGTTTTCAGTATTTCACCCAATGATACGTCATGTATGGGTGAGCAGATAAGTTTTAATGCTACTGACATAACGGGTGATATTTCTAGCTGGGTATGGGAATTTGGAGATGGTAATGTTGCCACTGGCCAGGATACATTGCATGCGTATTCCACTGCTGGTAATTTTTCCATTAAAAGTATTTACACAAATTCAAATGGATGTATAGACACAACTACTCGTGTTCGAAATATTCAAGATGTAAATGTGGGAATGAGTGTAACACAAAGCCCCACGTGTGAGAATTTCTTAGTAAATATACAAGGAACGGGTGATTTGGTAACATTTACTCCTTGGCTTTGGACTTTTGGTGATGGTACACCAGGAGCTACCGGACAAAGTACAAGTCATATTTATACTGTTGCCCCTGATACCGTTGATATTATACTCGATGTATGTTCTGAGCAGGAAGTGCAACAACTTATAATAAATGCACCATGCGAAGTGGATGCCGGTAGTGATGAGGCAACATGTGAAGATGTCTATTTTGAACTTGCCAATTCGACAACACCCCCAACTGCGGGTGATTTTGCATCATTGACATGGACTCACGATGGGCAAGGTAGCTTTGATGATCCAACAATAATACACCCAACATACTTCCCCGGTATTAATGAGGGCTCTGTTCAAATAGATACAGTTACTCTTACTTTAATCGGCGAAGGAATTGCACCGTGTCCAAACGACACAAGTACAATGCAGATATTAGTAGTACCCGGTGCCTATGCGCAGGCTGGCTCTGATGAGAATGGATGTTTTGGAGTTCCATTTGATTTTGCAAATTCAACGGATTCCAGCTTTGCAACAAACTACGTTACATTAAATTGGTCAACCAGTGGAACGGGATCATTTGTTGATCCTAGTGTAACAAGACCTATTTATATTCCAGGACCAGGAGAAATTGGACCCGTAACACTTACTATGGTTGCTTCAAATATTATTAATTGCGATTCCATAGATGAAATGATATTAACAATACGCCCAATTTATGAAGTTCCTGTTGATTTTACTGTTTGTTTCTATGATTCTGTATTTGCACAGGGGCAATGGAGGTATGTATCGGGAACTTACTTTGATACGCTTATGTCTCAATATAATTGTGATAGCGTAATAATCACCAATTTAACAGTTAGGCCTAAAATAGATAAAGACTTTACATTAAATACAAACGACAGTATATGTAGATTAGAGACAGTAAATTTCACATCTATCGGATCTGCTAATCTTACAAGCTGGTCATGGGACTTCGGAGATGGAAATACATCTACGGATTTGAATCCCGTGCACCAATATGATACAACAGGAAACTTTACAATAGTCTATCACTACACCGATGATAATGGATGCTCCGATTCAGCAACAAGAAATGTAAGAGTGTTTGATCTTCCTGATGTTTCTTTCACAATAATAATGACAGATGCATGTGTTAATACTGTAGTAACATTCCAAGGAAACTCTAATTCAAATATATCTCTTTGGGAGTGGGATTTTGATGATGGTAATACTGGTTTGGGGCAAAATACAAGTCATCAATATACTACCTGGGGAAATATGTATCCCACTTTAACCGTAACAGATATAAATGGTTGTAGTCAATTTGCAACAGATGAGATAAAGATTGCTGAACCCCCCGTAGCAGACTTTTCATATTCACCCGTTGTATGTGATAGCATGCAGTTCACGGATCTATCCA
>ERZ1048686.545-NODE-545-length-35709-cov-14.167387_pt1 | contig 35709 bp, 38 predicted proteins | sample MGYA00383099_ERZ1048686 | MGnify/ENA primary metagenome ERZ1048686 (study PRJEB29581, sample SAMEA5548369) | metagenome | biome: marine; feature: coastal; material: water | depth 25 m | study: Short-term variability in the microbial, nano- and picoplankton... | reverse complement strand
AGGTTGGTAAACATCGAGTACCATACCTGGTGTACATATACATCATCATTCTAGCAATATCTCCCTTCCATTCGTCTCCTGGATACCAAGTTCCACCAGTATTACCAGCATCTCCACTACCAGCACCAAATTTAGAATTTCCTCTATTTCCGTTCATTTGCTGATCGCTAGGTCTTAGATTATGTGGATCGGCGATGATTCCTGTTGAACTATTACTTGCACTACCCATCTCTGGATTGGCATTAGATCTTGCAAAAACATGCTCTCTGTTGTATTCACAGTTAGTTCCTCCAAAATCGTCTTTATCTCTTGATCTGTCAGTTGTACAACTTCCAGAATTATCATAACCATAAACTAACAAAACGTCAGAATTATTATCTGGATCTTCATCAGTGATCTTTACCGTATCTCTTACATCACCATAGGTGAAGGTAGGGTTGTTAATTGCAATTTTAGATTGTAATTCTAAATACAAATCCTGTCCTGTTAATGACAGGTTAACGTCATTGTAGTAGGGTTGCTGTGCAAATAAGATTTGAACAAAAAATAGTAAGATTAGTGTAATTTTTTTCATGTTGATTAATTTAAGTTATGTTTTTTTGGAGTAAAGCCATATAAAATCCATCGAATCCACTTTCGCTGGGAAAAACTTTTTCTTCCTTCACAAATTTAAAATCTTTACCAGACTTTCTTTCTAAAAAATCTTGAACTTGTTTTTCATTCTCAGAGGGTAAGATAGAGCACGTGGCGTAGACCATTTGCCCTCCGGGTTTTACCATTCTTGAATACGAATCTAATATTTCTCTTTGAGTATTTTTTATAGTTTCTAGAAATTCTGGTTGTAGTTTCCATTTAGAATCTGGATTTCTTTTTAAGACTCCAATTCCTGAACAAGGAGCATCAATTAGTATTTTATCAGCTTTTTGGATTAACTTTTTAATGACTTTGCTAGAGTCTATTGTTCTCGTTTCTATATTGTGAGCACCATTTCTTTTTGCTCTTCTTTTTAATTCTTTCAACTTATTTTCGTAGATATCTAGCGCAATAACTTGCCCTTTATTCTCCATTAAGGCAGCTATATGTAAACTTTTTCCACCAGCTCCAGCACAGGTATCAACAACTCTAGTCCCGGGTTTTGGATTTAAAAATTTAGCTACTTTTTGTGAAGAAGCATCTTGAACTTCAAACCAGCCGTTTTTAAAAGCTTCAGTAACAAACACATTGGTTCGTTTTACTAGTTTTAATGCCTGAGGATACCCTTTAATATTTTCTGTTTCAATTTCAAGTTCCTGTAAATTATTTTGTAATTTTTCTTTGGTAGTTTTCAAAGTATTTACTCTCAATATTACATCGGCTAATTGATTTAAAGAGTGAATTTCTTTATCCCATTTTTTTCCTAATTCTTTTTGCCCTAATTCATCTAACCAATCCGGTAGGGATTCTTTATATTTTCTAATTTTTGAAAATTCATCGAATTTTCCTTTTATTTTTCTTGTTGGTGTATTTTCAAATTGCGGCCAATCTGGAATTTGAATACCTTTTAATGTAGCCCAAACAGTAAAAAGTCGAAATAGATTTGCTCTATTGAAAGGTTCTTTTACTTCAGCAATCTTTGAATAGAGTCGCTTCCATCGAACGATGTCATAAGTAGTTTCAGCTATGAAACCTCTATCTCTTGCTCCCCATCGTTTATCACGTTTTAGTGTATTTTTTAATACCTTATCTGCCTGCTTATTTTCATTAAAAATTAAATGAAGCGAATCAATAGTGGCAAATACTAAATTACGGTGTAGTTTCATAGTTTTATTATAGTTTGCAAAGGTATTGTTTTAAGCTGTATAGATTTGTTACTTTTGAAAAAAAAATAACAATGCGAGTTTACTCAATGATTTTAATATTATCCCTGTTAATTAGTTGCAACTTGAATAACTCGAAAGAATTTAGTTCGGTCACTATAAAACAGATGTTTTCTGACAGTTTAAGTATACGTGCCATTGAACCTATCGCTAAGGATAAGATTTGGTTTGCAGCAAATAATGGTAGAATAGGTTTTATCGATAACGAATCTCCAAAAATAACTAATATAAAATATGAAGATATTTTATTAAACTTTAGAGCTATTGCAGCCATAAAAAATGCGGTCTTTGTTTTAAGTATAGAAAACCCTGCTGTTTTGTACAAAATTGGATTTGATGGGAATGTGGCAACAAATATCGAAGAAGTATATGTAGAAAAAGGAGCACACGTTTTTTATGATGCTATCAAATTTTGGGATGATAAAGAAGGTATAGCGATGGGAGACCCAACAGATGACTGTTTATCAATAATCATAACTAGAGATGGAGGTAATACATGGAAGAAATTATCATGTGATAATTTGCCTAAAACAGCCGTTGGCGAAGCTGCTTTTGCTGCTAGTAATTCTAATATTTCTATTTATAAAAACAATGTTTGGATAGTAACAGGTGGAAAGAAAGCAAGAGTATTTCATTCTTTCGACAGAGGTGATACTTGGAAAGTATATGAAACTCCCATAATTCAGGGTGCGAGTATGACGGGTATTTATAGTGTTGACTTTTATGATGACCAAAAAGGGATTATTTTCGGTGGAAACTGGGACAGCAAAGAATTTAACGAAGGAAATAAGGCCATCACCAATGATGGTGGAAAAACTTGGAGACTTTTAAGCAATGGGAGAGGCCCTGGATATCGTTCCTCAGTAAAATTTATTCCAGGAACTAATGGAAGTGAAATTGTTGCAGTTGGAACCCCAGGAATATCTTACAGTAATGATAGCGGAAATTCATGGGTAGAATTATCTGAAGAAGGTTTTTATGCCATTGAATTTGTTAATGATACCCTAGCATTTGCCTCTGGTAAAAATAAAATTTCAAAACTGATTTTTAAATAAAAATAAACGATAGCTATCTATTTGGTTATTTTTTTCTTTTTTCCGGTCTTCGATCTCTTAATTCTTTGATTAACATTTCTCTAAAGGTTCTTTCAGCGCGCTCTAGCTTAAGAATTTTTACTGGAGGAATTACACCTTTTAAATTTGAAATTAATTCCCTCTGAAAAGTTAATTCGGCTGTTTTCATTGAAAGTATGCTTTCAATAAGTTCGTTTGCCTCATCGTTAGTGAGTTTCTCAGCACTGTCAGGTCTATATTTACTTTTACTTCTTAGTTCATGTCTAATTTTCATCATTGAACGTTCGTGTTCATTGTAAATTGGCCAAAATTTTTCAGCTTCTTCTGTCGTTAAATTTAACTCATTGCTAATATGAGCAATTTTTAATGTTTTTATTTTTTCATTTTTTTCTCCACGTTCATCATGTAATTTTTTACCTGGATTTTGGGCATAAATAGTTGTACTGATTGAACTAAAAGCTATTATTAGTATTATTAAGTTTTTCATTTTTGATTTTTTAAAGTTAATATGGTAACAAGGCGTTAAGATCATTTATATTTTCAAGAAGATAATTTTCTAACTGATTTCCAGATAGCCGACTTTGATTACTGGTTATATTATTTAATATTTCATCTGTAAATAAGATAGATATTTCATGTTGTTTTAATTGAATATTTCCTTCATTAATAAAATTTTCTATGCTACTGATTTCAATTTCTTCAAGCGTATAAACACGAGTCGCGTCTTTTAATACAGAAAAGACTAATAGGACCATAGCTGCTATTGAAGCTGCATACATGAAAGTTTTTTTTGAGACTACAGGAATCAATTTCCCTTCTTTTAATCTGCTGTTGTTTTTTCTTTTTATATTGAAATCTAATTTGTTAAAATATCCTGTAGGAGTTTTAAAACCAATATTTTTAGGAAGAACTTCTTCATTTATTTTGTTAAGTAAATGATTTTCGAATTCATCGAAATAATTAGTAGGAACCTTAAATTTATCTATGTTTTCTATCCTTTTCACTTTTATTAGACTAAATTGATATTAAATAGTTTCATTTAATTTTATGTAAGTAGTAATTTTTTTTACAGCTATATGATAACTGCTTTTAAGTCCTCCTACAGAAGTTTCTAATATTTCTGATAAGTTTTCGTAGGTGTGATCTTCAAAATATTTCATATTAAAAACTAGTTGTTGTTTCTGTGGCAATGTATTTATAGCTTTTTGAAATAAAATTTGAATTTGATTTCCCTCAAAATAAATATCACTTTCTAAATTTTCAATCAACTGATTTTTTACTTCTTCGATTGTAATGTTTTTCTTTTTTGCCTTTTTATTTAAAAAAGTAATAGATTCATTCGTTGCTATCCTGTACATCCAAGTATATAATTTACTTTTTTCTTCAAATTTATGGATGTTTTTATAGATTTTAATAAATGTATTTTGGAGAATGTCATCTGTATCTTCGTGATTTAAAACTATTTTTCTGATATGCCAATACAGACGTTCCTTATAAAGATTAACTAGAATTCGGAATGCCCTTTCGCATTCGTTTTGAGATTTTAAGGCTATGACTAATTCTTTTTCATCAATCATCTAGTGAGTTTGTTTAAATGTATGACTAAACATTACTTAAATAGTTTAAAAAACAAACAACTATTTTTAATTAAAGAATGAAATAAAACGACTTTAATTGAATCCTAGTATATTAGAATTACTAGGAAAGAGATTGCATTTTAACAAGATTATAATAGACTCCTTTATTCTCAAGTAATTCTTCGTGTTTTCCTTGTTCAACGATTTCACCTTTGGCTAAAACTATTATGTTGTCTGCTTTTTGAATTGTAGATAATCGATGAGCAATTACTATGGAAGTTCTGTTTTTCATCATATTTTCCAAAGCTTTTTGTACTAGTTGCTCACTTTCCGTATCTAGTGCTGAAGTAGCTTCATCTAATATCATAATAGGAGGATTTTTAAGAACAGCCCGAGCTATACTCAAGCGTTGTTTTTGCCCTCCACTCAGCTTATTTCCAGAATCTCCAATATTGGTATATATACCCTCCGCTAAATTTTCAACAAATTCCCAGGCATTAGCGACTTTAAGTGCTTCGATGATTTCTTGGTCTGATGCATTTTGTTTTGCTACTAATAAATTTCCTTTAACAGTATCGTTAAATAAAATAGAATCCTGAGTAACTAAGCCTAATAACTTACGAAGCGAATTTTGAGTAATTTTTTTAATATTTAAGTTGTCGATGTTAATAGAGCCTTTGTTTACATCATAAAACCTAGTAATTAAATTAGCAATCGTGCTTTTTCCGCTACCGCTTTGACCTACTAAAGCAACGGTATGACCTTTAGGTACTTTTAGCGAAAAGTCGTTTAAAACAAAATCGTTTTGATATTTAAAAGAAATATTTTTGATTTCTATTTCGGTACTAAATTTTATTTTGTCTTGAGCATCTGGTAGGTCTGTAATATTTGATTCTGTTTCTAAAATCTCTAAAACTCGTTCTGCAGCTGCATTCCCTTTTTTTACAGAATAACTAGCTTTACTGATTGCTTTTGCTGGGGTTAATATATTGTATGCAAGTCCCATATAGGCAATAAATGAACTACTGTCCAATGTGCCATCTATTAAAACCATTTTTCCTCCATACCATAATAATATTGCTATCACGGAAATACCTAAAAATTCACTGGTAGGAGAAGCAAGATTTTGTCTATTTAAAAGGGTATTTGAAAATCTATAGAATTTTGAAGTAGATTCTTCGAACTTCTCCCTAAAAAATTTCTCTGCCGTAAACCCTTTAATAATTTTTAATCCACCTAAAGTTTCTTCTAGTGTAGACAAAAACACACCTTGTTCTTTTTGAACTTGATCAGATTTCTTTTTTAAAGTTTTTCCAATTCTAGAAATAATAAAACCTGATATTGGAATAAAAATAAAAACAAAGAGTGTAAGTTTAGGGCTAATTATTAACATCATTATTATTGTAAAAATGATGGTTAATGGTTCTCTAAATAGTAATTCTAATACCGATAAAAATGAGTGCTGTATCTCTAAAACATCGGTTCCAGTTCTTGCTAAAATGTCTCCTTTCCTTTTTTCTGAAAAAAAAGAGATGGGCAGATTTACGGTTTTTTTGTAGAGTTCATTCCGAATATCTTTTAAAACACCATTTCTTAAAAATGTAATAGCATACATTGCTAGATATCTGAATATGTTTTTTAGTAGAAATAAAAGGATGACCAGAGAAATCACTAATAATAAGGCCCGTGACGCATCGTCTTGCGCAAAATCATGGACTTTAAATGATAAGTAATCCTTGAAGTAATCTTTAATGTCCAGCATGCCCGTATAAGTTGGTTCTTTGATAGCCTTAATTTTATCTTGTTCAAACAATACATCCAACATAGGTATCAATGCAATGAATGATAAAGCGCTAAATAATGCATAAAAAACATTAAAAATAATGTTTAAAAATGCAAACCTTTTGTAGGGTAAAGCAAATTGAATTATTTTTTTAAAATACTGCATTAATTATTTTTTAAAACTGAGATAATTGCTTCTAATTTTTCTTGATTGGTTTTTTGGGCAACTACGCAATTTTTAGATTTTGAATTTACGCTAATATAAAACTTTATTTTCGGCTCTGTTCCACTTGGTCTCATCGCTATCTTACTACCGTCTTCTGTATAAAATATGAGAACGTTAGATTTTGGTATGTCAATTAGAATATTAGAATTGTTAACTAAATCTCTAGATTCACTTTTCTGATAGTCTTCAATACGGACAACTTTCTGACCATCAATTTCAGTATATGGATTTTCTCTGAAGTTTTTCATCATTTGTGATATTTCTTCAGCTCCTTTTTTTCCTTTTTTTACAATAGAAATTAAATGTTCTTGGTAATATCCATATTTCAGATATAGTTCATCTAAGTAGGAGAGTAGATTACCTCCATTTTGTTTTGTTTGTGCAGCTATCTCACAAATTAATAGGGTTGCAGTTACCGCATCTTTATCGCGAACAAAGTCGCCTACTAAATAACCAAAGCTTTCTTCTCCACCACCAATGTGTTCAAGTTCAGGAAAATCTTTAATCATCTTCGCAATCCATTTAAAGCCAGTTAACCCTTCTTTGTAAATCACTTTATAATTTTCAGCAATTTTTTGAATCATCGGAGTTGAAACTATCGTAGAGGCTACAAATTGTTTTCCATTAAGTCTATTTTCTTTTTTCCATTTTTCTAACAAAAAATGAGTTTTAATGAGCATTGCTTGATTGCCATTAAGCAAAGTATATTCTCCAGTAGTATTTTTAACTGCTATTCCTAGTCTGTCACAATCTGGATCTGTACCCACAACAATATCTGCATTTTGTTTTATGGCAAGATCTATTGCCATTTTTAAGGCTTCAGGTTCTTCTGGATTAGGAGATTTTACTGTTGGAAAATCTCCATCAGGAAGCGCTTGTTCTTTTACTATTGAAACATTTTTATAACCGGCTTCTTGCAATACTTTTGGAACCATAGTAATTGAAGTGCCGTGAAGAGAGGTAAAAACAATATTCAAGTTATTTTTGATGCCTTGTGGCATTCCAAAACTTCCATTTTTAATAGAGGCTTTTGCAAAGGCCTCGTCTATTTCCTTGTCTATGTAGCTTATTAAATTATGGTTAACCTCAAATTTAATTTCTGAATATTTTAAACGATTAATTTCTGAAATAATTTCTTTATCCTGTGGAGGTACTAATTGTCCGCCATCTTCCCAATACACCTTATATCCATTGTATTCTGGAGGATTATGTGAAGCTGTTAATACAATACCACATTGACAATCTAGATGTTTTACAGCAAACGATAATTCGGGAGTAGGTCTTAGATCTGAAAAAAGATAAACTTGTATATCATTGGCAGAAAATACATTGGCTACTATTTTTGCTAAAGTTTTACTGTTATTTCTACAATCATAAGCTATTGCAACTTTAATTTCTTGTTTTGGAAATTGTTTTTTTAGATAATTAGACAGGCCTTGAGTATTTTTTCCTAAGGTATATTTATTAATTCGATTATCACCAACACCCATAATTCCTCGCATTCCACCGGTTCCAAATTCAAGATTTTTATAAAAACTTTCTTCCAGTGTTTCAGGTTCGCGAGCAATTAAATTTTTTATGGTATTCTGTGTTTCGGTATCGAATGTAGAAGTGAGCCAAACGTTTACTCGATCAAGAATTTTAGGGTCAATGTAAATCATTATAAATTTTTCTTTGTGCAAAAATAGTTGTTTTTGGGGGGCACAACGATTTATATTATAAGAATTTTAACGATTTTAGTTGTTAAATATTCTCTTTGATGATATAATTTTTAGTGTCTTTTTTACTGCGTAAAATTAATTCTCCTAGGAAACCAGCAACAAAAAATTGTGAACCTAATATCATGGAAGTTAATGCTATGTAAAACTGAGGTTTCTCCGTTATTAACCTTCCAGAAGGATTTAGAAATAGCTTATCAATACCTAGGTAGAAAGCAAACAAAAATCCCACTACTATCATAAGAGCTCCCCATGCCCCAAAAAAATGCATTGGCCTTTTACCAAACCTTGAAATAAAAGATATGGTTATTAAGTCTAAAAATCCTCTTATAAAACGCTCCATACCAAATTTTGTTTCTCCATATTTTCTAGCTTGATGTTTGACAATTTTCTCTCCAATATTACTGAAACCTGCATTTTTGGCAAGAACAGGTATGTATCGATGCATTTCTCCAGTAACCTCAATATTTTTGATTACCTCATTTCTGTAGGCTTTTAAACCACAATTAAAATCATTCAGTTGTACTCCAGAAGTTTTTCTGGCCGCAAAATTAAAAAGTTTAGAAGGTAAGTTTTTAGCTAACTTAGAATCGTATCTTATTTTTTTCCATCCAGAAACCAAATCATAACCATCTTCATACACCATTTTATATAAGGCTGTTATTTCCTCGGGATTGTCCTGTAAGTCAGCATCCATTGTAATGATTACATCTCCTTTTGCTTTTGCGAAACCTGCGTGTAAGGCTTGCGATTTACCAAAATTTTCTAAAAAGCGAACTCCATTAACTTCAGTATTTTCACTTGCCAATTTAGTGATGATACTCCAAGATTGATCTTTACTTCCATCATCAATAAAAATGAGTTCGTACGAATAAGCATTGGACTTCATTACTTTCGAAATCCATTGATGTAACTCATTTAAGGACGCTTCTTCATTAAGAAGAGGAATAATAATAGAAATATCCATATTTACTATTGACTAATGCTCTGGACGATTTTCTTTCATAAACAAACCAGCTATTAAAGATACTATAAAGCCTAAAAACAAGGTAAATATAATACCCATAGCGGCCATTATAGTAGGTGTCATCATTTTTTCAGTAATTCCCATTGCCATATCCATTTGTTCTTGAGTCATATCGGGATTTTGAGATAGCATTTGTTCTCTGGCTATTTCAATAGATTGACTTACAAAATCAGGCTCAATAAAAGTCATAAATACATAATTGTAAATAGTACCTATAATTGCTGCAATTAATGAAATTGCTAAACCTGTTTTTAGAGATTCTGAAACAGAAAGAAATCCCTCATTTTCTAATTTAAAGGCTTTTAACCCATAAACGATAATACCCAACATTATAGCTGATCCTGATATGGTAAGCCACATGGGTCTTTCCAAATAATTATCTGTAACATAAGCAATAACGGATAACGCAATTGTTAATACTCCCCAAATACCACCATAATTAAGTGCAATTTTTTTAATTGATGCTTTTTGATTTTCCATGAATTTTTATTTTATATTTTAGATTAAGTTAAATTTGTCAGGAAGTTAGTTAACAAATATATGAAAACGTTACAAATAAATTATTAAATAGTTTATGATAATCATCTATTAAGCAAGATAAATTAAGGGGTTTAAAGAGTTTTGGTTGCTACGTAAAAAAAATAATAATTTTATTGTAGATTATCTTTAATTGATTAAATTTGCAAACTGAAATCTTAAAAAAGGTTTCTATAAAAAGTTTAATAAAAAATTTCCAAATTTTAGGAAAAAAGGTTATGAGAAAAGGAATTCACCCAGAAAATTATAGATTGGTAGCTTTTAAAGACATGTCCAATGAAGATGTATTTATTACTAAATCTACTGCAGAAACTAAAGAAACACTCGAAGTAGACGGTGTTGAATATCCTTTAGTGAAAATGGAAATTTCAAGAACATCACATCCTTTTTACACTGGAAAGAAAAAATTAATTGATACTGCTGGACGTATCGATAAGTTTAAGACCAAATACGCAAAATTTAAGAAATAACTTTCTTCTAATAATATTTTTACAAGCCTTTGAGAAATCAAAGGCTTTTTTATTTAGCTTTGGTTTTTGTAATCAGAGGTTTTGTTAAAATCTCTAATTTAATTTATTTTATGAATTACATACTTTTTGACGGAAGCGTTCGTAACCAGCTATTACCTTTTACTTATACCCGTCCTGTTGCAGATTTAAGGGTAGGGATACTAACTATTCGTGAAAAATGGGAGAGAATGTTAGGATACACTACGTCTTCAGTTACCGAAGATTATTTAGTTGATAAATTTCCAATGGTAGAATTCAATGACAATGTATTTATAAATGCTTCTATTATTCCTTCAGAGAATTTAGTTAATATGGTTAGCAACCTTTCTGAAAATAAAGCGATCTTTTTAAATAACGAACCTATTGCTTTTTTTGCAAAAAAAGATCAAGAGGTAAATTTTGAAACTTACGATGTTATAGAATACAGCTTCAAGGATATCATTAAAATTGAGCATAATTGGGATATTTTTAAATTTAATGGAGAAGCAATTAAAAAAGATTTTCAATTAGTAACCTCTGGTAGAGATTCTCAGCCAATTCCTGAAACTACGAGTGTATTCAACGAATCACAAATTTTTATTGAGGAAGGTGCCGTTTTACCTTTATGTTCTCTAAATGCTACGGATGGTCCTATATACATAGGAAAAGATTCAGAAATTATGGAAGGATCTTTGATTAGAGGGCCATTTGCCTTGTGTAATAATGCTACTATTAAGATGGGGGCTAAAATATATGGGCCCACAACCATAGGTCCTTATTCTAAAATGGGAGGAGAAATTAATAACTGTGTGATTTTTGGATATAGTAATAAAGGGCATGATGGATTTTTAGGAAATTCAGTGGTTGGAGAATGGTGCAATCTAGGTGCAGATACCAACAACTCTAATCTTAAAAATAATTATGCAGAGGTGCGTCTCTGGGATTATGAAACTGAAGGATTTGCTAAAACTGGACTACAGTTTTGTGGATTGATGATGGGTGATCATAGTAAGTGTGGAATAAATACTATGTTTAATACGGGAACCGTAATAGGGGTAAGTGCCAATATTTTTGGCAGTGGCTTTCCTCGAAATTTTATACCAAGTTTTAGTTGGGGAGGGTATTCAGGAATGATTACTTACAAAACTGAAAAAGCATTTGAAGTTGCAAAAGTTGTTATGGAAAGAAGAAATGAGTTGTTTACAGAAATAGATCGTCAAATATTAGAGTATATATTTGAGGAAACAAAGCGTTGGCGTAAAGATTAATTCGATTTTTTAACTCGTTTAAGAACTAGAAAGTTTTGTGGATTAATTCCAAGTCCAGTCACTTTTTTATTTACGAATCGCACTGCCATATCATAATACAGAGGAACCACAGGCGCTTCATTAATTATAATTGAATCCATTTTTTCATACAATAGTTTTCGATCATTTATATTAGAAACAGATAATGAAGATTCATACAGGCTGTCATAAGTACTATTTTTAAAATGAGTGTAATTGGGTCCATTTGGGGTAAAATTTTTACCATAAAATAGTGATAAATAATTTTCAGCATCAGGATAATCAGCAATCCAACTAGCTCTAAAAATGTCTAATTCTCCAGATGATTTTAGTTGTCTTAGTGTAGAAGGAGGTACCACATCAATGATTACTTTAATACCTATTTTTTCTAATTCTCTCTGAATATATTCACATAAATCTAGATACTGGCTATTGGTTCCAATGCTAATAGATGGATTTTTATTCCCGGATTCTTTGATGTATTGGCTTACTAGGTCTCTGGCTTTTATAGGTTGATAGGTAAACCCGTCTAATTCGTTGAAACCTGGTAATCCCTTTGGGATAAAACCGTGTTTTGCAGGTATTCCAATTCCATTTCTTAAATAAGTTATCATTTTATCACGATTAAAACCGTAGTTGACTGCTTGTCGTATTTTCTTTGATTGAATTTCTGAGGAGTTAGATCCCATGAAAAAACCGAGATATTCAGTGTTTAAATAAGGACTGGTTATCATATTAAATTTATTTTCATATTTTTTTTGAAGCTTTCCCTTAGTGGTTATTAGATCATCTTTATATGAATTATCTAAACCTGAAATGAAATCTAATTTCCCTTGAACAAATTGAAGAAATTCACTTTGTTTATCTGGTAAAAAAGTAATTGCAATAGCTTCTAAATAAGGGAGTTGCTCGCCCTTTTCATCTTTTTCAAAATAAAGAGAGTTTTTTCTTAATACCAATTTTACATTTTCTTCCCAAAGTTTCATGACAAAAGGACCCGTACCAACAGGATTTGAACGAAAATTATTTCCATAATAATCAATAGCTTCTTTAGGTACTACAGAACAGAAGCGCATAGACAACAATCCTAGAAAAGCTGGGAATGGTTTTTTTAGTTGTATGATAAATGTAGAATTATTCTTGGCGTAAAATTGTTTTACGTTATTTAAAACCCATCTTCCTCTTGCTGCTACTTTTTCGTCTAACAATCTATTAAAACTATATTCAAAATCGTAGGCTGTTGCAATCCTCGTAGAATCTTTATGGTTGTTAGCAAAAACGATACTTTTATGAAAATAAACATCTTCTCTTAAGTTAAATGTATAGGTTAAGGTACTGTCATTATAATTCCAACTTTGAGCGATATCGGGTTTAACATTCAATTGGCTGTCTAATTGAACTAAACTATTAAAAATTTGATTAGTTGGCCAGATTAACTGTGGGTTACTCGCAAATGCAGGATCTAATGTGGCAATATTACTATGTTCGTTATACTTAAAAACAAAATGATCATTCTCTGTCTCTCGATCATTATGACATGAAAATGAAATCACTAAGCTACTAATCACTGTGATTAAATAAAATCCTTTAATGGTTTTGTTTTTCATCTACTTTTTTGAAATGGATAATAGTTTGTATTTTTGCAGTCCAAAATTAATATGGTCATTTGTCAAAAGTACAAGAATGAATCCTAGAAAAAAAGTCGCATTTTATACCTTAGGTTGTAAACTTAACTTTAGTGAAACTTCCACTATTGCAAGAAATTTTAAAGATGAAGGGTTTGATCGTATAGATTTCTCTGAAAAAGCAGATATGTATGTGATCAATACATGCTCTGTTACTGAAAATGCTGATAAGAAGTTTAAGGATATTGTCAAGCTAGCTCTAAAATCAAATCCAGATGCATTCGTTGCCGCTGTAGGCTGTTACGCGCAATTAAAACCTGAAGAATTAGCGAATATAAACGGTGTTGATTTAGTTTTGGGTGCAACAGAAAAGTTTAAAATTACTGATTATTTAAATGATTTAACTAAAAACGATTTTGGTGAGATACACTCTTGTGAAATTGAGGAAGCAAATTTTTATGTAGGATCTTATTCTATTGGAGATAGAACAAGAGCTTTTTTAAAGGTGCAAGATGGATGTGACTATGTGTGTACTTTTTGTACAATACCACTCGCACGAGGTATTTCTAGGAGTGATAAGTTAGAAAAAGTTTTGTTAAATGCAAAGGAAATATCTGATCAAGGAATTAAAGAAATTGTTTTAACGGGAGTTAATATTGGTGATTACGGAAAAGGTGAATTTGGAAATAAAAAACACAAGCATACTTTTTTGGAACTTATTCAATCTTTAGACAAAGTTTTGGGTATTGAACGAATTCGAATTTCCTCGATTGAGCCTAATTTGTTAAAAAATGAAACAATTAAATTTGTTGCTGAATCCAACACGTTTGTTCCACATTTTCACATGCCTTTACAAAGTGGGAGTAATAAATTATTACGTTTAATGAAACGTAGATATCAACGTGAATTATACAAAGAAAGAGTCCTTGAGATTAAAAAATACATGCCAAATGCTTGTATCGGAGTTGACGTTATTGTAGGTTTTCCGGGTGAAACAGATGAATTATTTTTAGAGACTTATCATTTTCTCAATGAATTAGACATTTCATATTTGCATGTCTTTACCTATTCTGAGAGAGTAAATACGCCTGCCGCTAATATGCAAGGAGTAGTTCCACAAAATATAAGAAAAAAAAGAAGTAAAATGTTAAGAGGTTTATCGGTTAAAAAAAGACGTTCATTTTATGAGAGTCAATTAAATACTTCACATTCTGTTTTATTTGAGAGTGAAAACAAAAAGGGGTATATAAACGGGTTTACTGAGAATTACGTAAAAGTTAAGGCACCTTGGAATCCAATTTTAGTAAATACTAAACAGGAGGTAACACTCACGAAAATAGATGATGATGGCTTGGTTCGTTTTAAATTTTTGAATCAGGAAATAAATTAAATATTAATACCTACCGGTAACAATTTTTTATATTTTCTTCTGTTTTTTCTTAAAAACGAAGCGATTTCAGGACTTGTGGGAACCAAATGAATTCCACGATTTTCAACAATTTTAAAAACTGCTTTAATAAAAATTTCTCTAAATCCTTGATCTTCCATATCACTTGACATTACAAATTTAGTAAGAAAAATTTTACGGTCTTGAAGTGCATATTCAATACGAGCCATTTGCTCTTCAACTTCTAATTCAAATTGCCTTAAAAATTCGTTGTCGTTAATTTCTACATCTTCAATCATAAAATTTGATTTTTTAGATTATTAAATTATACTAAGCCTTAATTCCCGTAGTCGTTGATATTGATCTCTAATTTAATTCTTTTAGGATTATAATCCTTTAAAATGTAAATTTACAAATAATTATTGAGCTAAACCCTATCCAATTGGCAAACACCCCAAAAACCGTTGTTTATTTTGTGCCAGGATTGGCAGCAGGAAAAGAGATTTTTGAGTATATTTCTTTACCAGATCATCTTTATGAGGTTCGCGTATTGGAATGGATTTCTCCTAACAAGAAGGAGTCCATAAAACAATATGCAAAAAGAATGGCTACTTTAATTATTGAAAAAAATATAATTTTAATAGGAGTCTCTTTTGGGGGAGTCATGGCTCAGGAAATGAGTTTTTTCTTAAAAACAAAAAAAATAATTATAATCTCTAGTGTAAAGTCTAAACATGAGATTCCATACAAATTAAGAATTTTAACAAAAATCCCCATCTATAAACTTATTCCAAATAGATTTCTTGATAACACTAAAAACATCGTAAGATATGGTCTAGGAATAAAAACTAAAAGTAAATTACACTCCTATCAAAAATATCTTTCTGTAAAAGATACTCAATACCTCAAGTGGGCCATAAAACAAATGGTTGGATGGAAAAGAGTAAATGAAATTGAGAATATTATTCATATTCATGGAGATAAAGATCCCATATTTCCTATTAAAAATATAAAAAACTGTATCGTAGTTCCTGGAGGAACACATATCATGCTTATAGTTAAGTTTAAGTGGTTAAACGATAATCTTCCCTGTATTATTAGTGGAGACTATAATGCATGATGGTTAAAAAGTTTTTTATAATTTCAATTGTTTTTTTATTTTGAAAAATAATTTCCTCTTATATTTAAATATAATTTTTTAACAATTTTAGCTTTCATTATATCAACTATGAGATTTTTACCAAAACATTTTATTTTACTTTTTTTATTGGGAATAGTAGTATTACTAATTCAAGCGGTGCAAGAACCTTTGACGGATGCAGTTATTGAAAGAAAGTTGATAAACGATTACAATATTTATGCAATACCTATTCCTGAGAAAATGGATTTTGCTGGTGAAAAGGTGCCTTTATACAACCCAGATATTAGAGAACGAATGGACAGAGAATTATTAGTAAATACCTATTGGCAATCCAATGGATTATTATTGATAAAAAGAGCAAATAAATATTTTCCAATTATTGAACCTTTACTTAAAGAATACGGTATTCCAGATGATTTTAAATACTTAGCAGTGGCTGAAAGTGGTCTACAAAACAATAGTTCTCCAGCAGGAGCCGCAGGATTTTGGCATTTTATGAAAACTACGGGTAAAGAGTATGGTTTAGAAATTAACTCCTACGTTGATGAGCGTTATCACATTGAAATTGCAACTCGCGTAGCTGCTGAGTATTTAATAAAGGCTAAAAAACGTTTTGGAAGTTGGACTTTAGCGGCAGCATCTTACAATGCGGGTTTTTCAGGAATTATTAGACAGCAAGAGCGACAGCTTGTTAATGATAGTTATTATGATTTATTATTAAATGATGAAACAAGTCGTTATTTATTTAGAATTTTGGCTCTTAAAGAAATATTATCTAATCCCTACAAATATGGATTTAATTATAGAGAAAGTGATTTATATAAACCCATTTCAACCTATAAAGTAAAAGTAGATACCGCTGTTACTAATTTTGCAGTTTTTGCAAAAAAATTTAATATTAATTATAAAATATTAAAAATCCACAATCCCTGGTTACGGGACAATTTTTTAAAAAATGCCTCTGGTAAAGAGTATTTTATAGAAATACCTGAGGAAGGCTATTATAATAATTTAAGATGAAAATGGAATCAACAATTTTAATATCGCTTTTGATTATTGGAGTTTTAGCAGGTATCTTAAGTGGATTAATTGGGGTAGGAGGAGGAGTGATAATGATTCCTTTACTGGTATTTGTATTGGGTTATTCCCAACATGCGGCTCAGGGAACAAGCTTAGCGGTTTTAGCTATACCGGTTACATTTATAGCGGCATATAACTATTATTCTGAAGGATATATTAGTTGGAAATTTGCCTTTATTATTGCTATTGGATTTGTTGTTGGAGGATATTTTGGTTCAAAATGGGCTATTTCAATAGATCAATCCCTTTTAAAAAAAATATTTGGAGTTGTTCTTTTAATTGCCGCTATTAAAATGTTCTTTGGAAAATAATGTTTGTCGAAACTTTCAAAAGAGTGTTTAATCAAACACTTTTATTAGATAATAAATGCCTAAAAGTGAGGCGCCAATAATTAGTAAAATATCAGCACCAGACCAAGACATAAGTTTAAATAAACAGGCAAAAATTGCTACTGAAAGGCCTAAGTTTTTTAGTTTAAGTATCATTATGTTTTTTTAAAATCTTCTTCCACCACGGGCACTACGACCAAATTGTTGTTGAGGTTGTCCAGCTTTTTTCATTTGATTTTTCATCATTTTGATTTGATTGTCCAACATATTATGCTGATCTAATTTTTTAGCTTCGGTCAGAAGTGTTTGTGCTTCCCTTTTTCTGTTTTTAGACATTGCTATTCCAGCTAAATTTAATTTAGCCATCGCTAAATCAGTATCCATAGACAAACCCAAACTTATTGCTTTTTTAAAATATTTTTCAGCTTCATTCATATTTGTTTGGGAAACCATAAGGCCATTGAGGTAGTTATAATATCCTTGTTGTTTTTTTACAAGTGATGCTTCCGGATTTCCTATTTTATCTAACCATTTTTTCGCTCCGGGAAAATCCTCTTTTCTTAATCTTAAGAAGGCTAATAATATAATTTCATTTTTAAAGTAAAGAAAAATAAATATTGAAGAAAGTAAAATATACATGATACCATTACCTATATTTTCTTCAGAAAACTGCCAAACAGCTATTACTACTATTAAAACTGCTAATACTAATTTTAAATTTTTATTGAACATATTGGTTATTTATAGGATGCAAATGTATAAAAACAATTCTAAATATTTTAATATTATGGTTTGTGTAAGTAAAAAATGATTGTATATTTGCGCTCAGTTTTGAGGCAAGTTGTTTTAAGACTTATAAAAGTTTAATATACAGATTTTAAAGATATATAGTAATGAGTAAAAGAACATTTCAACCCTCAAAAAGAAAAAGAAGAAACAAGCATGGTTTTAGAGAACGTATGGCTTCTGTAAGTGGAAGAAAAGTTTTAGCAGCTAGGAGAGCTAAAGGCAGAAAGAAAATTTCTGTATCATCTGAAACTCGTCACAAAAAATAATGTTAATAAATAAATAAAAAAAAGGTGTTGTTCTTAGAGCAACACCTTTTTTTTATACCCTGTAGTATGTAATTTTACACTGCTAAAAAAAACCGGATTATGCCTAAAAATAAAAACCTTTCATCAATATTAATTATAGGTTCTGGTCCTATAGTTATTGGCCAAGCATGTGAATTTGATTATTCAGGTTCACAATCTTTACGATCTTTGAGAGAAGATGGAATTGAAACAATTTTAATCAATTCTAACCCAGCAACTATCATGACTGATCCCTCAATGGCAGATCATGTTTATTTGTTGCCCCTTACCACAAAATCTATCATACAGATTTTAAAAGAACATCCTCAAATCGATGCAGTATTACCAACCATGGGTGGTCAAACAGCTTTAAATTTGTGTATTGAAGCTGATGAAAAAGGTATATGGAAAGATTTTGAAGTAGATTTAATTGGTGTTGATATCAATGCTATAAACATTACTGAAGATAGAGAACAATTTAGAGAATTAATGGGTAGAATAGGAGTGGCTATGGCTCCGCAAGCTACCGCTACTTCTTTTTTAAGAGGTAAAGAAATTGCACAAGATTTTGGTTTTCCCTTGTGTATTCGATCATCATTCACCTTAGGGGGAGCTGGAGCAGCAATAGTTTATGAAGAAGAAGATTTTGACAAACTACTTCGAAGGGGATTAGAAATTTCTCCAATTCATGAGGTAATGATCGACAAAGCAATGATGGGATGGAAGGAATACGAATTAGAGCTGTTGCGAGATAAAAACGACAATGTAGTAATTATTTGTTCAATTGAAAATATGGATCCTATGGGGATACATACTGGAGATTCTATAACTGTTGCACCTGCCATGACACTAAGTGATAGCACTTTTCAAAAGATGCGAAATATGGCGATTAAAATGATGCGTAGTATTGGAGATTTTGAAGGGGGATGCAATGTTCAATTTGCTGTAAGTCCTGATGAAAAAGAAGATATTATTGCTATAGAAATTAATCCTAGAGTTTCTAGATCTTCTGCTTTAGCTAGTAAAGCTACAGGTTATCCAATTGCAAAAATTGCAACTAAGTTAGCTATAGGATATACATTAGATGAGTTAGATAACCAAATTACCAAATCTACTTCGGCACTATTTGAACCAACCTTAGATTATGTTATTGTAAAAATACCGAGATGGAATTTTGACAAATTTGAGGGCTCCGATAGAACATTAGGATTACAAATGAAGGCGGTAGGAGAAGTCATGGGTATTGGTCGATCATTTCAAGAGGCACTTCATAAAGCTACACAATCCTTAGAAATAAAGCGTAATGGTTTAGGAGCAGATGGAAAAGGTTATAAAGATTATACTACAATAATTGACAAATTAACCAATGCGTCTTGGGATCGGGTATTTGTTATTTATGATGCTATCGCAATGGGTATTCCATTAAGCCAGATTTATGATATTACAAAAATCGACATGTGGTATCTAAAACAATATGAAGAATTGTTTCAATTAGAAAAAGAAATTTCAACTTACGATATTAGTTCTATCAACAGTGATTTATTGTTAGAAGCTAAACAAAAAGGGTATGGTGATAGACAAATTGCTCATATGTTAGGATGTTTAGAAAGTGAAGTTTATAAAAAAAGGGATGAATTAAATATTAATAGAGTCTACAAACTAGTTGATACTTGCGCTGCTGAATTTAAGGCTGAAACGCCTTATTACTATTCTACATTTGAAAATAAAATGCAGACTAAAGACGGTAAAAGTTATGCGGATAACGATAGTATTGTTTCTGAAAAAAAGAAGATTGTTGTTTTAGGTTCGGGGCCAAATAGAATAGGGCAAGGGATTGAATTTGACTATTGTTGTGTACATGGAGTTTTAGCTGCTGCAGAGTGTGGTTATGAAACAATAATGATCAACTGTAATCCTGAAACTGTTTCCACTGACTTTGATACTGCAGATAAATTATATTTTGAACCTGTATTTTGGGAACATATTTACGACATCATCCGACATGAAAAACCAGAAGGTGTTATAGTGCAGTTAGGTGGACAAACTGCTTTGAAACTAGCTGAAAAATTAACCAAATATGGAGTAAAAATTATTGGGACTAGTTTTGAATCGTTAGATTTAGCTGAAGATCGAGGTAGTTTTTCAAAACTTTTAAAGGAAAACAATATTCCTTTTCCAGAATTTGGTGTTGCCGAAAATGCTGATGAAGCCCTACTTTTAGCAGATCAATTAGATTTTCCAATATTAGTGCGACCATCTTATGTCCTAGGTGGACAAGGAATGAAAATAGTTATTAATAAAGAGGAATTGGTTGAACACGTTGTCGATTTATTAAGAAAAATACCTAACAATAAATTGCTCTTAGATCATTATTTAGATGGAGCTATTGAAGCAGAAGCAGATGCAATTTGTGATGCTGATGGGAATGTCTATATTATAGGAATTATGGAACACATAGAGCCCTGCGGCATACATTCAGGTGATTCAAATGCAACTTTACCAGCCTTCAATTTAGGTGATTTAGTAATGCAACAAATTATTGATCACACCCATACGATTGCAAGGGCATTGAATACTATAGGATTAATTAATATACAGTTTGCAATAAAAGAGGAAAAGGTGTATATCATTGAAGCAAATCCCAGGGCTTCAAGAACAGTTCCTTTTATAGCAAAAGCCTATAAAGAACCTTATGTGAACTATGCCACAAAAGTTATGCTTGGGGAAAAGATGGTAACTGACTTTAACTTCAACCCTCAATTGGATGGTTATGCAATCAAACAGCCTGTTTTTTCTTTTAATAAATTTCCAAATGTAGATAAACGATTGGGGCCTGAAATGAAAAGTACTGGTGAGAGTATATTATTTATTGATAGTTTAAAAGATGATCAATTTTATGATTTATACTCAAGGAGAAAGATGTACTTAAGTAAATAATTTAGAGTTAAATTCATTTAAATTGATATCGAATTAAATAGATAAATATAAAAGCTCTTTGTATTTTATCAATATGAAATAAATTTTTCACTATATTTATTTTTCTAAAATTATATGAATGAAATTTAAATTCTCCTATTCTTTATGTTTTTTTCTTTTTGTCTTATCAAGTTGTACGAATACGACTTATGATGATATCCAACTTAATGAAGATGTAAACTCAGATCTTGTAACTTATCAAGACGTAAAACCAATTATAGATAATAATTGTCTTAATTGTCATAGCAATCCAACTCAAAATGGAGCACCTATGTCCCTAGTTACTTATGAAGAAGTAAAAAACTCTGTTTTAAACAGTAATTTAATTGATAGAATTAGTCGTAACGATGGTGCAGATGGGCTAATGCCTCAAGGCGGTCCAAGATTATCACAAGATTTAATAAATATAGTTATTCAATGGGAGTTAGACGCCCTTTTAGAAAACTAAAAACGATGAAAAAAAATATATTCTTTTTACTTTTATTTATTTTTACGATAAGTTTTAATTATGCACAAGAAAGATTTGCTACAAAATCAGGTATGATTAATTTTGAAGCATCTGTTCCTTCATTTGAGGAAGTAAAAGCAACGCACAATTCGGTGAGTGCTATTTTAAAATCGAATGGAGACTTTGCTTCTTTGGCTTTAGTTAGAGGATTTCGTTTTAAAGTTGCTTTAATGGAAGAACATTTTAATGAAAGTTACATTGAATCTAGTAAGTATCCAAAGGCTACATTTAGTGGAAAAATCAAGGATTTCAATAGTTCCGAATTGTCGGGTGTTCAAAAGGATTATGTACTATTAGGTACAGTTTCAATGCATGGAAAAGAAAAAAAAATAGAAACCACAGTTAATTTAAAAGAAATTGAAAATATCATTTATTTAACGACAAGCTTTACTCTAAGACCAGAAGATTTTAATATTGAAATACCAAGTATTGTTAGTAATAAAATAGCAGAAGAAATAAACATATCAACATACTTTGAATTAAGAACAAATTTTTAAAAAATGTCTAAAAAACTCAAATTTGTAGTATTATTCTTTTTTTTATTTTCGGGCACCTATTTTTTATATAATTATCTATATCAAAATCACAGAAATATACAGTTAGAAAAAGCTGAGGTAATTGTTTCTGCTGAAGGTCTAATTGATTTTTTTAAGAAAAATGAGTCAGAAAAAGTTCTAAATAAAACACTTGAAGTCAAGGGATTAATAACTGAGATTGGTTCAAAGAGCCTTACCATAGACCATAAAGTTCAATGCAGTTTTAATTTTGAAATTAAAGATTTTAAAATCGATCAAAAAATAACTGTAAAAGGTAGATGTATCGGTTTTGATGAACTTTTTGAAATTGCTAAAATAGACCAGTCTTCCATTATTAAATAAATTACAAATGAAAAATATAACCTTCTTTTTATTATTATTTCCTTTTATTGTTTTCTCACAGGATGATTTATTAGGCGAACTAAACGAGGAAATTAAAGAAGATAGAAAAGTAATTTCTGTTTTTAAATCATTAAAAGTCGTTAATTTTGAAACTACAAAACTTGCTAATAAGAAAGACTTTTATTTGGTGATTTCTCATCGATTTGGTTCTGTAAAAAACGGAATTGACGATCTTTTTGGTCTGGATCAAGCAGTTACACAATTTAAATTTATATATGGTGTTAATGAATGGTTAAATATAGGAGTAGCTAGGTCATCCAATCAAAAAAAATATGGAGTTCATGTTAAATATCGACTAAAATATCAAGAAAAAAATGGTTTTCCTGTTTCCATAGTTGGTTATAATTTAATTACCGCGAATACTTCATTGAAAGACGATGTGTATCCAAATATCAATTTTGAGAACAGGCTTTCCTACACTTCACAATTATTAATATCTCGAAAATTTAATGATAATTTATCTTTATTATTAGCGCCCAGTTTTATCCATGAAAATTTAGCAACAAGAAGTTTTGTTCAAGAAAATGGATCTACTAATTTCTATGATGAAGAAAACAATCAATTTGCTATTGGTTTTGGGGGACGTTACAAAGTTTCAAAGCGAATCAGTTTAAATATTGACTATGGTTTACATTTAAACAGAAATGAAAATTCAGTATACAATAATCCGTTGTCTATTGGAGCAGATATAGAAACAGGAGGTCATGTTTTTCAGGTGCACTTTACGAATGCTCAAGCTATGTTTGAAGAAGGTTTCATTACACAAGCTCAAGGCGACTGGTTAGATGGAGACTTCTTTTTTGGTTTTAACCTTGTACGAGTATTTTAATCAATCTTTGTTAAAATGAGGTGAAGTTTCTTTTTGTACTTCAACTATAAAATACTTAGTGTCTCCCCAAAAAACAAATGATGTATATCGCTCTACATAGGAAACTTTGACATAGTTGCCTTGTAAATCTTGAAGTTTTTCTATTACACTTTTATCTTTATCCAAAATAGAAAAAGAAAATATTTGGGCTCCACTTATACCCTGACTGATTTCACCTTCCCAGGTTTTAAAAATTACGCCCTTATTACTAACTTTAATTAATTCACCAGAACGAGTTCCTCTACTATAGGGAACATAATAAATAAAGGAAAACCAAACAATGGTCATTAAAAGGATTACTGCCAATATTATATAAAGTATTTTTTTCATAATTTTAAATATTTTTAGATCTTTTTAGGATTAATTCGGGCAAAGATTTTTTTTTCAAATCTCATTAAATTGCTCACAAAGCCTCAACTTATTAACAATCCAACAACTCGTTTATAGCTAACTTTGATAAAAAGGATATTAAGTTATCATACACATGTTATTCAATTAATTTTTAGTTCTTAAACTAATTTAGTTATTTTTTTAATATAAATTGTTTTAATTCATTGTCAAATTCAATTGTTTCAGAGGGAAATAAATTTTCAAAACACCCTAATTTGATTAACATTTCAGGTTTGTCAAAATAGATTTTATCAGTTGTCATTACAATCATTTTATGAGAAACTTGAATAGCTAAGTCGATTTCGTGGGTCGAAAATATGATAGTTTTTTTCTTTTTATTAGCTAAATCTTTTAATAGTTTTAAAATATACGCTCTATGATAAATATCTAGATGTGTGGTTGGTTCGTCCAATAATATTATTGGAGTGTCTTGAACCAGAGCCCTAGCTATCATTACTCTTTGTAGTTGCCCGTCACTTAATTCAGAACATTTTTTATTAACTAAGTTTACGGTGTCCGTATCTATCAGAGATTCTTCAATAATTTTTTCATCCATTTCTGTAAGCATTCCTATCCAATTGGTATAAGGATGTCTACCTAATGACACTAATTCTTTGACAGTTATATTTTTTGATGAGGGTGATTCTGTAAGAACAATACTAAGTTGAGTTGCTATATCTAAAGTCGAGTATTCATTAAATTTTTTGTTATTTAATAATATGATACCATTTTTTTGTGGCTGTATCCTTGCAAGAGTTTTTAGTAGTGTTGATTTACCTATTCCATTGGTGCCCACAATACTTATTAATTCACCTTTATTAATTGAAAAGTTAATGTTTTCCGAAACAATAAACGTATCTTTTTTATTCGAATATCCAATAGATACATTTTTTACTTCAATAATATTATTTGAATAATTATTAGACATTAATTAGCTTTTTAAAAAAATAATTTTCGTTTTCTTACTAACAACCAAATTACAACAGGTGCTCCTAATAAAGAAGTTATAGCATTAATTGGTAACGTCAATTCTATAAAAGGTAATTGTGCTACCGTATCACAAATTAGCATCAAAACTGCACCACTTAAAAAGACAGCTGGCAATAAAACCATATGATTCGACGAGTTAAAATATTGTCTTGTCAAATGCGGTACTGCTAAACCAACAAAAGCAATTGGTCCTGCAAAGGCTGTTATACTGCCAGCCAAAAGGCTGGTAGCTACTATAATCCAAAACGTGGCTAATTTTAAATTGACACCCATACTTTTTGCATAATTTTCACCCAACAATAATGCATTTAGTGATTTTGTAGTGAGAATACTTATCCATAAACCAATTGTAATACAGAAGAATAAAATTAAAATTCCATTCCAAGAAACATTACCTAAAGTTCCAAAACTCCAAAATACAAATTGTTGTAACTGTTCTGCATTACTAAAATAAGAAAGGACTGACACCACTGCTGCGGTAACACTCCCAAACATAAGTCCGATGATGAGTATGGTCATGGTATCTTTTACTTTAAAAGTTACAGATAAGACTGCTAACAATACTAAAAAACTCCCAAATGCTGAGGCTATAACTAAACTCCAAGACCCGAGTAAAAAGCCCCCAAAACTAATTCCAAATATTCCAGTACCAAGGATCAATAATGCTACACCTAAACTAGCTCCACTACTCAATCCTAAAACAAAAGGTCCTGCTAATGGATTTCTAAAAAGTGTTTGCATCAATAATCCAGAAACGGCTAATCCACCTCCTGCGAGTATAGCAGTTATTGCTTTAGGCAAGCGATAATCCAATATGATATACTTCCAAGACGATTTTAAAGGTTCTCCACCAAATAGACTAATGATAACTTCTCTAACAGGAATAGATACCGTTCCTAAGCTTATACTTATTATAAAAGTGATTATTAGTATTAAAATCAATACTAAAAAATAGAAGCGATATGTTTTTTGATTTTTCAATTATTTTAGTTGATCAAAAAAATAGAATTTGTGATTGGGTAACAATTCAGGATGTAAAATTTTTATAATATCTTTTAAAACAATGTCTGGACGGTTTGGTGCTAATTCAAAATAAATTAAACCACCAGTTTCTCCAACCTTATTGGTAAAACTATACACTTTTTTATTTTTAAAAGAATCGAAATATTGATATACAGCATGAGCTTTCTTTAATTGAACTAAATTTGTATAATAACTGGGGCCTATCCATATTTCAGCATGTTCAGCCTTTTCTAGAACAGATTCCAAGCTCAGAGAGTGACTTCCAGTACCCTTAGTTTCCTTCCAAAGGTAATCTCCATTTGCATCTGCTATAAATTGAGCAGCCCAACTTTTTCCTTGTGGTAAATACCAGATATCTTTGTACATAGCACCACTCAATACTGTCGGTTTCGATTTTGCATTGAATGCTATTTTTTTAGCATTTAAATATTCATTTTCAATATTTGAAAACAAACGGTTGGCTAAAGTATCCTTATCGTAAAATGCTGCAAAAAATTTAATCCATTCTGCTTTTGCTAAAGGAGAGCTCTCTGTCCAATCTCCATTGTAGACTAGTGGAATCCCAGTTTTTTTTATTGTTTTTAGAGTTTTGTCATGATTATCGATAGCAAAACCTACAATGACATCTGGATTTAAATCTAGTAATGATTCGGTATTTAAATCTTCATTTTTACCTAATTCTTTGATAAGCCCCTGGTTAATTCTCTTTCTTGTTTTTTGTGATGAGATGTAATCTAAACTAGGAAATCCAACAAGAGTTGTATCAACCTCTAACATTTCAAGTGAAGGAATATGGGTAGTTGATGTTACTACAATTTCATTGATAGGTATGGTGATGATTTCATCAAATGATTCTGGCATTTCAAGTGGATGACCTTTTTTTACTAATGCATATCTAAACTCTTTTTCACTTCCGGGCCAAATATTTTTTACAGTAATAACTTTATATCCATCACGATATGCAATATCAAACCCTTTTGCGTATTTTATAGAGGTACTATACTTGGAATGATTTGTTAAAATTTTATCATCTTTTTGTTCTTTACAAGAAATAAAAAATAAAAAGAGCAATGCTATAAAAAGTATTTTTTGCATTTTCAAAAATAATAGTATTTGTTTTGATTGTAGCAATTTTTAAAATCTTATTTTAGCATCGAAATTGGTGAGGAAATTTTCAATTGCAAAATGACCTCTTAAAAGGGAATTCGGTTCAAAACCGAAGCTGTTCCCGCAACTGTAAGTCTTTTTTGAATTATCTATTCAAAAATGTATCTCTTAAAACCACTGTTAACACGGGAAGGTTATACATAAGACAAGCCAGGAGACCTGCCTTTTTTAAATTAATTAATCGGACTTTCGGGATAAAAGTAAGAGGATATGAAAGGATTATACCTATCTATAGCGTCATTTATGTGTTCGGCATCGTTATGTGCTCAGCTAGACTCTATCCAGTATTTAAATGAAGTAGTACTCGTAGACTCTAAATTAGAAGAGTTTTCAGAAGGGTATACGCTAACTAAAATATCGGATACTGTAATTTCTAGAAACCCGGTATCCCTTAGTGATTTATTAAACTTCAATTCTGATATTTATATTAAAGAAAACGGTTACGGTATGGTAGCCTCTCCATCATTTAGAGGTACCAATGCTTCACAAACGGCAGTCATATGGAATGGTATTCCTATCAATTCAAATCTTACCGGGCAAACTGATTTAAATACTATTGTCACAGGTTCCTTGACTAATATCATTATAAGAAGTGGAGGAGGGAGTTCTCAATATGGTAGTGGTGCTGTAGGCGGAAGTATTCATTTAAATAATACTATTGATTTTACAGAGAATACCAATAATGAACTTACTATGTATTATGGTAGTTTTACTTCCGTTGGCGGTATTTTTAAAAGAAAAATGGCAACCGAAAAAAAATATTTAGATATGGCGATTGATTTTATTTCTTCAGATAACGATTTTGAATACATCGGTTTAAATCGAAAAAATCAAAATGGAGAATTTAATAAATTAAATATTTCTTTGAATGGAGGTCTTCGTTCGGATAGAAGTTCACTTATTTGGAATTCTAATTATTTTAGTGGAGCTAGAAATCTCTCAGGCACTATAACCACCTTCAATAAAGACAGTTATAAAGATGAAACTTTTCGGAACTTGTTCACTTGGAATTCAACATCAAAAAAATGGAATAATACTATAAAAGGTGCACATATTTTTGAACGATATCAATATTATCCAAATCGAGAAAACGTTTTGTATTTTGAAGGTAAATCCAATACCATAATTGGCGACTACCAATTAGAATGCAATATTAGTGAGAAAATAACGGTGAGCTCTATTTTAAATTTAACTCATATAAAAGCAGAAGGTACGAACATAGGTAATGAGAGTCGTAACACCCTGGCTGCAATATTTATATGGAAACAACTTGTATCAGATCAACTAAGTTACAATATCAATATTCGTCAAGAATTTCTGAATGATTTCGAGAATCCTTTGATAGTTTCTGTCGACACTAAATACAAAATTAGAGAATGGTATTTTCTAAAAGCAAACGCTTCTAAAAATTATCGAATTCCAACGTTTAACGATTTATATTGGAACTCTGGAGGCAATGTAGATTTAAAACCAGAGATATCCTACCAAACTGAAATAAGTAATGAATTTTATTTTAAGCATTTTCTTTTGAATTTAAATTTGTTTTATATAAACTCCAAAGACCTCATAAGTTGGCAGCCTGACATGAACGGAATGTTCTCTCCGATAAATATTTCTGAAACTGAAAATATTGGATTCGAAATGGCAGCAAAATTTTCTAAATCTATCCAAAAAAATATTTTTAATATAGGGATTAATTATGCTTATACCTCTGCAAAAAACATTGAAACAGGCAAACAATTAATGTACGTTCCTTTTCATAAAGTAACAGGAACTATCGATTACAGAATTCAACGATTCAATGCTTATTACCAGCAATTGTTCAATGGAAAAGTATTTACAACTACAGATAACAGCACTGATTTAGATTCTTATTTAGTCGCTAATATAGGCTTAGATTACTTTTTTACATACAAAACAATGCCTGTAAAAATTGGATTTAAATTCAATAATATTTTTAATAAGTATTACGAAAATGTTGCCTATCGGCCCATGCCAAACAGAAATATACAAACCACTATAACTTTTAAATTTTAAATATAATGAAACCACTAAAAAATCTTTTTAAAATCTTAATTATTTCAATACTAATTAGTTCCTGTTCAGACGATGATAGAATTCTCCCTTCACTAGGAGATTATGAAAACGGAATACTTGTTACTAACGAAGGACCTTTCCAAAACGGTACCGGTACAATTACTTATATCTCTGACGACTACACGACTATAGAGCAACAAGTTTTTAATCAAGTCAATTCCGAAGACCTTGGAAGCATCGTTCAATCCATAGGGTTTAATGATGATTTAGCTTACATAGTTATCAATAATTCTAACAAAATAGAAGTTGTAAATAGATATAGTTTCGAATCGATAAGTTCTATTACTGATGGGTTAATGAATCCTAGATATTTTTTCTCATCAGGAACCAACGGTTATGTAACTAATTGGGGAGATCCTTTTGATAACACCGATGATTACATAGCAGTAATAGATCTATTGTCGCAAACGATTACTTCAACAATCTCAGTAGCATTTGGTCCAGAAAAACTAATCCTTATGAATGATGTTCTATATGTAGCTCATCAGGGAGGATATGGTCAAAATAATATTTTGTCCGTTATAGATACTAGTAATAATACCCTAGCTTCTACTATTGAAGTTGGTGATGTACCCAATTCAATGGTAGTTCTTGATAACAATCTTTGGGTACTTTGTGGCGGTAATCCTGATTATACCGGTAACGAAACTAACGGAAAACTTTTAAAAATTGATGTGTCAGATAATTCTGTAGTTCAGGTGTTTGATTTTTTAACAAGCGATCACCCAAAACATTTATCAGCAGATGGATCCCATTTAATTTATAATTTAAATGGAGTAGTTTATAGCAAAGACGAAGCTGATATTTCCTTACCTCAAGAGAGTATCATTTCGGGAACTTTTTATGCCATGACCACAAAAGATGGTAAACTTTATGCCACTGATGCTGGAGATTTTGCAAGCAATGGAGCTCTGAAAATAGTTGATTTATCAACTAATTCAGAAATACAAAGTATTCAAACTGGAATTATTCCAGGAGGTGTTTATTTTAATGATTAATTAAAATAACTTTATTCTTTTATTTCTAATAATAAAAATTGGTTGAGTTGTTTTCCAAACAATTGAAAATTATCATCGGAAATCAGGATTATAGACTGATTTCCGTTTTCTAAGATAGGTCCAAGTGTAATTCCTTCGATATTATCAATTATTCCCTCTGTTAATTTATTTTTAACAGTGTCGAAACTAAAAACCAATTCTTTTTTTAAAGGGATAAAGTCGGTTTGTTTTAAGGAATTTATGGCTAAAGTATTGGTGGAAGTCTTTTCTATCCATGCATGAAATAAATTGATGGTGTTACCCTGTGTTCCTTTTTCACTCTGATAGGTTCTCTCGATTACAATGAAATGATTTGGTTTAAACTCCAAAATATCAGTAAGCCCGTTTAAATTATAATCTCCAACATAGGGCTTTGTTATGGGCTCTAGTTGATATGCAAATTCTTTGATTGCTTTTCTAGTTTTTTTATCAAAATAAGTAATTCGAATAGGCGAATTTGCCTTTTGATACGATGGCTCATCTCCGTCCTGAATAAGGGGTAGTTCAAAGGCTGTCCAAAAACCATCTTTATTAAAACTATGACTTAGCCCTTCAAGTGTTTTATTATGAATAGGCTTTGGTTCATGGCTAACTAGAAAATTGGGAGGTAGTTCATAATCAAATAAAAATTCACCTTTATAATTTGCCGAAAATAATAAGGGGTTTTTATTTTTATTTATAGCCCCTTCGCTTACCATAGTTATTTGGTTATTAGCGTCAAATACAATAGATTCAAGATCTAAAGTTTGATTTTCATAATAAGGATGATCTCTGAATAAAACCATATCAACAAAATCAATTTGAACGATTATTTTTTTTTTGATTTCTATGGTAGCTTTATAATATCTGGGTAATTTTGAATCGTCGGCAACAAGATAATAATTTCCATCATGGTAGTCTATTCCTGAAAGCCCGCCGACTTTTGTGCTGTCAAAAAATTGACTAGCTGGAAAAATATAATCATCTAAAAACATCAATTCAATTTTTTTAGATTCTTCAATTTTTTTATTACAACCAATAAAGTTGATAAGAATAAAAAATAATATAAATGGTCTTGTCATGAATTAAATTATGGGTTTTCTTTAATCATTTTTTGATAGATAGGAGACAGCTTTTTACTGTTTGATAATTCCTTAAATTCAATATTATTCCTTTGTAGTGGTTGCGTAAATGAAAACAGATCATTTATAGCAGCGGCTAACAGCGGTTCATTAATATTGCCAAGAGTTCCCAAGTTTGTATAATCTTCATTCAAGATAAGGTCGGGAAAGAGACCATCGTCATAATCGGTATTCCCAACCGCATTTGAGGTTTTAAATACCAAAGGTAGCATTGCAAATGTATGCCCTGGATTGGCTTGACTCTTACTGAAGTTTGGAGCCGGAGCATCATATAATAAAAAAGATGCTTGATATTTACCTCTGGTACGATCACCAATTTGTTTCACCTCAATGTAAGGTTTTAAACAATTAATTACCAATTCACTGGCAGAAGCAGAACTGTTCGTTGTTAGAATGTAAACTTTATTTAAATTAAGACTATTTATTAGTTCACCTGTAAAGATTTTATCGTTAAACAAAATTGGATTGGCATACACATTTTGACGGTCATCATTCCAAAATTCATTTGCAAACAATTGATTGTTAAATTGTCCGGTAATCATACTGGATAAATCTACAGCGGTTTCAACAGAACCTCCTCCATTGTATCTTAGATCCAAAATTAAATCATTAATACCATCCGCTTTAAATTGTGCAAATACTGAATTTAAGGAAGTGTCAAAATCTCTTGTAAATGCGTTGTACATAAGATAACCAATTTTTTGACCTTCAATTGCTAGTGTTTCTGATATATATATAGGGTTTTCAGTGTATTCTTGTTTGATTAGTTCTATACGTTCTTCAGTTGGTATTATGGTTTCTCCGTCAAAAGTAGCTAGGCCAATTTCGTAACTATTTAACGAAATTAATGACAAGTAATTCGTGTCGGTTAATTGCTGTCCGTTTATAGTGTTAAATAGTATTCCCCTTTGTATCCCTTTTGTTGCCGCATCAGTATTTGGTAATACATAACGTACATAGCCAAATAAGTTCGTAGTTCCATTAGGATAATAAACCAGTCCAAACTCCATACCATTGCTTAAAGTAATTCCATTGAGTGCATTTTCTAATTCATTGTAGTCATTTACAAGTACACTAAATCGATCTTGAGGAGCTATTAAAAAGTCAAATGTTTCTCTGGGGTTTTCAAAAGAATCTAAAAAAGAATTTAATTCATTTTGATTCATAAAATAATCATCAGCGAGTTCTGGACTAACTGACTTGTATAGATAGAAATAATTTAATCCACGATAAATAAAATCTCCAATACTAGAGTTTGAAGAGTTTTGTATGTTATCGTCCAGATCGTCAAAACATGAGACCGCTAAAGTCGAAAACGTAATAAGAATTAACAAGATTCTTTTTTTCATAAGAAGTGAGTATATTCGGAATTCAATTAAACTACTAAAATACTGACATTATTGTTAATTGAAAATAATTTGTAACAAAATTAAAGAAGGCTCGTCATCTTATTATAATAGCAATTAATACCAACTAAATTGGAACAAAAAGAGTTTTTAAATACCATATTACCTTGTAAGGATACCTTATATAGGTTGGCGAAAAGACTTTTAGTTTCAAGTGACGAAGCAGAAGATGCTGTTCAAGAAGTTTTTTTAAAATTATGGAAAGGACGTGATAAAATTCATCATTATAGAAGTCCAGAAGCATTTGCAGTTACGATGACTAAAAATTATTGTTTGGATCGATTAAAATCAAGACAAGCATCTAATTTACAAATAGTCCACAGTAACTATAAAAATTCTGATAACATTGAAAGAAGTGTGGAGGCAAACGAAGGCGTTGAATTGGTTACCAAAATCATGCAAACCTTACCAGAAAAACAAAAAATGATTATGCAACTTAGAGATATAGAACAATTTGAATTTGCTGAAATAGCTCAGATGTTAGCAATTAATGAAACTGCTATTAGAGTATCATTATCAAGAGCTCGAAAAGCAGTAAGAGAACAATTAATGAAACAATACAATTATGGAGTTAGCTAAAATAGAATCGTTATTAGACTCATATTTCGAAGGAGAAACAAGCTTAGATCAAGAAAATATACTTCGTGATTATTTTTCTAGCGACAATGTTGCACCGCATTTAATGGCTTATCAAGGATTATTTGTAGGATTAAAAAATGCACAAAAAGAAGTCTCAAAAAGAGAAGTTAGTCTTCCTCGAGCTTCAACTAATTCGAGTAAATGGTGGTTAGGTATCGCAGCTTCTTTAGTTTTTTTAATAGTAATAGTAGGATTACAGTTTTCAGAAACTAAAATGACCAACCAAGAACGATTAGCTTTAACAGAGTTTTATAAAACCAAAGAAACCTTGTTATTAGTATCAAAAAGTTTTAATAAAGGCACGCAAGAAATAGCAGTGTTAAATCAATTTACAGAAACAAAAAATAGAATTTTCAAATAAAAAATAACAAAAAATGAATAAATTAAATCCAATGAAAAAGTTAGCAATTTTAATAGCAATCGCAATAACTCCAGTTTTTGTATCTGCACAGAATACATTTGATGTATTTGAGAACGAGCGAGAAGTAAGTTCGGTAGTCGTTACCAAAAATATGTTTAAATTATTGAGTCAACTTGACTTAGAATCCAACGATCCAGAAGCAAAAGAGTACTTAGAGTTAGTAAATAATCTTGATAATATAAAAATTTACTCAACTGAAAACAAGGAAGTAGCTGAGAGAATGGATGCTGCTGTCGCTACCTACCTATCTGAATCCCCTAAATTATCTGAATTAATGAGAGTAAAGGATGATGGTAAAAATATTAAATTTTATTCCAAAGAAGGGAAAAGTGATAATTTTGTAAGTGAATTACTCATGCATTTAACAGGAAATATTGATGGAGAAGATAGAACGATTATTATGAGTATCACGGGTAAAATTGATCTAAAAAAAATATCAAAACTAACAAGTGATCTCAACATGCCTGGAAGTGAAGAATTAAAAAATATCGATCAAAAGATTTAAAATATGATACTTATAAAATATGTTTTAGGATTAGGATTAGCAGCGCTTACTTTATTTAGCTGTAGTAATGAGAAATCATTACAGAGATACTTAGTAGATAGACAAGACGACGATTCTTTTTTAAAAATCGATATCGCAGCAAGTTTATTACAGACAGATAACAATAATCTTTCTCAAGAAGAAAAGGATATTTTAGAAACAGTTAAGAAAATTAATGTAGTTGCTTACCCTATAAAAGGAGAGAATGCTGCAGATTATGAAGTAAAGAGGCAAGAATTAAAAGATATCATCGATCAAGAGCAATATAAAATGCTAATGAAATATGGATCTAATAAGCAAGGAGCAACGCTTAAATACTTAGGAGAAGAAGATGCTATTGATGAAATAATAGTGTTTGCTAGTGATGACGAAAAAGGATTTGCATTGTTTAGATTGTTGGGTGAGAAAATGGAGCCAGCAAAAATGATGAAATTGATGACTGCTATAGAAAAAGGAGACCTTGATGTTTCGAAATTAGAATCGATAGGGAATATATTCCAAGATAAGCAATCACCTTTAGAGCTTAATTTAGAAATATAATTTAATGAACAAAAGCCTTGTCATCTTATTGTGATATTTTCAACCCAAAGTATTATTTATTAAATATATTATTATGAATCCAAGTATTCATAGACTTAACTTCACTATCACCAACTGGATTGAAGCTAAAGCTATAATCTTCATACTCAAAACTGATAAATAAAAGAATTTCACTCCATTTTGAAACATTTACATTCTTAATCTTCTTAACATCAAAAGGCATATCAGTAGTAAAAGCACATTCATTATATTCATTATCATAACAAATTACTTCATAACTAGCTTTTTCAAATGACTGGCTAAAAACAATTGCTTTTTCAGAATTCATTGCATTTGTCATTTCATTATTGTCTATAACAACAGAGTTTTTATCAATCTTAGAGAAATCAATATATATACTTTCATCAGTTTCGGTGTTAGTTATTTGAAACCAATTGCCATCAGAAAACTCAATAGTACTTTCATGCATTACATCATCAATCTCGTGCCATTCATTGAGTTTATGATTCTCAGGGATGTTAAAAAAATCTTCATCCCTATCAACTGCAAAAATATATTCTTTAAACATTTCATCTCCCTTATTCAACCAAAACTCGGAAGTTGACCTAGAAATAGTACCAATAGTATATTCTCCACCATAATGCCCTGCTTTAATTTTGTAAATCATATGATTAATTTTTATTTATTCTGATAATTACTTACAACGTTTAGTATAAAATGCGTTTTAATGTATTTTAAAAAGTATTAGAGATATAGTCCTAGTAGGCTTATATAATTATTATTTTAAATTCCTGTATAATTAGAAGGAGTTATCACTCGCATTTCTTGTTTTATACTTT
>ERZ1048686.539-NODE-539-length-35888-cov-8.046410_pt1 | contig 35888 bp, 32 predicted proteins | sample MGYA00383099_ERZ1048686 | MGnify/ENA primary metagenome ERZ1048686 (study PRJEB29581, sample SAMEA5548369) | metagenome | biome: marine; feature: coastal; material: water | depth 25 m | study: Short-term variability in the microbial, nano- and picoplankton... | reverse complement strand
CTGCCGACTGCAGGTTATACACCCGGTCATGCGTTAAGCTGGGAATTTTTGAGCGCACCCGCCGCGCCTGAGATAGGTCAATCGTGGCTTGAATAAAGCCCTGATCTTCACCGCCATCAGCCAAAACCTGCCCCCAAGGGTCTATAATCAGGCTGTGACCGTAACTTTCACCACCCCCCGGAATAGGCCCCACCGCACACGGGGCGATGATAAAGCATCCATTTTCAATCGCCCGCGCGCGGTTGAGAACATGCCAATGCGCCTGCCCTGTTTTCTTAACAAACGCGGCCGGCACCGCAATCGCCTCTGCCCCTGCTTGCGCCAAATCGCGGAACAGTTTTGGAAACCGCAGATCATAACAGATCGTATGGCCCAGCTGCATACCACAGGCGGGCGTCACTTGAACCGCAGCGCCGGGCGTGACATGCGCGCTTTCCCGATATACTTCTTGTTCCGAAATTTCTACGTCGAACAGATGTATTTTATCATAATGGCTTTGAACATTACCTGCGGAGTCAATGATGTAGCCACGGTTTAGTATTTTTGCATCAGGCGCGGTTACAGCGATCGAGCCCAACATAACCCAAACCTGATAGTTTTGTGCAAAAGCTTGAAACACCCGCAGCATCGGATGGTCTTTTTCTTGTGCAACGGGGGGCCGCAGCGCGGCGCCTTCGCTGGCCAATCCACCACAATATTCGGGCAAAAAAATAAATTCTGCGCCCGCTTTTGCAGCTGCCTCTGCCAGTGGCATCGCCTCCGCAATCGCCTCAGATATCGAGGCTTTGGGATGCGTTTGCAGACATGCAATATTCAGCGGGCGCAGCAAGACCTTAAAACTTCATATAGGCTTTGCGCAGATTGGCCAAAGGATGGCGATCAGACATCTGAAATTTCAATAGTAATTCGCGTGCGATCATATCTCGATCCTGTTGATTATCCGGCAGATCAATACTGCTGGGGATACGCACCCAGCCATTATTGTTGCGGTCAAACACCGCCGGCGCGCCCTCTTCATAGCCCATATGAATATCTTCCAGCCAGTTCAGATCATCCCAGCCCATAATTTCCATATATTTGGCTAAATAGGGGGTGATCCGGCTTTTATCGGGCACCAAGTTCACATCATACCGATAGCCAATATGCTGACCAATTTCTTTTTCGCGTTCGCTTTCCAAACCATCAGCATCATTCAAAAACTGATTGACGTCTTTGATTTCAGATCCGCGATATTGTGTTCCAGCCATTGTAACTCCTCCTTAGAGATGGTGGTAATCTTCGACGCCCACAGTGTGGTTCGTGCCAGCTAAAGGAACGCCTGCCATGGCAGAGGCTTCCATCGTCAACGCGGCCAGATCCTCAGGCTCAAGGCTATGCAGATTGGTTTTGCCGCAGGCGCGGGCAAAAAGCTGCGCTTCGATCGTCAGCGTGTGCAAAAAGTTATACACGCGCTCGGCAGCTTCATCCGGATCAAGACGGGTGCGCAGCGCGGGATCTTGCGTCGCCACGCCAACAGGGCAGCGCCCGGTATGGCAGTGGTAGCAATATCCGGGCTCTGCACCGATTTCTTCGGGATAATTGGCTTCCGGGATATCCTTGTTGCAATTCAAGGCCATCATCGCGGAATGCCCGATGGCGATCGCATCTGCGCCCAGCGCAATGGCTTTCGCAACATCGGCACCGTTTCTGATGCCGCCTGCATAAATCAAGCTGATTTCGCCGCGTTTGCCAAGATCATCGATGGCTTTGCGCGCCTGACGGATCGCGGCCATTCCGGGCACCCCTGTGTCTTCGGTAGCCAAATGCGGCCCGGCGCCTGTGCCGCCTTCCATCCCATCGATGTAAATCGAGTCTGGATCGCATTTCACCGCCATACGAACATCATCATAAACCCGCGCCGCGCCCAGTTTTAACTGGATTGGAATTTGCCAATCTGTGGCTTCGCGGATCTCTTGAATCTTAAGCGCCAGATCATCAGGGCCTAGCCAATCAGGGTGGCGCGCTGGTGAACGTTGGTCAATGCCTGCGGGCAATGAGCGCATTTCAGCCACCTGATCGGTCACTTTTTGCCCCATCAAATGCCCACCAAGGCCCACTTTACAGCCCTGTCCGATAAAAAACTCGCAGCCATCCGCCAAGACCAAGTGGTTTGGGTTGAACCCGTAGCGCGATTGAATGCACTGATAAAACCATTTTGAGCTATAGCGGCGCTCATCCGGGATCATCCCCCCTTCACCCGAGCAAGTTGCGGTACCCGCCATTGTGGCGCCCCGCGCCAGCGCGGTTTTCGCCTCATAGCTCAGCGCCCCAAAGCTCATCCCTGTGATATAGATTGGAATATCCAGCTCAAGCGGACGCTTTGCGCGGGGACCAATCACCGTTTTGGTTTCACATTTTTCGCGATACCCTTCGATCACGAACCGCGTCAACGTGCCCGGCAAGAAGGTTAGATCATCCCAGTGTGGAATTTTCTTGAACAAAGAGAAGCCGCGCATCCGATAGCGTCCAAGCTCGGATTTGATATGGATGTCATCCATCACACGGGGTGGGAATACAAAGCTGTCACCGATGCGGTTTACATCACGATCCAGCGCTTTCTTTCTTGGCATATCACCGTCAGCCATAGGTATTATCCTTTCCTTAGACTTACAGAATTATTTTCTTTTCATTGGGTTCAAGATTGTCGTAGTTCCAAAGCTGTTTCCCAGCGACAATCTTTGTAAAATGGTCAACACCCTTATCGGGCATCATGCCATATTGGGTCAGCTTTGCGGTGAGCCAGTCGCGATCAAGGTCAGTCAATTCCGCCTCGATTGCATCCACTCCAAGCGATTGAATCTTACCGCCCACAAAAATGGTGCCGTCATACATTGAATCGCCAAGGTTTTTACCCGCATTTCCACACACAACCATCCGACCGCGTTGCATCATAAAGCCCGATAAAGCCCCCGTGTCACCACCGACAAGTATCGTACCGCCTTTTTGGTCAATACCGGTCCGAGAGCCAACCGACCCCCGACAGACCAGATCCCCGCCGCGGATCGCAGCGCCAAAGGTCGAACCGGCGTTTTTTTCAATGACAATCGTTCCGGCCATCATATTTTCGCCGCAAGACCAGCCCACGCGCCCGTTGATGCGCACATTCGGGCCATCGATCAACCCAACACCAAAATAGCCCAATGAGCCCTCAATAATCAAATTCAACCGGCTTAGGATCCCCACGCCCAGCGAATGCTTTCCGCGCGGATTTTTCAGCACAATCGTGCCATAGCCTTCGGCCATGAGGGCCCGAATTTTGGAATTCACCTCGGTGGTGGTCATTTCATCTGTATCAAGCTCGGTGCGCTTATTGTAATCGACTTCGGGCGCCCAAGGGTATGTGAAGCGCTCTTCCGCATCCGGATCAAACTCAATGTAAAGCGATTTTCCCGTCAGTGCCTCGGTGCGCATTCCAAGCGCGGTCACCCGCTCTTCCTGACTCATTTGCTTTAGTTCAGTATCGCTTAGGCTTGCCATACGCGTACCTCCTCATCATAGGGATCGTAAGTGTCAATTTCTTGGGGAAGAATGGCCCGAATAGCGACCTCTTCTGATGCCATAGCGATCAAATCATCGCTTTCGTAAAGCACCAATGGCTTTGCAGCCATCGTATCTTTGGCCATGCCCAGTTGATCTTTGGTAGCGACCAAATAGGTAAAGACGCCATCAATTTCTTCGATTGAATTGCGCAAAGATTGCTCAAGCGTTACGCCATTTGCTAAATTGTTCGCAGTGTAAACAGCCAAAAGTTCGCTGTCACAATTTGACATAAAGCGATGGCCTTTGCGCTCCATCTGGCGGCGCATAATCCAATAATTTGTGATTTGTCCGTTATGTACAACGCTCACGTCATTATAGGGAAAGGCCCAATAGGGGTGCGCGGAGCGAATATCCACATCCGACTCGGTTGCCATCCGCGTATGGCCAATGCCATGCGTTCCGTTAAATTCATTCAGACCATAAAGCCCGGCCACATCTGACGCATCGCCCAAATCTTTGATCAGCTCTAGGCCATTTCCGAGCGATAAAATTTCAACGCCATCGGTTTCTTCAATATGCTCGGCCAGTGCGGTGGTATCCCCCTCATGGGAAATCAGATAGCGCAGAGCATATTCGGTTGCGTTCTCTTTCGTTTTCACCGTCACGCCATGCTCTTGCATGATCGCTTCCACCTCCGTGATGCGATCCGCCAAAACCTGATGAATGCCACGGCCTTTGGCCATATCTTCGGCTTCCGCCACTTTCAAACGAAGCACATAATCGCCTTCGGTTGGCTCGCCATAGACAGCGTAGCCCGTCGAATCCGGCCCGCGATGCTTGAGGGCCTGCAACATTGCTGTCATCTCCCCCCCCACATTCGAGCTTTTGCCCTTATGAATTAATCCTGCGATACCACACATATTACATCCCACCTCCATCGGGTTGCGTCAGAAGTTTGGCGGGGTTAACCCGCCGCATTACAATTTTGGAAATGCCTTATGGCAAGCACTCCATATACATCTCATTGTCCCAATCGGTTGACGTGGACATGAAGCGGGCCCATTCGTCATATTTATATTCATGGTACAAACGATACATTTCGCCCGGCATGCCGCGGCGCACCACTTCGCTTTGCTCGAGATAGCTCAGCGCCTCACCCAAAGACATTGGCAATTTCTTGACTTCTTTGCCCTCTTTGATCGCCTCATAAATATTGCGCTCTTCAGGCTCGCCCGGGCTGATGCTGTTATCAATCCCATCATCCATAGCGGCCAATAATGTTGTGCCCATCAAATACGGGTTGACCATTGAATCCACCGAGCGATATTCGAACCGGCCCGGCGCCGAGACGCGCAAGCCCGTGGTCCGGTTTTGGAAGCCCCAATCGGCAAATACCGGCGCCCAAAAGCCCGTATCCCACAAGCGGCGGTAAGAATTCACCGTCGAACAACCAATCGCGGTCAACGCTTGCAGGTTTTTCACCACGCCGCCAATCGCAACCAGCCCTTCGGCGCCCGGCATTTGCGGATCATCATCATCGGGCATAAACGTATTGTTGCCGCCTTTTACATACATGTAATTATCACGCATGCCCGGCAGGTTATCCGGATCATTTCCGCATTTGACAAACTGATCTTCGCCGCCCCGCCAGAGCGACATGTTATGGTGGCACCCAGAGGCTGACACGCCCATGAACGGTTTCGTCATGAAGCATGCAAAAATACCATGCTCGCGCGCCACTTGCGCGCAGATCTGACGGTAGGTTGTCAGACGGTCGGCATTGCGCAACACATCATCAAACATCCAGTTTAATTCAAGCTGACCAGGCGCATCTTCATGATCGCCCTGAATCATATCCAAACCCATTTTACGGGTGTATTCCATAACCTTCATGGTCACGGGGCGCAGGCTTTCGAATTGATCAATGTGATAGCAATAAGGTTTTGAAAATCCGTCTTTTGGCTTGCCATTCTCGTCAAATTTCAGCCACATCATTTCGGGCTCGGTGCCGATGCGCAGCTGGCGCCCATGCTTGGCCTTAAATTCTTCATGCATGCGGCGCAGATTGCCCCGAGAGTCTGCGGTCAAATAAGCGCCAGGATCCACTTTCTCTTCGCGGTTGCGAAACAAAGTGCAATAAAACCGCCCAATTTCCGGTGCCCAAGGCAATTGCATAAACGTCTCAGGCTCGGGAATACCAACCAATTCCGCAGCCTCGGGGCCATAGCCCATATAATTTCCCGCGCGATCCGTGAACAAGTTGACGGTTGCACCATAAACCAGCTGAAAGCCTTTTTTAGCAACGGTTTCCCAATGATCCGAGGGAATGCCTTTGCCCATAATTTTTCCGGTTACAGAGACAAACTGAAGATACAGATATTCGATGCCGAGGGAATCGATCATCTTACGCACTTCTTTGATCTTCGCATCGCGCCCAGGCGCTTCCACAAAACGTTCAAGGTCCATTTCGGCCACTTTAATTCTCCCCTTTTATATCTTTATTTTTTTGTCTTTTATTATATTTTTGATTTCACCAGCTATTAACTCCAAGGATATGGGCTGTTTGATACTGGGTGCAGATTTCCTTTTTCGAAACGATCAAAGCGGAAAGGCTCTAACAAGCTCTGCTTGTCGCCAAGTACTTCATCGGCGATCAAATGTCCGACGCCCAGCATTTTCCACCCATGATTACTATCCGCAATCAGCGTGGCATTCTCATGAAAATGGTCAAAAACCGGAAAGCTATCGGCGGTGAAACAGCCGATGCCACCGGATGCTTCACGGTGATATTTACCCATCATGCCTTCAAAGCGCTGATGGCAATGCGCCAAGGCCGAGACCCACATATGAGCAAAACCGTCAGAGGCCACAAATTCAGGAGATGAGGGGCCGTAAGGGTCAATTGCAACCCGCTCAACCGGCGTATCCACTTTATAGGGCGAGGCGCCCCCTTGAATACCGTTAAAATGCCAATCAGGTTTGTAATAAATGCCCCACAGATCTTCGGTAATTACGCTGCCATCCACGCAAGAGTACAGCGGGGCATCAGTATCGACATGTATCACTGGTGGTATTTTGCCATCATTGGTTTGCAGCACCTCAGGCGGCAATTGCAAAACGCCCTCTTCAAGTTGCCAGAATCGCCACATATCGATGTCGTGATGCATCTTTCCCGTTAAATCTTTTAGGCTGATCTTTTTGGGCATGCCCAGCATATCCCAGAAATCTCGGGCCCAGGGACCGGGCGCCACAACCACATGCGCACAAGATAGCGTGCCATGAGATGTCTCAACAGATTTGATGCTAGAACTGGCGCTTTCGCTTGTAAGCCCCTTTACCTCGACACCAGAGATAATCCGAACCCCGCGCTCTTCGACCTTCTTGGCTAGCCCGTACATCGATTTGGTGTTGTTCGAATACCCCCCCCGCTTCTCATGTAGGATCGAGGTAATGCCTTGCGCCTGCCAATCGCTAAACATAGATTTCATGTAAGAATCGCAAGCATCCGCACCTTCGATAAACTCGCTTTCATAACCGATTGCTCGCTGTTGCTCATAAATCGAGGTCACGTCTTCACGCATCGATTCGCAGGAAATCTGCATATAGCCCACAGGATGATAGCTGAGGCCGGCCGGATCGCTTTCCCAAACATCCACGGAATGCGCCATAAGTTCCCGCATCGCAGGTTGAAAATAATTATTGCGTACCACGCCGCAGGCAATTCCCGACGCTCCGGACGCAATCCCCGATTTGTCTAAAACAACAACGCGGCCCTCAACCTCTTGACCCTGAGCGATCAAACGATCCGCCAAGCGCCAGGCTGTGGATAACCCATGAATGCCCGCGCCAATGATGAGGTAGTCTACATGTGTGGGGAACGCCATTCACCCATCTCCCTAAAAGTGTTCCAACTGCTTTGCCTTCGTTACGCGGCAGCTTTTCCGCCCAAACGTAAGCCGAGCTTGATAAAAGCAAACCAAAAGTCAACCTATTTCGTACCACTTGCTGAATTTTACTTGACATTTCTTATTATTGGTACAAAATTGGACCAAAAAAGGGATCTAATGCAGGTTAAGAAGAAAAAAATGAATGCTGCTGATCTGGCCAGCATATTGCGCGGGGAAATCATTCAAGGCGTTATTGCCCAGCATGAAAAACTTCCCGCCGAGCGCGAGATGGCCGAAACTTATGGCGTGTCGCGCGGCACCGTGCGCGAAGCCCTGATCAAATTGATGGACACGGATCTGGTTGATATCAAAAGAGGCAGCGGCACTTATGTAACGTTTGAGGCGCCGCCCCCCCAGCCCAGCGTCATTCAAACGGCGAATCCGCTTGAACTGATTGATGCCCGCTTTGCCCTAGAACCGCATATTTGCCGCTTGGCTGTTCTGCATGGTCGCCGTGCTGACTTCGATCGTTTGGGGCAATTATGCACAAAAATGGAGGCCAGCGTTGACAACGCCGCCGCCTTCGCAGAAGCCGATACAGAGTTTCACCGCGCCTTGGTCGAATGCACTGGCAACGTTCTTTTAATCTGGATCATGGATCAGATCACATCAGTGCGCGGTCAAAGCGATTGGACAAGAATGCGCAGTTTGACGTTGAACACTGCCATTATACAGCAATATAACGCGCAACACAGGCGCATCTTAAACGCGCTTTACAGCCGTGAGCCTGAAGCTGCCGCAAGCAATATGAAAGAACATCTTGAAACGGCGCGCCTATCCCTAACGCGGGCTGCCGCGGCATAGGAGCGCGGCGTTACGCGCGGGCCGCAGTTTGCAACCAATTCAGATATAAACGCTCGGCCATGGCGTTAAACGCGTGCATTTGGGCAGCGCAATCCGCTTCAAGCGTCTTTTGGCCATTGGCGCCCAGCGCCGCGGTCAAGCTGGCTTCATATTCTGGAATTTTGCCCCAGTCCTGCACCGTGCTCTGTTCTATTTCAATATGAAATTGCAGCGAATAAGCTCGAGGGCCCCAGCTCATCGCTTGCACGGCGCAATCGGGCGATGTTGCCAAAACTTTTGCCCCTGCCGGCAGCGTTTTAATTTCCGCCCCATGCCATTGCAGGCAATGCATGCGCTCGGGCAATCCATCGCATAAAATTCCGGAGGCACCGGCTTCGGTTAATTGAACCTCACAGACCCCAATTTCCGGAATTTCCGATTTGCCAACGCTGCCACCCAGTGCTTCCGCCAGCAATTGATGGCCAAGGCAAAGCCCAAGAAACGGCAGGCCTTTTTCTTCAACGGCCTTTTGAATAAAGGCTTTTTCAGCGATGAGCCAAGGATACGCCTCTTCTTGCCAAACATCCATCGGTCCGCCCATAACCCAAAGCCCATCATAGCCTTCTAGGGCAGGCAAAGCCTCTCCCTCGTCAAGATGCACCGCATCCCAACTGTGACCATCTTCTTGCAAAAATTGGCGGAAAATACCGGGATGTTCTGCCCGAGCATGTTGTAAAACAAGTAAATGCATGTGCCCTCCTAGCTGCGTTTACATAGGCATTTCTCAGCCCGTTAGACAAGTATCTAGCGAAATTCCGACGGTGCGCGGCCGAAATATTCCCGAAATACGCGCGAAAAATGCGAGGCGCTTGAGAAGCCGGTTGCCAGCCCAATTTCGGTAAGTGACAGCGGTGAGTTGGTTAATAAATTGCGCGCCTTATCAAGCCTTAAATCGCGATAATAGCCCATCGTTGACCGCCCCAACTTAAGCGAAAACAACCGGTTTAGCTGGCGCGGTGAAATCTTTGACACCTGTGCCAATTGTTCAAGCGTCAGCGGATCCCCAACATGCGCCTCCATCGCTTTCACCGTTTCTAACACCTGTGCGTTGGTTGATCCGATCCGCGCGATCAACCCGCTGCGCTGAGGTCCGATCGCGGGGCGAATTTCCGTATGTAAAAACCAATCGCTGACCAAACTGGCAAAAACTGATCCCTGATGCTGCGTTATCAAGGCCAGCATCAAATCCAGCGCAGCCGTTCCTCCCGCGCATGTCAAACGATCCCGGTCGATAACGTAGAGGTTGCGTTCAAGCAGCAGATGCGGCGCGCTTTCTTCGAGCGCTGCGGCATGTTCCCAATGCACGGTCATGCGCCGCCCTGCCATCAAGCCGGCATTGGCCAAAATGACTGGCCCACCCGACACCCCACCGAGGCGCACGCCAAATCGGGCGATCTTCGCCAGCCAATTCCAGACAGCCATATCCGCAAAGGTGGCGGGGTTGCCACCGGCAACAACAAACAGATAATCAAGGCGGGGTGCGGTCAAAAGCGTAGCCTGCGGCGCAACACTGGCAGCGCCAGAGCTCGATATTAGCTCAAGCGATGGGCCAATATTCACAACCTCATAAAGCATACGCCGGCTCAACATATTGGCGGCGCGAAACGGCTCAACCGTGGATGCATAAGACATCAAGGCAAAGCCATCGATCGGCAAAACGCCAATTCGGATGATATCCATCTGGTCTCTTTGGCTAGGCATTGTACCAATTTTTTCCATTTTTTTATAATAAGCGTCTTTTTTAGAAAAGTATATGCAAAGTGATCCGGTAAGCTAGTATTGGAACAAAGGTGTTGTCAGCATGAATTATTCCGCATTCAAAATTCTAACGCAGGGATTGACTGGAAATAAAGGTTGGAAACCTGCTTGGCGGGATCCAAAGCCGAAAGACAGCTATGACGTTGTGATCGTGGGCGGTGGCGGCCACGGGCTATCGACGGCGCATTATCTGGCCAAGACCTACGGGATCACCAATGTTGCAGTGTTAGAAAAAGGCTGGCTTGGCTCGGGCAATATAGGGCGCAACACAACAATTATACGGTCAAATTACATGCTGCCGGGCAACGAACCCTTTTACGAATTGTCGTTGAAGCTCTGGGAGGGCCTTGAACAAGATTTTAATTACAATGCGATGGTCAGCCAACGCTCGATCCTCAATCTGTTTCACTCGGATCCACAACGCGACGCGTTTGTGCGCCGCGCCAATGCGATGATGTTGGCCGGAGCAGATGCGGAATTGGCCGATCAGCAGCAATTGCGGCGCGAACTTCCCTTTTTGGATTTTGACAATGCGCGGTTTCCCATCAAGGGTGGGCTGTACCAAAGACGGGGCGGCACCGTGCGCCATGACGCCGTGGCCTGGGGCTACGCGCGCGGCGCTGATAGCCGAGGCGTAGATATCATTCAGAATTGCGAAGTCACCGGTTTTCACATTGAAAACGGCCAATGCAGCGGGGTGGAAACATCTCAAGGGCCCATCAAAGCGCGCAAGGTGGCCGTTTGCGTGGCCGGATCATCCAGCCGCGTGATGGCCCAAGCCGGCATGCGCCTGCCAATCGAAAGCCACGTGTTGCAAGCGTTTGTCACCGAAGGTCTGAAACCCACCCTGCCCGGCGTGATCACCTTTGGTGCCGGCCATTTTTACGTGAGCCAATCTGACAAGGGCGGGTTGGTCTTTGGTGGTGATATTGACGGCTATAACACCTATGCCCAGCGCGGCAATTTACCGGTGGTTGAAGATGTGGCTGAGGGCGGAATGGCGATCATGCCGATGATCGGGCGGGCGCGTTTGTTGCGCAGCTGGGGCGGCATTATGGACATGTCTATGGATGGCTCGCCCTTTATCGACAAAACCCATATTGACGGGCTCTATTTCAATGGCGGCTGGTGCTATGGCGGGTTTAAAGCCACCCCGGCCAGTGGCTTATGCTATGCCCATTTGCTCGCGACTGATGCCCCCCACCCTGTCGCAACAGAGCTGCGCCTTGATCGGTTCAAACGCGGCCATTTGATCGATGAAAAGGGCCAAGGCTCACAACCGAATTTACACTAACCCCAGCACCGAAGCGTTGAACTTGAAATGATTATATACCCGCAATACCGCTTTCCTTTCTTACCCGCGCTCGAGCTTAGCAGCAGAGCGCGCGCAGGAGATTTTTCATGATTATCAACCACCCACTGCTGGGCCCGCGCGACGCGGCCGAATTTGTCTATTTGGGCGATGCAAGCCTGATCGACCGGCCTGATCCAAATGCAGAAGATGCCGCCGATCGGTTTTTTGAATATGGCTATCTGCGCGATAATCCGGCCGGGATGCATGAGGAGCTTTGGTATCACGAACAAGGCGACCGGTCTTGGCTGGTGGTCACCCGCGACACGCTGACCCATGACATCACAGCGGTTCGATTGGCCCGCGATGCCGCAAAAGAAAGAGGCCGCAGCAAATGAAACAAATTCGTCGTATCGCGGGTGGTTTTATCGATCGCAAAACACCCTTAAGTTTTGAGTTTAATGGCCGGCGCTTTGAAGGCTATCAGGGTGACACGCTGGCCTCAGCATTGATCGCAAATGGCCAAACGCTGGTGGGGCGCAGTTTTAAATACCACCGCCCGCGCGGTATCTTTAGCGCCGGCTCTGAGGAACCAAACGCTTTGGTTGAACTGCGCAAAGGTGCCTTTCAAGAGCCGAATACCAGGGCCACCACTGTCGAGTTATTCGACCAGCTCAGCGCGAAAAGCCAAAATCATCGTGGCTCTTTAGAGTTCGATCTGATGGCCTTTACCGATTATCTATCGCCATTTTTAAGCGCCGGGTTTTATTATAAAACCTTCATGTGGCCCAAATTTGCATGGGAAAAACTGTATGAACCAGCCATTCGCGCGGCGGCTGGCTTGGGCAGTCTGTCTTTAGAAGACGATCCAGACATTTATGACAAAGGGTTTTTGCATTGTGATCTTTTGGTCATCGGCGCGGGTCCCAGTGGTTTGGCCGCTGCGCGCGCCGCCGCGTTCAGCGGGGCACAGGTTATTCTGGCAGATGAAGATTTCCGAGCGGGGGGGCGACTCAACAGTGAAACCTTCGAGGTTGATGGAAAAAAGGGGGCGGATTGGGCGCAGGCGCTCTGGCAAGAGCTGGCAAGCCTGCCCAATGTAAGGCTGATGTCGCGCACCACAATCTATGGGGCCTATGATCACGGCATTTATGGCGCGCTTGAGCGCCGCACCGATCACTTGCCCCATTCTGGGGGAAAACCCCGGCAAATCCTGTGGCGCATCTATTCAAAGCGCGCCGTTTTGGCCGCGGGGGCAACGGAACGCCCGATTGCCTTTGGCAATAATGATCGCCCCGGTATTATGCTTGCGGGCGCGGTGCGCAGCTATGTAAACCGGTTTGCTGCCACACCGGGCGAACGGATCAGCATCTTTACAAATAATGACGATGGGTGGCGCACAGCGCGCGATCTCAGCGCTCAGGGCGTGTCGGTGGCTGCGGTTATTGACAGCCGGGATATTGCGCCATTGACCGACATTCCACATGCTAAGATTGTCATGGGCGCCGGCGTGATGGACACATCCGGGCGCAAGGCTTTGAAAGAGATCACCCTAACAACCGGCCAGAGGATTACGACAGATTGCTTAGCCGTTTCTGGTGGCTGGAACCCGAATGTCCATTTAACCTGCCATCAACGTGGCCGACCAAGCTGGGCAGAAGACATAAACGCGTTTGTACCCGGCAAACATCTTCCGCCAGGAATGCAGGTTGTGGGGGCCGCACAAGGTGATCTAACACTGTCGCAAGCGATCAGCGGCGCGCATCAAAAGGCCAAAGAGATGGTCAAAGATCTGGGTTTCACAGCCACGCGAAAAGCCGCGCCCAAAGCCAGCGATGAAGCCAGCACGGGGGCCGCGTTCTGGCATGTCGGCGCTAGCAAAGCCCGCGCTTGGATAGATTTACAAAACGATGTGACGGTCAAGGATATTCGCCAATCCTATCAGGAAGGGTTTCGCTCGGTTGAACATCTCAAACGCTACACCACGCTGGGTATGGCCACGGATCAGGGCAAAACCTCCAACATACCGGCTTTGGCGATTATGGCGGAATGTACGGGCAAAACGATCCCAGAAACCGGCACCACGATTTTCCGCCCCCCCTACACGCCGGTGCCCATGGGCGCTTTGGCTGGGCGCGCGCGCGGCAAGGATTTCCGCCCCTATCGGCTGACCCCCAGCCATCGCTGGGCCGCAGAAAATGGCGCGACCTTCGTGGAAACAGGGAATTGGTTACGCGCCCAATGGTATGCCCGCCCCGGGGAAAAAGGCTGGCGCGACAGCGTTGATCGCGAAGTAGAAATGACCCGAGCGTCGGTGGGCATTTGCGATGTCACAACTTTAGGAAAAATTGATATCCAAGGCAAAGACGCTGCCCTGTTTTTAAACCAGGTTTACACCAATGCCTTTCTGAAACTGCCCGTGGGCAAAGTGCGTTATGGGCTGATGCTGCGCGAAGACGGCATCGCTTATGATGATGGCACAACAGCTCGGTTGGGCGAAAACCATTTTGTGATGACCACCACGACGGCCAATGCCGTCTTGGTCTTTCGGCGCTTAGAATTTGCGCGGCAATGCCTGTGGCCTGAGCTTGATGTTCATATGATTTCTAGCACGGATGCTTGGGCGCAATTTGCGGTAGCCGGGCCAAATTCGCGCGCGCTGTTGCAAAAGCTCGTCGATAAACCGTTCGATTTGTCAAATGAAGGCTTCGGTTTCATGGCTTGCGCGGAAACAACCGTCTGCGGCGGTACGCCAACCCGTTTGTTCAGAATTTCTTTTTCGGGTGAATTGGCCTTTGAAATCGCCGTGCCCGCGCGCTTTGGCACTGCAATGATGGACTGCTTGATGCAAGCGGGGCAGGAATTTGACGCCGTGCCTTATGGCACCGAAGCGCTTGGGGTGATGCGAATCGAAAAAGGCCATGCCGCGGGCAATGAATTAAACGGGCAAACATCAGCGTTGAATTTGGGGCTGGGCGGATTTGTCAGCGCCAAGAAGGATTGCATCGGCAAAACCCTGTCTCAACGCCCGGAAATGAACCGCGAGGATGCGATCCGCCTTGTCGGGTTTAAACCCGTAGATCAAAGCCAAGCGCTGTCTGCAGGGGCGCATTTCATTGCGCTGAATGACACAGCAACAATGGCCAATGATCAAGGCTGGATGTCGTCGGTGGCCTACTCACCGGTTTTGGGGCATTCGATCGGCTTGGGCTTTATAAAGGCGGGCCATGAACGCATGGGCGAAGTGGTGCGCGCGGTCAACCCGGCCCAGAATAAAGAGGTGCAAGTGGAGATCGTATCGCCGCATTTCTATGATCCGGATGGAGGACGGCAACGTGGCTGAGTATAGATTAACCTCGGAAGAATTTCTTAACGGCTATCAAGCGCAATTTGGACCAATCAGCCTGCGCGAGATCAGCGATATATGCATGGTCTCGATGGCGGTTCCCTTGGCAGAGGAGCAAGCCGTGCAAAAGGCTTTGAAAGCAGCCTTTGGTATCGATATGCCCGATATCGGGCAGAGCCAAGGCGCGGCACCACTGGACTCGCGGGTGCTACGCATGGGATTGGATCAGATGTTTGTGCTTTTTCCGCGAGCGCAGAATACCGGGCGCGCGGAGCAACAGATTAAAGCCCTGATGAAAAGTGCCGTTTATACAACAGATCAAAGCCATAATTGGGTTGGTTTGGAAATATCCGGACCTGGGTGCCGCAGCGCGCTTGAGCGCATTTGTCCAATTGATTTGCACCCCGAGCGGTTCGCGATTGACGCGGTTGCGCGCACGCAGATGGAGCATCTGGGCACAATAATTTTATGCGTGGATCACGAAACCTATTGGCTGTTTTCGGCCAGTTCATCGGCAAAATCGTTTTTACATGCGCTCGAAACATCGATCCACAACGTTCAATGAGGCAAAACGCAAGTGAACAAAGCGCTGCGGAGGCAGAAGAACAAGGCTCTTCCGAAGAAGCAAAGACGCCTTGCCTGGCTAAAACCTTTCAGCTTTGAAGATAGCTTTCCAATGAATCATCCAGAGCCTCTTTCCAGGGCGTGTGATGAACCGGTGCCATTTTCCCAGTGATCACCGACTTGTAGCCATTATCACGGAAACCCATAATATCCTGACCCTTATGCGCCTTCCATTGGAAGAACGCCTCGCAGGCGCCATCAACATCGAAATCTGGGTAATCGGTTTCGCCAATCAACTCTTTCACGTAATCCCCCTGATAGGCGATTGCATATTTTGCATCATCGCTGCGCTCTTCGCGCGCCTCCCGCTCGGCCACATCTGCCAGCAAACGGGCTTTATCCTGAGGTATCACAAGCCGCCCCATAATCGCATCCCTTACCCACCATGCTTGAGCGTCAAACATATTAAAAGTGAACCATTGATCCTGCATGCCAAGGTAAAATAATTTCGGGTTATGGACCCAAGCCACCCCTTTATAAAGATCAGCTGCAGCCAGCCGGTTGGCCGTGACCAAACGCAAATCATCCGGCAGGAAATTAAAGAAATGCTTGTAACCCGTGCATAGAATGATTGCATCAACCTCGCGACTGCTGCCATCAATGAAATATGCAGTTTTGCCCTCTACGCGCTTTAGCGCGGGCACTTCTTGCCAATTTTTGGGCCAATCAAACCCGATCGGCGCGGTTCGATGCGCCACAGTCACCGAGCGGCAGCCATATTTCCAACATTGCGATCCAATATCCTCTGCAGAATAAGAAGTGCCCAAAATTAAGATATCCTGATCGGTGAATTCGCGCGCATCTCTGAAATCATGCGCGTGCAAAATCCGCCCGTTAAAGCTTTCAAACCCCTCATAATACGGCATATTTGGTGTTGAAAAATGACCCGAAGCCACCACCACGTGATCGAAGAGCTCAGTATAGCTGCTGTCCTTTTCATGATCATGGGCAGTGACGTGAAATTTTTCGCTGGCAGGATCATAAGACACCCAACGGATCACCGTGTTAAAGCGGATCCAATCTTTGACCCCAGCGGCGTTTACGCGACCCTCGATATAATCAAACAAAACGGCGCGCGGAGGGTAAGAAGCAATGGATCGACCAAAATGCGCATCAAAACTATAATCCGAGAATTCAAGGCCTTCTTTGGGCCCATTTGACCAAAGATAGCGATACATTGAGCCATGGCAGGGCTCGCCATTTGCGTCCAGACCGGTGCGCCAATCATAGGCCCATAAACCGCCCCACGTGGCCTGTTTTTCAAAGCAGACCACCTCTGGAATTTCAGCGCCTGCGGTGGCGGCGGATTGAAATGCACGCAATTGTGCAAGCCCCGATGGCCCGGCTCCGATCACTGCGATACGTTTTTGCATGCATTCCTCACTTTTTCAGGCAGAGAGCCCTCGCGGATCACAGGTTCTGCCATCTCATTCTTATTCATTCGCGCCGCGATATTTTCCTCACAGCCAAGGAAACGCAAAACCAACTGCAATTTCAAGATCGTAAAAGCGGACAGAGCGCCACCTGCGGTTTTAAATCTCAAAAAATAATAAAAACAAATCTTTCAATAGCCAGGCCCCTTTCATAGAAACCTTCTAAAGCACTGAAAATAATTGCTATTAATTTTCTCATTCATTCTTCAGCCTCTAATTAATAAGGGCTTAGGCCCCAAAAACTATTCGTTAAAATAACCTGAAAATTTGCAATCATCAGCCACGCTTAGGCCCTGCTTAAGCGGCCAAACCGCAATGGCACATCAGAATGCCCGCGGAGCGGCACGGGAGCAAAATTAAAAAACGAAGGGAACAGATCGTGGAAGAACAAATTGCAGAATTGGCTGCGCAAGTTGCCGCTCTTCAAGCCAGCAGCAGCGTGACAAACACGATGTTTGCAGAAGCCTATTATTATTTAACGATTCCGCTAATGATCATCATTCACGCGGGATTTCTCGCCTATGAAATGGGCGCCTCTAGAATGAAAAACGTGCTCTCATCAGGCGTTAAAAACATTCTGGCTTTTGCCTTTATGATCCCCACTTTCTACTTCTTTGGTTGGTGGATTTATTGGGCGTTTCCAACCGGCCTCAGCCTATCTATGGGCGCCATGGAAATTTCCGGCGCCAAATATGCAAGCTCAATCGCTTTGGGTTGGGGGGATGGCGCGGCCGCTATGGGGCCAAATATTGCCGATCAAGCCTCGGGCGTTTTCTTTGGCGCCTTCGCGCTGTTTGCCTGCACCACGGCCTCAATCATGTCCGGCGCGGTGATCGAGCGTATTCAAACGGTGGGTTTCACCATTCTGGCGATCGTTCTCGGTTCTTTTGCTTGGGTGGTTGCGGCGGCCTGGGGCTGGCACGCGGATGGCTGGCTGGTCACGCAATGGGGGCTACATGATTTTGGCGCGGCGGGCCTTGTACACGCGGTGGCAGGCTTCTTCGCGCTTGGCGTTTTGGTGAATCTTGGACCCAGAATTGGCAAATTCAACGCCGATGGCAGCGCCAATCACATCGCTGGACATAACATGCCGATGACGGTGACGGGCTTGATGCTGATTATCGTTGGCTTCTGGGGCTTTTTGATGGCCTGCGTGATTGTGCCCGGCGAAGGTTGGTCGTGGTATGAAAACGCACCGGCAACGATTTATGGCACGCCGATCACGCTTTCAGCTTTGGCCTTCAACATCCTAATGGGCATTGCCGGCGGTATTATTGGTGCTTGGATTTACACCAAAGATCCGTTCTGGATGATGTCTGGCGCGCTGGCCGGTATTATTTCGGTGGCCTCGGGCTTGGATATCTATTTCCCGGGTCTGGCCTTTATCATCGCCTTTGCCGCAGGTGTTATTCTGCAGCCTTGCGCGAATATTCTTGAGCGGATGGGGATAGATGATGCGGTTGGCGCTGTCACCGTGCATGGCACGATCGGCCTCTTTGGTTTGATTATGCTGGGGGTCTTTGCCAGTGGATATCCCGCTTTAGATGCCTTTATGGGCGATGCCGTACGGCCTACCATTTCGCTGACGGGGCAAATCGTGGGTGCGGTTGTGTTCTTCTTGCTGGGCTTTGTCCCGGGTTATGTGGTGTCCTTGATCCTCAAAGGGTTGGGTATGCTGCGCACTCCGGAAGCGGCAGAACTGGCCGGGCTTGATCCTGTTAAAGTGCCTGCTCAGGGCTATCCAGAGGGCATTCCTGCCTCTGCGCCCGCATCCAATTGATCTAGAAAAGGGAGAAAAACAATGGGTTTTCCATATGACACCGGCGATTGGTCGGGGATCTTTGCCGAAGGTGCAAGCGGCGTGATGTTTACCGGATGGGGCGGCAGCGCGCCAGGCTGGTATACATTGATTGCGGTCATCATTTGCATTGTGGTTTTGGTGATGGGCAACAGCTCTGAAGCGCAAAAATACAAAAACGCCGAAAAATAGTGGCCGACATAAAAGAATTGGGCAGGCTTATGCAAGCCTGCCCTTTTTTGTGCAGAAATTTTATGCAAATTCTCTGTTTTTTGAAACAAGCTCCAATCAAGACTGGAAACATATAATTTTCTTACTAAAGTATTTTGCAGGGGCCCGGTTGCAGCCAAAAATTGCAACGCAGTAACTTACGACAGACTCATAGGATTATATAATGTGCGGAATTGTTGGGCTTTTCTTAAAAGACCCCTCGCTGGAAGCTGCGTTGGGGCGCATGCTCACGGATATGCTCGTCACTATGTCGGATCGCGGGCCCGACAGCGCAGGGATCGCCATCTATAGCGAGGCTGTGGAGGATCGCGCCAAAATCACCATCCAATCTGCGCACCCGGATCAAGATTTTGCCGCCCTAGAGGCAGATTTCAAATCAACCTTCCAGCAGTCGCTAGCTTTGCAGCGCAAAAACAGCCATGCGGTTTTTGAAATTGCGCAAAACCAGGTCGGTGAGCTACGCGCCCGAATTCGCCGGGCTCATCCCGGCATCAGAGTTATGAGCACGGGCGATAACATCGAGATTTACAAAGATATTGGCCTCCCGAAAAGCGTTGCAGAGCGGTTTGATATCCCGCTGATGAAAGGCACCCACGGCATTGGCCATACAAGAATGGCCACCGAAAGCGCGGTGACCACGATGGGCGCCCACCCCTTTAACACCGGCCCGGATCAATGCTTGGTGCATAATGGATCCTTGTCCAACCACAATTCGCTGCGCCGTCAATTGCAGCGCGAAGGCGTGGTGATCGAAACCGAAAATGACACCGAAGTAGGCGCGGCCTATTTAACATGGAAAATGCAAAATGGCAGCTCGTTGGGTGAAGCGCTGCAAAGCAGCCTTGATGATCTGGACGGGTTTTTCACCTTTGTCGTTGGCACCAAGGATGGGTTTGGCGTGCTGCGCGATCCGATTGCCTGCAAACCGGCGGTGATGGCCGAAACCGATCAATATGTTGCCTTCGGCTCGGAATATCGGGCTTTGGTGAATTTACCCGGAATAGCCGACGCCCATATTTGGGAGCCGGAACCCGCAACTGTCTATTTTTGGACCCATTAAATGCAGATAATCGATCTAGACCAAACAGACCTGCGACAGGCCAATGCGCAGTTGCAAAATCAAAACACCGCCACCAAGCTCACAGCGTGGCAGATCTTAAACCCCAAAGGCGCCCACGCGATTGCGGTTGGATTAGACGCACCAATTGACGTCACGGTTGAGGGCTCAACCGGCTATTATTGCGCGGGAATGAACAAACAGGCGCGTCTGCGCATCAATGGCTCTGTAGGCCCGGGCGTTGCGGAAAATATGATGTCCGGCACGGTGATTATTGAGGGCGATGCCAGCCAGTATGCAGGGGCAACGGGCCATGGGGGGCTTTTGGTGATCAAAGGCAATGCCTCCTCTCGCTGCGGGATCTCTATGAAGGGGATTGATATCGTGGTGCATGGCAATATCGGACATATGTCGGCCTTTATGGGGCAATCTGGCACAATGGTTGTCTGCGGTGACGCGGGCGAAGCGCTTGGCGATAGCCTATATGAGGCAAAGCTGTTCGTGCGCGGGGCGGTTAAATCCTTAGGTGCGGATTGTATAGAAAAAGAGATGCGGCCCAAAGATTTGGCGGAAGTGCAGGCTTTGCTTGAGCGCGCCGAAAGCACGGCCAAACCCAGCGAGTTCAAGCGCTATGGATCGGCGCGCAAACTCTATAATTTTGACGTCGATCATGCCGGCGATTATTAAGGTGAAGAATGAACAAACCCCCTGAAACCGCGGCAGCGCCGCGCACCGAACCGATACAATCCGCCACATTTACGCCGGCGGTAAATGCCGAAATCCGCCGCGCTGCTGCGACCGGTATCTATGACATACGCGGCGGCGGCACAAAACGCGCGGTTCCCCATTTTGACGATCTTTTATTCTTGGGTGCTTCGGTCTCTCGCTACCCTTTAGAGGGCTACCGTGAAACCTGCGACACCTCGGTTACATTGGGCACGCGCTATGCGCAAAATCCGATTAAACTGCATATTCCGATCACCATCGCGGGGATGAGCTTTGGCGCCCTATCTGGGCCTGCAAAAGAAGCGCTGGGGCGCGGCGCCACAGCAGCGGGAACTTCAACCACCACCGGCGATGGCGGCATGACAGCAGAAGAGCGCGGGCATTCTGATAAGCTGGTCTATCAATATTTGCCTTCGCGCTATGGGATGAACCCCGATGATCTGCGCAAAGCCGATGCAATTGAAATGGTGGTCGGGCAAGGGGCGAAACCCGGCGGTGGCGGAATGCTTTTGGGCCAAAAAATATCGGACCGCGTGGCCGATATGCGCAATCTGCCAAAGGGTATTGATCAGCGCTCGGCCTGCCGGCACCCCGATTGGACCGGCCCCGATGATCTTGAAATCAAGCTGACCGAACTGCGCGAAATCACCCAATGGAAAATACCGATTTATGTAAAGATAGGCGCAACCCGCCCGTATTTTGATACAACGCTTGCCGTGAAAGCAGGGGCAGATGTTGTGGTGATTGACGGGATGCAAGGCGGCACAGCGGCCACGCAGGATGTGTTCATCGAACATGTCGGCCTGCCCACTTTGGCCTGCATTCGCCCGGCGGTAAAAGCGCTGCAAGATCTGGGGATGCACCGAAAAGTTCAATTGGTCGTCTCGGGCGGAATTCGCAATGGCGCGGATGTCGCCAAAGCCATGGCGCTGGGGGCAGATGCTGTTTCCATCGGAACCGCCGCTTTGATTGCGCTGGGCGATAATGATCCCAAATGGGAGGCCGAGTATCAGGCATTGGGCACCACAGCGGGCGCCTATGATGATTGGCATGAGGGCAATGACCCTGCTGGCATCACAACCCAAGATCCCGAACTGATGGCCCGGCTGGACCCGATCGAAGCTGGCCGACGGTTAAAGAACTATCTTAAGGTTTTGACGCTCGAGGCACAAACCATCGCCCGCGCCTGCGGAAAAAACAATTTGCGCAATTTGGAACCCGAAGATCTCTGCGCCCTCACGATTGAAGCTGCCGCCATGGCTGGCGTGCCGCTTGCCGGCACCAGCTGGATACCCGGCGCGGAGGCTCCATTTTAAACTCTTAAACCGCCAAGCCCCCTGTCACAGTCGAAAGGATAAAAAAGATGACCACTGATCTCGCCGCATTTGCAAAAGCAACAGGTGTCAAATATTTTATGGTGTCATTTACCGATCTTTTTGGCGGTCAGCGCGCCAAGCTGGTACCCGCGCAGGCCATCGCCGAAATGCAAGAGGATGGCGCCGGATTTGCCGGATTTGCAACCTATCTTGATATGACCCCCGCCCATCCTGATATGCTGGCGGTGCCTGATGCGTCTTCGGTTATTCAATTGCCGTGGAAGCCAGAGGTGGCTTGGGTGGCCGCGAATTGCGTAATGGAGGGCGAAGATGTCGCGCAGGCCCCGCGCAACGTGCTGCGCAAGCTTATTGATCGGGCTGCAGATCAGGGGTTGCATGTGAAAACCGGCATTGAGGCTGAATTCTTTTTACTCACGCCACAGGGCGATCAAATCAGCGATCCGTTCGATACCGCCGCAAAACCCTGCTATGATCAACAAGCTGTGATGCGCCGCTATGAGGTGATCCGCGAAATTTGCGATTATATGTTGGAGTTGGGCTGGGGCCCCTATCAAAACGATCATGAAGACGCCAATGGCCAATTCGAAATGAATTGGGAATTCGATGACGCGTTAAAAACCGCCGATAAGCACAGCTTTTTCAAATTCATGGTCAAATCCGTGGCGGAAAAGCACGGTCTGCGTGCCACCTTCATGCCAAAACCAATTGAAGGGCTCACCGGCAATGGCTGCCATGCCCATATTTCGGTTTGGGATGGTGCCGGCAGTACGGCAAAAACAAATGTTTTTGCTGATGATGCGATGGATCTGGGCCTGTCGCAATCCGGGCGGCACTTTTTGGGTGGCATTATGAAACATGCCAGCGCATTGGCCGCAATTACCAACCCCACGGTCAACAGCTACAAGCGCATCAATGCGCCGCGGACGATGTCGGGGGCCACTTGGGCACCCAATACCGTAACATGGACCAGCAATAACCGCACCCATATGGTGCGCGTGCCCGGGCCTGGCCGGTTTGAGTTGCGTCTACCGGATGGAGCCGCCAACCCCTATTTGTTGCAAGCCGTGATTATTGCCGCCGGTCTGGATGGGGTGAGCACCAATGCCGATCCAGGCAAACGCTATGACATTGATATGTATGCCGAAGGGCATAAGGTGCGCGGTGCCCCGCGCCTGCCTTTGAACCTGTTGGACGCATTGCGTGAATTTAACAAGAATAAAGGCTTAAAATCGATGTTGGGAGATGAGTTTTCAGCCGCTTATTTGAAGTTAAAGCATCAGGAATGGGATGCATTCGCCGCGCATTTTTCAACCTGGGAAAAAGAGAATACGCTGGATATCTGACCCAAACCGCCGCAAACGCAACAGCCCCTGATCCCGCCTGATCAGCCTAAGAATGATTTGACGCCTGACGCGGGTTTGCCTTTATTTGCCTTTCCATATGGGATCGCGCTTTTCTGCAAACGCGCGCGCCCCCTCCAATTGATCTTCGGATGTATACAGCCTCTCAACCGTTTCAAATTGTGACTGCGTGATTTTATTCAGACAATCTTGAAATTTCATATCTTCCGCCTCGCGCACCACCTCTTTGATCGCGGCGTAAACCAAGGGCGGACCCGAGGCCAAAAGATCGGCGAGATCACGCGCCTTTTGCATCAGATCTTCTTTGGGATAAAGATGGTTGATCAAGCCCCATCGCGCGGCCTCTTCGGCCTCTAACCACCGTCCGGTCAACAACATTTCCATCGCGATATGATAGGGGATGCGTTTGGGCAGCTTGATACTGGCCGCATCGGCGATCGTACCGCTGCGAATTTCGGGCAGCGCAAAGCGGGCATGATCTGCGGCCAATATCAGATCGCAAGACAGGGCAATTTCCAATCCGCCCCCGCAACAAATACCGTTCACCGCGCAGATCACCGGTTTGTTCAACCCGCGCAATTCTTGCAGGCCGCCAAAGCCCCCCACGCCATAATCGCCATCAACCGCATCGCCCTCTGCCGCCGCTTTTAAATCCCAGCCCGGGCAAAAAAACTTATCATGCGCTGATGTTAAAACCGCCACGCGCAAGTCAGGGTCATCGCGAAAGCTTTTAAACACCTCTCCCATAATCCGGCTGGTGGCCAGATCAATCGCGTTGGCTTTTGGGCGGTCAATAGTCACCTCTAACACATGGCCACGCCGCGAGGTTTTAATCGGAGTCTGTGTCATCTAACTGTCCTATTCTGATCAATGCATCCGCCGCAATCGCCGCGTTTGGCGTCACAATAAGCGGGTTGATTTCAACTTCTTCGATCTGATCTTTATGCGCAAGCACATAGTCCTGAAGCGCCAAAACAGCAGCAATCACCGCGGCCCGGTTGCCGCTTGGCCTGCCCCGAAAGCCCCGAAGAATTTTGTTAACTTTCAAGCTGTCCAGCGCATGCTCAACATCCTGTGCGGTCACCGGCAACAATAAGGACGCACTGTCTTCCAGCAGCTCAGTCAGCACACCGCCAGCTGCCAGCGTTAACAGAAACCCATGCGCCGGATCGCGCACAACCCCGAGCAATAGCTCTACCACCGCCCCCTGCACCATATTTTCGATCAGAAAACTGCCCTGCGGCATCTCAGACAAGGCGCGCTGAACCTCTTTCAGATTGCCAAGGTTCAAATGCACTGCATTCGCTTCCGATTTATGCGCCAAGCCCATGGTTTTCAAAACGACGGGAAAGCCAAGCCCTGCCGCTTCCCGCTCGACCGTGGCCGCGGAAGCCACCAGCGCACCTGCCGGGATTAAAACCCCGAATTTGGCAAGATCTTGCTTGGCCTGCGCCTCAGAGATCAGCTGGATGCGGCGCGGCGGTGCGCCTAAAACAAGGGGCGGCGGCAGATGCGGTAGGTGCCGGCGGCCGATAAAGGCCGCCACCGCGATTGCGCAGAGCGCCTCGGGCAAGCCGCGCAACGCAACAACAGCGCCGCCGGATAGGTCTAAGGCCAACGCTTCAGGGATATTTTCTGGAAAGCTGCCCAGAAGGACCACTGGCTTGCCGCTCGTCTTAGCGGCCGCGCGCGCAGCAGCAATCACGCAGCGCCAAGCCGAGGGGTCGCATAGATCAGAGCGGGGGAAATCAACGATCACGCAAGCCAGCGCCACATCACCGCTGAGGATTGCCGCAAACGCCGCCGTCATGCGCGCCTCATCGCCCCAAATATAAGTGTGGTAATCCAGAGGGTTGGCCAGAGACACCATGGGCCCCAAAGCAGCGCGCAACCCGCTCAGCTGCTGCTCATCAAGAGGTGGAAATACCACATCATAGCCCAAAGCAGTATCGGCAATCAGGCTGGCCTCGCCCCCCGAACAGGAAAGCGAAGCGATATGATGGCTCGTAAGTGGCCCAATCTGGTTTAGCAGCACCAAAGTTTCGACCAATTCGGGCAACGAGCGCACTTGCCCAATGCCCAGCCGCGCAAGCAACGCATCGCCCGCCGCAGCATCGCCCGCAAGCGAGGCGGTATGCGATAAAGTGGCCGCCTGCGCTTGCAGCGAGCGGCCAACTTTTAACGCAACAATGCCTTTTCCAAGGCGCCGCGCCTCTGCCGCCAAAGCTTCAAACGCCCGCAAATCTCCCACGCCTTCAATATGCAACCCCAAGGCGGTGACACGCGCATCGCGCAGCAAGGCCAGACCAATTTCTGACATCCCGATCTGCGCCTGATTGCCAACCGTCACCGCATAGGCAATTGGCAGGCCACGCTGCTGCATGGTGATATTAATCGCAATATTTGAGCTTTGCGTGAGGATGGCCACACCCGAATTCACACGCACCCCACCATGCTGATCAGGCCAGAGCGCAGCCCCCTCAAGATAATTCACAAACCCATAACAGTTGGGCCCGATGAAGGGCATCTCGCCCGCGGCCTGAAGCAAAGCCTCTTGCAAGGCCTCTCCATCTTCGGTTTCGTTTTGCGCCTCTAAGAACCCGGAGGCAAAGCAAACCGCGCCCCCTGCCCCCAATGCAGACAATTTGCCAAGACAGTCGATGGTCGCATGGCGGTTTACCCCGATAAACACGGCATCAGGCGCCATCGGCAAATCTGAAATATCCTGAAATGCTGATAAACCTGCAAGCGTTTGAGCAGAGGGATGCACCGGAAAAATCGGGCCCTCAAAGCCAATTTTCTGGCATTGCGCAATGACCGATCGCCCCCAGACGCCGCCGCCAATCACAGCGATGGATTTCGGGTTTAACAATCGATTGAGATCCCGCAATTTATCCCCCTTGCCTTATCTCAAAGCAACCTAAGCATTTAATGGGCGCAACAAATCGCGGCTGATGATATGGCGCTGAATTTCCGACGTGCCATCCCAAATCCGCTCGACGCGGGCATCGCGCCAAAACCGTTCGATTGGAAAATCGCTCATCAAGCCCATACCGCCAAATATTTGCAGCGTGGTATCGGTGACGCGCGCCAGCATTTCGCTGGCATAAAGCTTCGCGCTGGCAATTTCGCGGTTTGCGGGCAGCCCTTGATCCAGCCGCCATGCAGAGGCCAAGGTCAGCCAATCGGCCGCGTCGATCTCGGTGATCATATCAGAAATTTGAAAACTTACGCCCTGAAATTTCCCAATCTGTTGCCCGAATTGTTTGCGTTCAGCAGCATAGTTTAATGCATATTCAAAGCACCGGCGGGCGCGCCCAACCGCCATCGTGGCCACCGTGATTCGCGTTGCATAAAGCCATTCATTCATAACCGAAAATCCGCCATCGACTTCACCCAACACTTGCGCATCTGGCAATCGGCAATTGTCAAACTCCAAAATCATATTTTTATATCCGCGATGGCTGACCGATTTATAGCCCTCGCGAATGGTGAAACCGGGAGTGCCCCGATCCACTAGGAATGTGGTGATGCGTTTCTTTGGGCCCCGCGGCGTTTCATCCACCCCTGTGGCAACAAATACAATAACAAAATCAGCATGTTCCGCGCCTGATATAAAGTGCTTATTACCATTTAAAACCCAATCACCTCCCGCGCGCTGGGCGCTGCAGGCCATGCCGCGCACGTCGGATCCTGCGCCCGGTTCAGTCATCGCCAGCGCATCCATTTTTTCGCCACGTATGGCGGGTCGCAGATAACGTTCCACCTGCGTGCCCTGACAAGCCATCAGGATATTTTGAGGGCGGCCAAAGAAATGCGTTAGCGCCATCGAGCCTCGGCCCAACTCGCGCTCGACCAAGGCAAAATCAACATGGGAAAGACCAGCTGCGCCCACAGATTCGGGAAAGTTGCACGCGTAAAAACCCATATCAATGGTTTTTTGTTTGATGTCCTGGGCAATTTCGCGGGGTACCTCTGCGCTTTGCTCGACCAGATCTTCATGCGGGTAAATCTCTTTTTCAACAAAGCTGCGCACCGTGTTGACGATCATCTCCTGCTCTTCGCTCAATCCAAAATTCATAAGCTTTGCTCCTCAAGCGCCAATTTCAACGCATTCAAACGATCCGCCACCTCGGGCAAAGGCGCGCATGATTTTCGGGTGCTCAGGCTGACATGCAGCATGAATTGCTCGCAGCTTGCTAAGGTCGTACCATCATCGGCGCGCATAAAATGGCGCAGCTTCAATTTTTTGCCCTCGGCAAGCAAAACCTCGCTTTCAACGTAGATATGCTGCCCGGCATGGGCTTCTTGCAGATATTTCACAGTGGTTTCGGCGGTAAAATAGCTATGCCCAGCGGCGATATATGCAGCATCGGCCCCGATCGAAATCATAAAACTATCCGCAGCATCGGAAAACACTTGCCCGTAGCGCCCCTCATTCATATGGCCATTGTAATCCGTCCAATCAACGGGGATCACCCGCGATACGCTGCGCAGTTTGGTCGCGGGCTTAAACTTGGGCTGTAAATTACGATCATGTTCGCCAATCAAAGCCCCAGCGGCATTGCCCTGCTGCTTAAGGCTGCGCAAAATCGCCACCAAATTGTTATCGCGTTTGCGCTCTAAAGCGCGGATCGACAAATTCCCCGATTGGGCGTCAGATTGATCGGCAATTTGTTGAACCAACTCATCTGTCAATTCGGGCACATCCATCAATTTGGTCCAAGGCCAATCGAGGCATGGCCCAAACTGGGCGATAAAATGCGCCATGCCCTCTTCACCGCCCGCAATCCGATACGTCTCAAAAAGCCCCATCTGCGCCCAGCGCAATCCAAACCCATAGCGAATGGCATTGTCAATTTCTTCTGTCGTGGCGATCCCATCTTTGATCAACCACAAGCCCTCGCGCCAAACAGCCTCTAAAAAACGATCGGCAATATGCGCATCAATTTCCTTGCGCACCAGCAAAGGAAACATGCCCAGCGCGGTTAGATGCGCCTGCGCCTGGGCAATATGCGTTGTGCCACTGCGGGGGCTGGGAACAAGTTCAATCAAAGGCAGCAAATAGACAGGGTTAAACGGATGGGCGACAACTATCTGATCTGGAAAATCTGATTTTTCTTGCAATTCAGACGGCTTATACCCCGATGTTGAAGAACCTATGATAGCGTTTTGCAAACAGTATTTTTGAATATCCGAAATCACATTATGCTTAATCTCGAGCCGCTCAGGAACGCTTTCTTGGATCCAATCCGCAGCGCTGACCGCCTGCTCGATGGTTTTGCAGATCGTCAATTCACCTTCTTTGGGTAAATCCCGCTCATAAAGCATTGGCAATGCGTGGCGGGCATTTTCCAAAACGGCGGCAATTTTGCGCTCAGCCTGCGGATCGGGATCAAATAAATTGACGTTCCAGCCATTCAGTAAAAAGCGCGCAAGCCAACCGCCGCCAATCACTCCACCGCCGATTATTGCTGCCGTTTTCTGAACCATTTCACATATTTCCCTTGCCTGCGCGCCTTTGCGCTAAACCATACTTTCGGTGTGCCCATCCACCGCCAAGGCCTGACCGGTCACCTGTCGGGCTGCCTCTGAGCTTAGGAATACCGCCATATCGGCAATATCTTCTGGGCTGACGAAACGCCGCAACGACACGCCCTGGCTATATTGCTGGCGTATCTCTTCCAGACTGCGCGCGGTTGCGTTTGCCTCGATCTCAAGCACATGCTGCATGCGATCGCCCTCCACCGCGCCGGGGCAGATCGCGTTTACCCGCACGCCGCTGGGGCCAAGCTCCATCGCCAATGTTTTGGTTAGGCCAATCAAGCCCCATTTTGCCGCCACATAGGGGCTGCGCATGGGGACGCCATGCAGCCCAGAACTTGACGACATAAACAAGATCACGCCCGCGCCCTGCGCGCGCATCATCTCTGAGGCCCAACGCGCACCCAGAAAAGCACCGTTTAAATTTACCGACAGACAGGCTTGCCACGCGTCATATTGCAATTCGTCAAGCGGCCCTGCAGGCCCGCCCGTGCCCGCATTGCTGATAAAAATATCAACCCCCGCGAAACGTTCCGTTACCTGTGCAAAAAAGTGCTGCATTTGATCTTCGTCGGTCACATCAGCCAATGCCGTTATAGCATTTGGAAGCGCCTCTTGCGCTGCGGCCAGATGCGCGGGCGAGCTGTCGCACAGCGCCACCTGATCGCCCAGATCAGAAAATCGTTTGGCCATCACCAAGCCAATGCCAGAAGCTGCCCCGGTCAGCACAACCCGCCGTGCCATCTACGCTAGCCCCGCGGGGCGCGTTTGATCAGCCCAAGCTTTTCACGCAAAGCTGCAGGTCCCATCACGCGGGCACCCATATTTTCAATTATGGTCTTTGCGCGCTCGACCAATTGATAATTCTCAGCCAAAACGCCTTTTTCCAGCCATAAATTATCTTCCAGCCCAACGCGTACATTGCCCCCGGCCAGCACCGCCGCTGCCACATAAGCCATTTGGTTGCGGCCTAAAGAAAACGCGCTGAACGTCCAATCATCGGGAACATTATTCACCATAGCCATAAACGTATTAAGATCATCAGGCGCGCCCCACGGCACCCCCATACATAATTGAACCAAAGCTTGTGGGGCCAGCGCGCCATCCTGTACCAGCTGTTTGGCATACCATAAATGCCCCGTATCGAAGGCCTCTATTTCGGGCTTTACGCCCAGTTCGCTCATCCGGCGCGCCATTGCCTGCAACATCCCCGGGGTATTGGTCATCACGTAATCGGCTTCGGCAAAATTCATTGTGCCGCAATCTAAGGTGCATATTTCGGGCAGGCATTCAGCAATATGCGCAATGCGTTCTTCGGCCGACACCATATCGGTGCCCTGTTGCAACGGCAAAGGCGCCGAAGCATCCCCGAACACGATATCCCCGCCCATCCCCGCGGTCAGGTTCAACACCATATCAACCTCCGAGTCGCGGATGCGCTCGGTCACCTCGCGATAAAAGGCCAGGTTGCGGCTTGGCGCACCGGTTTCAGGATCGCGGACATGACAATGCACCACTGCCGCCCCTGCGCGGGCAGCTGCAATGGCGCTATCGGCGATTTCCTGCGGGCTGCGCGGCACATGGCGGCTGCGATCTTGCGTGGCGCCTGATCCAGTAACGGCGCATGTGATAAACACGTCACGATTCATTGTAAGCGGCATATCAAATCCCTTATCGCTTGATCCAAGTCCAACAATACGCGCTGGCAGCCCGTGTATATTTGCCTTAAACGACAAATATTATGCAGAAATGGTCAAAACATCCTGCTGCTGCGATCAAAGTGGCCTTCGTTTTATTCGACCAGTTTTCCAATATGTGTTTGGCAAACTGTCTTGAGCCCATGCGCGCAGCCAATACGCTTGCGCATCAGCGTGTGTTCGACTGGAGCTTTCTGACGCTGGATGGCGCGGCAGTGCACACCTCAAGCGGCTTGCCGATTCTGCCCCAAGGACAGTTGAAAGATCTTGAATTCGTCGATTATTTATTTGTGCTGTCAAGCTATCAGCATCGCCTGCATGACGACGCAAAAACCCGTAAAGCGCTGCGCAATGCCGCAGGCCAATGCAAAGTAATGATTGGTTTGGACACAGCCCCCTGGCTGATGGCCGCCGCAGAGCTTTTAGAGGGCCGGCGGGCCACGATTCATTGGGATGTTTTGGAAAGCTTTGCCGAAAAATTCCTGAGCGTAGACAGTGTGCGCCACCGCGTTGTGAAGGATGGCAACCGCATCACCTGCGCAGGCGCGATGGCCAGCTTTGACTTAACGCGTCAGATCATTCAAAGCCATCTTGGCAATTCTATGGTTCTGGATATCGATGCCCTGATGCTACGCGATGATCCGTTTCCCGCCTTACAAAACACCCAAAGCCAACGCGCGGGCACGCCCCTGCAGCGGGCGCTCGCTGTGATGCAAAACAATATCGAACGGCCCTTAACGCTTTCTCAAATCACCCAGAAGATCGCTTGTCCGCCCAAAACCCTTGAGCGCCAATTCAAAGCTCAATTGGGGGCAAGCCCAGGCCAGGCTTACCGGCATATACGTTTGAGCGTTGCCCGCCAATTGGTGGAAAGCACCTCGTTAACGATGGCTGAAATTGCCTTGCGCTGCGGCTATGAAAACCAATCGGCCCTGAGCCGGGCTTTTAAACGGCGTTTTGGTGCCAGCCCAAGCCAAATTGCCCAGTTAGGGCGCGCCGCGATAGCCCAAAGCCACGACAAATTTTTCTGAACTATCGGCTCGGCTGGCCGGTGGTTTGACATTGGCCACTTTGGTAAACCTTTGCTTAAGAAGCTTTTGCAACTCACCTTCCGCTCCGCCAGCCAGCACCTTTGCCACGAAGGTTCCCCCTTCTTCCAAAACGTCAAAGGCAAAATAAGCAGCGGCCTCGCATAATGAAATAATCCGCAAATGATCCGTCTGCTTATGGCCGGAACTGGCCGCCGCCATATCCGACATCACAACATCCGCCGTGCCCCCAAGCCAGTCTTTGACCTTTAGATCAGCCTCTTCTTCCAAGAAATCCAGCTGATATATCTCAGCCCCCGCAACCGGCTCGACTTCTTGTAAATCTATGCCCAACACATAACCTGTGGGTTTGTTCTTTTTATCGCCCAACGCATTGACCCGCCGCGCCGCCACTTGGCACCAGCCCCCTGGCGCACATCCCAAATCAACAACCCGCACCCCAGGTTTCAAAAATCCGTATTTGTCATCAAGTTCTAAAATTTTAAACGCGGCGCGCCCCCGATATCCTTCGGATTGGGCTCTTTTTACGTAAGGATCGTTCAATTGCCGCTGCAACCAGCGCACCTGAGATACCGAGCGGCCGCGCGCCGATTTTACCTTCACCTTTAAATCGCGCTGACCGCGCCCAGATGTATTTTTCTTGTCCTGATCCATTACAGCGGTGCATCCTCTAATACGCCATCGCGGCTCATTTGGGCGTATAATAAACCCTCGCGCAAACCGCGATCCGCAACTGAAAGACGCTCGGTTGGCCAACAGCGCAACAAAGCTTGCAGGATGGCCGATCCCGACATGATTAAAGCCTGCCGGTCGCTGCCGATACGCGGATCCAACTGCCGCCCGGCCGGGCCCAGCGCTAAGTAAGAATTGATCACACGGTCAATCTGATCCGAGGTCATGCGCAACCCATCCACTTTGGTTCGATCATAGCGCTTCAACCCAAGATGACTGGCTGCAACCGTCGTGACCGTGCCCGATGTGCCAATGATTTGAAATCCATCACGGGGTTGCTCATCGCGATAAGGGGCAAACTCTGCCAAGTTTTCTTCGAAAAACCAGCTCATCAATGCATAGCGGGCTGAATCATCTTCAACATCATTGAATTGATCGCGCAATGTGGCAACGCCCAGCGGCACGCTTATCCAATCGACAACTTTCGCGGCGGCAAAGGGGCTTTCGGCCGGATGAAAACCGGCGTGCAGCCGCATGATGGCCCGCGGCCGCTCGCGCTGTGGCACAGAAGATAAGTCAATCCAAACCAATTCGGTAGAGCCGCCGCCAATATCCACCACCAAAAGCTGCTCGGTTTTAGTGCTCACCAAGGGTGCACAGGAAATCACCGCCAACCGCGCTTCTTCTTCCGGCTCGATGATTTCCAGCTGCAAGCCCGCCTCGCGCTTCACCTGGCGGATAAACTCACGCGCATTGGCCGCGCGCCGACATGCTTCGGTGGCGACCAGTCGCATCCGCGTCACGCCATGCTGTTTCAACTTCAGCTGGCACACCCGAAGCGCGTGAATCGTGCGCTGCATTGAGCTGCGGCTAAGCCGGCCCGTTTTTTCCAAGCCCGTTCCCAATTGAACAGATTTGGAAAAGCTATCAACCACGTGAAACTGGCTGCCCTTGGGTTGGGCAATCAGCATCCGACAACTGTTCGTACCCAGATCCAAAGCGGCGTAAAGCTCGGTTGGGCTGGGCGGTATCGGCGCAGGGCTTTCTACCGGTTTCGGGAACGCGCCTGCACCTTTGAGACGCTTAGGCGCCATATCTGCGCCCTCCTAAATTTTTAAGTTAGCCCCACGATAGGCTGCATCCTGTGCCCCCGCAAGAGAGCAGTTAAAGTTTTTCGGATCAAGGCGCCGATATCCCGCAGCACGCCGGCTGAAAAGAACCGATAAATTCATATCTATCTTGTAAATTTTGAGGGCCAGAGAAACTGGTCTAGAGGGCGTTTTAAAAGTAAAAGCACAGAGGTCGCTGACAGCTGTGTAAAAGTCGAAAACCGACTTAAGAACCCAAGCCTAGTGTCATACACACAGCGCACCGAAAAGGAGGAATCATCCATGCCCGACGTCACCATAGTGTATTGGCGCGATATCCCAGCGCAAGTTATCGTGGGCAAAGGCCGCCGGGGCTGCAAACAACAGCTCAGCGAACGCTTTGAACAGGCGATCGACCGCGCAGCAATGAAAGGCGGATTGGCGGGCACGGATGACTATCTGGCCGAATGGCGCAAAAGCGCCCCCGAAGCGCGCGACGGCAACGCCGAAGAGATTGTTTTGGCCGAAGCGCAAGCGCTCGAAGAACAATATGACAAAACGCGATTAAAAGCGTTAATCGATAATGATGGCTGGGCGTAACACGCGCAAAACCCGAGGGCAAAATGGCTTTATTCAACTTTACAAAAAAACCAAACCAGACCGGCGTGCTTAATCAAGATCTGGAAAGCTTTCTCGCAGATTATTCGATCGAGGTGATGCCCAGAACCGCCCAAAAGGTTGAAGATTTCCGGGCGATCCTGCCGCAAGAGACGCGGGTCTATATCGCGCATATCGAAGGTACGCCAATCGAAGACATGGTGGCCACCGCAGCGCGATTGGCAAAAGAAGGATTTGCGGTGATGCCGCATTTTCCGGCGCGGATCATCAAGGATAAAGCCACGCTGGAAAATTGGATCGCACAATATCAAGGCGAAGCGGGCGTAGATCAGGCCCTGCTGCTGGCCGGCGGCGTCACCACGCCTCATGGCGATTATGACAGCTCAATGCAGCTGCTTGAAACCGAGCTATTCGACAAAGCGGGGTTTAAACACCTGCACGTGGCCGGGCATCCTGAAGGCAATAAAGACATAGATCCCGATGGCAGCATGAAAAATGTCGAAGCCGCGTTGCACTGGAAGCAAGCCTTTTCACAAAGAACGGGCGCGCAGATGGCTTTGGCCACCCAATTTGCCTTTGAGGCGGGCCCGATTATCGAATGGGCAAACGCCATCAAAGCCGCTGGCATTGATATTCCGATACATATCGGGATTGCAGGGCCGGCAAAATTACAAACCATGATAAAATTTGCGATCGCATGCGGCGTCGGGCCCTCGTTGAAGGTTCTTCAAAAGCGCGCAATGGATGTGACCAAGCTTTTGCTGCCCTATGAACCCACCGAAGTGTTAACGCAGCTTGCGCAGCACAAAGCAAAAAATCCAGATTTTAACATTACCAACGTTCATATCTTCCCGCTGGGTGGAATAAAAACAAGCGCCACTTGGGTAACCGAACATGGCGGAAAATCGGGCATACCAGCCCAAATCGTGGAAGGATAAACCATGACGCGCACAGTCGTTGAATCAAAGACAAAAACAGCAACACTGGGGTTTGATGAACCGTTTTGTGTGATTGGGGAGCGCATCAACCCAACGGGCCGCAAAAAGCTTGCCGCAGAATTAGAGGCGGGTGATTTTTCAACCGTTGAAAAAGATGCGTTGGCGCAAGTCGCCGCGGGCGCCAATATTTTGGATATCAATGCGGGGGTGGTCTATAACTCCAACCCAAACCCGAATGAAACCGAACCCCCTTTGATGAAGCAAATGATCGAACTGGTGCAAGGCCTAACCGACGTGCCGCTTTGCATCGACAGCTCGGTTCCCGAAGCGCTTGAAATGGGCCTTCAAATGGCAGAAGGCCGCCCGCTTTTAAACTCGGTGACCGGCGAAGAGGATCGCTTAGAATTCGTTCTGCCTTTGGTGCAGAAATACAATGTGCCCGTGGTCGCGATTTCAAACGATGATACCGGCATCTCGGAAGACCCGGATGTGCGCTTTGCCGTCGCCAAAAAAATTGTTGAACGGGCCGCTGATTTTAACATTCCTGCCTATGATATTGTTGTTGACCCGTTGGTTATGCCGATTGGAGCAATGGCCACAGCGGGCCAGCAAGTCTTTACATTGGTGCGTCGCCTGCGCGAGGAATTGGGCGTAAATACGACCTGCGGTGCTTCAAACGTATCGTTTGGCCTGCCAAACCGCCATGGGATCAACAACGCCTTTTTGCCCATGGCGATGGGCGCGGGGATGACCTCTGCGATCATGAACCCGGTTGCTTTGCCCGTGACCCAAGCCAAAATTGCCGAGAAGAAGGCCGCGGTCGAAGCTGCTGGAATCATTCTGCCCCCCGAAATGGATGACGAAACCTTTGTCACCCTGTTCGGCCTTGGATCCACCCAAGCGCGCCCCGGCAAAGAGATGGAGGCCATACGGGCCGCCAATTTATTAACCAATAATGATCCGCATGGCGGCGCATGGATCCAGTTTAATAAACCCGCTGGCAGCGGCGGC
>ERZ1048686.537-NODE-537-length-35931-cov-5.109572_pt1 | contig 35931 bp, 26 predicted proteins | sample MGYA00383099_ERZ1048686 | MGnify/ENA primary metagenome ERZ1048686 (study PRJEB29581, sample SAMEA5548369) | metagenome | biome: marine; feature: coastal; material: water | depth 25 m | study: Short-term variability in the microbial, nano- and picoplankton... | reverse complement strand
AAAAACACTATTCAATGCAAAATAAAAATTTTATTGCCAAATATAAATTATCATTTTCCAAATGAAATTTAACCAACTTATGAAGTTGCTCTAATTTTAATTGAATATCCGAATTATGAAGTATTTCATTAATTTCCGGTAAACTCCTAATTTCAGCCAATTCATCAGTTGTTGGGATTTTTTCATAGTTTCCTAGTCTACCAATATTATTTCCTGAAAGTATTAATGTTGAAAAAATGTGTTTTGGAAGTTTATCAACCCCAATACCTTTTGTTAAATTAGGTTTTGGAATTTCAAACAAAGAATCTTCAGTAATTCGTGCGTACCAATTTGCTCCCAATCGAGCAACTAAATCAAGTTTTTTAGTATCTATATTTTCATTCATATCTAAACAATTTGTATTTATATGAATTTGAACAACTTTACAAATTACTAAATTACCTGCCCCTCCTTCATTTCCTAAGTGAATAATATTCTCAACTACACATTCAAATGAAATTGGAGATTCCTTTACTCGCGGGGGCTTAATTTTTTCAGAAGAAACTTCAGTTAACCCAGATTTTTTGAATTCATTCACTCCGTCAGCATATTCAGTACTAGACAGTGAAACTTGTTCAATAATCGGAAAATTAACAATATTAATTACTACTTCCTTCGTATCTTCAACATTCTTTAATGTGTGTTTTATTGTGTTATCTCTTACTCTTCGTGCAGGTGAAAAAATTAAAATAGGTGGGTTTGCACTAAAGACATTAAAAAAACTAAAAGGACTCAAATTTACATTCCCTTCAGCACTTAACGTACTTGCCAACGCTATTGGCCTTGGTGCTACAGCTGTTAATAAAATGCTATGCAGTTTTGCTATTGACAGTGTATTTGGATCTATTGAAATACTATTTTTCATATCTTATTTTACTGGTAATATTTGAGATTTAACCTCCCCAAAACCTACTTTTATTCCTTCCTTTTCACAATAACCTCTCATAATTACGGTATCAAAATCCTGAATAAATGTACGTTCTTCTCCATTATCCAATTTTATAGGATTTTTTCCTGCCCAAGACAATTCCAACATTGAGCCATAAGAATCAGGGGTTTTTCCACTTATGGTTCCTGAAGCCAATAAATCACCTACATTTATATTACAACCGTTACTTGTATGGTGTGCCAACTGTTGTGACATATTCCAATACATATATTTAAAATTTGACTTACTCACAACGGATTCTTTGCCTTTTTCTGATTGAATTAGCACTTCTAAATTTATGTCATAATTTTTTAATCCTCCATATGCCAAATGTGGTAATACTTTAGGTTGTTGAACTGGACCTTGAACTTTAAAAGGTTTTAATGCCTCCATTGTAACAACCCATGGTGATATTGATGAAGCAAAGTTTTTTGCTAAAAACGGACCTAATGGAACGTATTCCCACTTTTGAATATCTCTTGCAGACCAATCGTTAAACAATACTTTCCCAAAAATATAATCTTCAGCTTTTTCAGTAGAAACTGAATCGCCAACTTCTGTTTTTTTACCAATAATAAATCCCATTTCCAATTCAAAATCAACTCTTGCAGAAGGTTTAAATACAGGAGAAGTTTTATTTGGTAAAAGTACTTGTCCTTTTGGTCGATGAATATTTTTACCACTTACCATAATTGAAGATGAACGACCGTGATAACCAACAGGTATATGTTTCCAATTAGGCAATAAGGCATTTTCGGGATCTCTAAACATCATACCTACATTAGTTGCGTGCTCTATACTCGAGTAAAAATCGGTATAATCTCCAATTAAAACAGGTAAATGCATATTAGCTTCGTTTTGAAGAAGAAACACGTTAGTATTCGTTTTTAAAACTGAATTATTATCGCATAATTCTTTCTGAATAACAGATCTAACTTCAGAGGTTAAAGCTTTTCCCAATGAAATAAAATTGTTTAAATAATCTGCAATGAAAATATTTTTTTCTAAGACTAAATTTTTAAAAATATTAAGTTTACTAGCTTCGTGTAAATCTAAAATATATTCACCAATTGCAATCCCAATTCTTTTTTGTTGCACTGAAGTAGAAAAAATTCCAAAGGGAATATTATAAATACTAAAATCCGAATTCTTCGGGATGGATAACCAAGTTTTCATATTTTTAATTCAATTTTATGTATTGTTCAGATAGTAAATTAATTCCATCTTCAATTAGTTTTTTATATTTTTTATTTGCTTTTAATTCGTCTAACTTACTCATAACTTTTTTAGTGAAATTACTTTTTAAATGATATACCAACTCATAAATTTCCAATAGCAGCAACCATTCATTATTATATTCGTTTGAAACTATATTAAAAATTATCTCTAATTTTTTTAAATCTAACGTAATAGAATCTCTAATTTTCCTAATTTCAGAATAATACGAATATAATTTTTTGTCTTCTTTTGAATAAGTAATTTTATGTGTTTTTTCTTTGGGAACCTCAAAAATATTTTCAAAAGAGTCACTTGAGGCTGGACCTGAAAAGGCTGATTTAATTTCTTTTCCAACAGCCATATCATAAACGCCCCACTCTGGGCGGAAAAGAATTTCGTCTTTATAAGTAACTGTGCAATCATTAAAAGAGATTAATAAAATTTTACCTTGTAAATCTCTTTTACCTGTAATAATTTTTCCAACTACTTTAATTCCTCCTTCAAAAACCAATTGTGTAGTTAAACCTTCATAAATACCATAAACTTCTAAATCTTTTGGGGACATATCTTCAATAGCTAAATTAATACCTTCCAACTTTCCAACAGGACTCCCAAAACCTTCTAAATGACAATTAACTCCGTGTCCAATTAATTCTTTATCTCTGGATGCTAAAGCCGTTTCACCAATAGTTTGAATATAAATTGGATTATTTTGAAAGCTAATTACATTGGTAAATTTTCCTGAAATTTGAATTCCAGTACTCAATTCTATAGTTCCAATATTTTTTGATTTAATTAATTTTTCCACTCCTTCTAAACCGCCTTTTCTTAAAGCCATTTTATTTGCAAATTTTTCAAGAACAAAACTTAAATGGGCAAAATTTGGTGTAACAAATAATTGCGGTTGTGGCTTTGTAATATCAAAATTTACATTTGCAGCCTCTATTGAATAAGGTATTTTTTTAACTTCTTTACGTAAGCACGATTTACTTTCACCTATTGAAGACAACAATCCTGCTCCATATATTTTTGGACAATCTAAATTGCCTATTAAACCGTACTCAACTGTCCACCAATGCAGGTTTCTAATTTGAGCCATTTCAGATAATTCTCCCAAATCATCTTGTATTTCATTTATTACTTTTGTAGCTTTTTCAATTTCTTCATTCTTGGTATTAGGATCTTCCTTAATAATTGACAAATGCCTTACTGCCTCATACAACTCATAATCTTTTTCAGAAGAAATTGCTTTACTTCCAATTTCTCCAAATCTTCTCAAATATTCGGCATATTCAGGGTTTGCTATAATAGGTGCGTGCCCTGCAGCCTCGTGTATAATATCTGGTGCTGGTGTGTATTCTATATGCTCTATAGTTCTAATATCGGAAGCAATTACCAAAACGTTGTAAGCCTGAAATTCCATAAAAGCATTTGGAGGAATAAATCCATCAACAGGAACTGCAGCCCAACCAATTTCTTTTAAAATCCGATTCATCCCCTCCATTTTAGGAATACTCTCTGTTGAAATCCCTGCTTTAAATAATCCTTCTATATAAGATTTATGTGCGGTATTTTTTAAATAGGCCCTATTTAATCGCATCACATATCTCCAAACAGCATGGTTTTGAGCTGTATATGCCTCATAAGGTTGCTTTACAATAAATTTTAATAAATGCTTTGGCAACCTTTTAGTTATATCATTTAATTCTATTTTAGTTTTAGAATTCACTATCTATAATTTAAAGGGTTCCTCTATTTTCTTGTTCTCTTTCTATAGCTTCAAATAATGCTTTAAAATTCCCTTTTCCAAATGATTGAGCCCCTTTACGCTGAATTATTTCGAAAAACATAGTTGGTCTATCTACCACAGGTTTTGTAAACAATTGTAATAAATAGCCTTCATTATCTCTATCTATTAATATACCATGTTTTTTTAAAACTTCCACATCTTCATCAATTTCACCAACCCGTTCTAACAAATCATCGTAATAATTATCTGGCACGTATAAAAACTCAACACCTCTATCTCTCATAGCTGATACTGTTGTTACAATGTCATTTGTTGCTACTGCAATATGCTGAACTCCCGAACCATTGTAAAAATCAATATATTCTTCAATTTGTGATTTTTTTTTCCCTTCAGCCGGTTCATTAATTGGAAATTTAATTCTTCCATTACCATTAGACATTACTTTACTCATTAATGCAGTATATTCAGTTGAAATATCTTTGTCATCAAAAGAAATAATTTGAGCAAAGCCCATTACTTTAGCATAAAACTCACACCATTTATTCATTTCATTCCATCCAACGTTTCCAACCATATGATCTATAAACTTTAATCCTACCGAACTTGGATTATATTGTGATTCCCATTTTCTGTAGTTTGGCAAAAATAATCCTGTATAGTTTTTTCTTTCAACAAAAATATGAACGGTATCACCATATGTGTGTATCCCTGAACGCATAATATAACCGTTTCCATCTTCGTCTTCACGAGTAGGTTTCATATATGATTTTGCACCTCTTTTTGTAGTTTCCTCCCAGGCTTTTGTTGCATCTTCAACCCATAGAGCAATAACTTTTACTCCATCTCCATGTGTATTAATATGTTCATTAATTTCACCTCCTTTTTTCAATGAGGTTGTTAAAACCAATCTTATTTTATCTTGTTTTAGCACATATGAAACTCTATCTTTTAATCCTGTTTCTAGCCCAGCATATGCTTCAGACTGAAAACCAAAAGCAGTTTTATAATAATTGGCAGATTGCTTGGCATTTCCAACGTATAATTCCACATAATCTGTTCCTAACAACGGAAGAAAATCTTCCGCGTCATCAAATAATTTCGTTAATGAATATTCTGTGTTTTGTAAATCTTTTAAGTTTTTAATTTCTGCTGACATTTTTAATTTTTTTTAGTTTGTTTTCCAAGATTTATAGTAATCTTCAACTTCTAGTTTTAGAGCTTCTTTGGTAATTGATAGTGGCTTAAATGGATCAATCATTACAGCTAACTCTTGTGTTTCTTTTTTACCAATACTTCGTTCAATTGCTCCTGGATGTGGCCCATGAGGAATACCACCGGGATGCAATGTAATCTGTCCTTTTTCAATATTATTTCTACTCATAAAATCACCATCTACATAATACAACAACTCGTCGGAATCAATATTTGAATGATGATAAGGGGCTGGAATGGCTTTTGGGTGATAGTCATACAATCTTGGAACAAAACTGCAAACTACAAAACCAGCAGATTCCCAGGTTTGATGAATTGGTGGTGGCAAATGGACTCTTCCTGTTATTGGTTCAAAATCGTGAATTGAAAAGGCATACGGATAATGAAATCCATCCCAACCAACCACATCAAATGGATGATTCCCGTATACATATTCCCACATATTTCCCTGCTTTTTCACTTTCACAATAAATTCACCTTTTTCAGCAATAGTTTCTAAGTTAGCCGGTAATCTAAAATCGCGCTCACAGTATGGAGAGTGTTCTAATAATTGTCCAAAATTATTTCTGTATCTTTTTGGAGTAACAATTGGTTCGAAAGATTCTACATACAAAATTCTGTTCTCATCAGTATTAAAATCAATTTGATAAATAACTCCTTTTGGAATCATTACATAATCCCCAAACTTAAACTCTAAAGAGCCATAGCAAGTTTTTAATTTTCCAGAGCCTTTATGAATAAATAGCATTTCATCGGCATCAGCATTTTTGTAAAAATAATTTTTAGAAAACCCTTTTGGAGCCGCTAATCCAATATGTAAATCGTTATTAACAAATAAAGTTTTTCTACTCTCCAAAAAGTCTTCTTCAGGTTGAATTGAAAATCCTTTAAAACTTAAAGCTTTCATATTTTTTTCAACACCAATTGCTGGAGCAACCGAACCTAAATTCTTCACTTCATTTACAACAGTTGGTGGATAAATATGGTACAAAAGAGATGAAATTCCAGCAAAACCAGCTGTTCCAAAAAGCTCTTCCTGATAGAGTTCTCCTTTTGTATTTTTAAACGTAGTATGTCGTTTACTTGGGATTTTCCCTAAAGTATGATAACGTGCCATTTTATATGATTTTTTTTAGTTTAGTTTTTGCATTTCAGCAATTAATTAAATGAAATTACTTTCAACTTTTTAAGTGCTTGAATTAAGACTTCATTGGCCTCTCTGGTTCCTATTGAAATTCTAACTTTTCCAGCAGCACCAAAATTGTCTACTGGTCTAACGGCAATTCCTTCTTCATTCAAAAAGTGAACAAATTCCTTCGATGCAATTGGGGGATTAATTAAGAAAAAGTTTGCCTGAGTAGGGTAAAAAATGATTCCCAAAGCTTTAAAATTTTCTTCTAAATAGATTTTTTCACTTTTTATTATACTCAAAGTTTTGTTAACAAACTCATCATCATCTAAAGAGGCTATTGCAGCATTTAAAGATAGTTTTGTAATTAAAAATGGCTTGCAAATTTGTCTTAGATAGGCCGCAATTTCAATATCCATATACGAATAACCAACCCTTAATGATGCCAATCCATAAGTTTTGGAAAAACTATTAATGGCTATTAAATTTGGGTAATCTGAAATGTACGGTAATGCCCTAACATAATCTTCTACATCTGCAAAATGCCAGTAAACTTCATCAAATACAACTATAATATCAGTCGGTAATTGCCTCATTAAACTTACAAAATCTTCTTTTGAAATGTAAGAACCTGTTGGATTATTAGGGCTTGTTAAAAAAATAATTCTGGTTTTGTCAGTAACCGCATTTAAAATTCCGTTTACATCTAATCCATAATTATAACTAAATAAAGGCACATCAACTACAGTTGCTCCTGACCAACGTGAAAACATTTTATAAGGCACAAAACAAGGTGTAGAAATAACAACTTCATCGCCTACTCTTACAAAAGCTCTAATAATTAAATCTATGAGCTCTGATCCACTTGCTGCGCAAATAAATTGATCTTTATCTAAATCATAATTGTATGCTTTTTCTAAAGCTTCTCTTAAACGGATATCTGTAGTGTCTGGATACAAATGCAAGTTATCTAAAGAGCCTTTAATTGATTGCATTGCCTTTGGAGAAATCCCAATTGGATTCTCATTGGAGGAGAGTTTATATACTTTTTTATTTTTACTTTTTGAAGAAATTACCTTTCCCCCTTTATAACCATTTTTTACAGTTAAATATGGTTTGAAAATTGATTTTATTGATTTTATTGTAGCTTTCATTCGTAATAAATTTAACACTTACAAGAAGTTAACATTCATAACAAATTTACAAACTAAGAAGTAATTATGTTGTTTATCACTATATATGTTCTTATAATTAGATTTTTTTTCTATATATTATATTTTTTATGTACTTTTATTCTTTTATGACATTTATCATACTTACCTTGCCAAATAATTTTCTAGCATGAAATCAAAATTAGACAGGATAGATTTAAAAATTTTAGAAATTCTTCAGAATGATTGTAGAATTACAACTAAAAAAATAGCTGAAAAATTGAATCTTTCAACTACACCAGTTTTTGAACGCATTAAAAAATTAGAAAAGGAAGGATATATAGATAAATATGTAGCCTTATTAAATGAGCGAAAAATAGGGCTTAAGCAAACCATTTTTATTGGAGTGAAGTTGAAAGGCCACACTCGCAGTTATTTGCAAAATTTTTTAAAACAAGTGAACGGTTTTGAGGAAGTCACAGAATGTTATCAAGTTTCAGGTAATTTCGACTTTTTATTGAAAATTGTATTAGCCGATATTGACGCTTACGAAACTTTTGTACAAACAAAGCTCTCACTTATCTCAGAACTCGGTAATGTAAACAGTTATATTGCAATAAAAAAGGGGAAGAACACTACAAATTTGGATTTGAGTTTTCTTGAGGATACTTTAAGCTAATTTTGTTTTATATAAATTTCTTATAAAGTATCTTTGACACTCATATTTATTATTATGGAATTATCATTCCCCTTATTTGCCGGAATAATAGCAGCGTTATTGCACGTAATTTCAGGACCCGATCATTTGGCTGCTGTTACCCCGTTTGCCATTGAAAGCAAGAAAAAAGCGTGGAAAGTTGGTTTATTTTGGGGTATTGGCCATTTATTAGGAATGCTTTCTATTGGTGTTTTGTTTTTATTTTTTAAAGATTTAATTCCTATTGAAAAAATTTCTAAACACAGTGAACAATTTGTTGGAATTGTATTAATAATCTTAGGAATTTGGATTTTATTTAAAATTTTTAAAGAAGAAACCAACCATAAACATATTCATATTCATACTGAAGAAAACCCTGCAATACACAAACATTCACATCATCATCAATCTGAAGTAAAACACAACCATACACATCCAAATTTAAAACAAGGTATTGTTGCTTCAACCTCAGTTGGTTTTATCCATGGATTAGCTGGAATAGCTCATTTTTTACTGTTTTTACCCGTAATTGGATTTACCACTAAAATTGATTCAGCAAAATACATCATTGGTTTTGCTACAGGAACTCTAATTGCAATGATTTCTTTTGCAATGGTAGTTGGACGGATTTCAGATTTATCCAAAAAAGAGCACAACGAAACCTTTTTTAAAGGGATTAGACTTACTGGAGGCTTATTCGCTTTAATTATTGGTATTTATTGGACTTTAGCGAATTGATTCATAGAAATAGTTAAAAACACTAAAAGACAACCTTAATTTGTCTAATTTTAATATAAAACACCCACAATTGTGGGTGTTTTAAAATAATGTAGCTATTGTTCATTCTAAACATAGGGCAACTTTTATACTATTTATTTACTCTTATAAATTGTAAATAATCATCATTTTTAGCTGCAATTAAATACTCTTCTCCTTTTATTTTGATAGTAGCTAGATCTTTTACATCTCCCGCTAAAAACAATCCACTTTCAGGTCCTTCAATTGGATTAAAATCACCTTTACCATCACCTTTTAAAAACAAACCAATACTTGCATCATTTCTTGGCGTTTCTACTTCAGAGCTATATAAATTACCAGCAATAAGGATATCTAGATTTGTATCTTTATCAAAATCTTTCACTAAAATTTGATTAATACTTGAAAATTGAGCCAAATTTGGCAATTGATGAATCACAAATTCTCCATTCTTATTTTCGAAGTATACACTTGCAAATGATTTCACTTGATAATGCAATGATTTGTTCAATTCTTTTTCAGTATAAACATCTTCAAGAGTTGCCAAAGAAAATTGTTCATAGTTTTTGAATTTCGATTTTATAGTAGGCATTTGTTGAGAAGAACATTGTCTTCCACGAAGTGGAAATTTCTCTCCCTCATTATAATAGCTCAATACAATATCATTCGTTTGATTATCATCAAAATCATTTAAATAAATATCAAATGTTTCTTCGGCATTTGCTTTGTATTTGTAATTAAGCCCAAGGTTTCCAGCCACAAAATCCATATCACCATCATTGTCAAAATCTCCTTCTTGAATGCTAAACCACCACCCTGTAGTATCATCAACATTCATTTTTTTAGAAATATTTTTGAATCGTCCTTCTTCATTTTTATAGATTGTAATTGGCATCCATTCACCTACTACTATTAAATCAGTCCACCCATCATTATCAATGTCAGTCCAAATGGCACTTGTAACCATTCCAAGATCTTTTAAATCCGGAGCAATTTTATGGGTAACATCCATAAATTCAGGCTTTCCTTTTACACTGATATTCTCTAAGATATAACTGCTAGCTGGAAGTGGATAATTACCAGGCACTAGTCTACCACCCACAAAAAGATCTAAATCACCATCCTTGTCAAAATCGTGACTGTATGCCCGAGACCCACTAGTTATCATTTCTGGAAGTGCTGTTGTAGATTTTGTAAATGAACCATTTCCGTTATTGATATACAGTCTATCCTGCAGTTTTTCAGAAGATAAACTAAATTCATTCCCTCCACTCACCATGTATAAATCATTATCACCATCTCCATCGGCATCAAAAATATGCGCTCCCAAATCTTCAAATCCTGCATCATTCTTCAAATCCTCAATTTCTTGTTTTATAAATCCTTGATTCGTTTGAAAATAAACGCCAGCTTGATTGCTTGATGCACCTCCAACTACGAAGTCTTCAAGGTTGTCATTATTCAAATCGCCAACAGCCAAACCTGGTCCAAACATAGAGGTTCTATGAGGCAGTAAAATTTCATCTTCAAAATCGTTAAATAAATTTTCTACATGTTTATGTTTCGCTACAATACCTTCATCATTTTCAGTTTCAAAAAGTGGTTTGACAACATCAACAACTTCCTTGTTAATTGCATCTGTAGCATTGACATAATCGATTTCAAGAATTTGGTTAATCGCAATATCATTTAACTCTTGCTCTTTTCCGTCAGGCCATATTACCTTAATTGAATTTACAACAGCTGCTTGTCCTAATCCAAAATGAAGCTGTGGAGCTACTGAAGATTGGAATCCTCTAGTTAAAGTCATTTCTTGATATTGACTCAATTCATTTGCTTTTACGGTGGCTTTTACTCCGAGTCCAAATTTATTTTTTTCTGCACCTTTGAACTTTAAGGTCAGATGATTATTTTTTGATGCACTTGTATTTTCAAATACAGAAGCGTAATCATCAACATTATTTGTCACTATTTCTAAATCCCCATCATTATCAAGATCTACATACACACATCCATTTGAAAATCCTTTATAAACAAGCCCCCAATCTTCATTTGCTTTTTTAAATGTTAGGTCTTTATTATTTCTAAATACAAAATTGTCAATTTTTTCTGAAGGAATTTTTTTAACCCATGCCAAAGTACTATCCTTGTTAAACCTTTTCTTTTTAAGTTTGTTAAAATAGTCTTTAGAATTAATTTCTCGTCTCACCCCATTTGAAATAAAAATATCTTTCCAACCATCATTGTCTAAATCAGCAAATAAGGGGCCCCAACTCCAATCAGTAGAAGAGAGACCAGCTAATCTAGAAATATTACTAAAATCAGGTAGGGTATCATTTAGCATTCCATTATTTAATTGTAGCATATTTTGCATATACTGATAATTAAATCCAGAGTTGACTGTACTCCAAAACAAATCAGGATTCATACTGGCCATATTTGCTTTTGAGCGTCTGTTATTTTGAGCGTTCATATCAACTTGAAGAATGTCTATCAATTCATCGTTGTTAAAATCGGCCATATCAACACCCATACCATAAAAGGCATTTTGTCTTGTTACACTTTTCACAGATTCAGTAAATGTTCCGTTTTTATTATTTACGAACAAATAATCTGGAGTACTAAAGTCATTGGAGATGTACAAATCTGGCCAACCATCTTTATTTACATCACCAACGGTTGCACTCAATGTCAATCCAAAAGAACGCAATCCAGCTTCATCGGTTACATTTGTAAAACTACCTCCATCATTTCTAAATAATTTATCGGTTTCAATGTCATTTGCATTGTAAATCTTAAATCTGTAATAAGTATTTGGTGCAGAAAAATTTGTAGGCGGATAATTTGCAACATATAAATCTAAATCACCATCAAGGTCATAATCAAAAAAGGTGGACTGTACGCTGTTTCCAACATCAGCCAATCCATACTCCTCCGCTTTTTCAGTAAAAGTATTGTCACCATTATTTATATATAACATATTCCCTTTCGGGTTAAATTTACCTCCTACTGAGCAATAAATGTCTAAAAATCCATCATTGTTAACATCTGCCATGGTAACACCTGTAAACCATCTTTGGTCACCTTCAACTCCAGCTAATTCAGAGATGTCTTCAAATTTCAAATTCCCTTTATTTAAATACAACTTATTTGGCACCATATTCCCAGTAAAGAATAAGTCATTAAGGCCATCATTATTAATGTCACCTGTTGCAACACCTCCACCCATGTACATATAAGCATAAGTGAAATAATTCAACGAGTCATTCTCCAGAAGGTTGTTTGAAAAATTAATCCCAGTATCTTTTGCGTTTAATCTACTAAACAACTTACTTTCGTTGGTGTTTTTTGTGCACGAATAAAGTAAAATTGAAACACAAATAAGTAAATATATTCGATTCATATCATCATATTTTATTTGACTAAAAATAGGTTATTTTGACTTAAATAAAAAAGAACAGTGTAATAAAATTACACTGTTCTTTTTTATTTATAATGATTTTAAATTAATTAAAATCCTGGGTTTTGCGAAAGTGCTCCACCACTTAAATCTATAGCTCCTAATGGAATTGGGAAAAGATCATGAGTTGCCGTGTAAGGGCTTACTTTTTGACCGAAATTACCAATAGTTCTGGACTCATTTGTGAAGTATTCATTCATTACTTGAACTGATACTCCCCATCGTCTAATGTCAAAATATCTATGTGCCTCCATACCTAACTCCACTCGTCTTTCAAAACGTACTGCTTTTCTAGCATAATCTGGATTCGGGAAAGAGCCATAAAGCTCAATATCATAATTTGCAGCATTTCCACCACCTGAAGCCTGAACATAGGTCATATTTTTAGCTCTTTGTCTAACACGATTCACATTAGCTAATGCCGTTGGAACATCTCCAGTTTCAACTGCAGCCTCTGCGGCCATCAACAATACATCAGCAAAACGTATAATATGGTAGTTTATACCAGACAATTGCTGACCCCAGCCACCTGTACCAACGTTATCAGTATCACCATTTTGGTAAACATTCTTTTTTGCTAAATATGGTCCTGAGATGTCACCAAATCCTGCACGTATCCAGTCTTTACCAACGTTTACACCATAACCATTGTAGTCAATTCCTCTACGTCCAACAGTATAATCAATTCTAGGATCAAGAGGTCCCGTATGTGGGGTAAAAGGATCTGCACTGTTAACACCATAATCATTCGCTATATCTGTTTGATTATAGGTATCTAACAATGGTAAACCTGCTCCATCAGTTTGGAATGCATTAGCTAAATCCTGAGTTGGTTGGTAGAATCCACAGCATGATCCAAATGGTCCTGGGTTAGGGAAGTTCAATGTCCCTGGCTCATTACCATTATATGATTGACCAGAATCTGCAGCAAATTGTATTGCAAAAATAGACTCTCCTGCATTCTCTCCACTTGATGTAAAATTATCAACGTACTCATCTAATAATATATATGGTCCATTATTTACAACATCGTTTAACAAAGTAGCAGCCTGAGACCAATCTGATTGATATAAATGTACTTTCCCAAGGTAAGACTTAGCAGTCCACGAAGTTGGTCTCCCTGCAACATCCTGAGAGTTTGGTAAATTATTTACCCCATAGTCAAAATCTGCTTCAATTTGATCCCAAATCGGTCCTGAGTTCGGTTGATTAAACTCTGTATTCGCATAATTCTCTTCTGAGATGTAAGGTACGTTACCCCACATTCTTTGCAATTCAAAATTAAAATGTCCTCTCAAAAATCTTGCTTCTGCCAGTTGAGCAGAAAAATCACCTTCTTCAATTGAATTAATCAAGGCTATTACAGAATTCGCTCTATTAATCCCAGCAAATATAACACCCCATCTGGCATAGAAGAAGCCGTTATTAGTACCCCAGTTCATTAATTCAACTTCTTTTAATTCAGGTTGATCATCATCGGTACTTCCTTTATGTGCGTCAGGACCAACAACTTCCCAAGTCCAGTTATCAGGTGATCTACCCCAATAGTTACCATAGCCACTATTATACTGACCATCTAGAACGCCATAGGCTCCGGTTAATAATAAATTGACTCCAGTCTCATTTTTTAGCGCATCATCATTCAATGCACCAACTGCCGGAGACTCAGTAAATTCATCATTGCAGGCCACTACACCTAAACATAGTATGAATACCACGGCTATTAAATATATTCCTTTTTTCATGTTTTTTAAAATTTAATGTTAGCACCTAAAGAGAATACCTGAGAAATTGGATAAAGACGACTATCAATTCCCAAATCTAAGTTACCATATGCAACTACTTCAGGATCGAATCCTTGGTAATCTGTAATTGTAAATAAGTTCGTTCCCTGTAAATATATTCTAACCGACTCTGCTTTAATTTTATCTGATGCAGATGTAGGTAATGTATATCCTATTTGTAAGTTTTTCAATTTCAAATATGAACCATCTTCAACAAAATAACTGTTTGTACTTGATTCTTCTGAAGGATATGATAAAGTTACTGCAGGAACATTTGTATCGGTATTTGAAGGTGTCCATGCATCTAGCACTCTGTCGCTTCTATTACCTTGAACGAAACCTCCAAAGTCAGTAAAGAACTTACTGTAATTAAATATGTCATTTCCTTGAGATCCTGTAAAGAATATTTGTGCGTCGAACCCTTTATAAGCTACACTTGCGTTAAAACCATATGTAAAATCAGGATGCGGAGAACCAATCTTAGTTCTATCATCATCATTAACTGATCCATCTCCGTTAACATCAGCAAAGATCATACGTCCATTACTATCTAAACCTTCTACTTCTCTACCATAGAAATAAGACATTTCGTCTCCTACCTCGGTACGTGTAATAGCTCCTGTTCTTAAATCACCTCTTCCATTAACTGGGGCATCATTTATCAAGTTTGTTACTTCATTCTTGTAATGTGATAAGTTAAAGCTCAAATCGTAAGAAAAACCACTTTCCGTTTCATCTCCGTAGCTAACTGCTAAATCAAAACCTTTATTTTCAACATCCCCTAGATTCACTAAAGGAGCACCTGCATCAATAGCAGTTGAACTAATTAATCCAAAATCACGAGTAATTAAGTCTTTAGTTTCAATTTTAAAGAATTCAGCAGTTACATTTAATTTACTATTAAGCATTGATAATTCAACACCAAAGTTAGTAGTAACGGATGTTTCCCACTTTAAGTCAGGGTTTCCTACAGATGATAATAAAGCTCCTGTCATGATACTTGCCGCATTACCATTAAATGGATAGTTAGCAAGTGATTCACTTAGGCTGTAGATATTTATTGTTGGGTTAGATGATGGTAGTGTTTGGTTACCTAATTGTCCCCAAGATCCTTTCACCTTTAATCTTTCAATAAAGGAATCTCCACTCCAGAAATTTTCATTACTTATAACCCATCCAGCACTAAATGACGGGAACCAATCTGATTGATTATCTCCTTTAAATCTCGAAGAAGTATCTCTACGTAATGTGGCTGTTGCATAATACTTATCCTGGAAGTTGTAGTTAGCAGTCCCAAAGATTGACCATAATGAGCTCCAACCGTCATAAGCATAATCTACATTTGGCGCACCCGAACCATTATTTAATAAATAGAAGTCTGGAGTTTCAAATAAGTATCCACTTCGTGAAACACCTTTTCCTTTTCCACCATTCTTCAATGCTTCAATACCCACAAGAGCATTCACTTTGTGGTCGCCAAAAGAATTATTATAATTTAAGGTATTTGTAAAAATCCAATTATAAGAAGTTTGATCCTGTTCGTTCAATGTACTTTGAGAAATTGGCTCTCCGTGTTCAGGGTCTAAGGCTGTAAAAAATCTACCATCCCATGTGTTAAAACCTCCACCAAGTACAGTTTTAAATTTTAGCTCATCCAAAATTTTGTATGACATATAAATATCTCCTGTCACCGCATAACGCTTGTTATAATTGTTTCTTGCACGATATAGCTGAGCAGCAGGGTTTCTTGTATTTGATAAATCAGGTCCCGCAACCCCTGTAAAATATCCACTATCATCCTTTACTGGCAATAATGGAGTCATTCTATAAGTGTTTTCAATTGCTTCTTCTTCGCCTGAATTAGTATCAGAGAACGAAATATTTACATGCTCTCCAAAAGTAAGTTTACCATCCAAAGCTTTAAATTCAGAATTTAAACGCGTGCTAATTCTTTTAAACCCTGTATGATTTAAAAGTCCTTCTCTTTCTAAAAAACCAACAGACATAAAATATTTACCATTCTCACCACCATTTTCCATAGAAAGTGAAACATTTGTCATAGGAGCATCACTTGTGATAGCATCTAACCAATCTGTACCTCCTGGTTTTACTGTAGCAGAAAACTCACCAGGCGCACTGTAAACAATAGGATCATAAGACACTACTCTTCTGTATCCTTGAATCTGCGAAGGCACTGAAAATGTTCCTGTGCCAGAAGGGTCATATTGTCCATGAACGGGTGTTATTCCATCATTAACATAACTCTGATACAACATTTGAGCATGTTGATCGGCATTTAATACTCCAGGAGCGTTCGTTATTTTTTGATATCCGGTATAGAAGTCGAAATTAACCTTCGCTTTATCCATATTATAACCTCCACTTTTTGTGGTAATAATTATAACACCATTTGAAGCCCTTGCTCCATAAATTGCAGCAGCTCCATCTTTAAGCACGTTCATCTGCTCAATATCTGCTGGGTTAATGTTATTTAAAATACCTGCATCATCAGTTTGTACGCCATCAATTATATATAATGGATTGGTATTGTTAGTTGTACCAAAACCACGAATATTAATTTTTGGTGTTGAACCTGGCGACCCACTGTTAGTAACAGTTACCCCTGTTACCCTACCTTGTAAAGCTTCAGAAGCATTTACTACAGGCACAGATAAAGCTTCATCTACATCAACAGAAGAAATGGCACCTGTTACATCACCTCTTACTTGTGAGGTATAACCAACAACGACTACCTCATCTAATTGACTTGCATTTTCAATTAACGTTACGTTAATTGAAGTTTGTCCTCCAACGCTAACTTCTTGAGAAATATAACCTATATAACTAATTGTTAATACAGCATCTGCCGCAACATTGTTTAAGTTAAAATTTCCGTCAAAATCCGTTATTGTTCCATTGACTGTTCCTTCTACCAAAATACTTGCTCCTGGTAATGGACCATTAGCGTCTGAAATTGTTCCAGAAACGCTCTGTGCATATGTGTAACCACATAACAAGAAACTTACTAAAAATAGTAAATTTCTGAATAAATAAATTTTTCTCATAAATTAATGTTTCATAAATTGATAATTGATTAGTTGATCTGTTTTAATTAATAAATTTGATAATTTAACTTTAAAATGATAAAACAATTTTATTATGCTTTATCAAAAACTTCATAAATATATAAAAATAATACGTAATCCTTGTCTATTTTAATTCATTGAAATATATTATACAATATCACCCTATTGCTATTTAGATACATTATTCGAGATTTAGTTGCGTTTTAGTGTATTTTTGTTATTTTTAAACGTAATTTACACATTTAATAATACTCTTTACTGCTTTTATCTCAATATCAAATTACCTTAGAACTATTACTTATTCTCACTTTTGTTTTTAATGAAATATTTCAAACATTAAGACTAGTTTATCTTTAATCATTATTTTCTTTATAAATAAACTTTCTATTTCATTCGAAAATTATAAGAATTATAGCTTGACTTAAAAAAAATTATACAAACAACATTGATTCAAGCATAAACAACATTTATAAATAGTTAAATCTTAAATTCAATTATCTTCGTTAAATGATTCAGCTAGACATACGAAAATTGGGAAGTAAAATGCTTTTTTATTATTCACTATTTCTTCGTATTAAATTTCATTACTACAAATATATAGTAACATGCTAAGAGAATGTTAATACATTTTTGTCATTTACTTATATATTTCATTCAAGTAGCCAAAAAATGGACAGTTAATAAGTAATTAATTATCAAGTATTTCTTAAAGTTCAATAATTTTGATATTCTTAAAAGAAACAATATTTCCGTGATCTTGCAGACCCAATCTTCCAGTTCTGTAGATTCCAAACCCGCCCCAATCTTTAAATTTTGAATTGACTATCAAAGCATTCCATTCTTCCCCATGAACCGGAAACGAAACAATCAATATGCCGTTTAACCATACTTTACCGCTATTGTTTGAATGGTTAATTTCAAGGATACAAGTATTCCATTGACCTGCATTTTTAACAGTAACCTCTGATGGTGCTATCATATCATATAATGAACCCGCTCTATGAGTTAAATATGCCTTATCAGGATGCCTCTCATCATCTAATATCTGAATTTCTGGTCCCGTTTGATAAGGAACACTAAAATCTCCCCCCTCAAAAACACCCCAAAAAATTCCGCTATTTCCAGCTTCAGAAATCTTCCAATCAATAGAAAGTTTAAAATTGGTATACTCCTTATCTGTCACTAAGTTATTTATTCCTGATGGCTTATCTGGATGTGGAGTAAACACCATAGCGCTGTCAACAATCTGCCATTGGTTGGAGATGGAATCTGATTTATAGTTATGCCAACCTTTAAAAGTTTTACCGTCAAATAATGATACCCAGTCTTTATCTTTTTCTTCTACAAGTTGACCTATTGCTTCTTCAGCTTTCGTTTTTTCTTTATTGAAAAAATACTGAAATCCAAAATAACCAACAATAAATACTATAATAACAATAATTATTTTTTTCACGATACTTACGTTTAAATTCCTAATATTTTCTTTAACTTTTCCTTATCTAAAGAAGATCCTGCAAAGTCATCAAATTTTTTATTTGTTGCCTGTATGATATGATTCTTTATAAATGATGCCCCTTCATTTGCCCCTTGTTCGGGTGACTTAATACAGCATTCCCATTCCATAACAGCCCAAAGGTCACAACCGTATTGGGTGAGTTTAGAGAAAATAGTTTTGAAATCAATTTGACCATCTCCAGGAGAACGGTATCTACCTGCACGGTCTACCCAATCTTGATATCCACCAAAAGTTCCACTTTTCCCAGTCGGATTAAATTCTGCATCCTTCACATGAAACATTTTAATGAATTCATGATAGTAATCAATATATTTTATATAATCTAACTGTTGCAGAATAAAATGACTGGGGTCATAAAGAATATTGACACGCTTATGATTTCCCGTAGCTTCTAAAAACCGCTCAAAAGTTACACCATCATGTAAATCTTCTCCAGGATGTATTTCGTAACAAACATCTACCCCATTATCGTCAAACACATTTAAGATAGGCAACCACCTTTTAGCTAATTCTTCAAACCCCATTTTAACCAAACCATTTGGTCGTTGCGGCCATGGATGTGCCGCATGCCATAAGAGTGCTCCTGAAAATGTTCCATGTACATTTAGCCCAAGGTTTTTACTAGCTATAGCAGCAGCTTTAACCTGATTAATGGCCCATTCGGTACGTTTTTTTGGATTGTTTTTATAGTTATCAGGTGCAAAATTATCAAACATAATATCATATGCCGGATGAACCGCTACTAATTGTCCTTGTAAATGGGTTGATAGTTCTGTAATCTCAAGTCCGTATGATTGAACGGTCCCTTTTAATTCATCACAATAAGTTTTACTCTTTGCTGCTTTTTCTATGTCTATTAAACGAGTTTCCCAGGTTGGGATTTGAATTCCTTTATATCCGAGATCTGCTGCCCATTTACACAAACCTTGAAGGCTGTTAAACGGAGCTTCCTTTCCTATAAATTGTGCCAGAAAAACCGCTGGCCCTTTTATTGTCTTCATAGTTTTAGTAATTTTATAAGTTAGTCCAACTATTCCCGGCCTTATGAGAAGACACACACTGTTCAATAAATCTCATTCCACGAACCCCATCCCTCATCACAGGAAACTCACCTAAATTATAGGGTTCTTGTCTTATAGCTTTTGCTATCCCAAGATAGATATTAGCCATCGAGTCGAAAATACCTTCTGGATGACCGGGCGGCAATTTAGTGCCATCAAGTGATATTTCACTATTATAAGCGTGCCCTGGTTTTAAAATTTGTAGAGGCTTGTCGTCTGTTAAAAAGTAAAGATAATTTGGGTTTTCCTGTTCCCATTTAAGACCTCCTTTTGTTCCGTATATTTTTACCTGAAACGCATTTTCTTCTCCAGTTGCAATTTGACTTGTTCTTATAACACCTTTAACATGCTTAGAATAACGGAGCAGTACCGTTCCATCAATGTCAAGCGTATTATCGTCATAAAGATAGTTCAAGTCAGCTAACACCGACTTCACTTCTAACCCGGTAAGATACTCGGCCAAGTTAAAAGCATGAGTCCCAATATCACCTATACAACAACTAACACCAGACTTCTCAGGATCGAGACGCCAAACTATATTTCGCTGATTTTTATCATGAATAATTGGGTTAATCCAACCTTGATAGTATTGAATGTCAACTTTTTGAATTTTACCTATAGCGCCTTCTTTAATCATTTCGCGCATTTGACGTACCATAGGATAACCTGTATAAGTATAGGTTACAGCAAAAACAGTATTTGATTTTTTTAGCACATCTTCTAAAATTTTTGCTTCATCAAATGTTGTGGTCAGCGGTTTCTCACAAATGACATGAAAACCACTTTCTATTAGTTTTTTTGCCATCGGAAAATGTAAAAAATTTGGAGTCAATACAGATACTACTTCAATTCTCTCTTCCTTTGGCAAAGCAGTTTCATTTGCAATAAACGTATCGAAATCCTTGTAAACCCTATCTGTTTTAATATCTATTTCCTTAGCAAAATTGATATTCTCTTCCCAAATAGGATTAAAAACAGCTCCAACAATTTCATAATTGTCGTTTATAAAAGAAGCTATTCTATGCAATACACCGATAAGTGAATCTCCTCCACCACCAATAATGCCAAGCTTTATTTTTTTACCCATTTTCTACTTTTTATACTCTATTTTTTCATTTTTAAAGAAAAACATAAATAATAAGAATACTATACCTGCAAAGGCGGCTGGGAAAACCCAAATAGCTTTCCATGTGTGACCTCCTTCAATGACGTAATGGTTAACTATTTGACCTGCAACCCAAAATCCGATTAACATCCCAACGCCATAAGTTGCTAATGTAATTAATCCTTGAGCAGCACTTTTTACTTTCTCACCAGCTTTAGAATCCGTGTAAATTTGACCTGACACAAAAAAGAAATCATAGCATATTCCATGTAAAGCGATACCTGTTAATAACATAAAAGTTAATTCTCCTGAATCACCAAAAGCAAAAAGAATATATCTAATTGTCCAAGCTAACATTCCAACTAGAATAGTTTTTTTGAAACCATATTTAGTGAAAAACCATGGTAATAATAACATAAATAATACTTCTGAAATTTGGCCTATAGTCATTTTTCCAGCTGCATTTTCAACACCAATTTCATTTAGAAACTTATTAGCTTCTTGATAATAAAACGCTAACGGAATACATATTAAAACTGATGAGATAAAAAATATGAGGAAGTTTCTATCCTTTAATAATTTAAGCGCATCTAAACCCAAAATATCATTCAATCCAATCTTTTTATCCTCAGATAATGTTGGTGGCGTTTTAGGTAATGTAAAACTAAAAACACCTAAAATTGTAGAAGCTATTGCTGTCATAGTAAATGTATTTCTTAGCAATCCTTTAGATTCCCATTGAAATAAATAACCAATGGCTAAACCTGCAACAATCCACCCTACAGTTCCCCAAACCCTAATATATGAAAACTCTTTTGCCGGATCAGTCATTTGATTAAATGAAACAGAATTTACCAACGCTAAGGTTGGCATATAGGCAATCATATAACCTAAGACATATGGATAAAATACGCTAAACTCAGTAACCTGAGACATTTGATACATTAAAATTGCTCCTATTATATGTAACACTCCTAAAATGCGTTCAGCATTAAAAAAACGATCAGCAATTAAGCCAATTATAAAAGGGGCAATTATTGCGCCCCAAGACTGAGTACCATAAGCTAAACCACTTTGTGGATCGGTAAACTTAAGGGTTTGGGTAAGATAGGTTCCCATAGTAACAAACCATCCGCCCCAAATAAAGAATTCAAGAAACATCATGGTTGAAAGTTGTATTTTAACTGTTCTATTCATGGTTGGTTAGTTAAGATGATTTTTAATTAAGTTGTTTTCCTAAATTTATTAATAAATCTCTAGTAGCTATTATACCTTCAACTTCACTTAATCGATCCCCTTCGTATTCAACACCAATAAAACCTGTATAACCAGCTTTCTTTACTGTTTTAAGTATTCTCTCATAATCTAAAGTAGTTTCTTTCCCGCTGTCATCAAAGTCATAAGATTTAGCGCTAACTGCCTTAGCTTGTTTCATTAAAATTTCCATACCTTTATATGCGTCATATTCTTCAACGCATCTTGACTCCCCATCTTCAGCAGTTTCAATTTTAATACAAAAATTACCGAAATCAGGTAACGTACCACAATTATCCATTCCAACATTTGTAATAACTTGACTTAAAAATTCTGCATTAGAAGATAAACCACCATGGTTTTCTACAATTATATTAATGTTTTTTTGTTCTGCATACTCTGACAATTGTTTCAACCCACTAACTGCCGCTACTGTCCAAATAGCTACATCATTACTTCCTGATAAGTTAACACGAATAGAATGACAACCTAAAAAAGCAGCAGCATCAACCCATTTTTTATGATTTTCAACAGCGTGGTTTCTTTCTTCTTCATTAGGTGTTGCTAAATCCCCCTCGCCGTCAATCATTATTAATACATTTTTCATCCCATACATCTCACTCTTTATCTTCAAAGTGTCTAAAAGGTTTTGCATTGCCTTTTGCGGGTCATCTCCCTCTGCTAAATTTGGTATATATAAATCACTCACATATTCCAACCCTTCAAAACCTAACTCTTTTGCTTTTTGCGCAAAATCTATTGGATCTAACGTTTTATCATATTTGATAGCATTATGTAAAGACCATTGTGCCAAGGATAATTTAAAAAAGGTTTCGGACTGCTCGACCTTAGTCTCCATTGTTTTCTCTTTTTTTTGAATTGTGTTGCATGCTACTATACCAAATAGAATAAATGTAAAAATGATATATGAAAGTTTAAAGGGTAATTTACCAGGTTTCATCTGTTTTTATTTTATTGTTTTAATTTTTCAGACCTGCCGGCAGGCAGATAGAATTCACATAAAAATCATTTCTATTGATATTGAAATTTTTATTAAACTTATTTCAAATGATTTTAAAATCGTGTTTTATCTTATGGTAAAATTAAAGAATCAAAATTTGAGTATTGTTTATTTTTACCCACTGAAAGAATTTAAACACTTTAAAAAGATATTGTGTGACTTTAACTCTAAGCTATTTATATAGCCTTTTAGCCTCTAATTTAATATTGAATTTTTTTACCTTATATAAGATAGTACTAATTTTTTTGTCGATACTCTAAAGGAGTGCATTTTTCTTGCCTTTTAAAAACCGTAGAAAAATATTGACTAGTAGAAAATCCACAACTATAAGCAACTTTAGCTACACTCAGTTGTGGCTCCCTGATTAGTATTTTTTTTGACATCTCCAGTCGCCTCATTGTCAGGTATCGCATTGGCGTTAAATTAGTAAGTTGCTTACAATGATGCGTAAACCTTGTTAAGCCAACCCCTGTTGATTCAGTCATTTGTTTAATGGTCCAAGGTTTTGAAAGATCATTTTCAAGTTCGTCAAGAAATAATTTAACACTCCTTGAACTATCGATAAGACCCTCATCAAGAAGCATCCCTTCTTCATTTAGCAAATCTAAAAGCAGAATCAAAAGATAATTAACCAATAATCTTATTCTTGATGAATTACTGCCTACTACATCACTATCTACGGCTTTACCAAGCCTCACAAAGCAATCCTTAATCCTCTTATCTGCCTTCCATAACGATAATTCATTCTGTCTTAAAATTGTAGTAAGCCGCAGAAGATCCTTCGGCGCCAACACAATCCATTCTGGCCATTTCCAATTTTCATGAGGTCTCCTAACATCCAAATCTATAATCACCCAATAGAATTTTCCCATTCCAATGTTTGGATTTCCAACTTTATGAGCTTCCCATGGTCGTGTTATTGTTAAATGATTTGAGGATAATTCCATTTCTTTATCTCCCTGAGAATAAGGCATAGTACCTGATTCTAAAAAATGAATCTCAATTCCTTCGTTTCTGTGCCAGTCCAACCCCCAATCCTGTGGTTCATCGGCATCCCAATAACCAACACTATTAAGCCCAAGTGTGTCATCTGTTAGCCTATCTCCAGGATAGGTATATCTTGCCAAGGCCTTAAACTTTAATTTATTTCTTTCAACTGCATCTATTAAAGGTAAACAGGTGTCGGCATGGTAAACAACACCGTCAGCTTTATAGGGTTGGATTTTTTGTACATTTGCTTTCACTGGGAAAAATTGAACATTAATAATTCGCAAATTAAGTAATTTGCACGAAACAATTGAGTTCATTAACAAAAAAAATCTTTAACTTATTTTTGAATTGAAAAGATAATTTTTCAGTAAATTTATTTGATCTAATTTATTCAAACTGGAAAATTCAAAGTTAATTGAGTAACTATTTAAAATAATAAAAATAATTAAAATCATGAACGAAAACTCATCGCAAGAGAATTTTGAACAATATGATGCTATCGTAATTGGAACTGGTATTTCTGGTGGTTGGGCAGCAAAAGAGCTTTCTGAAAGAGGATTAAAAACATTAGTGCTCGAGAGAGGTAGAATGGTAAATCATATAAAAGATTACCCAACAATGAATATGGATCTCTGGGATTTTGAACATCGCGGAAAAGCTACCACCGAAGACATAAAAACACAAGAAAAACAAAATCGCACAGGCTATACAATAAATGAAGCTAGTAAACACTGGTTTGTTAATGATCTTCAGCACCCTTACAATGAAACTAAACGATTTGACTGGATTAGAGGATATCATGTAGGAGGTAAATCTCTGATGTGGGCTCGTATATCTTTAAGATGGAGTGAAATGGATTTTGAAGCTAACAAGAAAGATGGACACGGTGTAGATTGGCCTATACGATATAATGACTTAAAACCTTGGTATGAAAAGGTTGAGAAATTTGTGGGAATAAGTGGAAAAGCAGAAGGCTTACCTCAATTGCCAGATAGTATATTTACACCTCCAATGCCTTTAAATTGCGTTGAAGAAGAGTTTCAAAAAGGTGTTGCTGAAAATTTTGATGACAGACAAGTTATAAATGGAAGGTCTGCAAATTTAACAGGTGATCAAGAAAGGGTTGGGAGAAGTAAATGTCAATTTAGAAATCGATGTATTAGAGGCTGTCCTTTTGGAGCCTATTTCAGCAGTAATTCTTGTACCTTACCTGCAGCAGATCGCTCTAATAATATGACACTTAGACCTAATTCTATTGTACATGAAATTGTTTATGATGATACTAAAAAAATAGCTACAGGTGTGAAGGCTATCGATGCTGAAACTAATGAAAAACTTGAATTTCACGCAAAAATTATATTTTGTTGTGCTTCTACTGTTGCCACTACTAGTATACTATTGCAGTCCAAATCTGAGCGATTTCCTAATGGATTAGGAAACGATAGCGGAGAACTAGGACATAATTTAATGGATCATCATTTTAAAGTAGGCGCTACAGGAATATATGAAGGGCATGAAGATGATTATTACAAAGGAAGAAAACCTTCCGGTTTTTTTGTTCCTCGATTTAGAAATATCGATAAAAAAACTAAACAAAAGAATTTTGTAAGAGGATACGGTATGCAAGGTGGTGCAAGCAGACTAAATTGGGCAAGATCTATTGGAGAAATGAGTTATGGAGCACAGTTGAAAGAAGAGCTATTAAAACCTGGGCAATGGAGAATAGGTGTTAATTGCTTTGGAGAATGCCTTCCTTATCATGAAAATAAAATGTCTCTTAACTATGATAAATTAGACAAATGGGGGCTTCCAACTGTTGATTTTGATTGTGAATACAAAGAAAATGAAGCTGAAATGCGAAAAGATGCAAAGCAACAGGCGGTAGCAATGCTAAAAGCATCAGGATTTAAAAATGTTAAAGGTTATGAAAATCCATGTTTTCCCGGTAATGGAATTCATGAAATGGGCACTGCTCGTATGGGTAGAGACCCTAAAACTTCAGTACTCAACAAAAACAATCAAATACACACTGTACCTAATGTTTATGTTACAGATGGTTCTTGTATGAGCTCAAGTGCTTCTCAGAATCCTTCATTAACCTATATGGCTATGACAGCCAGAGCTGCGCATCATGCCGCTGATGAGTTTAATAAAATTAAAAAGAAATAAGTCTTATGAACAGAAGAAAAGCACTTAAAAATTTATCCTTAAGTCTAGGGTATGTGGTTGCGGCACCTGCCATAATGAATATATTGTCGTCCTGTACGTCAAAAGTTGAAACTTGGAAGCCATCATTTTTATCAATAGAACAAAAAAATCTCGTAACTCATTTAGTTGATATTATTTTACCGCCAACAAATATTCCAGGCGCCCTTGATGTTAATGTTCCTGAATTTATTGATAAAATGCTTAACCATGTTGAAAGTGAATCTAGCCAAGAAATATTCCAAAAAGGAGCTAATGCATTTGCACAAAAGTTCGAAGCTACTTCTGGAGAAAAAGCATCAAAAGGTTCAAAAGAATCTGTACAGCTATTATTTAAGACCTATTTTAATTTATCTGAAGAAGAAATTGAAAAGGTAAAAAAAGAACAAAGTCTTCTTGAAGGTGAAGTAGCTAATGATAGAAGAAACGCCTATTTAATCTACAAGTTTTTATTCACTGTTAGATCATATACTTTATTTGGATATTATACTTCTGAAAAAGTAGGAGAAGAAATATTAAGTTATGATCCTATTCCTGGAAGATATGACCCTTGTATTCCGCTAGATGATGTGGGAAATGCTTGGTCTATAAAATAAAATTATGATAAAAAAACTTAAATCATTTGTAATCCTTTTTATTATTGGAGTCTGTTTTTTTGGTTGCCAACCAAAACAAAATAAAGCAGTTTGGACACCTATATTTAATGACAAAGATTTAAATGACTGGCAAATAAAAATTTCTGGTCATCCTTTGGGTGAAAATTACAACAATACATTTAGAGTGGTTGATGGAAAGATGCAAGTGAATTACGATTATTACGAATCCTTTGGCACGTCTTATGGGCATATATTTTATAAAAACCCTTATTCAACCTACAAGTTACGCTTTCAATATCGATTTTTTGGTGAACAGGCAAACGATGGAGCAGAATGGGCAACAAAAAATAGTGGTGTAATGTTACATTGTCAAAACCCAGAATCAATGGAATTAAATCAATATTTCCCAGTATCTATTGAAGTCCAATTATTAGGTGGTATGGATAAAGGTGAAAGACCTACGGCTAACGTTTGTACCCCGGGAACTCACATTGTTATGGAAAATGAAACAGTTACTACTCATTGTATTGAATCAACTTCAAAAACCTTTCGTGGAGATCAATGGGTTAATGTTGAGATTTTAGTAAAAGGTAATGAGCTGATTTCACATAAAATCAACGGAGAAAAAGTATTAACTTACTCAAAACCTACTATTGGCGGACGTGTTGAAAATGTAAAAGACGATGTTTGGGCTGCAAAACAAGGTGCAGCTCTTAAATCAGGTTATATTGCTTTCCAAAGTGAAAGTCATCCAGTAGAATATAAAAATATTGAAATTTTAGAACTAAAATAAATAACTTTATTACATAAAATTTTAGACATTATGAAATCCAATTATTTTTCAAGTCGTAGATCATTCATTAAAAAAACTTCTATCGCAGCAGCGGGAATTTCAATTATACCCCGATCGGTTTTGGGTCGAGGTTTTGTTGCACCCAGCGATCAATTGAACATTGCAGTAATTGGTGGAGGTGGAAAAGGTTACAGTGATATGGTTAATGCTTGGAACAATGGCTCTACAAATATCGCAGCCATTTGTGACGTGGATTGGAGCAGAGCCGCTAAAGGATTTGAAAAATTTCCTAAAGCTAAGAAGTTTAAAGATTTTAGAAAGTTATTTGATACTATGAAAGATATTGATGCTGTAACGGTATCAACACCAGATCATACTCATGCCGTTATTGCGCACTCAGCCATGCAATTAGGGAAACATGTATATGTTCAAAAGCCTTTAACTCATAACATACACGAAGCTAGGGTACTTACAGAAGCTGCTAGAAGGAACAAAATTGTAACTCAAATGGGAAATCAAGGTGCTTCAAGTGAAGGTGTTAAAACATTGATAAGATGGTTTGATAAAGGGATTATTGGAAATGTAAGTCAGGTTCATGTATGGACAAACAGGCCTGTTTGGCCTCAAGGAATTCCTACTCCAACTGAAAAACCTGCAATGCTTGACGGTTTAGATTGGGATAACTGGGTAGGCCCCGCACAATGGGTAGATTATCACCCTTTATACCATCCATTTAAGTGGAGAGGTTGGTGGAATTTTGGTACAGGTGCTCTAGGAGATATGGGTTGTCATTTAATGGATCCTCCTTACAGAGTTTTAGGCCTGGGCTATCCTACAGAAGTTGAAAGTAGCGTAGGAGCTATTTTTTCAAAAGATTGGACCCCAGATTATCTTCCTGAATCTTGCCCTCCTTCATCCAGAACACAACTAAAATTTCCGCCTAGTGAGAAAAATCCAGTTGAAGTAAAATTGAATTGGACTGATGGTGGTTTACGTCCATTTCACCCTGAGCTAATACCTGCTGATGATCCAATTGGCGACAACAATAGTGCAAATGGTGTTATTATGATTGGTGAAAAAGGAATTATGACTTGTGGAACCTACGCCAGAAATCCAAAAATCTATTTAAATTCGGGTGAAGTTATTAAATCAACTGAAAATATTACACCTAATCCACTACCTGAAAATGGACATCAGGTACACTGGGTAGCCGCATGTAAGGAAGGATATGGATCATCGAAACATAAAGAACTGACTTCATCATTTGATTTTGCTGGACCTTTGACAGAATCCATTTTAATGGGAAATTTAGCCATTAGAAGTTATAATATAAGAGAAAAGAATGGAAACAGATTTTCTTATCCTGGACGCAAAAAGTTACTTTGGGATGGTGTAAATATGAAAATAACCAATTTTGATGCAGCAAACCATTTTGTGAAAAGGAATTATAGAGAAGGCTGGACCTTATAATAGAAAAGGTCTCTTTTTTAACTTAATTATATGCTAATTATTGTTCATTATGAGGCTGAAATTGATTCAAATTCAAGTTTATCCTCAAATATCAAACTCATGAATTTTAGCAAGGTAACCTCATAGATTTTTGATATAAATAATTACCTTTTGTATTGTATTTTGTTTATAAATAGTTACTTGATATTAAAAATTGCTGCAGGCAAAATAAACTTTCACTACCAAGTCCAAATTATCATTTTCCAGGTAAAATTTAACCGTTTTATGGAGTAACTCTAATTGCAATAATCTCTTTTGCAATGGTAGTTGGCCGGATTTCAGATTTATCCAAAAAAGAGCACAACGAAACCTTTTTTAAAGGTATTAGACTTACTGGAGGCTTATTCGCTTTAATTATTAGTATTTATTGGACTTTAGCGAATTAACAAATTCTAGGTAATTGCTCTCCAACTAATGGACTTACAATTCTTTTCCCACCAATTAAACTTTCCATAACTACTTTGTTAGGATGCTCGTTAGTAATTTCTCCTACAACAGCAGCGTTGACACCTTTTTCATGAGCATGCATTACTGCTAAAACGTCTTCTTTTATATCGACATCTACCACAACTAAAAAAACACCCTCATTTGCAACATACATAGGATCTAAACCTAACATTTCGCAAGCTGCCGCAACTTGTTTTTCTAATGGAATAGCCGCCTCTTTTAAATAAACTCCTTTAGAAATATCATTGGCAATTTCGTGTAAAACTGTTCCTAAACCACCTCTGGTTGGATCTCTAAACAATTTAATCTTCTCACCAAACTCATCTAATAAATCGTTCACTAAAAAATTTAAATTGGTAGAATCACTTTCAATGGTAGATTCAAATTCCAAGCCTTCGCGCTCACTCATAATTGCCATTCCGTGTTGCGCAATAAAACCGTTTACCAAAATTGCATCTCCTACTTTTATATTTTGAACCGAAATACTTGCTTTTGGATGTATAGCTCCAAAACCAGTAGTGTTAATAAATATTTTATCACCCTTCCCACGTTCAACAACTTTAGTATCTCCTGTAATTATTAAAACTCCACTTTCATCTGCAGTTTTTTTAATAGACTCCACAATTTTTATAAATTCAGAAACTTTTAATCCTTCTTCAATTATAAAAGCTAACGACACGTATTTTGGAATTGCTCCACACATAGCAACGTCATTTACCGTACCATGAACAGCTAATTCTCCAATATTTCCACCTTTAAAAAATATAGGTGTAATTACAAAGCTATCGGTTGAAATTGCAATTTCACCTTCAATTTTCACAATAGAACCGTCATGTTTTTGATCTAAATATGGATTACTAAACGTTTTAAAAATAATTTTATCTAACAAATTACGCGTTAATTCTCCACCACTTCCGTGACCCAAATTAATAGTTTCAAAACCTAAATTATCTATACTCATAAATTAAATTGTATTATTTGAAAAATGAAAATATGCTGCACAAGCTCCTTCTGAAGAAACCATTGGAGCGCCTAAAGGATTTGATGGTTTACACGTTAATCTAAACTCACCACATTCGTGGGGTTTTTTAATTCCTCGTAAAATTTCACCTGCAATACACTTTGAATTTTCAGGCACTTTATTATTTCCAATGCTAAATTTAGATTCGGCATCGTATTTTTTATAAGGCTCTTTAATAATATAGCCACTATTAGGAATTTCACCAATACCCCTCCATTCTCTGGCTCCAACATCAAAAATAGTTTTAATAATTTTAATTGCTGAAACATTTCCTTCTTCTTTTACAGCACGTGCATATTGATTTTCTAAAACATGCTTTCCTTCTTCCAATTGTTTTACCGCCATATAAATTCCCTGCACCAAATCTAAAGGCTCAAAACCAGTTACAATAATTGGAATTTTGTATTTTTCAACTAACGGATAATACTCTTGAATACCCATAATAGCACACACATGACCTGCAGCTAAAAACGCATCTATAGAACACAACTCATCATCTAAAATAGCTTCCATTGCAGGAGGAACTAACACATGAGAAGCTAAAATTGAATAATTTTCAACACCCTCTTTTTCAGCATGAAGCACAGATAGAGCATTTGCAGGAGCAGTGGTTTCAAAGCCTATAGCAAAAAATACTATCTCTTTAGTTGGATTATGTTTGGCTATTGACACCGCCTCAATAGGTGAATACAACACTCGTAAATCACCACCTTCTGCTTTCGCTTCTAACAAGCTTTTTTTACTGCCAGGTACACGAATCATATCTCCAAAAGAACAAACAATTACACCCTGTTCCAACAAGGCAACAGCCTTATCAATTAAATTTAATGGCGTTACACAAACAGGACAACCAGGACCATGAATCATTCTAACATTATTTGGTAATAATTCTAAAATACCATTTTTTACCAAACCATGTGTTTGACCACCACAAATCTCCATAATATTCCATGGTTTTGTGGTGATTTTATGAAGTTCTTCCAATATTTTCTTGGTAGCTTCGAGATTTCTATATTCGTTTAAATATTTCATTCTTTTATGTATAAATAATGCATTAATTGACCAAAAGATACATTTTCGTCATTTGCTGATAATTCATTGTGAAAATACAATTTTATTTTCTCTGGTGCTAATTCAATCAGCATATCAATCAAAGTTGCATTTTGAAAAACACCTCCGCTAAAAGCAATATTATCAAAGCCTTTTTCTTTCGAAAAATTTAAAATAAACATTGCTAATGTGTATATAAAATTGACTATAATTACTTCTTTTTCAACCTCAGCAATTACATCATTATATATATTTTGAATAATTTTTTTTGCTGAAAAACTCACTGCATTTAATTCTATGTAAGATTTACATTTTCTTAAGTTATATGTTGAAATTGAATTTTCTAATAGTATCGCAGCTTCACCTTCAAAGGAATTAAAATCTGTTATGTTCAATAATGAAGCAACAGCATCAAATAATCTACCTATGGAAGAAGTTTTTAATTTGTTGCGTGATTTTAAGTAACGATAGTTATTAATTTCATGAGGCTTAAACTTTTTTTGTAAAACATGATTCATTTCTTCTGAAGCTAATGCAAACAGCGAAACTCTGGGTTCTTTAGACATTTTATCACCTAATAACCAATCAAAATTTTCTAAATGTCCAATTCTATCAATTTTATTCTCTTTATAACTAAAAAATTCTCCACCCCAAATGTTAGCGTCATCACCATAACCTGTTCCATCAAACACAACTCCCAAAACTTTTTTATTAAATAACTTGTATTCACCCAATATTGAAGCAAAATGAGCCTTGTGATGTTGAATTTCAATCAATTTTAAATCTACTTTTTTTGCTAATTCTTTACCGTATTTCGTGCTTTGATAAAGTGGGTGTTTATCTACCAATACAACTTCTGGATTTTGTTCAAAAAGCTGCATAAAATTTTCTGAAGTTTTTATAAATCTACTATATACATCATAATTATCAAGATTCCCTAAATACTGACTCACATACAAGTTCTCATTAGGGTAAAATGCGATAGTACTTTTTAAATGAGCACCCATTGCCATTATTTTTTCAGTAGCCCCTATTGCTACATTTAAATAATTAGGAGCATAACCGCGTGAACGTCTAAATATTATTTTTTGCTCAAATTTATTACTGAATTTTACTACTGAATCATCTTGTGGATTCTCAATAATTAAGTTGTGCTGCAAAAAATAATCGGCTACATCTTTTAATTTTTCTAGGGCTTCCGAATTTTCCTTAATAATTGGAGAGCCGTGAATATTTCCACTTGTTGCAACAATTGGAAAATTTAATTTATTAGCCAACAATTGTAATATTCCTGTGAATGGTAACATTACACCTAGCTGATTTAAATTTGGCGCAACTTGTTTTAAGGCTATATTTCCAACATAATTTTTTAATGAAATAATAGTTATTGGCCTTTCTGAAGATGTTAAATATTGAACTTGTTTTTCATTTAATTCAACTTGATTTTGCAAAAATTTTAAGGAAGGGTATAGTATAGCAAATGGTTTATTTGGGCGATGCTTTTTTTCTCGTAATTTTTGAACCACCTGTTCATCTTCTGCATTACAGCACAACAAATAACCGCTTGTATTTTTAATTGCAATTATTTTTCCTTTAGAAAGTAGCTTTGCCAACTTTTTAAATAAATTAGAAGATACAACCTCAACCTTTTCATTTAAATTATTTACTAATTGCAATTGAATTCCGCAAGTTGAACATGAATTGGTTTGTGAATGAAATCGTCTATCCAAAGGATTGGTATATTCCTCTATGCAGTTTTTACACATTAAAAATTCAGCAATACTTGTATTACTTCTTTCAAAAGGAAACGTTTGTGTAATTGCCCAACGTGGTCCGCAATTTACACAAGTAGTAAATGCATAATTGAAACGCTTATTTTTAGTCTCTTCAATGTCTTTTTTACAATCTTCGCATATAGCAAAATCTGGTGTTAAAGGTATATTTAATTGCCCCTTTTTTTCTGATGGAATAATTTTAAAATTTTTAAAAAAATGAGTGTTAATCTCAGAAATTGAACTGCCCTTAATTTTAGAAACTGGTGGCGGAAAATTTAGTAATTTTTTGTAAAATGCCTGAATATTTTCATCAATTCCACTAACAAAAATTACAACACCGCTTTCATTATTGGAAACAGTTCCTTTTAAAAAAAATTTAGTAGCTAATGAAAAAACATACGGACGAAAACCTACACCCTGAACTCGACCAGTAATAGAAATTTTGCAGGTTTTTATCATTTAATTTACCTAATAATTGGTTACGTAAATTTACGTTTTTTTTGTATGAAGTTCTTTAGCTAACCCCAATATCTTATTAACCAATTCAGGAATAGAATTATTTACTTTTGAAGATAATTCAATTGTCATTGGATTTAATTGTTTAATGGAAACAGTAAACAAATGAATATCAGGAACGTGATTCATTAAATATACGGCTTCAATCATATCTTTTAAACCAACATCATGAACACTTAACGCCGAAGGAAAATCTGACGCAAATTTTGGTCGAATTAAAGAAACAGTTCCTGCAGGTTTACCATCCATTGTTGCATCTACAAAAACAATTGTTGGATATACTTCAAAACAACTTAATAAAAGAAACCCTCCAGTTCCACCATCTAAAATATCAATGTATTCAGGCAATTTCATTTTTTCCATTGCTTGAATAACCTGCACACCAATACCTTCATCTCCCATTAAGTAATTACCTACTCCCATTACTAAAATGCAGTTCGATTTGTCTTTTTCAAAAAAATAAGAATCACTACTTATTGCTACAGGGGTTCTTTCTTTTGTATTCATTTGTTTTGAATAAGAAGAAGCTGTATATATAACTTAAATGTCAACCTAAACTTGATTCAGGCTCTCATTATTAGATTCTGAATTAAATTCAGAAGAATAACATATTTCATATACAGCTTCTTGGGTTTGGTTAATTAGTTATTTATTATTCTCTTCATCTACAATCAAAATTTTGCCTTTTTCAACAATTTTTTTTCGTTTTTTAATTCGTTTTCTACGAACAAACTTATACCCTCCAAACATTGAAGAAACCTCACCACGACCCTCTAACCAATCATGATAAAAAACCAAATAAACATGAACAATAGCAAATAAAATAAATCCCCACATTGCTATATGATGAATAGTACGAACCATAAAATCACCGCCAAATAGCGGAATTACCCAACTAAACAAATCGGGTAACCACCAGCTTGACATATCAGCATAAAGTGCAAACCCTGTAAATACTGAAATTAAAGCAATAAAAAACATAAGCAAATATGACATTATAGCAACACTATTATGACCTATGCTTATTTTACTTAAATCTTCTTCTTCATTAAAAAGTAAAATATCAACTTTTAAAACATGCCAAAAGTTGTTCCAGGTTTTTTTTCTGAAAGGCCAAAAAGCCTTCCAATGTGCAAATTGATTACCAACAAACGACCAATAAATTCTCATTAACATATTAAAAAAGAAAATATAGGCTGCTACAAAGTGTATAAATCTTACAATTCCAAAAGAATGCAAATCAATTGCTTCAGCATTTGATAGAATAGCTGGAGGATTTGCAATAATAAACCCTGTAACAGTTAACACAATTATGCACAGTACGTTAGTCCAATGAAATACTCGTACAGGTAACTCCCACACCATTACTCTTTTAAAATTTTTTGTTTCCATAATGTAGGTTTTAACTTTCACAAGAACTTATATTTTGAACTTTGGAAATATGATTTCCATGTTCATCATATAAATGCACGGCACAAGCAATACAAGGATCAAATGAATGTATTGTTCTTATTATTTCTAAAGGTAATTCTGGGTCAGCAACTGGAGTTCCAATTAATGTGGACTCATATGCAGAACGTTGTCCTTTTGGGTCACGAGGTGAAGCATTCCATGTGCTTGGAACTACTTGCTGGTAATTTTCAGTTTTCCCATCTTTTATTTTTATCCAATGTGCTAAAGCTCCTCGTGGAGCCTCCATAAACCCAACACCTTTTGCTTCATCTGGCCACGACTTTGGATCCCATTTATCCATATTAGCCATTTGCTCATCTCCATTTTTAATATTCTTCTTTAAAGTATCATAAAATTCCATAGTCCAGTTATCTACTAACTGAGATTCAATTCCTCGTGCAGCAGTTCTC
>ERZ1048686.503-NODE-503-length-37511-cov-36.575315_pt1 | contig 37511 bp, 30 predicted proteins | sample MGYA00383099_ERZ1048686 | MGnify/ENA primary metagenome ERZ1048686 (study PRJEB29581, sample SAMEA5548369) | metagenome | biome: marine; feature: coastal; material: water | depth 25 m | study: Short-term variability in the microbial, nano- and picoplankton... | reverse complement strand
TTTCGGCATCAAATCTTGAATTTCTGCGGTCGATGACCCGAAAGGCCCTATTCTACCGACCCCCAAACCCGCTAAATGCGCGCTTTGCACGCTTTTGGCCGTTGATTTGGCCCTTTCTAAGATATCTTGATCGTTTTCACTTATTCTGTTGACCAACCTGCGTCTCCCCCCTATAATTCGGCCCCTTGTTGATGCGGGGTGGAGCAGTCTGGTAGCTCGACGGGCTCATAACCCGTAGGTCGTAGGTTCAAATCCTGCCCCCGCTACCACAACATGGAAAGTTGTAAGGAATAGATAAAGTTGTAGCAGCGCTCGCTTAATTGGAGTGTGTGAGTCGGAAGTAAATCTCACACCCGCTACTACAACAAGAGCGTCGTGCAAGAAGGGCTTGGGTGACAAACGGTTGCCATAGCGAGTTGAGTTTTCGAGAAGCCCCTCTTTAGGGGCTTTTTATTGGATGCGAGATTTGGTCGGTCAGCTTTAGTAGAGCGAAAGAGCAGATATTGCAAGATGGAATGGGCTTTGTGCCCATTTTTTGTTTTGGAACTTGAGTTTGAGTGCACAGCTAAGATCTTTGATAGAGCCGGTTGTGACTGGTATGGGTTTTGAGCTCTGGGGAGTGGAATATCTTACCCAGGGACGCTACTCGGTTCTAAAAATTTTTATCGATTCTGAAAACGGAATCGATGTAGATGACTGTGCCAGTGTCAGTCGGCAGGTCGGTAGTTTGTTAGACGTCGAAGAGCCGCTTAGAGGGCAGTACACACTGGAAGTGTCTTCGCCGGGGATGGACAGGCGACTGTTTACTTTTGAACAGTTTGATCTGATGAAAGGCTTTCAGGTGAAGTTGAAGCTGAACAAGCCTTTTGACGGCAAGAAGCGTTTTACGGGTTTGTTAGTAGGAACAGAAGACAAAGAAGTAGTGTTGAGGGTGGGCGAAGAAGAAACATTGTTCCCCTACGAGATGATTGATAGGGCAAATGTAGTACCAGAAATCTAGTTTAGCTGACGAGTAAAAAGAGAATCACGCTGAACGAACTATGTTGTCAAATTGAGGCAGTGAGATGAGCAAAGAAATATTATTAGTCGTGGATTCGGTCTCTAACGAGAAAGGCGTGCCGAAAGAAGTCATCATTGATGCACTTGAGCTGGCACTGGCAACCGCTACTAAGAAAAGATACACCGAAGAAGTTGATCTAAGAGTTGTGATCGATACATCGACCGGTGAATACGAAACGTTCAGGCGTTGGGAGGTCATTGGGGACAATGATCAACCTGAGTTTCCGGCGGCCCAATATCACATTACTGACGCAGAAGAGATCAACCCTGCATTACAGATAGGCGACTTTCATGAAGAGCAAGTCGAATCTGTCGAATTCGGTCGCATCGCTGCTCAGACTGCAAAACAAGTGATTGTTCAAAAGGTACGTGAAGCAGAACGTGCCCAGGTGGTTGAAGCATATCGTTCTAGAGTTGGCGAATTGGTTAACGGACAAGTTAAGAAAGTTACTCGAGATGCCGTGATTGTGGATCTGGGGAACAACGCTGAAGCAGTGCTTTTACGAGAAGATTGGATTCCCAGAGAAACCTTCCGGGTGAATGACCGTTTGCGCGCATTGCTGAAAGAAGTAAGGCCTGAAGCGCGGGGTCCACAGTTAGCGTTGTCTCGCACCTCTCCAGATGTGTTGGTAGAGCTCTTCAAAATTGAGGTGCCAGAAGTCGCCGATGGCGTGATAGAAATTCTGGGTGCTGCCAGAGATGCTGGCTCAAGAGCAAAAATAGCGGTTAAAACTAACGATGGTCGAATCGACCCCGTTGGCGCCTGCGTAGGCATGCGTGGTTCGCGTGTACAGGCTGTTTCCGGCGAGCTCGGTAACGAACGTATCGATATTGTTTTGTGGGATGACAATATTGCTCAACTGGCGATCAATTCAATGGCGCCTGCTGAGGTTGCGTCAATCGTGGTTGACGAAGAAACCCGCAGCATGGACATCGCTGTTGATGAAGAAAACTTGGCGCAGGCTATTGGCCGAGGCGGCCAGAATGTGCGTCTCGCAGCAGAACTTACCGGTTGGGATCTGAATATTATGACCGAGGAAGAAGCCTCGGAAAAACATAATCAGGAAGCCGGCGCCATTATTGAAATGTTTATGGAACAGCTGGATGTCGATGAAGACGTGGCAGTTGTCTTGGTTGAAGAAGGTTTCAATGCGCTCGAAGAAATAGCCTATGTTCCAATCGAAGAAATGATTGCGATTGAAGGGTTCGACGAAGACGTTGTAGAAGAATTAAGAAACAGGGCAAAGAGTGCGCTCACGACACTGGAGTTAGCCAGTGAAGAAGAGCTTGATGGCGCGCAGCCGGCACAGGACCTGTTAGAGATGGAAGGCATGGATACAAGATTAGCCTTTCAACTCGCGAAGGTAGGCATTATTACTATGGAAGATCTTGCAGAACAGGCGGTCGACGATTTGCTTGAGATAGAAGATCTTGATGAAGAAAAGGCGGGTGCGTTAATTATGACGGCACGTGCCCCCTGGTTTGAAGAGGCGGAGGAGGAATAGTCCTCACGCTTTTTTCAATCCATTATTAGGAATAGAGAGGAAGATATAGATGGCAGATGTAACTGTATCTCAGCTGGCGGAAACTGTGGGTGCGCCGGTTGATCGGTTATTGCAGCAGATGCAAGAGGCTGACCTGCCCCAAAGCAAAGCGGACGATGTGGTTTCCGAGTCTCAAAAGCAAACGTTGTTGGCATACATCAAGAAGAGTCACGGTGAAACGAGTGGGTCTCCTAAGAAGATAACGCTGAAGCGACGAACGTTAAGTACCCTGAAAACCGGGGGTAGCGCAGGACGTGGCAGAACGATCAACGTTGAGGTTCGCAAGAAAAGAACCTATGTTCGCCGAGCTGAGACAGAAGAAGCGCCTGAAGCCCCGGTGCCTGAAGTTGAAGAGTCGATAGTTGATGCGCCTGCAACCAAGGCGGTCGATGATGAAGCGTTGAGAAAAGCTGCCCATGCTGAAAAAGAAGCTGAAGAAGCAAAGCTGAAAGAAGATGCTGCGCAACGCGCGGCAGAGCTGGAAGAGCAAAAAGCTAAAGCCGAAGAAGAACTGCGTAAAAAGGAAGAGGCCAAGAAACCGGCAACTCCGGCAGAGAATGTAGCGACGGAAACGTCGGTTAGCAGTCGCAAAGACAAGCGAGATCGCAGTGATCTTGATGATGCCGATGATAAGAAAAAGAAACGAGCCAAACATGCAGGTAAGCAGCGTCGGGCGAAAGATATTCTTGATGTTGGTGAAGATCTTAGCGTGTTAACTGAAACTGTTGAGGTTGATGCCAAAGCCGAAACCGCCACACTTGGATTGTCCTCCGCAAGACCCAAACGCGCAGCATCGCGGCCCTCAGGGCCAAAACACAAGTTTCAGGCGCCAACTGAGGATATTACACGGGAAGTCGAACTCGGAGAGTCGATTACCGTAGCCCAGCTTTCGCAAAAAACATCGGTGAAAGCTGCTGAGGTGATTAAAATATTAATGAACCTAGGGGTCATGGCGAATATTAACCAAACAATAGATCAGGAAACTGCCACCCTTGTTGTGGAAGAGCTTGGGCACGAAGTTAAGCTGTTAGACGCCGATGCGGTTGAAAAGAATCTTGAAGCAGAGATGGCACTTGAAGGCGAAGCAGAAACGAGAGCGCCAGTCGTTACCGTGATGGGTCACGTGGACCATGGTAAGACATCCTTGCTCGACTTCGTCCGGAAAGCAGGTGTAGCCGGTGGCGAAGCGGGCGGAATTACGCAGCACATAGGTGCCTACAGAGTTAATACAGATCACGGTGAAATATGTTTTATCGACACACCTGGTCACGCTGCATTTACAGCTATGCGTGCACGCGGCGCACAAAGTACGGATATCGTTATTCTTGTTGTGGCTGCTGACGATGGTGTGATGCCACAAACCGAAGAAGCCATTCAGCATGCGAAAGATGCTGAAGTTCCATTGGTTGTCGCTATCAACAAGATGGACAAGGAAGGCGCTGATCCGGACCGTGTTAAGAATGAACTTTCTGCCAGGAATGTGATTCCTGAAGATTGGGGCGGTGATACACAGTTTATTCCTGTTTCAGCAATCACGGGTGAAGGTGTTGAAAGTTTGCTAGAGGCAGTGTTGCTTCAGGCGGAGTTACTTGAGTTAACTGCAGTGCACGAGGGTCCTGCGCGAGGTGTTGTTGTTGAGTCTGAGTTGGACAAGGGTCGCGGCCCTGTTGCGACACTGTTGGTTCAAAACGGCACATTAAGTCGCGGAGATATTATTGTTGCCGGCGAATACTACGGTCGCGTTCGAGCAATAAACGATGAGCACAACAATCAGGTTAAGTCGGCTGGCCCAGCAACGCCGGTGGCGATCTTGGGTTTGGGCGGAACGCCTGCAGCGGGCGATCCTTTCCTCGTAGCGAAAGACGAAAAGAAAGCCAGAGAAGTGGCTGAGTTCAGAAAAGAAAAAGCCACTAGCGAACGACTTGCCACTCCGGCGGCATCACTTGACACATTGCTTGAAAGCTTTGGCGCCAGCGAGATCAACTACTTAAATGTTGTTGTGAAGGCTGATGTCCGAGGGTCACTTGAAGCAATTGTCTCTGCACTGCGCGACCTTGGAAATGATGAAGTCAAAGTGAACGTTGTCTTTTCCGGTGTTGGCGGTATAACTGAATCAGATGTCAATTTGGCCTTAACATCAGGCGCCGTGATTTTTGGTTTCAATGTGCGTGCCGATAACTCCGCAAGAAAGGTTGTCGAACTCGAAGGTCTTGATCTTCGTTATTACAAGGTTATTTATGACCTAGTGGATGATGTTAAAGCTGCGCTCTCCGGCATGCTTTCACCCGAGGTGCGTGAAGATATCGTAGGTATCGCAGAAGTTAGAGACGTATTTGAGTCCAAGAAGTTCGGCAATATTGCGGGCTGCATGGTGATTGAAGGCACGGTGTCTCGAAGCAAGAAGATTCGGGTTTTGCGAGACAATGTGGTTATTTATGAAGGTGAGCTTGAATCTCTACGTCATTTTAAGAGTGAGGTGGAAGAAGCGAAGAACGGGACAGAATGTGGCATCGGTGTTAAAAATTACAACGATGTGAAAGTGAAGGACCAGATTGAGGTGTTTGATACTCGCGAGGTTGCCCGGGTATTGTAGTTTTCTCTGTTTTAGGGGGGGATTGCTAAACACTCAGGACATGGTAAAGGTAAAGGTAAACAGTGCCGAGAGAGTTTAGCAGAGGAAGAAGAGTCGCCGATCATATCCAGAAGGAACTGGCGGTGCTTATTCAGCAAGAAGTTAAAGATCCGAGATTGGGGCTGGTTACAATTAATGAAGTGAAAGTCAGCCGGGATCTTGGTTTTGCTGATGTGTATTTTACATCTTTTTCCAGCGACACCTTCCGAGCCAATGATTCCCTAGATGAGGATGAGGTTGAGGATGAGGATGCGGAGCGTGAGGAACGAAATAGCCTCTCACCTGCTGAAGTACTCGAGAATGCGGCCGGGTTTCTTCGTTCTCGTTTAGCAAAATCGCTGTCAACGAGAACGACACCAAAACTTAGGTTTCATTACGACCATACGATTGAACAGGGTGCAAAAATGACCCAAGCGATAAAAAAGGCGATCGAGGGTGATGAGCAGCTGAAGGAACAGGACGCTACCAATAAAAGCCAGGGTATAGACAGTGTCCAGTAGGAACGATAAAGAAGGACCTGTTGTTAGAAAAAAGGTAAACAAAAGAAAGATAAATGGCGTGTTGGTGCTTGATAAGCCGGTTGGCGTCACCTCCAACGCAGCCTTACAGATGACCAAACGCTTGTTTGAAGCGGCAAAAGCAGGTCACACGGGTAGTTTAGACCCGCTAGCAACGGGCGTGTTGCCGCTATGTTTTGGGGAAGCGACAAAGTTTTCACAGTACCTGTTAGACGCCGATAAACGATATCTGGCGACCTTCAAATTAGGTGTTTCTACGACGACAGGTGATGCCGAGGGAGAGATAGTAGCGAAGGTTCAGGTGCCTTCGCTCGAGTTGAGCGAAATCGATGCGGTGCTGGATCAATTCCGCGGGAAAATTCAGCAGACACCTTCGATGTTCAGTGCATTGAAAGTAAACGGGCAACCGCTTTACAAACTTGCCAGACAGGGCATCGAAGTTGAACGTAAGTCGAGGGAAGTAACTATCCTGCGATACGACGCGCTGGAATATGAAGGCGACCTGCTGAAGGTTGATATTGAATGTACAAAAGGGACTTACGTAAGATCACTTGCGGAAGATCTGGGTAAAGCGCTGGGTTGTGGTGCGCACGTGGCTGAATTGAGGAGAATCAAATCAGGACCGTACGAATTAGCAGAATCTGTAACCGTTGCTGAGCTCGAGAAGATTAAGGAAGAGGAGGGGCTGGCGCTGCTTGATGCGTTGTTGTTGCCCGTAGAATCTTCGATAGAAGACTGGCCGGCAATCAATTTAACGGAATTGACAGCTGCGTACTTCAAACAAGGTCAAGCAGTTCAGGTTGCAAAAGCACCTGAAAGTGGCTGGGTAAGAATTTTTTCAGAAGTAGAGTCTAACGAGCCTGTATTTATGGGTGTTGGTGAAATTCTGGAAGATGGTAAGGTAGCGCCGCGAAGACTCGTGGTTAGCTAAATCAAAATGTGCGACATCTGCAAATATGCGTGGATGGTTGTGCAAATTAAATAGAGCATATTGGAGAAAAGAGAAATGGCATTAACGGCAGAAAATAAAGCTGAAATACTCAAGGAATTTGGCCAGTCGGAGGGCGATACGGGCTCACCGGAAGTACAGGTTGCCTTGCTGACAGCGAATATCGAAAAACTACAGTCACACTTTCAAGAACATAAGCATGATCACCACTCTCGTGTTGGATTGTTGCGAATGGTTAGTCAGCGAAGAAAGCTGCTTAACTACCTCAAAGGAAAGAGCGTAGAACGATATGCTGATCTGATTAAGCGACTTGGTTTGAGAAGATAAGCTTTAAAATTGAGCCCGGGAAACCCGGGTTCATCATGTTTGGCCCGCGATAATAAAGGGCAAAAAGTAAGCAAATGGATGATTACACAGGGGTGTAATCAGCTAAACAATTGGAGAATATAGTGAATTCGGTAAAGAAAAAATTTACATACGGCGACCATGAAGTCGTCATCGAAACGGGCAGAGTAGCTCGACAAACCAGTGCTGCGGTACTTGTAACAATGTGTGAAACGACTGTGCTTGTTGCAGTGGTTGGTAGAAAAGATGCAAAGCCAGGGCAGGACTTTTTCCCCCTGACGGTAAACTATGAAGAAAAAACATATGCGGCTGGCAAAATTCCCGGCGGATTTTTCAAGAGGGAAGGTCGTCCTTCCGAAAAAGAAACCCTGACATCGCGTCTGATAGATCGCCCCATTCGGCCCTTGTTTCCCAAGGGATTCCTAAATGAGGTTCAAGTGACTTGCCAAGTAATGTCTGCACATAAAGATGTTGACCCAGATATTCTTGCAATGATCGGCACTTCAGCAGCTTTGGCGCTTTCTGGAATGCCGTTCGCGGGTCCGATTGGCGGCGCGCGAGTTGGCTTCAACAAGGGTGGTTATCTTCTCAACCCCGGTTACGAAGCACTGAAAGAGTCTGACCTTGACATGGTTGTCGCTGGAACAGAATCTGCTGTGCTCATGGTTGAATCTGAAGCGAAAGAGTTAACTGAAGATCAAATGCTGGGTGGGGTGCTCTATGCGCATCAGGAAATGCAGTGTGTGATTCAGGCGATCAAGGAACTCAAGGCTGAAGTTGGTAAGCCTGATTGGGAATGGGAACCGGTTGCTGGCAATGAAACGTTGATCAGCGCGATGGCTGAGCAGTTCGGCGCCGGTGTTGGTGAAGCTTATCAAACTGTCGATAAGATGGAACGTCAGGATCTGTTGAGCGATCTGCGCGGCAAGGCAGTGGAAGCACTCGTTAACGAAGAATCGGGTATCACCAAGGACGATGTTTCCGGTGCTTTTGGCGCATTGGAAAAGAAAACTGTGCGACGAAGAATTGTTGCTGGCGAGCCCAGAATTGATGGAAGAGATACCAAAACAGTTAGAAATATTGACGTCGAAGTAGGAATGCTCGCAAAGGCGCACGGTTCCGCGTTGTTTACTCGCGGTGAAACGCAAGCGATTGTGACGACTACATTGGGTTCGATGCGTGATGCAGCCATCATTGATGCGCTTCAGGGGTCTTACAAGGACAATTTCTTACTTCATTATAATTTCCCGCACTATAGCGTTGGTGAAACCGGCTTTTCAGGTGGACCTAAGCGACGTGAAATTGGTCATGGACGTTTAGCTCGACGTGGAATTGCTGCCGTATTGCCTTCCGCTGAAGTATGGCCATATACAACGCGTGTTGTTTCGGAAATCACAGAGTCCAACGGTTCTTCCTCTATGGCAAGTGTTTGCGGCGCAAGTTTGTCGCTTATGGATGCAGGTGTTCCGCTTAGTGCGCCAGTTGCTGGTGTGGCGATGGGTCTTGTTAAGGAAGAAGACGGATTTGCTGTGCTGACCGATATCCTCGGTGACGAGGATCATTTAGGCGACATGGACTTTAAGGTAGCGGGTACAGATACCGGCGTGACTGCTTTACAGATGGATATCAAGATTCAAGGCATCACTGAAGAAATTATGGAAACTGCGCTGGAACAAGCCCGTGATGCCAGAATTCATATCCTCGGTGAGATGAATAAGGTGATTGGTCGTTCGCGTGAAACTGTGTCTGATAATGCGCCAGCAATGGTGACGATCAAGATTGATGCTGAAAAGATCCGTGACGTTATCGGTAAGGGCGGCGCAACTATCCGTTCGATTACTGAAGAGACCGGTGCTTCAATCGATATTGAAGATGACGGCACGATCGTTATTTTCGGTGAAGGCGCTGAGTCTCGTGATGCCGCTGTTGATCGTATCAATATGATTACAGCTGAAGCGGAAGTTGGCCAGATTTACAAAGGTAAGGTTGTGAAGATCGCTGACTTCGGTGCTTTTGTTAATATCATCCCTGGTAAAGACGGACTTGTGCATATCTCTCAAATTGCTAAAGAGCGAGTTGAGAAGGTAACAGATTACCTTTCGGAAGGTCAGGAAGTTGATGTGATAGTTCTCGATGTTGATCGAGGCAGAATCAAGTTGTCTATTAAAGAAGTCCCTAGCAACGAAGCTTCTGATGAATCCGCCGACGAAGGTGATTCCAATGAAGATGACGTTGATGGCAACACCGCAGCAAGCAACGAGCAGGGTTAAAAACCGTGCCTAGGTCTTTCGCTTACATTGTTGCTATCTCACTGTTGCTAATAGCAACAGACGCGAACGCTGCTTCGTGTGACGAGATAGCCAACGATAAAAGTCGACTGGCCTGCTATGACAGTGCTGCTTCATGTCAGTCTGAGCGAAGTGATGTGATGAGATTGGCGTGCTTTGACCGAGCTTTCGGTCAGGCACAGCCAACACTTCAAACGCAGTCAAGCGTTGTGTCTCCCGTAAAAGGACCAATACCTGCAGCACCAAACGTTACTGTTATTTCCCCGGGCACGACAGCTGAGGAAAAAGTTGTAAAAAGGCCACAAATCGTTAGCGCCCAACCAGTAATTTCGGATGGCGCCGAACCAACAGTCAATGAAAGTGAATTCGGACTTCCCGACCTTCGCTCTTCGGTGAAAGCAAAATTCATCGAAGCAACGATCGTTCGCGTACAAACGAATGCTAATCGGATCGATTATATCAAGCTTGATAACGGTCAGGTTTGGCGAGAGGTTGAAGATGGCCGGCTCAGGTTCAAGAAGGGGCAGAAAGTTCGTATCGAATTGGGTTTATTGAGTACCTATAAATTGCATATTGTTGGCCGAAAACTGTCTGTGAAGGTCAAGCGAACAAAATAGTCATAAGACAGTGCAAAGCGCCCGAGATAAATTTGCTCAGACGCTTCTCTCTGTTTCCCCGATTCAAATAGTCCCCATCTAATGAGCAGGCCGGTTTTTGATCAGGTCATCCACGACGGATGGGTCTGCAAGCGTACTAGTGTCTCCCAGGTTTTGCAGTTCGTTTTCGGCAATCTTCCGCAAGATGCGTCTCATTATTTTTCCAGATCGAGTCTTTGGCAAACCCGGCGCCCATTGCAAAATGTCCGGTTTGGCAATAGCGCCAATTTCTTTTCTAACGAGATCGTTAAGGTCTTGTGCGAGTTCGGGAGAACCCTGAATATCGTGCATTAATGTTACATAGGCATAAATACCCTGACCTTTAATGTCGTGTGGATAACCAACGACAGCGGCTTCTGCTACCGATTCATGTAAAACCAGTGCGCTCTCCACCTCAGCGGTGCCCATCCGATGGCCGGACACATTGAGCACGTCGTCTACTCGTCCGGTGATCCAGTAGTAGCCGTCTTCATCCCGACGAGCGCCATCTCCAGTGAAGTAGTATCCGGGGTAGGTTGAAAAGTACGTTTCGATACATCGTTGGTGGTCCCCGTATACACTTCGAATCTGGCTTGGCCAGCTTCGGGCGATAGCGAGATTACCGGAACCGGCACCCTCGATCAGGGCGCCTTCATTATCCAGAAGTATAGGTTCTACGCCAAAGAACGGTCGAGTTGCAGAACCCGGTTTCAATGCAGTAGCGCCGGGGAGAGGGGTAATCATAATGCCGCCAGTTTCTGTCTGCCACCAGGTGTCAACGATGGGGCATTTTTCTTCGCCAACGATATGGTAATACCATTCCCATGCTTCTGGATTAATAGGCTCGCCGACACTGCCAAGTAGTCGCAATGAGCTCCGGTCGGTCGCGTTAACGAAATCATCTCCCTGGCCCATCAATGCTCGCAATGCCGTGGGTGCCGTATAAAATATATTCACCTGATGTTTATCAACCACCTGCCAACACCTAGACGCATCTGGATAGGTTGGCACACCCTCAAACATGAGTGTTGTTGCACCATTGATGAGTGGACCATAAACGATGTAGGAGTGTCCGGTAACCCAGCCAACATCAGCGGTACACCAATAGATATCGCCATCCTTGTAGTCAAAAACATACTTGTGAGTCATCGCTGCCTGAAGCAGATAACCCCCGGTTGTGTGCAATACACCTTTGGGTTTACCTGTGGACCCTGATGTGTAGAGAATAAACAAAGGATCTTCACTATCCATTGGTTCTGGTTCGCACTGAGAAGAAGCCGCTGCTGTTGCCGTGTGATACCAGATGTCGCGATTTTCGTTCCAGGCGATATCGCCACCGGTGCGTTTGACGACAACGACAGTGTGGACATTGGGACAATCCGCTAGTGCGAGATCGGTGTTTGACTTCAGCGGGATACTTTTAGCGCTCCTCAAACCTTCGTCTGCGGTTATCACAGTCTGGCAATCTGAGTCGAGAATACGATCCTGAAGTGCCTGCGGCGAGAAGCCGCCGAAGACAACAGAGTGGACTGCACCAATGCGCGTGCAGGCGAGCATTGCGTAGGCGGCCTCGGGAATCATCGGCATGTAGATGCACACGCGATCTCCCTTTTTAACGCCTCTTTCTTTAAGTACATTCGCAAGTCTGCAAACTTGCTCATGAAGCACCTTGTACGTGATGTGGTCATCATCCTTTGGGTCGTCTCCTTCCCAGATGATGGCTGTTTGCTCTGCGCGCTTCGCCAAGTGTCGGTCGATACAATTAACAGATGCGTTTAACTGCCCACCCTCGAACCAGGCGCTTTTGCCCTGCGACATATCCGAGGTCATTAGATTGGTCCATGGTTTGCTCCATGAGAGAAAGGCGGATGCTTGCTCGGACCAAAAATCCTCGGGTTGTTCTATCGAGGCGCGATACATTTGTTGATACTGCTCTTCCGTGATGTGCGTATTTTCCTTGGCACCGGCCTGTACTGGATAGATTTTATCCTCTGACATGATTAGTCGTCCCCATTGCGTATAGATTTATAGATTTCGGTTAGATTGTTGGTAGATGGATCGACGATGTCTGTATTCGCCGCACCTTCGATCATTTTGTAAACGTTCTCGCCGAGTACTTTTCCAAGTTCGACACCCCACTGATCAAAAGGATTGAGATCCCAAACCATACCTTGGCAGAAGACCTTGTGTTCATAGAGGGCGACAAGAGATCCAAGTGTTTCAGGGGTTAATTGTGTTATCAAAATTGTATTAGAAGGTCGATTACCTGGCATCACCTTATGGCTTCTGACCAGGTCGGAAGTATCGGCATCAATTTCTTCAGCTGTTTTACCCTGCATTAAGGCTTGGCTTTGACTGAGGCAACTTGCGACAAGCCAATCATGATGTTCAGTTCGATCATGGTGTGGCCGAAGCGGTAACAGGAAATCAATGCTGGCAACGCCTGTTCCCTGGTGAAGCAACTGGTGGAACGCATGCTGGCCATTGGTGCCCTCACCTCCCCAGATTAATGGTCCTGTTGTGTAGTCGACGGTCTCACCCATGCTGGTAGCAGACTTCCCGTTCGACTCCATGTCCAACTGCTGTAGATGGTCGGGCAACAACCTGAGCCAATGGTCGTAGGGCAGCACGGCGTGGGATGTCATGCCCAAAAAGTTGTGATACCAGATGCCAAGAAGCGCGAGCATCATCGGCATATTCTGATGGAAGTCAGCGGTCAGAAAGTGCTGATCCATATCCGCAGCACCATCCAGCAGCGCTCTGAAAGTCTCAAAGCCGTAAATTAACGCGATCGGAAGTCCTACCGCTGACCAGAGGGAGTATCTGCCACCTACCCAGTCCCATATCGGAATGATATTTTCGCGCCCAACACCAAACTCAATGGCTGCTGATACATTGTTTGTAATGGCAACAAGATGCTTGTCCAAGTCATCTTGCTTCATATGTTGCAACAACCATTGTTGTGCTGATGTTGCATTAACTCTGGTTTCCATCGTCGAAAAGGATTTCGAAACGACAATGATTAAGGTTCTTTCCCAATTCAGGTCCGCCAAAACATGGTCGATATGGTGCCCGTCAACGTTAGCGACGTAGTGACAGTTAATGGCTTGATCACGATAAGGTGTCAGGGCTTCATCAATCATTCGCGGGCCAAGGTACGAACCGCCAATGCCAATGTGTAAAACGTCGGTGATGCTTTTACCTGTGCTGCCAAGCCAGGTGCCTGACCTGACTTCACGACTTAGGCGCTCAACCTGTTTCAGGGCGACTTCAACTTCACTGTATTTATTTTTAAGGTCAGGATGGTGTTGGCCCGGGCGGGCGCGCAGTAGTGTGTGTAGCGCTGCACGTTGTTCGGTATTATTCAGCATTTCACCCGCAGTCAATCCCTGTGCTTTGCCCTTTAGTCCGGTTTGATTCGCCAGTATTTCAAGCAATTTAAAGGTTTCGTTGCTTGCCTTACTTTTAGAGTAGTCGAGGGTAAGACCGCAGGTTTGGATAATTCTGTTTGATGCCCGTTCGGGTTCGTCGTCAAACAATGATGCGATAGCTTTGCTTTGCATCGAGTGAGCGTGAGATATCAAATTGCGCCAGATAGGGGTGTTTGTAATTGACATAAGTTAGATGAACGATGGTGTAGGGTTATAGTAGTGGCGGCCGGAATTTACCGTCAGCATGAAATCAATCAGTTGTTGGTAGTCTTGCGGATCGGTAGTCAAGTCGAATGCTGATGCATTGACGATTAACAATGGTGCCGCGCTGTAGTAGTGAAAGAACTCGGTATAAGCGTCCACAAGTTGCGAAAGGTATGCCTTGTCTAATGCGAGATCTGTACCCTGTGCACGCTGTTGAATCCTTTCGTGCAACACCGACACCGGCGCCTGAAGATAGATAACCAGATCAGGGGTCGGCGCCTCAATAGCGAGATGCGCGCTGATGTTGTCATAGAGCGCCATTTCATCTGCATCAAGATTCAGTTGCGCAAACAATCGGTCTTTCTCCATCAGAAAGTCCGCGACCGTGACAGGTTCGAACATATCGCCTTGGCGCATACTCTGAATTTTCCGTGCTCGCTCAAAAAGAAAGAACAACTGTGTTGGCAGGGCTGACTGCTTGCGGTTCTGGTAAAAGCGCTCAAGAAAAGGATTGATTTCAGGGGTTTCAAGCAGGGTTTCGTAATTAAAAGTGTTCGCAAGCATTTTGGTGAGTTTGGTTTTACCAACACCCACCGGGCCTTCTATGGCGATATATCGAGGAACTTTGCGGGTTGAATAATCCAAAGTAAGGCTGCTATCCATCGAAATGCGGCGTGATCAGTGTGCAAACTTTCTATTGCAAAGGGTGATTGTACGCAAGGAATGCCGGTAAATTGAACCCTTTTCTACGGGTAATTTGCGTCGTTCGCCATTCAGGTTGAAGGCGTTCGCGGCGGACGTTTTCTGCGTCGGCGTCGGGACCCCTGTCGGTCACTATTTTGCTGGTCCGCTGGTCTGCGGTGGTTCGAACTTTGCGTGTCTAATGGGTTGTCTATCTGGTATTGCGTCCAGAATGCGCCCAACCCATTTAAGGCCTCGCCTGCTTTCTCTCTCAGCAAAAGAAAATCATAAGCTGCCCTGAAGCGTTTGTGGTTCGCGACCGCAACTGCCTTCTTGCCTGTTTTATTTGGCATGCGAAATTGGAGAAACCAAATGTCTCGCATCGGACCCGAAAACCGTTTTGGAATTGAGGTAAATAGTTGTTGCTTTGCGATGACGTTGTTTGCGGCTTCCATATTAGCAGCATAAATTGTGACGCCTTCTTCATCGATGAGTCGTTGTCGTTCTTCTAGGAAGGGACCCCATAACAATGCTGCAAAAATGAAAGCCGGAGTGACGGGCATGTCGTTGCCTATTCGGGTATCCGTGCTCTCGAGTGCTAATTCTATAAGTTTTTGATTGAGGGGTTCGGCAAGCAGGTTTTGAGTGTCAGGAAATAGCCAGCGAAAAGCATCCTCGTTTATTAGGCCTGCGAATGCCTGTAGGGCATAGCCAGACATGAACAACTTCAATACTTCTTCGAACAACCTAGCAGGCGGAATGTCTTGTAGAAGAAAGCCATATTCCTTGATTGCTGTTCGAGTTTCGTCCTCGATGTCGAAGCCGAGTTTTGCCCTGAACCGAATAGCGCGCAACATACGTACGGGGTCTTCCCTGTAGCGATCTTCAGGTATGCCTATCAAACGAATTTGACGCTTTTCAAGGTCTTTCACGCCATCCAGTGGGTCAAGTACCTCTTCATTCTCAGGGTCGTAATAGAGCGCGTTGATGGTGAAGTCTCTGCGCCGGGCATCCTCTCTGAACGTGCCATAGCGATTGTCCGAAAGAATCATGCCACCTTCGCTAATATGCGAACTATCGTAGGTTTCGTGGTCTTCTTCCGGGTGCTCCGCCCTGAATGTAGCAACTTCGACTATTTCCCTGCCGAATCGAACATGTACTATCTTGAACCTTCTGCCAACCATGCGCGAGTTCCTGAATAGATCGCGCACTTCTTCAGGATGGGCATTGGTTGATACATCAAAGTCTTTTGGTTGTTTGTCGAGCAACAGGTCTCGAACGCAACCGCCGACAAGATAGGCCTCGAATCCAGATTCATGAAGACGCTTGACAACCTTTCGGGCGTTCAGGTTTAACTGGTCAGCTTTTAACGTAATGGATACAGCGTCGGACATTCGATTCCGGTCTTGGCGGCTAGTGATCTCAATCGATCTGAAGTAGTACAAACTGCAACGATGCAGCGGTTGAGGGTGGTATGTTAACAGACCAGAGTGCCTGTAAACCAACAGTGAGTGAGGTTGTCACTTTTGAACCGCCAATAAAAAAGGGAAAAGTAAACTTTTCCCTTTTAGCGAGCCAGTCATATTTTTATTGTTATGTTTCTTATTCTTATTATTTGATGCTTATTTTTAATTGCATCTTTTGTTATTTTTCCACCCAACGCATTTTGCATTTGAGCTTGTAATATATAAAGCAGGTTTTGTGCCAACATTAAATATTGTTAATAATCAACAAGATACGATTTTTGCCTTTATATCATTGTTCAAAGTGTAACCAATAGTTACGTTTCAGTGTGCGGAAGGTAACGTTGGAGGTTTTGGGTAACACTTTTCGTTACCCGCGGCCTATAGCTTCCGTGAACGTTCCCGGGGCAGGTTGAGTTTTTGTCGACGTTGCCAAAGGGATTTTCGGCTAATACCCAGTTGTTGAGCGAGTTCTGTCTCGGTCATGCTGTCTTGGTGTTCCAACACAAACTTCTGGAAATAATCTTCAAGTGACAAATTGTCTTCGTTGTCGACCAGAGGTTTTTCAATGTTGTTTGCGAGGGTTGATTTCAGAAGTGTCTCCTGCCCTGATTCCGAATCGACTGATAATAAGTCAGGTGAGATGGTTTTGCCCTCACAGAGGATGACAGCTCGCTCGATAGCATTTTCAAGTTCTCTGATATTACCTGGCCAGCGATAGGACTGAATCACATTTTGCGCTGAGGGTGAAAAAGATAAACAGGGTTTGCCCAACTGGTCGCAGTTTAGCTTTAAAAAGTGGTCTGCCAGTGTCGTGATGTCGTCATTTCGATCTCTTAGAGGCGGCAGTATCAGTTTGACAACGTTAAGGCGGTAGTACAGGTCTTCACGAAACCCTCCTCTCTGGGTAAGTTCTTTCAAGTTCCTGTGTGTTGCAGCGATGAGTCGCACCGACACTTTTTTTGTGGCGACTGATCCAACACGTCTAACCTCACCTTCCTGTAGAACCCTGAGCAACCTCGCCTGTGCTTCAAGCGGCAGCTCACCAATTTCATCAAGAAACAAAGTGCCTCCATCGGCAGCTTCAATCAGACCGACACGTGCATTGGTTGCGCCGGTGAAAGCGCCTTTCTCGTGACCAAAAAGCTCTGACTCAATCAGCGTGTCCGGAATAGCAGCACAATTCAGGGAGATCATGTTATGGCCTGATTGGTGGCTCGCCTTGTGAATGGCTTTCGCAACCAACTCTTTGCCGGTCCCCGATTCACCCTGAATAAGGACGTTGGTGCCAGTTGGCGCCACCTTGTGAATACGACGCATGAGATCAAGGATAGCTTCACAGGAGCCAAGCATGCCCTCGATAATCGCGGGGTGAGACTTTTCTTCGATCAGGGTTTTAACTTTTGATAGCAAGTCTTGATAGTCGAAGGGTTTGGCAACGTAGTCAGCGGCACCCAGCTTCATTGCGTCTACGGCTGAAGTCACACTCGCGTAGCTGGTCATTACCAGCACCGGCACTTCCATCGCTTCCTTGATGATATCAGTGCCACTAGGCCCGGGTAGGCGCAAATCTGTAATGATCAACGCAAAATCCTGTAGGTTGAAGCGCAGAGCTGCCTTGAGAGATTCTGCTTCTTCAATGAGGAAGGATTGTTTTTCCAGAAACTTCTTGAGTGAGGTGCGTATTACAATTTCATCTTCAACGATGAGGATTTTCTGTCTGCTCATACTATCTATTTAAGCAACTCGAGAATAAGTACTTTTGCTATTGATTGACCTATACCGCTCCCTGATTGAGAGGGTAGTCAAATCAAGCTCGGTTCAATCTTCTCGTTTGTTACTCTAACTCTTAGTTCGTATTAGCGCTTGGTTTACATTAGCTTATTTTTTTGGCTCTGTTCTTGTTGCCAAATGAAAACGCCGTGCGGTTGTTAATCTATAGATTAGGTACTTAACAACGTTCATTGACTGAAGTCAACTTTCTTTATGAAAGCTGAAACGTAATTCGCAGGTTGCATTACACACATTAATCTAACGTATTTTCCAGCCGAGCAAAGTAGGGCAGAGTGATAGTAATGCAGGTTCCGTGGCCGATAGGTGATGGAATCGCAGTAATGGATCCCTGATGCTCCTGCACAATCGAACTGGCGATCGCGAGACCTAGACCGGTGCCTTTACCGGGGTCTTTGGTAGTGAAAAATGGTTCGAAAATCTGTCCGATTTTTTCAGCTGGGATGCCGTGGCCTTGGTCAGTGATAGTAATTGCAATGGTGCTCTCTGTGACGACTCCTGCAATATCTATCACACTGTCGGGCTCCGATGCATCTCTGGCATTTGTGAAAATATTAACAAATACTTGGGAAAGCCGTTGTGCATGACCAAGTACAAAACACTGCTTGCCTAGACCATTGTTGAAAATGATGTTGTCATTTTCAGGGCTGAGGGAAAGCAGACTGATTGCTTCTGCGACACACTGTTTTATATCTACAGGGACGTAGGGCTTTCGTGTTTCTTCCCTGCCGCCGTGCGAGAAGTTGACGAGAGATTGTAATATCTCTGAGACTCGACCGGTTTGCTCCAGAATTTGATCCGACAGAAAATGAAACTCCTGCTCTTCGGTTTCGTATTTCATGTTTTGAGCGAGGCAAGCAATGCCAGTGATCGGGTTGCCTATCTCATGCGCGATACCAGCCGAAAGCTGACCTATCGATGCCAATCTTTCATTGTGAAGGAGCTGTTCTTCTAGAATATGTTCATCGGTCATATCTTCGATAACAATCACGACGTCACCACCTGAGGTGGGAATGTTATCGATGGATGCTTTGTGTAAATTTACCAGTAACTCTGCAGCTTCGCTGGATACCGGTACTCTTAGTTTGTGCGTCTCAGGCCCGACCGCAAAGCCGTCTAGTAGCAGAAACCAGTCATCCGGTAAAGAGTTGAGTTTCGAGCCGATAATTTTGCCTGCATTGATATTGGTAAGATCTTCCATTGCAGCATTCCAGATCAATACGTTCTGATTCTCTGCGATTGCGCACACGGCCGTCGGTAGTTCTTGCAAAATTCGGCGATGATGTCGTCTGAGCGCATCAAGCTCTGCAGCCATACCCGTGAGCTGAGATTGATAGTCCTCCAATCTCGATTCAATCGAATAAACAGTCTCTGACCCCTTCGCGTCATCGCTTTTACTAAATGGTACAAAACGATCAATAATGCCATGAGCAATTGTTTGGCCTAGGGTGGTCGATAGGTTCGATTCCACTCGTTCCCTAAGTTGTTGCAAGGCGTGGGTACGTTTCTCATCCGGCTCCAGTGCTAATTCTTCGAGCGCAAAGCGGATTTCTCGGTTGGCCGTATTGACGCCCAAAACAGACTCTAGCCCTGTTTGAATGTCTGAAACTGATTGTGCGATCAGTTGCCCCTGTAGCGGTCTATAAAATGAGTCTGATAAACAATTGTTCGCGGCACGCATCTCCTCTCGCGTTGTCTTATAGAAGGCCGAGAAAACGACAAATCCGAGCGCGTTAACGGTAAGAGAAGCCATGGCCGCGATATGCCAAGCACGTTCCTTTAGCTCATAGAGACCGGGTTGGTATAGCTCTGCCTGATAACCCAAGGCCGCCGGTGTGATCAAGTTGGAATAAAAGATGTCACTTAACAGAGGGTAGAAAAGTGTCGCGAACCAGACAAGGTAACCAAGCAGCATGCCGGCTAGCAGACCTGCCTTGTTTGCCCCACGCCAGTAAAATGCGCCAAAGAGACCAGGTACGAACTGTAGCACTGCGACAAATGCAACGATGCCAAGGCTCGTCAGATTTTGACCCTCAGCAAGAAGTTTATACATACAATAAGAGAGGAAAATAATACCCGCAATAAGCACCCTGCGGGCATAGAACATCAGTGAGTACACATTGACCCCGGGCTTAGGTGTGTAAAGCGGCAGGAAAACGTGATTCAAGATCATAGATGAAAGCGCAAGTGTCGTGACGATGAGAACGCCGCTTGCCGCTGCCAGACTGACAACAAACGCAAGGATCGTAATTTCCCGGTTCTCTGCCGTCAGACCTAATCCCAACACATGGAACTCGGCCGGGGTTTGTGCGCCGAGGTATGTTGCTGCCCACAGTATGGGTGGAATGCAGGCGCTTAGACATAGCATGTATGCAGGGAATCCCCAGCGAGAGTCATTCAGCAAATTGTTGTCTTCGTTTTCGGTGATCAGTATGTGGTACACATGCGGCATTGCGACGGCTGCAGCAAAAAACAGAAGCAGTAATGTCCTTGATGGCCCGGTTGCGAGTGTATTGTCGAGATAGTGCTCTGCGAGGTTCTGAGTGAGCCAGGCATTCATGTTATTCAAACCACCAAAAACCTCACTAATCGCGTATATCGCGATCGTAATTAGCGCAACGAGTTTGATGATTGATTCCAGCCCCATCGCAACAACCAAGCCCTGGTGTTTGTCTCGGGTAGACAGATGCATCGCGCCAAACAGAATGGCAAAAAGCGTCATTGTGCTGCAAAAGACGATGGCCAATACGTCTTCGCTGAACTCCTGGTTCAACAGGTGAACTGTTGTTGAGACTGCATGAATCTGCAGCGCAATGAGAGGTAGCAGTCCGATCAGCATAAATACGCTGACGACGCCGCCAACCCAGGGTGCAGGGTATCGAAACGCGAAAACATCGGCTATTGAACCCAGCTTGTGAGTCAGAGCGATTCTGCAGATGGGTGCAAGTAGTATGGGTGCCGCAACAAAAGCAGCGCTTGCACCAAGGAAGTAGAGCATGTAGCTGGCGCCATACTGTGACGCAAGACCCAGGGTGCCGTTAAAGCATATAGTGCCGGCGAATACACCTAATGCGAGTACTCGAGTTAATCTATGATGGGTAAGTGCTCTTGGCAACAGTCCTATTTCAGTCGCATAGGCGGAGCCAAATAATACCGTTAGATAGATAAAGCCAATGGAGAAGAGTTGGGTGATTGAAAACGTCATGATATCAGTTTGGCGGCTTGCCACCCGGTCTTAAGGCCCAGCCAAGTGCTAACAGAGAGATAACGCCGGGTAGATAGTAGCCATACCAATTAGCGACATGCTCACTTTCTTGCCAGCTCGGAATCTGCGGGCTAAAAACAAAAAACCCAAGGATCACAAAAATAATGGTTCGTTCGATGAGCATAAGAACTCCAGTCGCAACGTGACACAAATAGCGGTGGTCTAGTCGCTAATGTAAAGGAAAACAACCACTTTACTCCCACGCTAAGCGGGGGTCCAGACGGTTGATCTCGCTGGGATCATGTCGGGCTGCCAGTTTTCGATTGCCCAGTTCAGTAATATTTGTACATTGTCGGTGTCTGGTGGAGATGTCTGACCTAGACATAGAAGCGCATCTCGAATTGTTTTTTCAGGTTTTTTGATCGACACCGGCGCTGCATGCGCCTGTTTGCTCAGCTTTTTGTGATCGGCACCAAGGATCACGGGAAAGTGGCCGTATCTGACAGATTGGTAGCCCAATGCCTCGATAATACATAGTTGTCGCGGTGTCGAATCGAGTAAATCGTCACCTCTGATAACATCGGTGACGTTCTGGTACTCATCGTCTACTGCAACCGCAAGTTGATAGGCGGTTCTGCCGTCCCGCCTCCGAACGATAAAATCACCAACCGTGTTGTTTAGGTCAAAGATATGAGATCCACTGATTCTGTCGTTGAAAGTGGCGATTTTTTGGGGAACTCTGAGTCTGATCGCGCACGCGCCCGTCGCACTTTCTTCGAGGCGTTTCTCTCGGCAATTGCCAGGGTAAACGCCGCGAATTGACTTGCGTGAACAGGTGCAAACAAACACCATGTCTTTCTTGCGGAGTTCGTTTAGCGCTTCGTCATAAGCGTCTTGGCGGGTGCTCTGATAAAGAGGCACCCCATCCCAGATCAAGCCCAGGGTTTCCAACTGCCGCTTTATCGTGTCAGGCGCTGACGGATCCTCACGTGGAGGATCAAGGTCTTCAATTCGAAGTAGCCAGCTGCCGTCTTTGCTGCGTGCATCTAGCCAACTGGCGAGTGCTGCAACGAGGGAACCGAAATGGAGAGGGCCGGTAGGTGAGGGTGCAAACCGGCCGATGTATTTCCGAGTACTGGTTTCAGAGGCATCTACCGCCGTCATAAGTCAGCCCTCGAATGACATTCAATCAACCGTGAATTTGCTTTTCCTTAATTTCATCTAGCGTCTTACAATCGATACATTGAGTCGCAGTAGGTCTTGCTTCGAGCCGTTCTACGCCAATTTCTATGCCGCAGGAATCGCAATAGCCGTAGTCATCCTGATCGATCAAGTCTATTGTGCTGTCGATCTTTTTGATGAGCTTGCGTTCGCGATCTCTGGTCCGAAGTTCCAGTGAAAACTCTTCTTCCTGCGTCGCTCTGTCCGCGGGATCTGGATCGTTTGCGGCGACGTCCTTCATGTTACTGACAGTTCTGTCGACTTCTTCCATTAACTGGCGTTTCCATTGCAGCAACAGATCTTTAAAGTGCGCGCGCTGGGGCTCGTTCATGTAGTCTGCATCAATGCTTTTTGGCTTTGCCTCAACCTCGGCCAAGTCTCGTAGCGTTTGAGCCGCGCTTCGATTGGTGATGATGGTAGTAGGCTTTTTTACGCCACTTGTCTTTGTTGTAGCTCTAACAGTTGGCTTAACTGTTGTCGTTTCTGCTTTTTTTCCTTTCGCACCTGCGGCAGATTTCTTGCGGGGTGCTTTTGCTGCTGCTTTCAACGTTGTGTTTACCTTTTTACTGGACACGCTCTTTTTTGGGGGTGTCGGTGTTACTTTAGTTGCCTTTGATTTCTCAACGGGTTTCGATTTTGACGCTTTTTTTGCTGAAGTCTCTGCCTGAACTTTAGTCTTTGTCTTCACCTTGGGTTTCGGTTTTTCGGTTTTTTCTACTGCAACCGCTTTCTTCTTGACGGGTGCCTTTTTGGTTGGTGCTTTTTTAGCCGGTGCCTTTTTGATGGGTGTTTTTTTAACAGGTGCCTTTTTGACGGGTGCCTTTTTGGTTGGTGCTTTTTTGACCGGTGCCTTTTTAGTGGGTGCCTTTTTAGTTGGTGCTTTTTTGGCCGGTGCCTTTTTAGCTGGCGCCTTCTTAGCAGGTGTTTTTTTGGTCGCTTTCTTCACAGCTGGCTTTTTTGCAGTGGGCTTCTTTACCGCCGCTTTCTTTTTAGCAATCTTGGTTCCGACATTACTCTTGCTCTTGGCCGCGCTCTTTTTTACTGCTGGCTTCTTACTTGGCTTAGCTGGACTTTTCTTGGTTGCGGTTTTGGCGGTCGCTTTTGACTTTGCGACCGTTTTTGCTTTTGGCTTTGTTTTGGCGGTCTGCTTTGCACTGGCCTTTGCTTTGACGGGTGCTTTTGCAGGTGTCTTTGCTTTGGCTTTAGCCTTTTTCACAGGGGCTTTTTTGCTTTTTGCTGCCATAGTCTTCTTCCGATTATCTTTGTGGACAAATGCCTTGGGAAAATCAAGCAGCGAACACTACCAGAACATTCGCTGTTCGCCAAGCATCAATTTGGCCCATTTCGCTCCCCCTGCTTACCAGAATCAAAGTGGATGTCTTCCCGTAAATAGCAGTGTCAGATGTAATATTCGAATTCAGGGTTCAATAATTAATAGCCGATGCCTGTATAGTGCCGGAAACAGTGGAATTGTCGTAATCTGACAGAGTTGAGATTGTCTTTAGATAGGCTAAAAAGCGGGAAGAAAAGGGAAGATGCAAGAGGAAAACAGCGTTAAGTACGCAGAGAGGGTGAGAAAGATTGAACCCTTTCGTGTGATGGATATCGTAGCCCGTGCAGCGGCACTGGAGGCCGACGGGCATGATGTTGTGCATATGGAAGTGGGTGAGCCAGATTTCCCTACGCCTGGAGCAATCGTGAAAGCGGGGCAAAAAGCACTGACTGCCGGTAAAACGAAATATACCACGGCGCAGGGATTGCCAGAGCTGCGCGAGTGTATCAGTCAGCAGTACATGGATTGGTACGGTATTTCCGTAGATCCCAGTCGTATTTTCGTCACTACGGGCGGATCAGCGGCACTTCTGTTAGTGACCGCAATGTTGCTTAACGTCGATGAAGGCTTCTTGATGACCGATCCTGGGTATCCTTGCAACAGGCACTTTTTACACGCCTTTGAAGCAGAGCCCCAGCTAGTGCCTGTCACCGCGGATGATCATTTTCAACTGACACCGGCGCTGATCGAGCGACATTGGAAAGATAACACCCGCGGTGCCCTGATTGCATCTCCTGCAAATCCGACTGGCGCCGTAATTGCCCGAAAAGATTTGGAGCAGATAGCCAACGCGATTAAAGAGCGTAATGGTTATTTGGTTGTCGATGAAATCTACCATGGACTTGTTTATGGTGACGTGGCGCAAGATTCAGTTTTGTCGATTGACCCCTCGGCCTTCGTAGTGAACAGTTTTTCGAAATATTTTGGTATGACTGGATGGCGTCTAGGTTGGATGGTTGTCCCACCCGACGCAGTAAAAATCGCTGAAAAATTGTCTCAAAACCTGTTTATATGTCCTTCGAGTGTTGCGCAGTACGCCGCCCTAGGTGCTTTTAGCACTGATGCGAAAAATGAGATGGAACGGAATAAAGCGGAGTTTAAAAAAAGAAGAGATTTTTTGGTGCCTGCGCTAAGGAAGCTGGGATTCGGTGTGCCGCTGATGCCTGAGGGCGCTTTTTATGTATATGCAAAACTTCCGGCAGGACTTGGCAGCAGCGAGGCGTTTGCGCAGTCTTTATTGGAGCAGCATCATGTCGCAATTACACCGGGAACTGACTTCGGCACCTACCTCGCCGAAGATTATGCGCGCTTTAGTTATTCTCAGGACCTTGAAACCCTGAAAAAAGGGGTAGAGAGAATAACCCTTGCGCTGGAGCGTAATCGTGGAATTTGAAGCTGCGCTGGAACATGGTATTTTGCTGCGAAGATACAAACGCTTTCTTGCAGATATTGAACTGGATGATGGCAGTCGGCGAACCATCCACTGCCCGAACACCGGTTCAATGAAGAACTGTGCGAATCCGGGGGACGAGGTCTGGTTTTCCACATCGGATAATGCCAAGCGCAAGTATCCCAATACCTGGGAAATCAGCCGTACGCCAATAGGGCATTTTATTGGCATTCAATCCGCGAGGGCGAATGCCATTGTGAAAGAAGGTCTGGGAAACGTGCCTGAGGTTCGAGGCTACGGTGCCGTGCAAAGTGAAGTGAAATACGGGGCAGAAAATAGCCGTATTGATCTATTACTCAGTGAGCACCCAAACAAACCGGATTGCTACATTGAAATAAAAAGTGTGACGCTGCTGGACGAGTCCATCGCTAAGGGGTTGGGGCGGTTTCCAGATGCGGTCACAGCGCGAGGTACTAAACACCTGCGCGAACTTATTGAAGTCGTTAGAGAGGGCCATCGAGGCGTGCTTTTCTTCTGTGTTCAGCATACAGGCATCACTCGGGTTGAGCCTGCCCGCGATATAGATCCGCTTTACGCAGAGACCCTGGTTGCTGCTCGTGAAGTGGGTGTGGAAGTTTATGCTTACAGCACGAAATGTTCACAGGAAGGTATTGTGCTGGGACATCCGATGCCCTTTTTGGAAAGTGTTTGAATGCGCTGGTTAATGAAATCTCCTGTGCTACTGATTACGCTAATGCTGTCTACAGCATTGATGCTCTGTGTCGGCGCCACGGAGATTTTGCTGTTAGATTTATTGACGGGACATGCCGATGTCGTGAGTCAAACAATATTCTGGGAGATTAGGCTTCCTAGGGTGTTGCTCTCGATCATTGTCGGTGCCGGTGTGTCTGTTGCGGGTGCTGTGATACAGGGATTGTTCCGAAACCCTCTGGCAGACCCTGCCCTTATCGGCGTGTCCAGCGGAGCAGCACTGTTTGCTGCGGGGTATATGGTGCTTGATCTTCATACCACTGCTTTTGGTTTGCTAGGGGTTAGTGGCAGTGCATTTGTCGGAGGATTGTTGATTTCGTGGCTGGTGCTTGAGATTGGTAAGCGAAGTGGCACCGTTTCAAGCATGTTGCTTGCCGGTATCGCTTTCAATTCAATTGCGATAGCCGGGGTCGGGTTGTTCTCATATTTATCTTCAGATCTTGAGCTGCGATCGGTGACCTTTTGGGCCCTGGGCAGTTTCAATGGCGCGGATTGGACCGGTGTTTCAATTGCGTTGATTATTCCTGCGGCGATCGTTTTGTTGATGAGAGAAAGTAGAAACCTCAATGCCGTAACCCTTGGAGATAAGGAAGCTTACTACCTCGGCATTGATATCACTCGTTTACGTCAGCGAATCGTCGTATTGACGGCTGTTATTGTTGGGGTGGGTGTCGCGCTGACCGGTATTGTGGCGTTTGTAGGTCTGGTTGTTCCGCACCTTATTCGCTTGACGAGCAGCTCGAACCATTCAGTTGTCATTCCTGGCTCAGCCTTGCTCGGCGCTATTCTTGTGCTTTTGGCCGATGGTGTTGGTAGAAGTATCATTTCGCCTGCAGAACTACCCATAGGGATACTAACAGCGCTGTTAGGGGGACCATTTTTTGTCTATCTGATTATGCGTCAGAAAGGGAAGTTAGGCATTTGACGCTTAAATTGAGACAGTGTTGTTTTAGTGTTGGCAGCCAACGGTTGCTGGAGGATGTATCGGCGACAATCCCGAGTGGTTGTGTCACTGGTATTTTAGGTGCGAATGGTGCTGGAAAAACGTCGCTTGTGCACCTCGCGGCAGGGTACGAAAAAGCGCAGTCTGGTTCTATCCGCCTTGACGCGATTGACCTGAAATCATGGTCGCGCGAGGAGCTGGCAAAAAAGATTGCCGTATTACCGCAGACCGCTACGCTGGATTTTCCCTTTAGTGTTGAAGAGGTTGTGCTGATGGGCAGAATTCCCCATCAAAGCGATGAAGCAACAAACCGCGCGCTAGTAGCTAAGGTATTAAGTTTGTTCTCGTTGACTGACTTCGCTCAGCGGCCCTATACCTCGCTCTCAGGCGGCGAAAAGCAGAGAGTACAGATTTGCCGCGTTGTCAGCCAAGTCATTGATGACCTGAGTCACGCACATTTACTTTTCGACGAACCGATAGCGCCTCTGGATATCGCTCACCAGGTTGCATTTTTTAGATTAGTCCGTGGTTTCGCCGCGCAGGGTACAGCGGTTGGACTGGTGTTGCACGATATTGAACTGGCGTGTCAGTTTTGCGATGAAATCATTCTGATGAGTGCGGGAAAGATTCTGGGCGCCGGTAAGCCTGCTGCGGTTATCACTTCAGACTCGATTCAACAGGCATTTGATGTATCGGCGACCGTTACAAAAGGACCCGCAGGTGCAATACAGCTGATTTTTGCAGACTAGCGCCTGCTCGTCTGTTTGGTCACCGTACTGTTTCTAACGCCGATGCGTTTAGTAGCGAGTGGTCGTCTTGTGCAGGATGAGTCGCGTCAGTAATACGTTGGCTATGACGATTTTAGGTTCTTTTATCGGCTAGGCGTTAACAGCATGGTTGAAGTCTGCCGGCCGACATCCTAATCTTCATCTAATATTTTGGTTCGGTTTTCCGAGAGACAACCTAAGCACATGGTTCACGGGTTTATTTTAACGAGGCAGTGGACAGAAACGGCTGAGGGACAAAGTCTGGTCTTCTGGGCAGCCACCTGCGAAGGGCCGGTTCGAATAACCATGGAAGATCAGGAATCCATCTTTTTCCTGCCCGATAACCTGATTCTTCGCGCTGAAAATATTTTGAAAGGTGTGGTCTCTTGGCGGCACCAGCTGATTAAACTCAAGGACTTCCAAAGTACCCCCGTTCACGCCTGTTATTTTAGGAATCAGCGTGATCTTAATGTCGCCAGATCCAAACTCTCGGCCAAACAAATAGTTGCGCTCGAAGCGGATGTTCGTCCAACTGATCGCTTTTTGATGGAGCGGTTTATTAATGGAGCGCTGTCGATTTCGGGCACCTCGATTCAAGAAGGCGTTGATTCCCCGACCGGCGTTAGCGCCTACCAATCGTTTATAGACCCGCAACTCGCCCCGGTGAACTTCACGCCGACGCTAAAAATAGCGTCTCTGGATATTGAAACTTCATATTCTGAGAACGTGCTTTACTCGATCGCGGTGGCTGGTCAGGGTTTTCAGGCCGTCTTTATGATCGGTGACGATATCGCGGGTCAGCCAGAGTATCTGGAGTTTTTGGTCGATGAGCGTGCGCTAATACGGCGCTTCTTATCTTGGTTCGCTGAGGTTGATCCGGATGTGATCATTGGCTGGAGCGTGGTTGCGTTTGATTTGCATTTTCTTGAACAAAGATGCCAAGCGCTCAACATTGACTTCCGTCTTGGTCGTGGCGGCGAGACTGTGCACTGGCGAACTAATCAGCAGCGTCAGGACAGAAATTATGCGTTGGTGCCCGGACGGGTTGTGCTTGATGGCATTGAAATGTTGCGCACTGCAACTTGGTCATTCGAGAGTTTTGCTTTAGATTTTGTTGCACGCGAACTACTGGGCAGAGGCAAGCTGGTCGACAACGTAGAAAGTCGAGCAAGTGAAATTCAAGATATGTTTCGAGAAGATAAGCTGAAATTGGCAGCTTATAATCTTGAGGATTGCCAGCTTGTTGTTGAAATTTTTGAATCGACCGAACTGATGGCGTTTAGCCTTGAGCGGGGAAGGTTAACCGGTCTTGAGTTGGACCGGCCCGGTGGGTCTGTCGCGGCATTCGATTACCTTTATTTGCCTCGCCTGCATCGCAAGGGCTTTGTTGCGCCGGTGGCCGATCTTGAACAAAGCATCAGCAGCCCGGGTGGTTATGTGCTTGATTCCAAACCCGGCATATTTGAAGACGTCGTGTTGCTCGACTTTAAGAGTTTGTATCCCAGCATTATTCGAACCTTCCATGTAGACCCGCTGGCGATGATCGTCGCAAGTGAAGAGAGCGATCCCATTCCCGGCTTTAAGGAAAGCCAGTTTTCCCGTGATAATTACATTCTTCCAGAGATTATTGAGAATCTCTGGGACGCACGGGATCAGGCAAAAAAGCTGAAAAAGACAGCGATGTCCCAGGCCATTAAAATCATCATGAATTCATTCTATGGTGTGATGGGAACAACGGGATGTCGTTTTTTCGATCCCAAACTGGCAAGCTCGATTACCCTGCGCGGACATGAAATACTGCAAACGACGAGGAACCTGCTAGAAGAGAAGGGCTTTCCGGTCATCTACGGGGATACGGATTCTGTATTCGTGCACCTAAAGGGAGCAAGTGATGTTGACCAAACGGCGCTTGAACTGGTGACCTACCTGAATAACTGGTGGCGGGAGCATTTGCAGACATCAATGGGTGTGGCCAGTCGACTTGAACTTGAATATGAAACCCGATTTGTGAAATTTTTGATGCCCACGATGCGTGGTTCGGACGCAGGTAGCAAAAAGCGGTATGCGGGTGTTGTCATGAACAAAGGTGAGCAGGAGATAGTTTTTAAGGGCCTAGAGACAGTGCGGACTGATTGGAGTCAGGTAGCAAGAGAGTTTCAACAGACGCTTTACAAACTCGTTTTTCAGGAAGCGCCTTTCGAGGGTTACGTCAAAGAAACTGTTGCCTCGGTATATCGAGGTGAAAAGGATGATCAGCTTGTCCTGAGGAAGCGTTTGCGCAGGAAGCTTGCAGATTACACAAAAAACGTCCCGCCCCATGTGAAAGCTGCCCGAATAGCCGAGCAAGAGAAACAGCAAAGAGGTACTGCGGGGGTGTTTTCTGCAAGCAAGTGGATAGAGTATGTCATGACAATTAACGGACCTGAGCCTAAGCAATATCTACGCTCAGACATTGATTACGACTTTTACGTTGAAAAACAGTTGGCCCCCGTTGCTGATGCAATTCTCGCATTTAAGGGAACATCGTTAGGGCAGATCACTGATAGGCAACTAGGGCTGTTTTGATAAACATTACGAGTTCAATATTGACGAAGCTAACCAGAGCGCCGAGGGAAAAATGTTCAAAAACGGACTGAAAAAAATTGGCCAAAGCCAAAAGGAGTGCGGAATGGGACAAAGACTCGGATTAGGATTGTTGCTCATCGCAGTGATGTCTTTCGCTTCTGCTGCAGCAGAAAAGAACTGTCAGGATGATCTGAATTGTAAGTCTGCTTGGCTAGCCGCAAGCGAGGAAGAGCGAACGGTAATATTTGAGTTCGCTGAAGACTATAAGGCATTTATGCGTGTTGCCCGGACCGAGCTTTCTTTCGTTAGCGAAGCAATTGTCCTTGCAGAGGCTGCGGGTTTCAGTCGGCTGAAAACCGATTCGCCGATGGAACCAGGCGCTAAATACTATGATGTTAATCGAGATCGCGCGATCGCGGTAATGATCATTGGGGATGAAGAAATATCTAGCGGTATGCGCGTCGTAGGTGCGCATATTGACTCTCCTCGCCTTGAACTCAAGGGCAAGCCACTCTTTTCTGCCAACGAGTTTGCGCTTTTTCAAACGAATTACCATGGTGGCATCAAGCGCTATCAGTGGACCAATATCCCACTAGCGTTGGTCGGTATCATTGACAAGAAAGATGGAACGCGTGTTGAAGTTAATGTGGGTCTAGCGCCTGATGATCCTATTCTGATGATTCCTGATATGTCTCCTCATGTCGATCGAGGTTATAACGACAAGAAAGTAGGCGAGCTTGTCACCTACGAATCCCTTGATCCTATTGTTGCGCATCTTCCCCCGATTGAAGATGGACTCGACATCGAAGATCAGGTGTTGATAATTTTGCAGTCAAGGTATGGCGTGTCCCGGGCAGACCTTGTCTCTGCTGAGCTTTCATTGGTGCCCGCCTTTGAGCCTCGTGACATGGGTCTAGATCGAAGCATGGTCGCAGCTTACGGCCAAGATGATAAGTTAGGCGCTTATGCTGCGTTGCGTGCGGTACTTGCGAGCAAGAGACCTACTCAAACTGCCCTCGCTTACCTCGTTGATAACGAAGAGGTCGGCAACGTCAACAATACTGGCGCAAAGTCTGACTATTTCTCCAATCTGGTTGCGCGACTACTCAGCGCAAAACTTGGGAAATCCTACCGTGACATTGAAGTGCGCAAAGCCCTGCGGAATTCAAAAATGATTTCAATTGATGTTAACCCAGGCGTTAACCCAATGCGCGAAAGTGCATGGGAGCTGAACAATGCACCAAAGCTTGGCTATGGCGTTAACTTTAAAATGTATGGCCGCGGCTTCACAGCTAATTCAGAGTTCACCGCCGACATCAGACGTATTTTCGATAACGCGGATATTCCCTGGCAGACTGCCACTTATAAAGTTGGCAGATCTGGTGGCGGTACCATTGGCGGTGAGTTCTCCCGCCAAGATATGGAGGTTATCGACTTTGGCGTGCCGGTTCTGTCGATCCATACACCCTATGCGGTGAGTTCAAAGATAGATATCTATAACCTGTATCGTGGCTCAAAAGCGTTCTTTGAGGATTAGCAGCTGCGTACATATGCTGTCGACGTGTTTTACGACAAAGCAGATTTGAATCGGTTTATCCGGTAAGGATGGAGATCTGTTTTGGTTTTCTCGCCCGCGAGCATTTGCTCAACCAGAAATGCTGTCACCGGACCAAGGGTCATGCCGAGGTGCTGGTGTCCAAATGCGTAGATGATGTTGTTGCTCACAGAAGAAGGGCTAATCACCGGAAGTGAGTCAGGTAATGATGGGCGACAACCCATCCACACTGACTCTTCCTGTGTGTCCAGATCCGGAAGCATGCTGCGAGCGAGTCTAGTGAGGTGCCTGATTCTTTGATAATCGGGCGGGTCGTCGACACCTGAGATCTCAACCTGACTGGTCATGCGCATGCCGGTTTCCATTGGAGATAAAACAAAAGAACTATCGCCATTGACAACCGGGCGAGATAACAGCGTGGCAGTGGTGCGAGGGAACATCATATGGTAGCCGCGTTCAGCGACTAGCGTCACTTTGTCTCCCACCATCTCAGCCAGAGGTTCGGTATAGGCGCCCGTCGCGATAACAAGTTTGTCGGCTGTCAGCGATTCTGATTGGTTCGAGACCGTAACTGCGTTTTTGCTCATGCTGATTTGTTTGACGCACATCTTTTTGTAGATGCCGCCGTACTCGAGCATGAGATTCGTCATCTCATGAACCATCGCACCTGGGTTGGTAATGTGCAGAGCGTCTGATTGAAACAGACCGTGAGTAAAGTCAGGCGACAAAGCAGGTTCGAGCCGTCTTATATCTGCAGCACCAAGTACGTCAAAGGGCACCTGTAAACGATCCATTAATTGTCGAGTGAATCCCGTATTCGCAAAGCTGCTGGTTGATGAGTAAACCTTAAGCCACCCAACGCTTTGCACGTACCGAGTCAGCGCAGTTTCACCCACGAGTTTTAGCCAGTCGTCGGCGGCGTGACGGGTGAGTGCGTGTAGCTGATCTGCGTTTTGGTCAACTCGGTGCTGGCGGCTTTGGTTAAGAAACTCAATTAGCCAAGGTAGTGCTTTCAGCAGATACCCAGGTCTGAGGGAAAATGGTGAATGGGGTCGAGTTAGCATCTTGGCAACGTCAAAGACGATGCCAGGTGTTGATGTTGGCACGCAGGAATTGTTAACGATGCCACCCGCATTGCCGAACGATGCGCCGGATGCCGGCGCTGTTCTATCTATTAACGTAACTGCATAACCCTTCTGTGCAAGGTTGAATGCAATTGACGCACCGATTATTCCTGCACCAGCAACAATGATCGATGGTCGGGTCATGGGCCGGTTTATAAGAGGCCGCGAAGGGCCGCTTGGTCAGCGCGAGCGCCGAAGCTTGAAACAAGCAGTGAGGCTGCCCTGTTTGCAAGATCTGCACAGGCAGGAAAGCTCATGCCATGGGTTAAACCAAAAAGGAAAGTGCCTGCGAAAATATCTCCTGCACCGGTCGTATCTACCGCCTTGGTTGGGACACCGACCGACATGGTTTCCTCGTTACCATCAAAAACCAAAGCGCCTTCTTTGCCGCAGGTCATCACAACTTTGCCACATACTGTTTTAAGGCGGGCCATGGCTTCGCCCCGATTGCTCGCGGCAGTCCAAAGCCTGGCTTCATCTTCGTTGCAAAAAATCAGATCAATGCCAAGTTCGGCCAACGCATCGAAAGACGCTTTAAAATTCTCTACCATGGCAGGATCGGAAAGGGTTAAAGAAACCTGCACACCTGCTTCTTTCGCGATGTCGATAGTCTCCTTAACCGCTTCAAAAGCCGTGGGTGAAGTCACTAAGTAGCCTTCAATATAAAGATAGGTCGAATTTCGAAGGGCTTCCCTGTTTAACTCGTTGGGTGACAAAGTTTCGGTAATGCCGAGATGTGTTGTCATTGTGCGTTCTGCATCGGGAGTTACCATCGATATGCATTTTCCCGTAATGCCTTCCTCTCGACCAGCATCAAGGTTGGTATCGACGCCTGCGATCTTTAGGTCTGACATAAAAAAGTCGCCGGTTTCATCGCTTGCAACCTTGCAGCTGTAAAAGCTGTTGGCCCCAAGCTGTGCTGCGGCGACCATGGTGTTCGCCGCGGAGCCCCCACCAGCCTGTTTAATAGCTCGGTGTTCGTGTTCGACTTCCAGCAGGTTGAGCAACCGTTTGCGCTCGTCGCTGTCAATCAGCGTCATCAACCCTTTGCCGACGCCCGCTTTGCTGATGAACGCGTCATCAACTTCGTATTCGGTATCGACGAGTGCGTTTCCAATGCCATAAATATCGTATTTTTTCACTGCTTTTTCCTAGTAACTTTAAGTTTTTGTGAGCGTGCCGGATGATTTGCTTGTTAGCTGAGTGTTGCAAATACTTTGCTCGCGGCGTCGAGCGTTTGTTCGATATCCTGATCCGTATGAGCGCCGGAGACAAAACCGGACTCAAAGGGAGATGGCGCTAGATTAATACCCTGCTCCAGCATGCCGTTGAAGAAAAGATTAAACCTTGCCGCGTCAGCATCCATGACTTCACTAAATCGTGTGACCGGATCGGCCGCAGCAAAAAAGAAACCAAACATGCCGCCTACCTGGTTGGTTGAAAAGTCGATACCAGCATCTGCGGCAGCGGTCTTGAGTCCAGTGACCAACTGTTCTGTGCGTATTGATAGTGTTTCGAAAAAGCCCGGTTGTTCAATCAGAGACAGTGTTGCCAGGCCCGCGGTCATAGCAATGGGATTTCCCGAAAGCGTGCCAGCCTGATAAACCCCGCCAAGTGGTGCAACAACACTCATCACGTCGCGACGCCCGCCAAAAGCGCCAACGGGCATGCCGCCGCCGATGACTTTACCGAGTGTGGTCAAGTCCGGAACGACGTTGTACTGGGCCTGTGCGCCGCCAAGATTCACTCTAAATCCTGTCATTACCTCGTCGAATATTAATAATGCGCCCGCCTGGGTGGTCTGGACTCTAAGCGCTTCAAGAAAGCCAGGCACTGGGGGCACGCAACCCATATTGCCCGCGATGGGTTCAACAATAACTGCGGCCACTTGATCCCCAGCCTCGGCAAAAAAGGCCTCAACCTGTTCAATATTGTTATATTCAAGCGTGACCGTATGTTGTGCCACACTCGCGGGTACGCCGAGTGAATCAGGTTCGCCGAGCGTCAGTGCACCGCTACCGGCCTTAACCAGCAGCGCGTCGCAATGACCGTGGTAACAACCTTCAAATTTGACGATTTTATCTCGGCCGGTAAATCCTCTTGCAACTCTAATGGCACTCATCGTTGCTTCAGTGCCAGAACTCACCATGCGAATCATCTCAATGCTAGGCATTAACTGCGTGACTTTTTCCGCCATGATGGTTTCGATTTCTGTGGGCGCGCCAAAACTCAATCCGTGGGAAATGGCTGATTTAACCTGCGCGGCAACTTCCGGGTGATTATGTCCCGCAATCATGGGTCCCCACGAACCGATATAATCGATGTATTGCTTGTCATCCTCGTCGGTCAGGTAAGCACCTTCGCTGTGCTTAATAAAGAGCGGTTTTCCACCCACCCGCTGGAATGCCCTAACGGGAGAATTCACGCCGCCTGGCAGTATTTTGTTGGCGTTTTCAAATAAGGTTTCGGAACGTGTCATTAACAATTGCCCTGATTTTCGAGATGCGAATTCAACCATTCCTCGAGCAAGGATTCAAATGAGATTCTGTACGCGTCACGCCGGAAATCGGAATTCGATCGATAATCGACTGAAATCAGGTACGTTCGGTTTCGAAATGGCTTGTTTTAGACCAGTTTCTGCTAAACTAACCGACCTTTGGTAATTTTGTGCTGGTATTTGGAATAAAATGGCGACGGTAAAAGGCAGTAAACAATACCAGATGGTAGTAGTGCCTCATCGACCTTACTATCGGGGTGTTGGAGTTCTGTTTTGTCTGCTTGCGCTTTTAGCGGCGGGTTGGCTGACATTTAATTATGGACTCGACCAGGGGATGGTGAAAAAAGTTGAGGTGGTGAACGAACGTGATGAATTGCGGTCACAATTAAGCGTTTCTGCCAAGCTAGTTAGCAAACTTAGACAGGATATCGCAGTCCTAAAGCTCGGCGGGCAGGTAGACTCGAGGGCAAACGAAGAGATACAGCAGACAGTTGAAGCATTGCAAAAAGAAATAGCTGATTTAAGCGAGGAAACGAGATTTTACAAAGCCGTAATGGTGCCAAATGCGAAGGAGAGAGGGCTCAGAATAGAGCGATTGGATATGAAACAGTCGTCTGAACCCAGTAGGTTCCGTTACAGTCTGTTGCTCACTCAAATAGTCGATAAACACGATTATATTCAGGGTGGTGTGGAAATTAACGTTCTAGGTAAACTAGGTAAGGAAAATCGCAGCTTGTCACTGGTTGATTTGGTCGAAGATAAAAGTAAAGCCATCCGTTTCAAGTTTCGTTATTTCCAAAATATTGATGGGGAGTTAAATGTTCCGGAAGGATTCTCTCCGAGAGAAATTATGATAGTCGCAAAGTCGTCAGGCCGAGGCTCACAGCGCCTTGAAAAGAAATTCGACTGGCAACCTACAGGGGGATAGCCCATGGCTTTTTTTCAAAGTGGCAAAAAATCAGAACCGGGAGTTTCCTTGGTTGCGAATAATTGTGAGATAGAGGGGGATATCCATTTTAGTGATCAATTGTTGATCAATGGTGTTGTTAAGGGAAATGTCTATGCTCGGGAGGGCGTAAAGGCCGTGGTGACAGTTAGCGAGAAAGGCTGTGTCGAAGGCGAGATTCATGTGTCTGACGTCATTATTAACGGCAAGGTCTTCGGTGACATTTATTCTGACAAACACGTTGAACTCGCTGCGAAAGCTGAGATCAGAGGCAATGTGTATTACGACCTGATAGAAATGGTGATGGGTAGTCGGGTTGACGGCAAACTGGTTAAAATTTGTGCCGGTGAGGATGCAAATCAACAAACGACAGCGAAGGCAGAACCATCTCCGGTAAATAGCGCTGAAAACGAGGATCAATTAGAGACCAAAGACGCTTTGGCCTCCCAAACGTCACCGTTACACGTGACGTCGGTAAAAAGTAAGATGGCCTGATGGCCAATAACAGTGAAAGATTTAGAAAAACCCTGATGAGTTTGAGTATAAAATGAGTGATACGCCACAGACTGTTGTCCCACTGGGATTGAACTTTACTAATTCCGCAGCGAAAAAAGCGGGCTTGCTGATTGCTGAGGAAGAAAATTCCGAGCTGAAATTGCGAGTATTTGTCACTGGTGGTGGCTGCTCAGGTTTTGAATACGGCTTCACCTTCGACGAAGATGTCGAGGAAGATGACACGCTGATCGAAAGCGATGGCGCGACGCTCATCGTAGACGCGCTTAGTTTTCAATATCTGGTCGGTGCTGAGGTGGATTTTAAAGAAGATCTGTCTGGTGCCCGATTTGTGGTAACTAACCCAAATGCATCTACAACCTGCGGCTGCGGGAATTCCTTTTCGCTTTAGCGACAGCCTAATCTTCTGACGGTGCGTACGCGTAGTTTGAATTGCCAGCCACAGAGTTGAGTTTGGCGAGCGTCGGTTGGGTCACCGTCTTAAATCTTTTATAGCCTGATTTGCTGATTGGCGCAGCCTTCGGTAGCGTGACTGTCCGCGGATTGCGGTGTACGCCGTTGACGAGAAATTCATAGTGCAAGTGCGGGGCGGTTGCCCAACCTGTAGCGCCAACGTAACCGATAGTCTGACCTTGCTTCACAGTTTTACCTGGTCGAACACCTTTAGCAAACGCTGATAGGTGCAGATATTTGGTCGTATATTGTTGGCCGTGTTGCACGACGATAAAGCGCCCTGAGGCGTTATTCTGGCGCGTAATGGTCACCTTGCCGTCGCCGGCTGCCAGTACTGGGGTCCCTTTTTTTGCGGCGTAATCAATGCCGCGGTGAGGCATCACGCGCTTGTGGATTGGGTGCAGGCGTCGCATGTTGAAGCTTGAGCTGACGTGCGAAAAGTGTACGGGATCCCGGATAAAGGCTTTTCTTAGGCTGGCGCCGTCCTGAGCGTAGTAGTCTGAGTAGCCAGATGCATCGGTGTATCTCACCGCTTCGAATGTTTTACCCATATTATTAAATTGCGCGGCAAGGATATTGCCCTCTTTTACTTTTTCGCCATCGACGTAGATATCCTCATACAGGACGGTAAATGTGTCGTCTTTGCGGATATCCAGAGCAAAGCTGATGTCCCACTGGAACACGTTGC